>Ga0210400_10001266_pt1 | contig 25315 bp, 23 predicted proteins | sample IncBWH26MmetaG_FD_155456 | JGI IMG/M metagenome (GOLD analysis project Ga0210400, IMG submission 155456) | Forest soil microbial communities from Barre Woods Harvard Forest LTER site, Petersham, Massachusetts, United States - Inc-BW-H-26-M | ecosystem: Environmental > Terrestrial > Soil >...
CGCTCGCGCATGCGTGTCCCAACCCGGACTTGTCCCGTTGTCTCAGCGCGCCAGAGCGAAGTGCTCGTCGCGGGCCGGGATCGGCGAGACCGCGGGCTGGCGCAGGGCCGCGCGCGAGGGACTGCCGCTGGCGCTGTCGTACCACCATGCCGCCAGGACGCCGCCGGCGACACCGCCGAGCAGGCCGACCGTATCGCCGGCGAGGACGGCCTCGGCCGCGACCACCCCAAGGACCGCGCCGATGCCGATCGCCAATATCTTGGCGCTTGAGAGCCCCTCGACGGACAGAGTGGGCGCGCTCGGCGCCTGCACCGGCTTCTGCTGCGCCGATGCGGACAACGGCACCAGCGCCGACAACACGAGTACAACTGCCAGCATCAGATTGCGCATTTGGTTATCTCCCCGTCGGCCCCGCCTGTGAGGTGCCGCTGCCCGGCACGCCGTAGGCCACCGTGAACCATGGATTGAGGGCGGCGGTGCCGTCAAGTTTTGTCCTGCGTCCGTCGCTCGGCGAGACAGGTGGCAACGGCGGCGGAACACCCCTATAGTCGAGAGTTCATAGGGGGCGCGAGATGGCTGTCTGGACGCTTAGGGGAGGCGAGCCCGGCCGCGCGGGACCGCGACTGAAATCGGCGGCCATGGCCGGGTGCATCGCCGTTTTGGCGATAATCTCGGCGACATCCCACAGCGCCCATGCGCAAGACGCGGTGATCCCAGGCGGGGTGATCCCAGGCGGGGTGATCTACGTCAATGCGCCGCAACGCTCGTCCGGCCCGGCACTCGTCGCGACGTTACGCCAGTCGCTGGCCGGTCTGTCCAATTACACGGTTTCGGACGCGGACAAGGACCAGGATATCCTGCAACGGGTGGCCGCCGACCCGCGCAATATCGGGTTTGTTCAGCGCGATCATTATGTCCAGTACTTGCGGGATCACAGCGATAGCGATGCCCGGTTTGAATTCTATGGCAATATCGCCGCTTGCTTGATGGTGGTGGTCCGCAAGGGCGCCCAGATCCATACCTACGGCGATCTGGTCAGAGCCCGGGCCGACCGCCCGACGACGCTCGATGTCGGGCCGGCGACGGCGCAGCTTGCCGCGACCTTCGAGAATTTGCGGCAGATCGACCGTTCTCTCGCCGGGCTTGCGCTCGAGCATCGCGGCGGCGCGCGGGCGCTCGGCCGCGTCATCACCGGCGAGACGGATGCGGCGCTGTTCCTGGCGCTGGCGCCGTTCGCCGATGGTTTGACGGCCGAGGTGATCGGCAGCGACGCGCTCGATCTGGTCCCGTTCTTTTCCGAGGACATCGTCAGCGGGGCGGCGCGCCGCAAAATGCCGTACATGCTGCGCCAGATCAGGCTCGGCACCGCGGGATGGTTCGCCGCGGGACGGCCTTACCACACGACCTGCACTTCGGTAGGCGCGGTGGTCAACGCCCAGGCGGATGTGCGGCTCTCCGAAAAGGTCGCGCAAATCCTGCTCAATGACGCTGCCGCGCGCGCTCCGGCGCCCTGGTACTCGGTTGTCGGCAATGTCTTCGCCGCCGCGGTGACGCAAGTCGAAAGCCTCGTGCTCGGAAGTGTCGAGATGGTCGCCGGCTGGCTTGGCTTCGGCGCCCCCGAAGTGCAGGCGCCGAGCATTCGCGAGGTCAGCGATCGCCCCAGCTCTACAACGCCGCCGCGCGCTCCGCTCGCCAGCGCGCCATGAGTCAACGGCTTGCCGGCGGCGGGCGGACGAGTTTCGCTGGCCATCGCCGGTTGAAATCCATAATCTCGATAGGCAAGAGGCCCCTCAGACTATCGGTCAACGATGGCTCGCGGGGTACGGGAGTCGTATTGCTGTCGTGGTTTCCCTTCCCGCCAACACGGCCTCCGAGTTGGTTTTTTTTAAACTGGACCGGGTTCGAACATGTCGGTTGACGAGCAGGGAGATATGAGCCCGCGCATGGCGACATCGCGACGCGACACAAAGCAATTCGCCGACTTCGTCCGGATTCACGCGCTCGATGGGAATCTGATCACCCGCGACGACGAGATGCGGATCCTGAAGGAAGGTGTCACGCGCTTTGGCATGGATCTCGAGGAGGCGCGGGGGATCCTGCTACGGGCCGCCGCCGAGCACAACATCACCCTGGTCAGCAATGCCGAGCATCACGTCGAGAAAATGCTCGAACAGCTGGTCAAGCGCGGCAAGATCGGCCGCAAGGAATTCGAGGACGTCGCCGCGGTGTACGGTAAGCTGACCGGTAACGGCGTCCCGAGCGCGGAGATCAGCAAGCGCGTCAAGCAGATGGTCCAGGAGCGCGGCTGGAGAGGCCGGCGGACCCGGCGGATCTTCGGGTCGCGCAAATGGTTCAAGAAGATCTGATCGGATAGGAAAGGCTTGACCTAGGGCGTGAACACGTCGCGCTCGATCTCCGCCTGCCGGCCGCATCCCAGATTGCTCGTGATCCGGTAGAAGATCTTCTGGGCGACATAAGGATCGCCGGCCAGCGATTTGATCAGGTCCTGGTTGGCCTTGGCTTCGGCGTATTGGATGGCGATATCGCTGAGGCGGTAAGGCAGATAGACCGTCAGCCCCATCACTTCGAAATACATGACCACCGTGGCGATACGGCCGACCGAATCGCGCAGCGTTGCCGGTCCCAGCACCGGCAAGACGAGATAAGGCCCGGACGGCAGCCCAAACCGGCACAACGTTTCCTCAAAGCCTCGCGCCCGGACCGTCAGGCCCATTTCCGTGGCCGGGTCGTAAAATCCGGCGATCCCGAGCGTCGAATTGATGCCGAAGCGTGCGCCCGCGACGCCGGCATCCTTCAGTTCGCCCTCGAGCGCGCTGCTGACGAAGGTGGCCGGCTCGCGCAAGTTACGAAAGAAATTGCGCAGTGCGAGCCGCAACCCGGCCGGCATTTGTTCGAGGTAGAACCGGGTCAACGGGTCGAGGCCGAAAGACTGAAATTGCCGGTTCACGGCGAACACGACCCGGTTCAGCGGTTCGAGCGGGTCGTCGCCTTCGAGACTGCGCAGCGCGTCGCGATCGGGCAGGCTTGGAACAGGGGGGGCTGGCCGCGGAACGTCGGCCGCCGTCGCGATCCAGGAGAGTGCCGCGGCGCCGGCTGGCAATTCGCCGGCGGCCGGCCCCGAACCGGGAATGAGAATTGCGCGCCGCAACTCTTCGCCGGCATCGTGCGCCATCGCTGCGGCAGCCTGGTACCAGTTTCCCAGTTCGGCGCGATCCAGCAGCCCCGCCGATTGGCGCGCGACCGGTTCCAGAACCAAGCTTCGTGCGGTTGCCGCGATAGCGCGGGCTGCCGCGTTCAACCGCTCGCCGGCTTCGATGGCTGGCGGCTCTCCGGGAAGATGCGCAACAAGATCCGCCGCCGTCTGGCGGGCGGGATCGACCAAGTCGCGCCGGGCGGTGCCGTAGAGGCTGCCGGCGATCTCGCCGAGCCGAGTGACAAAGCCCGCCGCGTTCTCCCCTTCAGCCGTCTGCGCCACTGACGGAGTGAACGCAACCGGCAGCGTCGCGCAGATCGCGATCGCCGAGCGGTACGTCACGCGCACCGCCCAACACGCGGCGCCGCGGCCATACCTCCGGTCGGGTTTCCGAGACATTGCCGCAACCTAACGGAAATGCGGGCTGGCGTCTTCCTGGATTGCCGCCTCGCTCGCCTGCATCCCGAGCGACGCGGGCCATCGGTCGATCCACTCCTTGATCGCGTAGAACGCCCGGTTGTCGATGACATTCATGATCAAGGCGTTCTCGGCCAACGCGTCGGCGATGTAGCGGCCGCTTTCCGTCGGACTGCCGGGATAGGAGAATCGGATGAAATCCGGCAGCAGGATCGGCTTGACGATCTCGACGGCCGAGATTTCCCAGATCGGGATGCTCTTGTCGCTGATGCCGGTCCCGAGCCACAAAAACTCGAACGCGTGGCCGAAAATGCCGCCTTTGACGAGCCGGATATGCTCGGCGGTCAGCTCGAGCCGCCCGCCGATGCCGACGGCGACCAGAATCGGCGCCGGGCCGTGCCCCACTCGACGATGCGCCGTTCGGCCGTGCCCCGTTTCGATCGTCGGCGGGCGCGCGCGGCGTCGAGTGATCATCGCCGGCGGCCGTCTGGCTCAGCGCCGTACATATCGTTTTTGCAGCTGACCGGTCAGCCGCTCGATCAGCGACGACCAGGAAGTGCCGAACGAGACGATGACCGCGATCGAGAACAGGACAACGTATTGGCCGGCCATGACGTACACCTGCCAAGAGCCTGTTCCCGGCCCGGGTATCAGCAACGCCAATTCAATGAGGCAAAGCACGATCACCAGCACGGCGACGATGACGCCCGATCCGCGAAACGCCGCCAGCACGATGCGGGTCGCGGCGTAGTAGATCATCGCCAGCGAAACTGCCGCGAGCAGCTTCAGGGAGAGCGGTCCCGATCCGGTGTCGATCAGCCAATGATAAAAGGAATAGCCCGTCGGGTTGTAGGTCGCGAAAACCAGGGCCAGGCTGACCAGCAGCCGGACGACAAGAGAGGATCCCGAGAAATTGCTGCTGGCCATCGACGGATCGAACGAATGCACTCGGGCGCACGATAACGAGATGGCGCCGCGAAACCTATAGGTCAGGCGGATTTTGCTGTGCCGTTCGGCCGGAGGCGGCACGGCGATGCCCGGTATCTGACGAATCATCTTGGAATTCGCTTCGCCTCTGGGGCATAAAACCGGAACGCGAAAACGCGGCGCGGCGAATGCCGAGGGGAGTGCGGGTTCGGCCGGGGTCACGCCGATCCGATTGCGGGGGTGCACAGTGGCAAAGGCTGACCCAACGACGGCTAAGGCTGACCCAACGAACACCCGATCCGAACGCGACGTCGCGCGGCGCCTCGCCTATGTCGCGGTTGCGATCTCGCTCGTGAGCCTGATCGTGGCGGTCGCCGGATTTTTTTGGTCGCCGTTGCGAGGCGCCGATTCGGCGCGGTTTGTGGCTCTTGGCATCGCCCAATTGCGGCCTGCGCTGGTTGGTCATGGACCGTTCAGGGACGAGTTGATGCTGCTCCGGCGAGTGATGCCGAGCGAAACGGATCTCGGCGAGGCGTTCGAGACGCTGTCGGCCTATGCCGATCGCGGGGTGCCGACCATGCGGGAATTGCAGGGACGGTTCCCCCGTCTCGCCAGCGCTGTGGTGCTGAGTGGGATGCTCGGCAATAACGGCGGCGGGTTCGACCGCGCCGTCATCGCGACCGGCGCGGCATTGCGCCTGCACGCCATAGCGCAATGGGTCTACGACCCGCGGCCGGTCTCCGACATCGTCGCCGAGGCCAGGGCCCGGTTGGATGCCGGCGATTTGCCCGGCGCGCTGGCCGCGCTCGCCAACCTGCCGGAGCGCGAGGCAACGATCGCCGCCGGGTGGATTGCCGACGCGCGGAGCCGGCTGGCCGCTGACCGAGTGATCGACCGGCTCGAGCTGGTGGCGGGTTCGCTGATGGCCGAGCCGGCGCGGCGCTCGCTGGTCTCCAATTGATGCCGCGCTATGTCTGAATCGTTCGGGATCCAGGGTTTTCTGATCCGTTGGATCATGGCGATGTTTCTCGTGCTGGCGACGTTCAATCCCAGCGGCTATTCGTACTATCACTGGGTCACCGACCTCGAGAACGGCGATTGGGTCCTGAAGCTGTTGGTCGGCGTGGTCCTCGCCATTCTCTACGCGACCTTCGGCCTCGCGACGCAACGCTCGCTGGGCCGGAGCGGCATCGCCGCCTGGCTGCTGTTCTTCGCGACCATGACGTGGCTGTTGGTCGATCTCGGCCTGGTCCGGATCGCCGGCGGCGGCACCGTCGCGACGATCGCGCTGATCGATCTGGCCAATCTGTTGGCGATCGGTCTGTCGTGGTCCTATATACGCGCGCGCCTGTCGGGGCAGGCGGACACCAACAACGTCACCCTCTCGTGATCCTGGGGCATCATCAATGCGGAAGCTGTTTCTGACCGCTGTCGTTGCGCTTGCGCTCCTCGCGCCGGGCATGGCGCGTGCCGATGGCGCCGGCCTGATCGGCGGCGCGGTGCTCGGCGGTCTCGCCGGGTCCATCTATGGCTCCGGTCTGGCCGTGACCGCCAGCGGGGTCGGCTCGGCGGCGGCATCCACCCTCGCCGCGATCGGAGCCGCCGTGCCCGTCCTTGCCTATGGGGCGGCCGGAGCGATCGCTGCTGCCAGCGCGCCGGTCGTGCTCGGTGTCGTCGCCGGCGGGGCGCTCGGCTACCTGCTGCTGTAGCGCGCTGTCGGACGCTGCCACTAAAAAGCGGGGGCACCAAGGGTAGCGGGCATGAGCTGGGTTCTATGGCTCAACGATTTGCCGCTCTGGACCGCCGCGCTCGTCATCATCGGCGGCACGATCGCGCCGTCGATCATCGGGACGGCCGTCTCGGGCCTGTTCTTCGGCGAGCAGGTGCTGAGCCTGAACAATGTCGTTGGCGGCTTCAAATACATGTTTGTCGCCGGCATCTATGCCGGTTTTCTCGGCTTCCTGCTGCTCGGGGTCTACAACCGCTACGACAAGGTGCGCGCCGCGATCATCGACGAGGTCAACGAGCTGACGACATTGGACCGCCTCGCGATCGCGTTTCCCGCGGCGACGACCGCCACGCTGCGCAACGGGGTGAAGCAATATGCCCAGGATGTCGTCACGGTGGAGTGGCCGCAATTGCGCGACCGCAACGCCGATCCGATCGCGATGACGGCGTTCGACACGCTCGAACGGGTTTATGCCGCGGTCGAGCCGACCACCCGAAAGCAGCAGGTGGTGATCAAGCAGTCGCGCCGGATCTTGAGCGCGATCCGCGACAAGCGGGGCATGCGGGTGCTGCGCAGCTTTGGGGCTCTGCAGGTATTGCTGTGGGTCGTGACCGGGATCGGGACGGCCGTCGGGATCGTGCTGCCATGGGCGCTCGGCAGCCCGAATGTCAACGCCACCATGCTGATGTCGATCTTGGCGACGCTGTTGATGGCGTCCATCGTGCTGGTGATATTGAAGCTGAGCTATCCGTTCAGCGGCAGCTCAGGGCTTCTCCCGGCGCCGTACACGGCCTTCATCGCAGAAGTTTCGGCCCGGGGCGGGTGACGGTTCTGGGGGCCGGCGCCGCGGCTTCACCCGGCGTGCGGCACTTGCCAAGCCCCTCTCGATCGAGGACGCAGCCGCAGTAATGACACATGACTGCGATGAACCGCTGCGGATCCGCCGTCGCGGTCCCGGCCGGATAGCCGCACCGGCCGCAGCTCGGACAATGCACCGTCTCGTCCATCATCATGGGTTGGCCCAGCTCCTTGCCGTGCGCCGCCTCTCGTTACCACGCGGCATCTGCCGATCAAAGCGGCTGCTACTTTCCGGTTGTGAGCCGGGAGCGTCTCAAGAACAATCGATCGCCGCGCCGGCCGCTCGGGCCGGTGCGCGTTTGGGGGAATAGGGGATCCCGGGGATGATGGCCGTTATCCAGTGGTTGAACGATCTGCCCGTCGGCACCGGCGCCGTCATCGTGATCGGCGGCGGCATCGCGCTGGCGATCATCGGCACGCTGATCGTCAACGCCTATTTCACCCCCGCGCAACTGGTCTCCAACAATATCATCGGCGGGTTCAAATACGCGTTCTTGTCGTCGGTATATGCCGGCTACATCGGCCTGTTGTTGTTTGGCGTCTATCAGAAATACGACGATGTCCGCGCCGACATCATCGTCGAGGTCAACGCGCTGACCACTCTCGATCGCGTCACCGCCGCCTTTCCCAAGGACACCAGAGACCAGATCCGCAAGGAATTGCGCGATTATGCCGGCTCGGTCGCGGCCGTCGAGTGGCCGCAAATGCAAGCGCGCCGCTTGGGTTTTGAAAGCTCGCCGGCGCTCGATGATCTGTATTACACCTATCTCGCGATCGAGCCGCAGACGGAAAAGGAAATATCGGCGTTTCAGTATTCCCTGCAGCTGCTCGAGGCAGTCCGCACCAACCGCGGCAATCGCATCCGTCTGAGCTTCGGCGCGCTGACGCCCCTGTTGTGGGGAGTCGCCGCCATCGGCACGGTGATCTCGATCATTTTTCCGTGGTTCTTCGGCAGCCCGACCGTAACCGCGCCTCTGTTGATGTCGACCTTGGTGGCGGCGGTGACGATGTCGGTATTTCTGGTGATCTTGAAGCTGAGCTACCCGTTCGGCGGCGATTACGGAATTTTGCCCAACGCCTATGTAGCATTCGCCCAATCCACCTCCGGGTAGTCCCCGGCCGGTCTATTCGCCGACCGTTTTAGGTGGTGTCTTGGGCGGCTCCGGTGGCTCGCCGGCAGGCCTGTTCTTGGGCGCCGAGCGCTGCTGATTGTTCAGGTTGTTTTGCGCGCTGAACGGACCTTGGGCCGGGGTCATCGTGAAATCCGCGGCAGGCAGCGGAAACAGCCCGATTACCAGCTTGCTGACCCGCATCTCGCCCGATTGCGAGGCCTGCAGGAGCGTATGAACGATCTGTCGCTGGAGCCCGGGGATCAACCCGGGGTCGCGCTGATCGTCGATCAGCAACGAGCGCTCGAGCATGGAGCGATCCGCCTCGGACAGTTCGCGCACGATCTGCAACGTGACCTTGAAGTTCGGGATCAGACCGAGATCGGTCTCGATCGAGGCGACCTCGTATCCGGCATCGGCCAGATATCGCCAGAAAAGGTCGTTGCTCTTGATGGCAGGCACGCGCGGCGGCGACGGCGGCCGCACAATCGGTCCGGTCAGCGGTTCGATGAGTTCGTCGAAGAAATCGACCAAATTGTCGACCCAGGTATTCACCACGGTGTCGAAACCGGCCGCCGCGGGTCGGGGCTGGACCGGCACCAGCAGCAACAGAAGGACGGGCAAGAGCCAAAGAGATCTGAGCGAAGGCGTCATCCAATCCAACTCCCGTCCGAGGATCGTTACGGCTGAAAGTTCTTCAGCCGGCGCACGATCCTTTGCTGGTTGTCCCGCCACTCCGGTGCCAGCGGAACGACGCCGAGTCTTTCGAAATACCCGGAATCGGAAAACGCCTCGTCCTTGACAATTTCAGCCATGAATTCGCGAATACCGCGCACCACGCCATGTCCGGAATTGTCCCTCATATGGCCACGTTTGAAATAATATCTCAGGAACTCGAACATTTCGTAGTCGAAATTGGCTACGTTAGCCTTGGTCGGTAGTATGCCGGCGACGGGCAGCGCGTCGACTTTGTCCTGAACGCGCAGAAACACTTCTCGGGGGAGGATGGCGACTGTGCCGGGTGCGGACTGTGCCAGCGCCGCGACAAAGTCGTCGCCGGTCGCCGTTTCGACGGCCTCGCTAAAAACACCGTCCTTGCGTAAAGTCGTGCATAGCGGCACCCGCTCGGCGGCGGCGAAGATCTTGTCGATCTCCTTGACGTGTCGGCAGCCGCTCTGCATGAAATGATCGTCGAACGAGCTGCGCGTCCCGGTCCGCCGCGTCGGAAGGATGACATGGATCGGCAGGTCCGGCGCGTCGGTTGCGGTATCCTTCCAGCTCTTGTGCGGATTAGCGGTGAACTCGCCCTCGATCGGGATCTGCTCGGCGAGCGCTTGATAGAACATCCTCGCTGTGACGTTGAATACCGGGTTCCCCTTCCTGGTCACGACCACGAGCGCGCTCAGGCCAATTGAGACCTCGATGACATCGAGCACGTTGTTCTTGAGGCATCTGTTGAGTTCGGCCGAGGTCATCCGGTCGGAGGCTGCGACGATGTCGGGATATTGCGGGCCGATGCCGTTGCAAAATGCCTTGATGCCGGCCCGGGTGCCGCCCAGCTCGACAATTGGCTGCGGCAGCACGTAATCGTACATCAAGTGCGCAACGACCGTATCGGTGATCGGCTGCATGCTGGCGGCGCCGACGATCCACAGGCGTTCGCGTGCCGTAAAATCGGCGGTCGGCACGGTGGCGCTCTCGCCGCCATGACCGAAATCCTGGGGCGGATTTGCCGGCGCATTCTGCTGCGCCGAAATCGGCGTCGCCATCGCGCAGCAGGCGAAGAACGTCACGATTGCGAGAAACGCCGCCCGCCGCGCGGCGGCGCCGGACGCGACACGCCGAAAGCACCGATTCTCCCCGCCACCTGCCATTATTCCCCCGGTCGGCTCATCGGGCGCGTGCGACGCGCGGCGCCGGCATTCCTCTCCGGCAACCCGCAAAATCAGCCGGCGCATTGTCATGCGGCCGCGGCAAAGTCTATATCCTGTCGCAGTCAGCATACCGTTCGGCTGCAAGATCAGGAAGCTGATCCTCGCGGCGACCAGGGCGCGAACGCCGCTAGCGGTCAGGTTGATTGGCGCCGAGACGGCGTCGGCTAGGCCGCAGGACGAGACCCCTGCGCGGTCGCTGACGGAGGTGCGACGTGGATCTGACGACGATCGCTCTCGTGGCGCTCCTGACGCTCGGACTTTTGGGGGCCGATGCCGTTGTCAACGCCGGCAGCGTCGAAGTGGAAGTGACCATCGCGCCGAAAATCGAGAACATCTCGATCGACAAGGAGGCGCTGACCGCCGAGTTCGAGAATCAGCTGCACGCGATCAACAGCACCCCATCGGTGTTTCCGCGTCTCGAAGCCCGGGCGCGGCGGGAGCAGGGCGTCGGCATGGCGCTGGCCGAGGCGATCAACGCCCGCAACGTCGCCTATTCGCTGCGGCACGAGCTGGGGTATCGGCCCGACTATATCCGGCTCGCGCTGTTTTCCGAGGATGGCGGGGTTCGCGGCCTGGTGTCCGGGTACAGCCACCTTCTCGGCAATTTCAGCCGGGTCATCAGCCGCGACCCCGGGGAAGCCTTGATGGCTTTCGTGCAGCGCTGCGCCTTCTGGGGGGATACGCAGCTCGCGCCTTACTCGAGCTCGCTCTATTTGCTCGACAGGCACAAATCCGACGACGAGCTGACTGAAGTCGTGCGGCTGGTGGACAACGCCAAGTCGCTGCTGCCGCCGACCCCGACCAGCTTCGATCGGTCGCTGTTCGACAATCTGCTGGGGCTGGTCGCGCTGTTCAGGCAGGACATCCGGTCGGCCCGGACCGCGTTCGACAACGCGATAAAGTCGGATCCGGCCAATCCGGTCCCGGTGCTGAACGCGGCGTTTACCGATCTTCAGTTTGGGGACTTCCGGAAGGCGATCGATCGCCTGGAGCGGTTGATGATCACGGCGCCGCCGAAGGACGCAGTCCTGCGCGGCACCGCCTACATGACGTGGGGAGCGGCGTTGATGGGCCTGCGTGACCTTCCAGCGGCCAATAGCATGCTGTCGCTGGCGCATGAGATCAATCCGAACAGCTCTTCGACATTGTCGCTGTGGGGCGAAGAGAAACGGCTCGAAGGCAACCCGGCGGCCGCCGAGCAGCTTGAGTATCAGGCAATGCACGAGACGGCTGCCTTCGAGAATTACGGCGAGTTGGCCGCGCTGTACTTCCATCACGCCGTGGCGGGCGGCGAGCAGGTGATCCGAAGCAAGTTCTCCAACCCGGCGATTGTTCACCTCCACTGATCTATCTGCGCGGTACGCCGCGGCCGCGCGTGAATGGAGGCTGCAGCGGCCAAAAAACCTTCACCGCGCGATTTGATCCATGATAGCTTCGGTCAAGCGCGCCGCCGGATAACGAGCGCGTGGGAGCTTGCCAATTTCAGACAAATCGCATTGGGAAGGGTTGCCCTCCTCTTTTTTACCGCCTCGAGGTTGCGGTTGGTGAAGCATGGCCGATGCGATTGCTAGAGTCTTAGTCGCCGCAACGGCCAAGGGTGGGGCTGGCAAATCCACCACCATCGCCTGCCTCGCGGTCCATTGGCGTGAGGCCGGTCGCCGTGTGGCGCTCCTCGATGCCGATCCGAACCGGACATTGACCCGCTGGCACGCCAAGGGCAGCGCGCTGTCGCGGATGAGCCTGCGCACGGTGCTGGACGAGCATGAGATCGTTGGGGAGATCGGTGAACTGGCGCACGATCACGATCTGGTGCTGGTCGACTGCGCCGGTTTCGGCAATCAGGCGATGGTCTTCGCGATCGGCGCGGCCGATCTGGTGGTGATCCCGGCGATGACCGACGAGGCCAATCTGTTCGAGGCCGCCCGCACCCACAAGCTGGTCGCCAGCGCCGCACAGGCGACCCGCCGCACGATCGCGGCGCACACCTTGCTGTGCCGAGTGAAGCGGTCGGCGATTGCGACGCACGCCCGCGAGCAGCTGGTCGCGCTGAAGACCGATCCGCTGATCGCCCAGCTCAACGACCGGGTCATCTATCAGGAAGCCACCTTTCATGGTTCCTCGCCGACCGATCTCGCCCCCTCGGGCATCGCGGCGCAGGAGGTAGCGCTCTTGGCGGAGGAGCTGGAATGGCGGCTGCATGTCCGGCCGCGCGTCACCGAGCGCAGCCTCGTGCGGCGGGTCGAGCTCACATGAGCCGCAAGCGACAGATCCCCGGCGTTGATGAGAACGCCCTGGCTGCGCTCGCCGAGCAATTCCCGAGCAGCGCGGTGCCGGCCAGGGATGCGCAAAGCAGGGACGAGCGCCGTAAGACGATTCGCGCCGTCCCGCCGGTCGACCCGGCGTCGCCGGTCGCTCCGATCCCGCCGGTCGAAGAGCCGCCGGACCAACCGTTCCCGCCGATCCATCCGGCCGCGGCAGCCGGGTCTCAGTCGGTCGTGCCGCCGAAATCTCGCGGCCGCGGCCTCGCGGTCGCCGCGCTGAAGTTGGCATCGGTCGCGGTCCTGCTTGCCGCCGCCGTCTTTGTGCCGCCACAGACCCGGCTGTGGCTGACCCAGAAGCTGCACGTGCCTGAGATTGCGCGTGCCGTCGCTGTTAGTAACGATCCCGACCCGCGCCTCGCGGCGGCGGTGCAGTCGATCGGTGTCCTGGAAGACAGGACCGCCGGCGTTGCCTCCCGCCTCGACGCGCTCGAAGCCGCCGCTGCGACGAACGGCTTGGCGCAACGGGTAGCGGTGCTCGAGGCCAACCTCAAGGCGGTGGGCGAGCGCTCTGCCGGCGATCCGGCGGCGGATCGCGCCGCCGCCGCGCAGGCCGACGCGCTCGACACGCGGCTAGCGGCGTTCGACAGCGATCTGAAGAAGGTGCAAGACAGCCTCGCGGCGACCACACGAAACGTCGATGACATGCTGGGCGCGCGCATCGGAATCATCGAGGCCGATATCGGCGTGTTGCAAAATAGCGACCGCAGACCGGAGAAATTCTTCCTCGCCGCCTTGCAACTACGCGATGCCGCTCGCACCGCGAGTCCGTTCGCCCGCGAAGTCGGCGCGGCGCGGAGCCTTGCCGGCGTCAATCCCGACCTCCTCGCCGCGCTTGAGGTTCTGGCGGCCAACAGCCAAAGCGGCGTCGCGACGGTCGTCGAGCTGCGCGAAAGCTTCTCGACAATGGTGGCGCCGCGCCTCGCCGCAGCTGCCGCGGCCAATCGCCAGCCGCTCACCGAGCGGGCCTGGGGTTGGGTAGGGTCGCTGTTCACGACCGCCGCCTCGCCGGCCGCCGCCGATGACCGCAACGGCACGCTGATCGCCCTGGCGGCGCGTAGCCTGGAGCAGGGCCAGCTCGCCGCGGCGGTGCATCAGCTGCTGCTGTTGGAGGACGAGCCGGCATTATTGGCTGCGGAGTGGTTGAAGGACGCCAGCACCCGCCTCGCCGTCGACAAGGCGATTGCTACAATCATGGCGCAGGCGCTCGATCAGCTCGCCGCCTTAGAGCAAAAGAACTGACCTCGCGGCGACGTCTGGCGGGCCAGCAACTGCGCCGTCGTCAGCAAGGCGCTTGGAATATTTGGTTATTCAGGTATCGTAACGAATTGTTACAATCGGTAACGCCTCAGTACCGCATCCGCGCAGGCACCCGCCGCCGGCTGATCCGACGCTGCGGGGCAGAAGGAGTGTGGCGTGATGTTAAAGGCCGGATTTCGCCGCGGAAGCCGGGCGATGATGATGTTGCTGTTCGGCGCCCTATGCCTCGCCGCGGGGGCGAATGCCGCCAGCGATCGCAGTGACCGCGCCGCCGACTTGCTGCCCCCACGGGTTGTCGCTCAAAGCGGCCAGTTCGAGCTTGTCGGGGTGGCGCATGACAAAACCCTGACGATCTATCTCGATCGCTTCACCGATAACGAACCGGTGGTCGGGGCCGCGCTGAACGTCGAGGCCGCGGGCCAGAGCGTCGTGGCGGCAGGCGGCCGGAGCGGCATCTACAAGGTGAATGCCGATTGGGTGGAGCAGGTTGGCCGTCACGCCATCGCTTTTACGATCGCCTCCGATCAGGGCAACGACCGGCTGGCCGGCACGCTCGAAGTGCCCGAGGCGGCGTCGCCCGCCGCGCCGCAGACCGCGGCCGGGAGCCCGTTTGAGCGGATGCTGTCCTTCGGCAATCTCTTCGTCTTTCTGCTCGGCGCGTTCGCGACCCTCGCGCTACGGCATGCCGGCCAGCTTTCCGGCATAGCCATCCGTGGTGCCACCAGCCTGGCCGTCGCGTGCGACAAATGGCGCGCCGACAGCGCGGCGCGGGTGCGGCGCATGGCGCGAATTCCAGCCATCGCCCGGCTGAATGCCGGCCTGTCTATTGTGCGCGCTTTCGCCGCGGCCGTACCGGTCGGCAGGGGGTGGGCCGCCCGCCCGGTCGGGGCGACGGTCGCCGCGATCATCGGCTTTGTCGTGATCGCCGCGGTCGCGCTGCTGTTGTTCGGACGCACCGTCTTGGCCCATGAGGGCGACGCGCCGCCATCTTCCGCCGATGCCGCGTCTGCGGCTCCGGTGCTGGCGATCGATGCCATCGCGCCGGATGCCGGCCCGCGCCGGTTGCTGGACGGCAGCCTGTTTGTTCCCAAGGCGTCGCAGCGTCTGCTGAACGTGCGCACCGTCATCGCCCATACGAGCGAGGTCGGGCACACCGTGCAGATGGTCGGGCGGGTCGTCCCGGATCCTGGGATGAGTGGCGAGATCCACGCCTCGGTGCGCGGCCGCCTGGAGCCGATCGGCGGCGCCTGGCCCAAGGTCGGGCAGCACGTGAAGGCGGGCGAGGTGCTGGCCTGGGTCGTCCCGGTCGTCAACCCGATCGACCGCGGCATCATTCTCCAGCAGGTCGCTCAGATCGAGCGGGAGATCGGTCTGGTGCGCGACCGCGTCAACCGGCTTGGCGTGGCCCGCGACGATGCCAATTTGCGCGAGTTGGATGACGCCCGCGCCGAGCTTTCGAACCTCGTGCGCCGCCGTGAGGCCATCGCCGCCGTGATGCGCGACCGCGACACGCTTCGGGCGCCGCTGATCGCGCCCAGCACCGGCCTTATCTCGGCCAGCTTTGCGGTCGCCGGGCAGGTCGTCGACGAGCAGCAGAAATTGTTCGAGGTGATCGATCTGAAGCGCCTGTGGGTCGAGGCCTACGCTTACGATCTCGCCGCGATGGGCAAGGTCCTCGACGCCAACGCGCGCAGCCCGACCGGCGTCAACTACCACCTGAAATTCGTCAGCCGCGGCCCGCAGCTTCAGCGGCAAACCATCCCGCTGTATTTCCAGATCACCGATCCCGATCCGTCGGTCAGCGTGGGCACGCTTCTTTCGGTGCTGCTCGAAACCAGCGGCGAGCGGTCCGGGATCGTATTGCCGCGCGCCGCGGTTGTCCGGAACACCTCCGGCCAGGATGTCGTCTGGCAGCACACCTATCCGGAGAGCTTCGTCCCGGTGCCGGTTCGCACCGAATCGGTCGATGCCAAGAGCGTGCTGGTGTCGGCGGGGCTGACGGTTGATACCCGGGTCGTGATCGAGGGCGCCGACCTGCTCAACGAGGTGCGCTGACCCTGTAACCCGTCGAGCGGCTCGCGGGCATCGGTGATAAGCCGGCCCGCCCCGTCCGACAGTCCCCTCTGCTTGCAATGAGCGACATCGGCGCGTTCCTCGCGATTTTGCGCGTCCTTCTCGGCGTCCTTGTCGCCCTGGCGATCCCGATCGCTGTCGCGGCGATCGGCGCGCGCCTGCTGCACCGGCTGATCTTCCCGGACTTCTTCGAGGTTCCGCTGGTCAAAACCTTGGCCAATTGGTTCGGAATCGCGCTCGGCTTCTTGCTGATGTATGCGCGCTTCGACGCGCGCTATTTCGATCTGCATCAGCTGTTCCTGCCGGAAAGCCCGTGGAACCTGACGCTGTGGCAGTTTCTGGTCGAGCGCGTCAATCCGCTGAACTACGGGCTCGGGACCCTGGTCGACTATCCGACCGGCCACCCGGCGGACAATACTTTTTTTGTCTTATCGGGCGTGGTGGCCGTGCTGTTGCTGGCGACGATTGCCGCCCCTTTTCTTTTTTGGCCCTCGGCACTGGCGCGGCGGGCGGCGCTCTATAGCCTCGTACTGGCGGGCTTCGCGGCCTATTTGACGATCTACATCATCTGCCTTTTGCTATGGTCTTTGTATTTGTTGAATTTTTGGACCGTCGCACTGGCCGGGGTGATGTTCCAATACTATAGGATGCGGGCCAGGCGAGCGGCGCGGCACTGAAGAACCCGCAGCCCAGGGAGTGGCGGGCCGGCAAGGGAGGTATCGATGGTCAGCTCGAGCAGCTCCTTCCTGATCCTGCTCGCGGTCGCGCTCGTCCTTGCCATTGCCGTCTTCGGGTTTGCGGTGCTGCGCGAATACGAGCGCTTTGTCGTCTTCACCCTCGGCCGTTTTTCCGGGGTCAGGGGGCCGGGGCTGGTATTCATCATTCCTCTGGTGCAGAAGGCGGTGCGGGTCGATCTGCGGGTCCGGGTGCTCAGCGTGCCGGTGCAGGACGTCATCTCGCGCGACAACGTTTCGGTCAAGGTCAGCGCCGTCATTTATTACCGCGTCAGCGGCCCCGATGCGGCGATCATCCAGGTCGAGGATTTCGCGGAAGCGACGAGCCAGCTTGCCCAGACCACGCTGCGCTCGGTGCTCGGCGAGCACGAACTCGACGCGATGCTCGCCGAGCGCAAGCCGATCAATGACAACATCCAGAAGATCCTGGAGGAGCATTATCAGAGCTGGGGGATCCGGGTCCTCAATGTCGAGATCAAGAACATCGATCTCGACGAGAGCATGATCCGGGCGATCGCCCGCCAAGCCGAGGCCGAGCGGAACCGCCGGGCCAAGGTCATCGAAGCCGAAGGCGAATTGCAGGCGGCCGATCGCCTGCGCCAGGCGGGCGAGATCATGTCGGAACGGCCGCAGGCCATGCAGCTGCGCTCGCTGATCGCGCTGCAGGGGATCGCCGGCGACAAATCCTCGACGATCGTCTTTCCGCTGCCGATGGAGGTGGCGGGCATGCTCGGCGTCGGACGCGCAAAAGACGGCAACGCCGGCTGATCGGTCGGCCGCTACTCGCGTCGCTTGCCGCAATGAAAGTATAAGTTTATACAAAAACGATATCTTCTGTTACAATGAGCGCTTCGGCGGCGGGCACTGCTTTTTAGCGGGGTCGGGCGCTCGTAATGCGATAAATTCAGGAGTGGCCATTATGCAGCGGGGGCTTGCCGTACGAGCGCTGCGCTTGACGCGCTGGCTGATCCTCGGTTTTGCCGTCGCGCTGATCCCCGGACAGGCGCGGGCCGACAACGACTACTACGACAACGTACAGGGCGGGGCCGCGGCCAAGTCAGCCATGCCGCGGCTCGCTTTGCAGAACGGCGATGTCGAACTCGTGGCGGTGGCGCAGGGCAAGCAGCTGGTGGTCTATCTCGACCGCTTCGAGGACGGTACGCCGATCGACGGCGCCGATATCGAAGTCACGGCCGGCGAGGAAACGCTGCGCGCCGCGCCGCTCAAGAGCGGCGTCTATGTCGTCGGCGCCGATTGGGCAGCGACCCCGGGACAGTACAAACTCAGCTTCGCGGCCACCGGCGACCAGCTGTCCGCGACGCTCGCCGGCACGCTCGTCGTGACCCCGCCCAAGGCCGACACCGGCGAGGCGAAGGACGACAACAACGACGACAACAATTCCTCGTCCTCTTCGTCATCGCCGTTAACGATCGCGGTGCCGTTCGATGTGGCCGTGAGCCTCGGCTTGGGCGTGCTCGCAGTGCTCGGGTTGAGCGCTGTTGCGGCATTTCGCCGCCCTGCCGCAGTTGTCGCCGTCGCCGGGGCGGCACCCCGATCGCGCCTGGTCGCCGGGCCTGGCCGCTGGATCGCGGTGATGTTGGCGGCAGGGTTCATCATCTCGTTGCTGGTGGCCGGCAGCGCCGTCCTGGCCCGCAAGGATGGCTCACAGCAAGGTGGCGTCGTTGGCCTGCTGCACTGATCGGCGCTGACCGGCGATGTTCGCTTATTTAATTCGCCAGAGCCTTACCCGCCGGATATTCGTGCTGTGCGGCGCGGCGGTCCTGCTCGTCGTCGGCGCGATCCAGATGCGTCAGGTCCCGGTCGACGTGTTGCCGGAGATTGACCGCTCGATCGTCTCGATCCTGACCGAATCTGGCGGCCTCACGGCGGAAGAAGTCGAGCGGCGCATCAGCTTTCCGATCGAAACCGCGATGACCGGCCTAAAGGGCGTCGAGCGGGTGCGTTCGCGGTCGAGTCCCAGCCTGTCGATCGTCTCTGTCAGCTTCGCGCTCGGCACCGATATCTATCGCAACCGTCAGCTTGTTGCCGAGCGCCTCGCCAATGTGCAGGCGCAGCTGCCGGCCAATGTAACGCCCGAGATGACGCCGCTCTCCTCGGCGGTCGGCCAGATCCTGCGTGTCGCGCTCCTCAGCGACACCGGCGACCTGATGGAGTTGCGCGATGTCGCCGATTGGGTCGTCCGGCCGCGCGTGTTGGCGGTCCCGGGCGTCGCCCAGGTGCTGGCGGCCGGCGGCGATGTCCGCCAGCTGCGTGTGACGCCGGATCCGCGGTTGTTGGATTTCTTCGGCATCCCGATCACCCAGCTGGAGACGGCGCTGGCCGGGTTTAACAGCAACAGCGGCGGCGACGCGATCGACAGCTCCGGCCGGCGCTCGATGATCGTCAATCTCGGACGCGCACCGAATACCGAGGCGATGCTGGAGAGCGCCCGCGACCTGGTCGTCGGCAATGCGCAGGGGCGGCCGATCCTGCTGCATCAAGTCGCATCGGTGAATTTCGCGCCGCGCGCCAAGGTCGGCGACGCCGGCTTCATGGGCAAGCGCGCCGTCGTGCTGTATGTAATGCGGCAGCCCGGCGTCAACACGCTCGACCTGAGCGGTACCGTCAAGCAGACGCTGACCGAGCTTCAGCCCTTCCTGCCGGCCAACATTCACATCGAGATCCTGCTCGAGCAGGCGAAATACGTCGAGCGGTCGATCGCTAATCTGACCGAGGTGGTCCTCGAGGCGATCGCGATCGTCGCGATCCTGCTGTTTGCCTTCCTGCTCAATATCCGCACGACGGCCATTTCGCTCGCCGCGATACCGATCTCGCTGTTGATCACGATGATGGTGTTCTGGTTCCTTGGCATGACGATCAACACGATGACCTTGGGCGGGCTGGCCATCGCCGTTGGCGAGCTGGTCGACGACGCGGTCGTCGGGGTCGAGAACATTTACCGCCGTCTGCGCGAGAACCGGCAGCTCGGATCGCCGCGTCCGGTGCTGCGGGTCATCGCCGATGCGACGGTGGAGGTGCGCTCCGGCATCTTCTACGCGACTGTCATCATGCTGCTGGTGTTCTTTCCGCTGTTCTTCCTGCCGGGGGTGGAAGGGTTGATGTTCCAGCCCTTGGCGGTCGCCTATGTCACCTCGATCCTCGCCAGCCTGATCACCTCGGTAACGCTGACCCCGGTGCTCGCCTATTACCTGCTGCCGCGAATGAAGCGGATGGATCATGGCGACGGGGTTCTCGTCCGGTTTCTGAAGCGGCAGAACGAGAGGCTGCTCGGCTGGGCCTTTGATCATTGGCGCGTGGTGGCGGGTTGCGCGCTGGCCGCGGTGGCGGTCGCCGCGATCGACGTCGTCTACCTGCCGCGGGCCTTTCTGCCGCCGTTGGTCGAGGGCACCTACCAGGTCGAGCTGATCTTCAAGCCCGGCTTCTCACTGCCGCGCTCCAGCGAGATGGCCAGCCTCGCGGAGCGGCTGCTGCTGCAGATCCCGGAGGTCACCACCGTCGGGCACCGCACCGGGCGGGCCGAGCGCGATCTCGACGCGGATCCGGTCAACGTCAACGATGTCGTCGTCGGGGTCCGCGCGTCGGCGCGGTCCGACGCCGAGGTGCTTCAGGACATCCGCAAGCAAGTGGGCATGTTGCCGGCGTCGTTCTTCGTCACCGCACCGATCGCCGACCGGATCAACAGCGTCTCGACCGGGATCAATGCGCCGCTCGCGGTCAAGGTCTTCGGCCAGGATCTCGACACGCTGATGAAGCTCGCCGACGAGCTGCGCGACCGCCTGACCCATGTGCCCGGCCTGACCGATGTGAAGTTGGAGACCCAGGCGCGGGTCCCGGCGGTGCGGGTGCGCATCAATCCGGAAGCGGCGCGGCGCTATGGCGTTACCCCGTCGGATCTGACCAGAACGCTCGAGACCTTGTCGGCCGGACGTGTGGTCGCCGAAATCATCGAGGAAACCCGGCGCTACGACGTGCTGCTCCGCCTCGATGATCCCGACCGCACCAGCACCGGGTTGCGCAACCTGTTGATCGACACGCCCTCCGGGCGCATTCCGCTGCGCGAGGTCGCCGACATCGCCGACAGCGATTCGCCCGACGAGATCATCCGCGACAATGGCCATCGCCGGATTGCCATTATGATCAATACCAACGGTTCGGACATGACGGCGATCACCCGGCACATCGAGGCACAGATCGCCCGCTTGAAGGTCCCGGTCGGCTACTACCTGACGATCGAGGGCAATTACAAAGAGCAGCAGGCGGCGATGACGCGGATCGGCATCCTGTCGTTGGTCTCGATCCTGCTGATCTTCGCGATCCTCTACTCGCGCTACAACTCGGCCGTGTTGTCGCTGATCATCATGGCGAATGTCCCGTTGGCGCTGGTCGGCGCGGTCTTTGCGCTGCGGGTCAGCGGCGGCACGCTGTCATTGGCGACCGCGATCGGCTTCATCACCCTGGCCGGCATCAGCACGCGCAACGGCATCCTCAAGATCAGCCATTACATCAATCTCGTGCTGCATGAAGACGAGATCTTCGGGCGCAAGATGATCGTCCGCGGCAGCCTCGAACGCATGACGCCGGTGCTGATGACCGCTTTGTCCGCCGGGCTCGCCCTGGTGCCGATCATGATCGGCGGCGCCGGTGCCGGGACCGAGATCCTCGCGCCGGTCGCGGTGGTCATTTTCGGCGGATTGATCAGCGCGACCATGCTCGACGCCGTGCTGACGCCGATCCTCTTCCTGCGGTTCGGCGAAAAGCCGCTGGTGCGCTTGCAGGAGCAGTTGGTGCTCGGCAAGACCTCGGAAGCGTATTAGCGCCCGGCGCGCCGCTCGTTCGGCTGGCGCCGCCGGGACCGAAGGCCGGGCCCGGACCGCAAAGCAGATCGGGCGTCTTCTCGGGTCCGGTCCCGAGCGGCTTCCGATGTGCTAAGCTGCCGCGAGGGGAACCGGGTGAAAACTGCCATGGTCGGCTTTTTCCGCCAGCGGCCGGTGATTGCGCTGTTGCTGCTGCTCTTGGTCGTGGCAGCCGGCAGCGGTCTCTTGCGTCCCGGTAAAAGCCAGACCACGCCGCAACCGGTACCCCCCACAGCGCCAGGAACCTTCAAACCGACCGAGGAACAGTGGAAGGCCCTCAGGATCGAAGCGGTGGAAACACGAAGTTTCCGATCCGAGCAGGTGACCGACGGCAACATCGCCCTGAATGATGACCTGAATACGCCTGTCTTCTCGCCCTATTCGGGTCGGGTCACCCGCTTGATCGCCAAGCTCGGGGACAATGTGGAGCGTGGCGCACCGCTCTTCACGATGGAGGCGACCGAGTTCGTCCAGGCGGCGAATGATCTCATAACCACCGCCTCCGCCCAGAAGACCGCGCGTGTCCAGCTTACCCAATCCGAAATCAATGAAAAGCGCGCGCACGAATTGTATCTGGCGAAAGGCGGCGCGCTCAAGGATTGGCAGCAGAGCCAGACCGATCTCGCCGCCGCGCAGAATACCCTGCGTTCCTCGGAGATAGCGCTCGCGACGGTGCGCAATCGCCTGCGAATTCTTGCCAAGAGCGACAAGGAAATTGCCGCCCTGGAGGCCCAGCAGACTCAAAAACTCGAACCGGGGGCGGTGGTCACGGCACCGATCGGTGGGATGGTGACGCAGCGTCAGATCGGCCTCGGCCAGTTTATACCGTCGGTCACCTCCGGCGCTTCCAGCCCGGTCTACACGATCGGGGATCTCTCAATGGTCTGGCTGATCGCCAATGTCCGCGAGGCCGATGCCGGCTCGATCCGCCTCGGCCAGCCGATCGAAGTTCGCGTGCTCGCCTACCCTGATCGCGTCTTCAAGGCCGAGATTTCCTGGGTCGCGCCGGCGATTGATTCGAACACGCACCGCCTGCCGGTTCGGGCCAATATCGAGAACCGCGACGGCGTTCTCAGGCCCAACATGTTCGCCACTTTCAGCATCATTACCGGCGATGCGGCAACCGCGCCGGCGGTGCCGCAAAGCGCGATCGTCTATGAGGGCGATTCGGCTCGTGTCTGGGTAGCCGGAGCCGATCAAACCCTGGCATTGCGCGAGGTCCGCGTCGGGCGGACCAGCGACGGAATGGTCGAGATCCGATCCGGGCTGTCGTCCGGCGAGAAGATCGTCACGCGCGGGACAATCTTCATCGACCGTGCCGGCGGCACCAGTTGAGGCGGCGCGCGAGCAGAAAGCCATGACTACCATTGTCGCGTTTGCCCTGCGGGAGCGGGTATTGGTGGCGATGTTGCTGCTGTTCCTGGTCGGCATCGGGACTGCCGCTTTCATCAAGCTGAACATCGAGGCCTATCCTGATCCCGTGCCTCCGCTGGTCGATGTCGTCACCCAGAATCGCGGCCAGTCGGCGGAGGAGATCGAGCGCTACATCACGATCCCGATCGAGATTCAGATGGCGGGCATCCCGCATGTCACCGCGATCCGCACGATCTCCCTGTTTGGCCTCTCTGACGTGAAGATCCAGTTCACCTACGATTTCACTTACGATGAAGCGCAGCAATGGGTCGTCAACCGGCTGGCGCAACTATCGCCCCTGCCGAACGGGGCGACACCGGCCATCTCGCCGTGGAGCCCGATCGGCGAAATATATCGCTACCGGGTGGTCGGTCCCCCCGGATATTCGGTGACCGATCTGAAGACCATCCAGGATTGGTTTCTCGAACGGCGGTTCAAGGCGGTGCCCGGCGTCCTCGATGTCACCGGATGGGGCGGCAAAACCAAGACCTACGACATCACGGTCGATCTCGACCGTCTGGTCGCCTATGGGCTGACGCTGCCGCAATTGCTGCAGGTTCTCAACAACAGCAACATCAATGTCGGCGGTCAGACCGTGACGATCGGGCCGCAATCGGCGATCGTCCGCAGCATCGGCCTCATTCAGTCGATCGATCAGATCCGCGATACGATGATCGCGGCAACGAGCGGCGTGCCGGTTCGCGTCGGCGACATCGCCAAGGTCACGGTCGGCCACCTGCCGCGTCTCGGCATCGCCGGGCAGGATGGCGATGACGACATCGTCCAGGGAACCGTGCTGATGCGGCGCGGCGAGCAGAGCATGCCGACAATTCGGCGTGTCGAAGCCGAAGCCGCGAAAATCAACAGCTCCGGCATCCTCCCGCCCGGCGTCCGTATCGAACGGGTCTATGACCGGAGCGATCTGATCGACCTGACGACGAGCACCGTATTGCACAATATGGTCTACGGCATCGTGCTCATCTTCTTTGTCCAATGGTTGTTTTTGGGCAATCTGCGCAGTGCGATCATCGTATCCGCGACGGTGCCGTTCGCGCTGTTCTTTGCGATCACGATCCTCGTCCTGCGCGGCGAGTCGGCCAATTTGCTGTCGGTCGGCGCGATCGATTTCGGCCTGATCGTCGACGCCACGGTGATCATGGTCGAGAACATCTTTCGTCATCTCCTCGAAGGCGAGGCCGGGGCGATTTACGCGCCGGCTGGCATCGCCAGCGCCCGCGGCTTCACCGGCGAGCTGAGGCTGATCTTTCGTGCCGCGGTCGAGGTCGATCGGGCGATTTTCTTTTCTGCCGCGATCATCATCGCCGCTTTTCTGCCCTTGTTCACGATGTCCGGCATCGAGGGGCACATCTTTGCGCCGATGGCGAAGACCTACGGCTACGCCATTCTCGGCGGGCTGATCGCCGCCTTCACCGTATCGCCTGCCCTGAGCGCCCTCCTGTTGCCCGAGAAGGTCAGCGAGATCGAGACATTTGTCGTGCGCGGGTTGCGGCGCAGCTATCGCCCGGCCCTGGCTGTTGTCGTCGGGAACCGTGCCATAACCTTGGTCGCGGCGGTGCTGGTGCTCGGATTGTCCATTCTGGCGATCCGCTCTCTCGGCACCGAATTCCTGCCCAAGCTCGAAGAGGGAAATCTTTGGATTCGGGCCACCCTGCCGCCCTCCATTTCGCTCGAAGAGGCCAATGGCTACGTCAACCGCATGCGCGCGGTGATCAAGAATTTTCCGGAGGTCGTCACCGTCATCTCGCAAAACGGCCGCCCCGATGACGGCACCGATGCGACCGGCTTCTTCAACGCCGAGTTCTTTGCCCCGCTGATGCCATTCGACACGTGGCCCAAGGGGGTCGACAAGGCAAAGCTGACCGAGCAGCTCGAAGCGGCGCTCAAGGATCAATTTCCTGGGGTCGAGTTCAACTTCTCGCAGTACCTTCAGGACAATGTCGCGGAAGCGGCCTCCGGGGTGAAAGGCGAAAACTCGATCAAATTATTCGGCAACGATCTCGCCACTCTGGGAAAAACCGCGGCGAAGATCGAGCAGGTGCTCGGGACGGTGCCCGGGATAACCGATGTTGCGGTGTTCGCCTCGCTCGGCCAGCCGACCATTCGGATCGATATCGACCGCGCCCGCGCGGCGCGCTACGGCCTGCCGCCCGGCGACATAAACAGTACGGTCGCAGCCGCGATCGGCGGGCAAGCGGCGGGCAATCTCTACGAGGACGGCAGCGACCGGAACTTCCCGATGATCGTGCGGCTCGCGCCCCAATACCGCGAGAGCCTGGACGCGATCCGCCGCATCACGATCGGTGCGCCGAACCCGAGCGGCAATGGCGTCGTGCCGATCCCGCTCGCCGACGTCGCGGAGGTGAAGCTGGTCTCGGGGGCCTCCTTCATCTACCGCGAGAACCAGCAGCGCTATCTTCCGATCAAGTTCAGCGTG
>Ga0210400_10001267_pt1 | contig 25276 bp, 26 predicted proteins | sample IncBWH26MmetaG_FD_155456 | JGI IMG/M metagenome (GOLD analysis project Ga0210400, IMG submission 155456) | Forest soil microbial communities from Barre Woods Harvard Forest LTER site, Petersham, Massachusetts, United States - Inc-BW-H-26-M | ecosystem: Environmental > Terrestrial > Soil >...
GGTCGAGGCCAACGATCACTTTGAAGCCGCTATCGCGCAGATTCTGCGCCTGCGCGTGTCCCTGGCTGCCGTAACCAATAATGGCGATCGTCTTGCCCTTCAGTACCTCAGGCTTCGCGTCGCGTTCATAAAAAATAGTAACCACCGATTGCTCCTCTCGATCACATTGCGCGATACCCAAGGGAGGAAAGAGGCCCTTGTGGGAATATCCACACTGCAAACCGACCGGTCGGTCGGTATGTAAAGATGCTATCTGTCGGCCCCCAAGGGTGTCAAGAGCGAACTCTGGTTCGCTAAACTGTATGAAACCCGTAGGGGCGGGCGCCATTTTCGGCCCTGGCCGGGCAAAATGAAAAGCGAGTCGGCTAGACGCCGGCAACTGCCTTCGGACGAAGGCATCCGAGGGCCAAGTGAAACACGGAGATCGCAGCCATGAACGATTTCGAATGTGTAATCCCGATTCTGAATGTCAAGAATTTCGCCGCCTCGATGGACTACTACGTCACCAAGCTGGGTTTCAGCAAGAAGTGGGATTGGGGAGATCCACCGTCCTTCGGCTGCGTCGCCCGCGGCAAAATCGAAGTTTTCCTCTCCGAAGGGGGCCAGGGACAGCCCGGTATGTGGATGTCCATTTTCATCGAGGACATCGACGCGCTTCATGAGGAGTACAAGAAGAGCGGCGCACTCATTCGTCAGGCACCTACGAACATGCCCTGGGGCGTTCGTGAAATGAACATTCAGGACCCCGATGGTCACCGCCTTCGCATGGGAAGCCATTCGACGGGCCCGGTCGATGAAGCCGGCTGGAAGCGCTTCGGAGAAATACAGCAGGTCGGCGAATGAACCCTGGCGAAGCGGTTCGCAGCAGTCTACCGGCTCGTGAGCGTTGGCATTCTTACCCGCAACTGTTTACCATGTCCCCCGATGCCCCGCGAAGCCGTCGTCGATTCCCGGCAGGAAATCCTGCGCACCGCTGCCCGCCTTTTCCAGCAGCGCGGCTACGACGCGACTTCCATGAACGACGTGGCCGCCGCGCTCAAACTCAGCAAAGGCGGCCTCTATCACCACTTTCAGAGCAAAGACGAAATCCTGTTCGAGATCATGAACCATGCCATGGAGATCACCGAGGAGCGCGTGCTGGCTCCGGTGCGCGGCATCGCCGATCCCAGGGACCGGCTACGCGCCCTGATCCGCCTGCACATCGAAGTCGTGCTCAGCCCGCGCGATCGCGAGATCACGGTCATGCTGCACGAGAATCATCCCCTGCCGCCCGCGCTGCGCAAGCGCATCAATTCGCGCAAGAAGGAATACATTCACTTCGTCGAAGGCCTGATTGCGGACGTGCAAAAAGAAGCTCAAAGGGAAGCTCAGAAAGAATCGCAGCGAACCGGCGCTTCACGACCTATGGTCAGCCCGCGCGCCGCCGCCTTCGCGCTGCTCGGCATGATCAACTGGATTTACCAGTGGTACAAACCGGAAGGCGATCTGCAAACTCACAATCTCGTGCCGCAATTCACCGAGCTGGTTTTCGGAGGGATCCTCCCGTGAAGGCCATGTTCGCGAACGTCGGCGACATCGACCAGCAGCGCGCTCAAAGCGGCAAGTTGTATCGCGAATTCCTGCGCGTGCCGTCTATGAGCGCGGGACTCTACGTACTCGCCGCCGGAGCCACTGACGCACAACTCCCGCATCATGAGGACGAGATGTACTACGTGGTCCGCGGCCGCGCGCGCTTTCGGGCTGGGGACGAAGACCAGGAAATCTCCGCTGGTAGCGTGTTGTTCGTCGCCGCCGAAGTCGAGCACCGTTTCCACGACATCGCCGAGGAACTGGCGCTGCTGGTTTTCTTCGCACCCCCGGAAAGTTAATTCCGGCCAATCCGTTTATGAATTATCCGATCTTGCCCATGCCCCCGGAACTCTGGCCCGCGGTCCGCGAGATCTACGCCCAAGGCATCGCAACCGCAAATGCCACGTTCGAGACGGAACTTCCTGATTGGGAGAAGTGGGACGCCGGCCATCGCCAAGACTGCCGGCTGGTCGCGCTCGAACCGTTCGAACAGAACACTGAACTCGTGGTTCCTCTCGAGAAACTTACTGTAGTAGGCTGGGCCGCGCTAAGCCCGGTCTCAGGCCGCCGCGTTTATGCCGGTGTGGCGGAAGTTTCCGTTTACGTAGCTGCAGCTGCGCGCGGACGTGGCGTGGGCAAAGTGCTTCTGCAGGCGCTCGTACAGGAGTCAGAAGCCAAAGGAATCTGGACACTTCAGGCAGGAATCTTTCCGGAGAACGCAGCCAGCACCTCACTGCACCGGTCCTGCGGATTCCGCGAAGTCGGTGTCCGGCGCCACATTGGACAACTCCGTGGGGTTTGGAGAGATGTGCTTCTGCTGGAACGACGCAGTTCAACCGTCGGCGACTGAGCAGAGTTCGTCTCGATACTCGCTACTCGGCAAAATTCGGCTTACTTCGCCGGCACCCAGTAAATCTCTTCCTTCACCGATCCCTTGTCGACAAACCCGCGCCGTTTCAAGATCGCCTTGCTGTGCTCAATCATTTCCGGGTGTCCGCACAAGTACGCCATGGTGTTGCTCGCATCCAGTTCCCAGTGATCGGCATACTTGCGCAGAATGTCGTCCGCGCGTCCGATTTCTCCAGACCAGTCTGCATGATCCCACGGACGGCTCACCGTCGGGACATACTTAAACCAGGGCAATTCCTTGTCGAAGCGGTTCAGTTCATCGAGGTATCCGAACTCCCACGGCCGGCTTGCACCATTCAACAGAAACAGCTTGTGCGTGCCGTCGAAGCGGCCTTCCTTCCAGTCTTTGGAAAGCATGCGGACCATGCTGACGAACGGAGCCACACCCGTGACGGTCGAGATCAGCAAATGATTCGTGCGGCCATTCTGCGTGTCCAGGGTGAATCGTCCCTTGGGAACTTTGCGCATCAGCAACTGATTGCCGGGCTGCAATTTGTGCAGTAGCGGCGTGAGCGCACCTTCTGGCACCAGCTCAAAGAAAAATTCGATTTCATCCTCCGTCGGCGACGACGCAATCGAATACGGACGCTCGATGCGCTTCCCGTCGGCCTCGACCCCCAGCGTTGCATACTGCCCCGGGACAAACTTGAACTCTCCTCCGCTGCGGATGCGAAACATCCACAGATCGGGAGCGAAATCGACGCGGCGCGTCACCTCCGCGTGGTAGAACTTGTCATCGGAACTCGTCATCTCACCTCACTGGCCCAAAATTTCGTTGAGAAACTGGACTTACAACCCTCGATTCACGCAAGCACTTTATTCCGACCGAACGGTCGTACGGTCATTCTGAATTGCGATATCCTAGCGGGAATCGGCAGGTTTGTGAAGGTCCCTCATCCCAAACTCTGGCGGAATCACTTCGATTTTACCTTCAGGAATGGAACAAATAGCGGCTGAACAACTAGCCCCGCTGCGCTTGCGCTAAAAAACATCAGCGCAAGCGAGCAGGGCGCCGAAAACTGGCGCGTCTTATTTCCCTACCACCAGCACCACAAAGCTATCGGGAAGGATCGGGGGCCGGGGATGAGGATTATCCGCCGTCGCGGGCGGTTGGGGGCCGAAATCCGCTGTGACCACGAACACGTTGTGCGTCTTGGCATCGAGCGCCAGCGTGCGGGCCCGCTTCTGGGTCGGAACGTTCTCGGCCGTATACTTGCCCGGAGACTCTTCTTTTACGACGGTGAGCACACCCTCGCCGCAGGAAGCGAAAGCCAGTCCGGTTTCTGCGTCGAACGCAGTCGCGTCTACGCCGTCGCCAATCGCCGGGGTAGCCAGTACCTTGCCGCTGTCGGCGTCCACCACCGCCATCATTTTGTTGTCGCAGCCCACGAACAGGCGGCGGTGCTTGCGGTCGATCGAGAGTCCGCTCGGCTCCGTGCACGGGGCCAGCGGCCACTTCGCCTTCACTTCCAGTTTGTTCGGATCGATCGCCACCAGTTCACTCTTGTCTTCGATGTTGACGAAGATCTCGCCCTTCGCGTCGCTGGCCGCAAACTCTGGTTTGCCGTCGAGTTTAATCGTGCCCAGCACTTTTCCCGTGGCCCCATCGATCGCGGTCGAATCCTGGCTGCGCCCGTTGAAGGTGAAGACCCGTTTCGTGGCCGGATCGTAGAGAATCGCGTCGGGATTGTCGCCTACTTTTACTTTGCTGCTCGTCGCCAGTGTCTTGATATCGAAAATGCTGACCGTGCCTTCGCGTCCGTTGCTGGTGAACCCGCGTCCCAGCTCCGGAGCCAGCGCGATGCCGTGCACGCCCTGGGTGTCAGCAATGTCGCCCACGGTCTTGCCTGAATCCGCATCGACCACCATGACATGAGTGCCGCGAGAAATAAAGATTCGTCGTGTATCAGAATCGGTGGTCAGATAATCCCACCCTCCGTCGCCGCCCACTTTGTAAGTCGTCACCACGTGATATCCCGAACCAGCCCCCGTCGCCGCCCATGCCACTGCCGCCAGGGACATACTGATCATGGGTACCAACCACTTGGATTTCGTTCGCATCACTTCCTCCTCGATTGACGTAACTCTTTGGAATCGCGAGCGCTATGTTCGGGGGACGCATTCCGAAGTCGCGCGACCGCGTTGTTGCATGGAACCCTGTAGGATTCAATCCGAAGTAACTTTACCTCATTTCGACCGCCACCCTAGAATCTTCATTATATGGATATTCCCCAGTCACGTTTTTCGGGACAAGGCCTGCAGCCGGAACCCGCACCAATAGCGGATCCGCGCCTGCAGCCAACTCCGGACTACGGCACGCTGGGGGCAAGCTCGGATATTTCTGCAAACGGACCGATCACCATCCCCGTCCGCCGGCCGATGAACGCAAAGCATTTCGCCCCGGTCTTTGCCGCAGCGATCGGGGTGCTGGTCGCGGTCCTGACAGCGAACGCTGGTCCCGCCCGCGCCGCCTGGGCAAGTTTCGCCAATCTGTTCGGGGTGCACGAGAATGTGCGCGAGAATGCGCCAGCCTCGGCGAAAGACTCCCACCAACTCGATCGCATGAAACCGCAGAAGCAAGCCGAGGCTCTACTGGAACTCGCCGTCAGCCACAACGACGGCGCCGTGGATCAGATTTCCTCCCGGGTCGACCGCTGGCAGGGGAAAGTAAAGTGGGACTCGCAGATCGCAACCCTCACGACTGCCGCGCTCAACTCCAATGATATGCGGGTGCGCGAGTCGGGCATCGAAGTTGAACTCGCAGCCTATGGACTAGCCAAGAATTCCGCCAGCCTCGATTATCTGCTTCGGACCGCCGCGTCTGCCGATCACGCGCGCAAGATTTGGGCGCTCTGGGCGCTTGGCCTGATGGCCAACCGTGGCGTCGAAACTGACCGCGTCGTGCAAGTACTAACCGCTCATCTGAAGGATGCCAGGGAAGACGAGGATTCCCGACGCTGGGCCGTGGAAGGCCTATCTCTGGCCGGATCCGCCCAAACCATCGAGCCTCTGTTGAAGGCGATGCACGACGATCCCTCCGCCATGGTGCGCGAGAGCGCCGCATGCAGTCTCGCCGAGGCCGGCATGTTCACCCACGAGCAGCGCCTTTCCGTCGTCCCGCAGCTGTTGAGCTTTACCGACGATCCCTCCCTCGATGCGCAGACCCATGCCTGGGCCTTCAAAGCACTGAGCGACATCACCGGCCAGCGGCTGCCCAACGAATCCAACGCATGGCGGGCCTGGTACGATTCGACCAAGTCAGACTGACAACCAACTTATCTCAGATAAGTATTCAACTTTGGTTCGTGCCGCAGAAGTTGTTTCTAAACCCGAATCGTCTGTGAAACAATTCACGACCGAGGGGGAACTCCACGTCGAGACTCCATGGAAAAACTGAATGTAGTTGTTGCTCTCACCACTCGAGAGAACGATTACCAGGCTGAACAGGCAGCCGCTGTGACCGAAGTGGCCACTCGGCTCGGCGTCAAGATGCAACTCATCTACGCCGACAACGACGCCGTCAACCAGACCCAGCAACTCATCAAAATCATTCAGGACCCGTCGCAACGGCCGACCGCGATTCTCGTCGAGCCCGTCGGCACTGGCATGCCTCAGGTCGCGAAGGCTGCCGTCGCCGCCGGCATCGGGTGGGGAATCATTAACAGCGATCCCGATTACATCGCCGAGCTTCGCCGCAGCGGTGCCGTTCCGGTCTTTTCGGTCAGCACCGACCAGTCCGAAGTCGGACGTATTCAGGGCAAACAAATGAGCGTGCTGGTGCCCGCCGGAAACGTCCTCTACATTGAAGGTCCCTTCAACAGCACGGCGACTCAACTCCGGACCAAAGGGATGCTTTCCACCAAACCTGCAGCCGTCGAACTAAAAGTTCTCAAGGGCGACTGGACCGAGCGCAGCGCGCACAACGCTGCCAAATCCTGGCTGTCGCTAGGTTCGTCGCGCGAGTTTCAGATTCGAGGAGTTATCTGCCAAAACGATTCCATGGCCATGGGCGCGAGAAAAGCCTTCGTCGATCTGACCGAAAAAGATCGCGAGCAGTGGCTGAGCATTCCTTTCACGGGTTGCGATGGCGTAACCAGGACGGGTCAGGACTGGGTGCGCCGCGGGTTGCTGAAGGCCACCATCATCACCGCTCCCGCGGCGGGAACCGCGCTTGAGATCCTGGCGAAAGCCGTTAACTCCGGCTCCATGCCTCCCGACCGCACCTTGATTCCGCCCCAATCTTTCCCCGCAATCGAAGACCTGGGAGGCAAGAAAAAAGGCTGATTCCTAATCACTGTGCACTAGTCACTGTTTTCAATCCGCCATCTTCGCCACATGCACCTCAAACCCAGTCTTCGGCAGCAGCGACGTCAGTGAGAACGCCTTGAATCCGTCGCCGCTAATTTCCGTGTGACGATAAATTCCCGGCTCGCTTTCGATCGTCTCCCGTCGTCCTTCCATGTCCGCAAGAAAAGCCTGCGCCTGGCTCACACCGACTTCCACTTCCTTCGCGCGCGTGACTACCGCCTCGGACGCGTACGACCGCACCAGCTTCGGCCAGTATTTTTCCAGCAGCTCGGTGCTGGCAAAGACATCCGCCCAGATGATGCGCCCGTTCACCGCTACCACGACTCCGACTGCGTTGCGATCGCGCAATTGCCGGATCAGGCTCTGATAATTCTGCTCGATGGGCCTGGCGACCGCGTCCACCTGTTTCTTGACTTCCTCGTTTTCATTGACCTTGGCGTAGGAAGATGTCTGCGCAATTTCGTTTGCCACCTGAGGAGCCGCGGCCGTCACCTCAACCGTCTCCATCGCCGACTGTTGCTTGCGCACCTCCGCCCAAACCTGCCCCTGATCCTTGTCAGCCATGGCCTTGGCGCGCACTGACGGCTGCACCATCATCGCCATCGGGGTGTTTCCATGAATCGCACCGCCGATGTTTTTGCCATACATCGACTCCGACGCTCCAAAATGCTCGCTGGTCGCGACCCACCGCCCCGGCTCCACGCAGAACACACTCAGGTCCACCGGATCGCTCTCGGCAGGAACAATGCGGTCCTTGCCAATCACGCGATCCTGCTTGCCTCCGCTGACCACTTCACCCGCTAGCAACAGTAGAGGCCGTTTCGAATTGTTGACCAGCACCAGCCGGTTGACCTCCGCCCCATCGTGGCGAACTTCGTTGCGAACCAGCGGCGTGGGATGCCGCCGAATCAGCCCCTGCACATTCCCCGCTTCCGTCACAACCACGTCACCCGACCGCAGCCCTTCGTCGAGAGTCATGAATTCCCCAGTCGGATAACTCTTGGCCGCGACTACGGGAAACACCGTCAGATTGCCGTGCCGGATCGGCTCCAGCACCTTGTAGCCCGGCGCCGAGGCCGCTTCACCCGCCTGCACATCACGCTGATCCAAGATCACGATCCCAGCCGCCATTGCCACCACCGCCAACACCAGAAAAATCTTCGGACTCGCATTCGTTTGCATAGACGCTCCCTCCCAGCCGGACGAGCGCGCAACCATCCCAAATGCGGGTGCCCCATTTTCTCGCGTTCTTTGCGAGAAGTGGGAATTCCACCTCTCCACGCCCATCTCGACTCCGTGGAAAGAACGACCACACCACCGTACCTTGCGCGCAAAATAAGTGTGGGGCAGACACTCCTGTCCGCCCCACTTATTCCCCTGCGAAATCGAACCAGCGACCCGCGAGCCACTTCCGCACTGTCCTTTCTCGACTCGACTCAACTCAACCAAAGTAGTGCGACGCTAATGGAAAGTCTTGCGCAGGAAATCGATCCCTCATGGCTGTAGGGGGGGCTGGAGATTGCCGTTGACGGTTGGCGCGCCGGCTCGTACATTCCCCCAGTGGCTCAAATCAAGAACGACGGTGCGTGGATTTGGTCGTCGGGGGAGTTTGGCGGAGAAGCGCTCGGATAGGCCCTGTCGGGTGTACTGATCCCTGGGCTCATCTCCTATGCAATTGCAGGGAGGCACAAAGTGCGAAACCTGAATCGATTCGGTCTTGCTTTCTTCTTAGGTAGCTCTTTTGTGTTCGCTCTCGCAGCGTCACAGACGCATCCGAAACCAAGTGAGTCACCTTCTGACTTGGTCAAAGAGGCGACTGGCAAAAAAGCCGTTGATCCAGCAAACTCCAGCGAGACGCATCGCTTATGTCGGACTGTGCTGGGTGATATGCTGGCCATGCGGAAGGCACACGATGCGCAAGTGGCGAAGTTCATCAACGATCTAAGTAATATCTACTCGGCCGAATCACTCTCCAATCGAGTATCCATGCAGCGATCAATCGATGCGGTTCAAGGCACTCTGCAGGCCGACGAGGATTTTTCGCATCAGTTTCAAGCCTGGCGCGACCACATCAAGGAGAAGGTGGATCATTCGTCACTGTCGGAGGCCGACAAAGAAGGATTCATCGAAGGCGTTGAGAAAGCAATCGGAGGCTCCGACATTTTGAAAGTTCGCGATCAAATCGTGGGGGCTGAAGAAAAGTGGGCTGCAGCCACGAAAGACCTGTACGCCTATGCCCTGGCGAACGACCAGAAGATCAAGGTCAAAGGGTCGGAGCTACTGATCGATGACGAGAAAGTACAGTCTGATTTCAATCGTCAACTGAAGGATTGCAGGGATCTGCGCAGCAACATGCGATCTCTCAACTCCCAACTGAACGAACTGCAGGAACAGCGGATGAAAAAAATCGGAGTCACCCGCGACGATCTGGGCCTCGGCCAGAGCCAGTCTGCTCCGCAGTAACTCTCGATCCCCTGTAAAATTGAATCAGCGACCCCGGAGCCACGTCCGCATTGTCTTTTCTCGATCAACTCAACCCGCAGCAGCGCGAAGCCGTCGAAACTACCGAAGGCCCGGTGCTGATCCTCGCCGGCGCCGGCAGCGGCAAAACGCGCGTCATCACCTACCGCATCGCCCATCTGATCGAGCACAAAGGCGTGATGCCCGAATCCATTCTGGCGATGACCTTCACCAACAAGGCCGCCGCCGAAATGGGCGAGCGCGTCGAAAAACTGGTCGGCGGGCTGAGCATTGCCAAGCCCGTTATCTCCACTTTCCATTCGTTCTGCGTGCGCGTGCTGCGGCGCGATATTGAAGCCATGCGCATTCCGTCGGCCACGCCGGGACAGCCGCCCATCGGGCACACGAAAAACTTCGTAATCTACGACGAGAACGATCAGGAGTCCGTCGTCAAAAGCGTGATGAAACGCCTCGGCCTCGACGACAAGCAACTCACCCCGCGCACCGTTCTCGGCCGCATCTCCTGGGCAAAGAACCACATGCTCGATCCCCAGGAACTCTACCTGCAGTCAGCCGATCCAAAGACGGAGAAGATCGCTCATCTCTACGAGGAGTATCGAAAAGAGCTGCGCAAAGCCAACGCCCTCGACTTCGACGATCTGCTGCTCGAAGCCGTGCGGTTGCTGAAGTCGGCGTCGCAAGTGCGCGAATACTACAACCGCCGCTTCCAATATCTGCTGATCGACGAATATCAGGACACGAACCGCCCACAGTACGAACTCATGCGCATGCTCGCGGGTGATCGCCACAACGTCTGCGCCGTGGGAGACGAAGACCAGTCGATTTATTCCTGGCGCGGCGCCGACATCCGCAACATTCTCGAGTTCGAACAGGATTTCCCCGAGGCCAAAATCATCCGCCTTGAGCAGAACTACCGCTCCACGCAAAACATTCTGCAGGCCGCGTCCGCGGTAGTCGCCAACAATATCCGCCGCAAAGGCAAGAATCTCTGGACCGAGCGCCAGGGCGGCACCAAGATCGGTTACTACGAAGCCCCCGACGGCGAGAACGAAGCCCTGTTCGCCGCCGATCACATCGCAAAGTACTTGCGCGAAGCCAGCCGTGCTGAAAATTCCGGCGGCGAGACTCCGCGCGCAGCCGTGCTCTACCGCACCAACTCGCAGTCGCGATTGTTTGAAGAAGCCATGCGCCGCTACGGCCTGAAATATAAAGTGGTCGGCGGATTTTCGTTCTACGAGCGCTCCGAAATCAAAGACCTGATTTCCTATCTCAAAGTCATCCTGAATCCCGACGACTCAATCTCGCTGCTGCGCGTCATCAACACCCCCACCCGCGGCATCGGCAAAGGCACCATCGACACGCTCGAAAATCTGGCCCTCGAAACCGGCCTGTCGCTATGGGGCGCGCTGCGTGAAGCCATCCGCCGCCAGTTGCTGCCGCAGCGCGCGTTGTTGTCGCTGAAGAATTTTCAGCAGCTGATCGAAGACGCAAGAGCGATGCTGGCAGGATCGTTCCAGGAGCAACTCGATCAAAATGTGGCGCGGGCGCCCTCGCCCGCGCAAATGCCGGAAGCCCCGCAGTCCTCCGGTGAAGCCGGTGAGACCACGGATGACGCCACCGCCTTTGACCCCACCGAATTTGGAAACTTCTCCTTCGACTTCGGTGCCGCCGATTCCAAACTTCCAACGTCTGATTCTGAACTTGCGGCGTCTGATGTTGATCCGGCAGTGGAGGCGGGACGCCTCCACGACAGCCGGCGGGACGCCGGCGCTACGGACGCGGACGCAGGCGCACCGCCAGAACCGCAGATCGGTTCAACCCCCAGTGAATTCCCAACTTCCACCGTCTCCACCGCCGACCTCCTGAAATTCCTCATCGACCGCACCGGCTACATCAAACTGCTCGAAGAAGAGGACACGCCCGAAGCTCTCTCCCGCATCGAAAACCTGCGTGAACTGGTCAACGCCGCCATGGACTCGCGCGACCGCGGAGAATCTCTGGACGAGTTCCTCGATCACGCGGCGCTGGTCGCCGATGCCGACGACTATGACGCCCGCGCGCAGATAACGCTGATGAGCCTCCACGCCGCCAAGGGCCTGGAATTTCCGCTCGTCTTTCTAAGCGGCCTTGAAGAAGGACTCTTCCCGCACTCCCGCACCATGCTCGTCCCCGAGGACATTGAAGAAGAGCGCCGCCTCGCCTACGTCGGCATGACTCGCGCCATGGACCAGCTCATCCTGACTCGCGCCGTCTACCGCCGCCGCTACGGCACCGACCTCCCCGAAGCCAGCGTCCCCTCAAGATTCCTCGAAGAAGTCCCCGCCCCGCTGCTGGAAGAATTAGGCACGCAGCGCGCCAGCAGGAGCTATGTGGGAACGGGGACGTCCGGCCGTTCGGCGGGACGAAGCCCCGCAGCCGAATCCACCCACTACTCCTACGAAGACGAAGACCAAAGCCCAACCTGGCACGACCAACGTAGCGACGGACGCATTCGTCCGTCGGCCGGACCCAAGCCCACAGCTCCCGCCCGCCCCTACAACTCCATCGAGAACATCGCCGAGTTCTTCGCCAGCCGCGGCAAGAAGTTCAACATCCCCAAGACGAAGGTCGAAGAGCCCACCGGCAAGCGCGGATTCCGCCCCGGCCAGAAGGTCCGCCATCCCAAATATGGCGAAGGAACCGTCTACCAGCGCGAAGGAGAAGGCGAAGATGCCAAGATTACGGTACAATTTCCTCGCTTCGGCTTGAAGAAGCTGGTAGAGAAGTATGCCCAGCTGGAGCGAGCCTGAAAACCATTGAGTAATTGGGTAATTTAGCAATTGAGTAATTTGCCCGAAGAGAGCCTCATAGGTTTTTCAATTACCCAATTTCTCAATTACCAAATTACTCAATTCAAAAGGAATCATGGCAAATACATCAAAGCTGACCAAAGACGAACGCAAGAAAGCCAAACGCACCGCCCGCAAGAAACGCAAGGCGGAAAATCCGCTCAAGCCCCGCGACTACGCTCGCGGATCAAAAAAACCGAAGGTCAAGAAATTGGCCCGCGGCCAGGCCAAGCGGTAAAAGAAGCACTTGGCATTCAGCGCTTGGCATTTAGCCGGGTCGCGGTTCCTGGAGCTAACCGGAACCCAGACTGGCAAAATGCCAAGTGCTAATGGCTAAGAGCGAGTTTTCCAGGAGCCCCCAACCGCTTGTCACAACTCACGGAACCCGCTGCCGTCATCCGCACTTCCGACAACCAGCTGTTCTGCTGCAAGTCGATCGACAAGCTGATCTCCGATTCCGAGCACCCGGAGCACCGTCTCAGCAAATCGCTGGGCCCCTGGTCGCTGACCGCGCTGGGTATCGGCGCGATTATCGGCTCGGGAATTTTCATTCTCACCGGGACCGCGGCTGCTGGAGAATATTTCCAGGCTCCGTCCCTCCTGCACGCGCAGGCGCTCGACGTGATCATCAATTTCGTGCGCACCGGCAGCACCGCCGGCGCGCTCATGCACGGTCGCCCGCCCGCCGGGCCATCGATTGCGATTTCATTCCTGCTGGTCGCGATCGCCTGCAGTTTTGCCGGATTGTGCTATGCCGAACTGGCCTCGATGATCCCCATCGCCGGCAGCGCCTATACATATTCCTACGCCACGCTCGGCGAAATTTTTGCCTGGATCATCGGCTGGGACCTCATCCTCGAATACGTCGTCTCGAACGTCGCGGTCGCAGTGGGCTTTGCCGGTTATACGAAAGCGCAACTGGCGGTCTTCGGCCTCAACTTGCCGGACAAATGGGCGAGCCCGGTCTGGGCCGGCGGACAATGGACGGGCGCCTATTTCAACCTCCCCGGTTTTCTCATCGTTTTTATTCTCACGCTACTGCTGGTCCGCGGAGTGAAAGAATCGGCGGAGACCAACAACATTATGGTGATGGTCAAAATCGGCGCCATCCTGACCTTCCTGGTCGTCGGTGGAATGCTGGTGAAGCCCGCGAACTGGCTGCCGTTCGCGCCCTCTGGCTTCGCCGGAATCGTCACCGGAGGCGCCATCGTCTTCTTTACTTACATCGGATTCGATTCGGTCTCGACCGCCGCCGAGGAATCGCGCAATCCGCAAAAAGATTTGCCCTTCGGCATCATCATGTCTCTGGTCGTTTGCACCCTGCTCTATGTTGGCGTTGCCGTCGTACTGCTCGGCATGATGAAATACACGACTTTCGTCTCCGGTGCTGCCGCCGAAGCGCCCGTGGCTTACGCGATGAAGTATCTGGGCGTGCACCCGTTCTTCCGCTCGGTCATCGTGATCGGAGCCCTGACCGGCATGATCTCTTCGTTGCTCGTGTTTCAGTACGGGCAGGCGCGCATCTGGTACGCCATGTCCCGCGACGGCTTGCTGCCGAAGTTATTCTCCGCGGTGCACCCGAAATACAAGACGCCGCACTGGTCCACCTGGATCGCCTGCTTCGCCGTAGGAATTCCCGCCGGCCTCGTCGACATCGGAGACGCCGCCGACCTCGCCAACATCGGAACGCTCTTCGCCTTCGTTCTGGTTTCGCTGGGGGTGATCATCCTCCGCCGCAGGCAGCCAGACCGCAAGCGTGCCTTCCGCGTCCCCTTCGTGCCCTGGTTCCCCCTGATTTCAGTCGTGCTGTGCGGCGGCCTGATGTTAGGGCTAACCCTGATCACCTGGCTACGCTTCGTGATCTGGCTCGGCCTCGGCCTGCTGATCTACGTCTTCTACAGCCGCCACAAGAGCGAGTTCGCGAAGAAGTAAATGCGAGCTGTCAGCTCTCAGCTTTCAGCTGTCAGCAAAACCACTCTGTCATCCTGAGCGGAGCAAACCGGTGAGCGAAGCGAGCCGGTCTGCGCAGTCGAAGGACCCCGTGCTTCTCGTGCGCCGCCACCGTCCTCAACCGGGATCAACGCGATAAACAATGCTCTTCCTCACTGAGGTCGAGATATAATCCACTTCGAGGCCCGCTCCGATGGACACTTACCACATTGCCGAGGAACAGGTGAGCCTCGGTAAAAGAGTCGGAGGCGCATTTGCAGGTGCCGCTGTTTGGCTTCTCGTTTTTTCCGCAATCATACGGCTCATGAACGGGCGCTGGAATTCCCCTATCGCCTTGGGAGTCGGTGGAGCTGTGTTCTTTTTTGGGACTCTCCTTGCGGGCTCGTGGTGGCCGCCTGAGACGCCGAGAGTCGACTTGGAGGTCGATGACGACGAAATTCGCATGGTGTGGAAGCGCAAGGTGATTCGCAAGGCAAGGCGAGAACGTGTTCGTTACGTGCGCGAATGGAGCGGCCTATTCGGAGCGAGACTCGTTATTTCAGAGCACGGCACTGTCGGCACGCGCTTCTTTGGCCGCGTGACAGTGCCTAGGTCCTTGCTAGCGCCCGACCATTACGAACGCGTCAAAGCTCAAGCGCTCAGCTGGCTAGACAATTCCAAGAAATAATTCCTAGGTTCCACTCTCCTACTTCTCCCAAGCCCCCGCCAAAAACAAATACCGATCCCGCAGGTCATCCTTGTGCGCCGCCGACGCCGCGTCCAGGAACATCACCGGCCATCCGTCCGTTGCCGAATACGCCGGCCACTTCGGCAAGCCCGGCCCATTCGGATCGCCGCTGCGCGCGAAGTTTGCCCAATATTTCTGCATCTGCGCGCTGAGGGCGCGGGTCTCTGGACTCCAGGTCACATCAGTTTTGGAGTCGAGCTGTCCGAACACATATTCGATTTCCGAGGAATGGTACGCGCCCAACTGCGGCGCTTTCGGATCCGACGGCGGTCCCAGATCGAAGCGGAAACGATAAATCGGTTGTTTGCCGGTTTTGGATTGTGCGTCCATCCACGCCCAGGTCGAAAACGCGATGAAACGGTCGCCGGCGAAATCCTGCGCGGACCGCAACACATGCTCCCGTGTGTCCGTGGGATACAGCTTGAGAAACTGCTCCGCTTTGTCGCCAAACTCTTTTTGCGCGTTAGCCTTCACAGTTTCAGCGGTTGGCTTCTGCGGATTGAAAACAACTTCATAGCTGCCTTCATCGTGGTTCCAGCCCGCCAGCAGCGGCACATCGTTCTGTTTTCCCGCCGCAAAAATCGCAGGCACCGGCTCGGGCAGAAAATATCCATCCACATCCGGTTCGAAATCAAAGCCCTGTGACTGTGGCGGCGCGAATGCATCCAGTAATTTCTGCGCCGGGATCGCCCGCAACTCCGCCAGCGTGCTCACTCCCAGTTTCGCGCTGACCGTCTTTACGTCTTTCTCTTCTCGCACCGACCGCGGCTCGAACGAGAGCCCTCCGCTGAAGAATGCTCCACCACTCTCTCCAATCGCCTTCTGGAACAGGCCCTTGGCCAGAGGCGACGCCATCTGCGCGCTCACTGAAAATGATCCCGCGCTTTCTCCGAAGATGGTCACATTTCCCGGGTCGCCGCCGAATGCCGCAATATTTTCATGCACCCACCGCAGCGCCGCCGTCTGGTCGAGCAGTCCGTAATTGCCGGCTGCATTTCTCCCGGACTCTTTCGCCAGCTCCGGATGCACGAAAAATCCGAAAATGCCCAGCCGGTAATTCATGCTCACCACCATCACACCCTGCTGCGCCAGATGCATTCCATCCTGACGCGCCTCCGAGGTCGATCCCGCGGCAAATCCTCCCCCATAAATCCAAACCATGACCGGCAACTTCGCCCCTGAGGTTTTCGCAGGAACCCAGACGTTCAGGAACAGACAGTCCTCGCTGCCGCCGGGATCGCGAAAATTCATATCGCCATAAACTTTTCCCTGCATGCAGTGCGAGCCAAAATCCGTGGCCTTGAGCACTCCGTTCCACTTCGCCGCGGGCACGGGAGGCTTCCAGCGCAGATCGCCCACCGGCGGCGCGCCGTAAGGGATACCCAGGAATACGTTGACCGGCCCGTCGCTTTTGCCCTCGACTACGCCGGACGCAGTCTTCACTTGCGGGCCGGATGACGCTGCGAACACAGCCAAGGGCAGCGACAGCATTCCTGCGACCAGCGATCTGCAGACCTTCTTCGTGTTCATGCGCTCTCCTCAGCCTGGTATAAGAACACCGGATTGTACCGAAAAGATTCGCCAGAAAGAATCGGCGGAAATCCAGGTCGCCGCTCCTCGCAAATCCTCCGCCAAGAATCTACAATCAACGGGATGACTTCCGTACCGCTCCGCCCGCCCAATGCCTTCATCCGTCAACTCCCCAAGGCGGAGCTGCACCTGCATCTCGAGGGCGCGGTCGAACCCGCGACCCTGCTCGAACTGCGCAAGCTCCACGGTGATCACGTCACGCTCGCCGAGGTCGAATCGCTCTACGGCTACACCGACTTCCAAAGTTTTTTGATGGCTTTCAAAGCGGTCAGCGCGCACCTGCGCGGCCCCGACGACTACGAACTCATCACCTACCGCCTGATGCAACGTTTGAAAGAAGAAACCATACTCCACGCGGAGGTCTATGTCGCGGTCGGCGTCTGCCTGTTCCGCAAGCAGGATTTCCCCGCCATCTTCGAAGGCCTGGAACGCGGACGCACCCGCGGCGCGCGCGATTTCGGCGTCTCGCTGCTGTGGATCTTCGACGCGACTCGCCACTTCGGCATCGAGGAAGCGCAAAAGGTTTTCGAACTCGCGGCCCGCTACCGCGACCGCCACGTCGTCGGCGTCGGCATTGGCGGCGACGAACTGAAAGCCCCGCCCGAACTTTTCCGCAGCGCCTACGCCTACGCCGCCGACCAGGGCTTGCGCCTGACCGCCCACGCCGGCGAAACCGGTCCGCCCGAGTCGATCTGGGGAGCGCTCAACCTCCGCGCCGAACGCATTGGCCACGGCTTTACTGCCAGCCAGGACCCTGATCTGGTCGAGGAACTCGCTCAGCGCCAGATTCCGGTCGAACTCTGCATCACCAGCAACCTCCGCACCGGAGTGTGCAAAGCGATCGCCGAGCATCCCACGAAGAACTATTTCGACCAGGGCGTTATGATCACGCTCAACTCAGACGACCCCGCGCTGTTCGGCACCACGCTGTCGCGCGAATACCAACTCGCACAAGAGACGTTCGGATTCACCGACGAACATCTACGCGAACTGGCCCGAAACTCGTTCGAGGCGTCTTTCCTGCCCGCGGAAAAAAAGCTGGAACTCCTGAGTCTGTTTGACGCCGCCGCGGCGAGGTGAAGATGCAGAGGCATCTTGGTTTGCAGCTTTTGGGTGGCGCAGCGCTTTCAGCGCTGCGATAAGGCAGATACGATCAAAGGGCTTTAGCGCCTGAGGGACTTGGCTGCAATGGCAGTTAAGAACATCCTCCAACTCGGCAATCCACTCCTTCGGCAAAAGGCCGTCGCCGTAGAAGATCCCACCTCGCGCGAGATCCACGACCTGATCCGCGATCTGGCCGACACCCTGGCCCACTGGCGCTCCAAAACCGGCTACGGACGTGGCATTGCCGCTCCCCAACTCGGCGTGTTGCAGCGCGTCATCTTTCTGAAACTCCCCGAAGCCGAGCCCTGGCCGCTGGTCAACCCCGAAATCGTCGACCGCAGCGCCGAAAAAATCATCGTCTGGGACGCCTGCCTCAGCTTCCTCTCCATCTTCATGCAGGTCGAACGCCACCGCCACATCACTGTCCGCTACCAGAATCTCACCGGCGACACTTTGGAATTGGAAGCCGGAGACGACCGCAACCTCTCCGAACTCCTGCAACACGAAATCGACCACCTCGACGGCATCCTCGCCATCGATCGCGTCGTCGACACAAAAACCATTTGCACCCGCGAAGAATTCGAAAAGCGTTATCGTGATGCCAGCCCGTATGCGGTCACCCCAGTTACAATCAAAAGCTGAACTGGCAACTGACCACCGGCAACTAGCAACTGATGTTACACATCGGCATCGTCGCATCCAGCGCGGAAGGCGCCGCGCTTTGCTATCGCACCATCTGTGTCGAAGGCGCGGAGTTGCTCGGCCCCTACAATCATCCCGAAGTATCGATGCACGGCCATCCTTTCATCCAATACAAGAATTGCATCGACGCCAATGACTGGGCCGGCATCGCGGAACTCATGCTGTCATCCGCGGAAAAGCTGGCCAAAGCCGGAGCCGACTTCCTCATCGCTCCCGTCAACACGGTTCATCAAGCCTTCGACTTGGTCGAGCATCGCTCGCCCCGCCCCTGGCTTCACATCGCTGTCGAAGTCGCCAACGAAGCCAAACGGCACGGCTACAAGCGCCTCGGAGTTCTCGGCACCCGCTCGCTCATGGATGGCCCCGTCTACCGCGACACGCTAAAAGCGGCAGGCATCGAACACCGCGTCCCCGGCGCGGAGCAGCGCGAGCGTATCCACCGCATCATCTTCGACGAACTGGTCCAGGGAACGTTCCTGCCGCGCACTCAGGCCTATTTCACCGAAGTAATCCGCGCCCTGAAAGATGAAGGCTGCGACGCCGTCGCCCTGGCTTGCACCGAAATCCCTCTGCTCATGACACAAGAGCAATCCCCGCTCCCCATGCTAGACTCCACCCGAATCCTGGCCCGAGCCGCCCTGCGCAAAGCGGTAGAGGGTTGAACATTCTGTCAGTGGCGATGTGGTTATCGATTTTGTGGTTCGATGTGGGGACAGCCGCCCCCGGCGGTGTTGAGAGCTAGTTACTCGAGGTGCAACATGAGATTTCGCGCATTTCTTTCAGCGGCCTTGTTTCTGACAGTAGCGGCGATTTGCCAGAGCGCAGCCACCTATAAACCGGCATCCGGGTTCGTGCCAGATCCGAAGACTGCCGTAGCCGTTGCGGAGGCTGTGCTAATCCCGGTTTACGGCAGAGAGCAGATCGAAAGCGAACGTCCGTTCACCGCCACTCTTAAACGTGATATTTGGACAATCGAGGGCACCCTATATTGCCTCGATACCAAACGAGTAAAGACCACGGATTGCCTTGGCGGTGTAGCGGTCGTGAAGATATCCAAGAGCGACGGCCGCATCCTGTATATGCTCCATGGTAAGTGAATTTCAGCCAGCCACGCATAACGTAAAATGTCGCCACAGCATCGGCAACTCAAATTCCGCCAACTTCCCGGCCTCTACGCCATCGTGCACCTCGTCCCCGACGTCCCCGTCCCGACCTGGGCCACCAAAGGCGACTTCACCTCGATCACCCGCACCCGCGACGAACTCTCCATCGTCTGCCCAACCGCCAACCTCCCGCCGAACGTTCACTCCCCGCATCGCTGGATCTGTTTGAAACTCGAAGGCCCGTTCCCCTTCTCGCAAACCGCAGTCCTGCTTTCCTTCATCGAACCACTGTCCAACAACGCCATCCCCATCTTCGCCATCTCGACTTACGACACAGATTACGTGCTGATTCAGGAAGAATGCGCAGACTCCGCGCTCGATCTGCTGATGCGAGCAAGGCATCAACTGCTTCCGTGAACCGAATTCCAAGAACTAGCTCACTCTGTGACTGTTCCCGTCCGCTTTGTTTCTGAGCCGTTCGATCTTCCAATTTCGCCAAATACTGCTGCCACCCCTATATGGAGACCGCCCGTATGTTGTAATAGATCTAACTAAGCCTCATGCCATCGATATTCACAACCCTGCGCCGCCGCGCCAAAGCCGTGCACCGCAATATTCGCGGAGCCCGGATGGCCGCGCATGCGCTCGCCTCGACCGACCACCCGCTGCTGGCGCACCTCATCCCCATGCGCCGCTGCAACCTGGCCTGCACGTATTGCAATGAGTACGACGATTTTTCCAAGCCGGTGCCGATCGACGAAATGTACCGCCGCATCGACAAGCTCGGTTCGCTGGGCACCGCGGTCGTAACCATTTCCGGCGGCGAGCCGCTCATGCATCCCGAACTTGACGACGTCATCCGCCGCATCCGCGCTAATGGCATGATCGCTGGACTTATTACGAATGGCTATCTCTTGGTCGCCGACCGCATCCAGCGCCTCAACCGCGCCGGACTCGAATGGCTGCAGATTTCCATCGACAACGTGAATCCCGACGAAGTCTCGAAGAAGAGTCTGAAGGTTCTCGACAAGAAACTGCAACTGCTGGCCGAGCACGCCGACTTTCACGTGAATATAAATTCCGTGGTCGGTGGCGGCATCGCCCATCCGCAGGACGCGCTCACCATCGGCAAGCGCGCGATTGAACTGGGATTCACTTCCACCATCGGGATCATTCACGACGGCAGCGGCCAGTTGCAGCCGCTGAACGATGAAGAGCGCCGCATCTATCACGAAATGCAGGCGCTGGAAAAAAGCAGCTTCACCCGCATCCACGCCTTCCAGGACAATATTGCGAAGGGTCAGCCCAACGACTGGCGCTGCCGCGCCGGAGGCCGCTATCTCTATATCTGCGAAGACGGACTCGTCCACTACTGCTCGCAGCAGCGCGGCTATCCCGGCGTTCCGCTCGCCACCTACACCCGCGACGACCTGCGCCGCGAATATCTCACCGAAAAATCCTGCGCCCCACACTGCACCGTTTCATGCGTGCACCAGGTTTCCATATTCGATTCGTGGCGTTCCCCGCAGAATCCGGCGGCCGGACAATCGCACAATCTAGTCCAGATCGGCTAGCGCGAGCTCCGAGTCCAATAAAACCCAGGCCTTGTCATTCCGACCCCCGAGCGAACGCGAGGGGCGGAGGAATCTCGCGGCCCGCGATCGCCAATTGCGATGCAAACGGAGGACGAGGCACTTTCGGCAACGGATCTACTTCTTCGGCTGCGCGCTAGGCGGCAAAACCCCGTTCAGCCGCAGATACATCGCCGCAGCGGCATAGTGATCGGCCCAGCCGCTGGCCAAGCCCATTGCCGCCATGGCGCGAGGAAACTGCCGTCCACCAAACAGCTCAACGCTGTCGCCCAGCTTGGAATCGTCCATTTTGCTCAAGGCATCGCTGCAAAAGCTGTACGACGCTTTGACCGCCGCCACCAGTTGATCCTTGGAATCGGTCTCTTTGGGTCCGTCCACTTTGGGTGCTGGGACGTCTGCCGCTTTGGCGCACAGAAAATTGTTCGATTCGGCAATGTGTACCGCCAGGTGTGCAAAGGACATCTGGTCGGGCGTGGGCTTGTATGAGAATTTGTCCGCGGGCATGGCTTCAATGGCCCCAACGGTGTTGTTCTGCGAGCGCTGCACCAACATGCGCAACGAGGTCGCGACCGGATCTTTGGTTGGTCCCTGCATGGCAGCGGGCCCGGCCGGGGCCTTCGCGGCTGGAGTTGTAGATTGGGCAAAGGTGAGCGCCGTACAGAAAAGCACACAAGCAATGGCAAGAATTCGTTTCACGGGAAGCCTCCTGGGACTCTCAGCATATACCGGCAAGGAGTGGTCAGTCATCTCTAAGGCAAGAGGCTTAACCACAGAGAACACAGAGGAACACGGAGGATCCGCAATTCCTCTGTGAGCCCCTGTGTCCCCTGTGGTTCAAGCCTTTAGCTTTTCGTGAAACAATACCGCGATGCCCTCCGCTCTCCCCGACTTTCTCTACGGCACCGCGTGGAAAGAAGACCGCACCGCCGCCCTCACCGAACTAGCGCTGCGTACGGGTTTTCGCGCCATCGACACCGCCAACCAGCGCCGCCATTATCTCGAAGCCGGAGTCGGAGAGGGCCTGGCCGCAGCCTATCGCGCCGGCATTGTCACGCGTGACGATCTTTTTCTGCAGACGAAATTTACCTACCAGCGCGGGCAGGACCACCGCCTGCCCTACGACCCCGCGGCAAGTCTCGCGGTTCAGGTTGCGCAGTCGTTAGCCAGCTCGCTCGAACATCTCAGCACGGATCGCGTCGACAGCTTCGTGCTCCATGGCCCATCCTCCGGCTACGACTGGACCGAAGCCGACGCCGCGGTGTGGGAGGCGATGCGCAAGGAGCGCGACGCCGGGCGCACGCGCCTGCTGGGCGTGAGCAATGTCTCGCTGCAACATCTCGAGCAACTGGAGTCGGCTAACGCGGAACTCCCCGCATTCGTCCAGAACCGCTGCTTCGCCCGCGTGGGATGGGATCGCGAAGTGCGGACATTCTGCAACCGGCACAAAATCACTTATCAGGGATTCTCGCTGCTCACCGCGAATCCGGAAGTCCTGCGGCATCCTCCGCTGATCGCTCTCGCGGCCCAGATGAAAGCAACTCCAGCGCAAGTGGTGTTCAGCTTCGCGCGCGCCGTTGGAATGCTGCCCTTAACCGGCACTTCCAGCGCCGCGCACATGCACGAAGATCTTGCGAGCCTGAACCTGACGCTCCCGCTAGAGGTGGTGCAGGCGATCGAATCCATGGCGGGCTGATTTCCCGATCTTTCCCACGAATTCGTGAAAGCCATTGAGAAAATCTCTGGGCTACATCGACCCCAGTCCTGAAGTCAGGAGTTTATAAGCCAAATACCAGACCGCGACGATCACAATGGCGTTCGTCCGTTTCACTTTGCTCGTACAGGCGTAGCCAATCCCGACTAACACGATCGTCCAGATGCTCAACACGTCGAGCGACGACGCCATGCCACGTAGAAACTTCCCGGTGGTCTCCGGATCCAGATAGTAGGCAAGATTCGTGCCCACAGGATTGTTGATGTCGAAGCCCTCGGGACTGACGCCGGCAAACAGTGAGATCGTCCCCAGCACCGCTCCAATAATTCCCGGCAGCCCGGCGTAGAACGAGATTGCGTAAGCTTGCCCAAATGATGTCTCGGCCCCTGCCACCAGCTTGAAAGTGAGCCACAGGGCCAGAGTTTCAATCAGCACATAGAACAGAATCAGCAACGGGCTGCCGTAGGCGAAGAAACCGACGATCTTACTCGACAGCCGAATCTGGCTCGCCTGTTGATCGGCCGGGAGTTTGTCGAATTGGTCGGCGCGGGAAGAGTGCGCGACCTGGTTCTTGCTGATCTGCTCGAACCCGACCTGTCTCCCCATGGCATAGATGAACACCAGGGAGAAGATGGAAACTAAAAGCCATGGCGCCCACCAACTCGCACTCCGCCGCAAATCGGTGAACGTCTTCGACGGCGCAATAAACGTGTTGATGATGCGCGCACCCTGAGATAGTGGCGCAGGTGCGGGCGTGGGAGCGGGCGATGCGGGCAGGACCGGAGCGGCGGCCATGAGAGTCTCCTTGCGAAAGATTCGTGGGAATTCTAGCCTGAGCCGGGCCTCTAGACAAGCGATGCCGTCGATCCGGCACGACGCACCCGCCGGACGGTTGAATGGTCCGGAGTTGTACGGTCCGGATAAGAATTAAGATGTGCGCATGTCGAATGCGACGCCAGTTGTGATCGCGGTGCTGCTGGCCGAACTTGCGCCCGCGGCAGCTTTCGGATTTGCCGGTGAGCGCGTGGTGCGCGCAGTCGCGCGTTGGCCGCTGGCGGCGCGGATTGCGATGCCGGCGCTGTTGGTTCTGCCGTACGTCATGATCGCGGCTACGCAACATGTGTTCCGCTGGCGGTGGTTTGCGTTCTACGCGGCGGTGCCGGTCGCGATGGCGTGGCTGCTGGCGCGGGCGGCCGCTGCCGATCCCGAGCAGCGCGGCAACTGGCGCGACGCCCTCATTCTTCTCGCCCTGGGCCTAGCCGTAGATTTGCGCTGGCTCGACAGCGCCTGGCCCGCCGATCTGCGCGGCCTGGGTAAACTATTGCTCGTCGATTCCGGCCTATACGGCTTTCTCGCTATCCGCCGCTTGAGTGGCACAGGCTTCGATTTCCGCCTGCGCTGGAGCGAGTGGAAGGCCGACTGGAAGTCAGGATTGCGCGAGCTCGTGTTCTTCGCTCCCGCCGTGCTCGTCCTCGGACTCGCGCTCGGCTTCATTCATCCGCATGCCAACCTGCCACCGTTAGGCAAGGCCGCGCTGGCCTGGGCGGGTATTTTCGTTTTTGTCGCTGTGCCAGAAGAACTTTTCTTTCGCGCCTGGGTGCAAAACCTGCTGGAGCGCCGCGTAGGTCGCCGGGCCGCCTTGGTCATCGCCTCCGTGTTCTTCGGCCTCTCCCATTTCAACAAGCGCTCCGCCCACTTCAACTGGCGTTACGTTCTGCTGGCCACCATCGCGGGAATTTTCTACGGTCGCGCCTGGCGCGAAGACCGCCGCGTGCCCGCGTCGACGATCACTCACACTTGGGTCGACTGGCTGTGGTCATTTTGGTTTTAGCGAGATCCCGGCGACGAGTACCGCAAATATCCCAAGCCCACTCGCAGGTGGTGATGCAGCGCGTCCGGCACGCAGACCGCGAAGCACAGCCCGAGCAATCCCTGGGCAAGTCCCAACGCGTAGATGTTGCGGTAGCGTAGGAAGAGTGCGCACGAGATCGTTCCCCAAATCAGCGTGACAGTCGTGAGTGGAAGATTCGGCAGGTGCGCCGCCGCAAACAGCACCGCCGCCAGACCGACGGCTCTGCTTTCATTGCCCAGTAGTCGCGTGAGCCGCGGCATGAACAAGTCGTTCATCAGAAACTGCTGGTAAAGCGTCCACGCAACGTAGCCAGCGATGTGTTTGAAGTCGCTTTTATACAGCGAATGCAACGTGCCGATCTGCCGCGCGATGAGCACGCTCGCGGTCGAAAGAACAATCGCAGCGGGAAGAATCCAGAACGAGCGTGCCAATCCGCGCCGGCCGATGCCAAGATCGTTGAGTCGGCCATCCGGACCCGGACGCCGCGCCAACACAATCGTCAAAGTCACGACCAGCGCAACTGGAGAGAGAATGCGCTGCGGAAATTCCGGCATCCACAGCACGAACAAAATTAACCCGTAGCCGAAAATAAGCTCCAGCAGATCGCGAGTGGAACCGGGCTCCGGCCGGGCAGACATGGAGAGAGTATGGCATGGGACTCAGCAAAAGGGGCTCCTCGCTTCGCTTCGTCGGACAGCCGAAGCGGCTGTCGCCACAAGGGTGCCAAGCCCAAGACTGGTTCCCTACACCAGTAATTCCGGCGTAGCTTCCAGCAGACTGCGCGTGTAAGCGTGCGCCGGCCGCTCTGTAATCTGCGCCGTGTCGCCGACCTCGACGATTTTTCCCCGGT
>Ga0210400_10001268_pt1 | contig 25242 bp, 24 predicted proteins | sample IncBWH26MmetaG_FD_155456 | JGI IMG/M metagenome (GOLD analysis project Ga0210400, IMG submission 155456) | Forest soil microbial communities from Barre Woods Harvard Forest LTER site, Petersham, Massachusetts, United States - Inc-BW-H-26-M | ecosystem: Environmental > Terrestrial > Soil >...
TCTACCGTCAGGGTCATCACTTCCGTCTTGGATGCGAACGGCATGACTACCTTGATCAGGTCCTTTGTGACCGGATCGAAGATCATCTTCACATCCCTCGCTACGACGGCCTCGGCGACCTTTTCCGGCATGACCAACCCGAACATCTCGACGAAGAACTTGCTGAGGTCCGGTTGTCCCTCTTTCAACGGTAGGTACATCATCGGTCGGGTATCGCCGACCGCCGCGAATGAAAAGCCGCCCCCAGTGGGAACGGGTGCCTGCGCGGTTGTTGTTTGCGCCTGCGCATGGGCAACGAGCGGCACGGAGAATGCCGGCAGCGCCGCAAGTGCGCTGAGAACAAGGCGACGACTTGGATCGTTAGGCCGGCAGTATGGCATGATGATCCCCGCTGATTGAGAGAGGGAATGCGCCACCGCGCCGTTCGCGGCTCGCTGCCATTGTAGACGTTATTGCTGTTCACGCCCTTGAGGCAAATCAACGCTGTTGCGCCCGCTACCCACTTGGTTGGGTGGGAACTACGAATTCAAGCATTGAAAGAATTGACTTATTTGCTCGCGACCGTTTCGCTTTTGTAGCACGTTTTGTATTTTCGTGAACCTTTTCGATGCGCGGTGCGGCTCCGCCTCTGTCAATCGCGACAATACTCAGGGAGAGGACTGGGCACTCAGACGGCGTCACGCTTTGCGATGAGCTCCGATGCTATCTTATCCCCAGGCGGTAAAATCAAGGCAGTCCTTCCATCGCTGGCGAGTTCAATCAGACGCTCTCCGTGCATCTCCAGCAGCAGTCTCTTGAAATATGATGCATTCTTATACCCGGTCCAATTTTTGAGATCGGAGGTCGAGATTTTTCGGGGAGAGGTGCAGAGAAGCAGCAGGATTTGCTCTCGCAGGCTGAGCTTCGGGTCGAGAACGCGGCGCATGTCATCGCCGATCCAGATTAAAGGCGTGCGGCGCTCGACAAGCTTATCGACAATTTCCTGCGCCTCGGCGACAGAGACTACGTGGAAGACCCTGACCAATTCGGCCATGATCCAATTGCAGCTGGTCAGGACGAACACTGCATCCATGTGATTGGGATCAACATCGCCGCGAGCGTGACCCGCGCCACGATTATTACGCACCTCGTATAAAGCCGGAAGCAGGCGCGGTATGAGGATCTGAAAGCTTCTCGGAACATGGCTATTGTTCTCAAGCTTTCGGCAATCCTCGACAAACCTCTTGGGCTTGGCCGGTGAAGCGGCGTAAGCCGACTTGGCGTGGCCGTCCAAAATCGTGAATACAATCTCGCAGAACTTGCCGCCACTAAGCTCAGACGGTGACCAGCGATGCTCGGCAAAATTCTGAACGATGGATCGGTACTCGACCAGCAGAGGCACCCTTAGTCCAGCAGGGATCGCTGACAGAGCGGTGGCTACGCTCATTCCGGCGCTGCCCCTTCGAGAGCTTCCAGGCCCTCGGGTGTCATGAAGAACGACCCATCTTTCCGTTTCTCGCAATGACCTTTGCTGACATTCTTGTTCAAACAATCCGCGGGATTGGCGAGCTTGTTTTGATGATGATCCGAGAGGGCTTTGCTGATGGCTGTTGCGGCAAGGGGATCATCGCTGCGGCTGGAGAGCCACGAAGCGGTGGCGAGGAACCGGATCTGATTTTTCTCGCCCTTCTTCGTCTTGATGTACGCCGCCAGCGATCCGTTTTTGGCTGGAGGCTGCGATGATGCACCGGTCTGAGTTGATGCGCCGGCTCCGGCCCCGGTTCCGCGCTCCCCTGTTCCGCTGCGGCCTGCAGGTGTGGCCGTCTTGGTCATGATCAAAGCTAAAATCCGACTGGCGATTGTTTCGTCTGCCGGCCGTTCGAAATTGTGGCCCGGACCGGCGACCGTAACCACGTAGCCGTGCTGCTTTCTTGCCATCTCGGCACCCAGCGGTTGAAAGGCCAGAACAAAACACGAAGATTGCGCAGGCCGCAACCTTCCGGTTTTACCTGTCCCCACCTAGCTGTGTGGTTGTGCTCGTATAAACTCTAAATATCAGTTTAATTTTTATACAGTCTGCATTGTGGGAGCGCGGCCATGGGCGACAGGTCAATCATCACGTACATCCGAGTTTCGTCGTCGCAACAGGGCCGCTATGGGCAGGGCATAGAGGCGCAACGCGAGACCCTTCGTCACTTTGCCCAAGCGGAGCGTTTCGAGCTTGCCCGCGAGTTCGTGGAGGTCGAAACGGGCAAGGGCGCAGATGCCCTCGACCGCAGGCCGCAGCTTGGGGCCGCACTAGCTGCAGCACGGAAACAGCGGTGCCACGTCGCCGTCGCCAAGCTGGACCGCCTTAGCCGCGACGTACATTTCATCAGTGGCCTCATGGTCCACAAGGTGCCGTTCCTGGTCGCAGAGCGTGGACCGGACGTTGACCCCTTTGTCCTGCACCTGTTCACCGCACTGGCCGCGAAGGAACGCGCTCTCATCTCCACACGGACCCGGCAGGCCCTCGCGGTTGCAAAGGCACGCGGGGTAACTCTTGGTAACCCCAAGCTCGACGTGGCCCGCAAGCGCGCGGTGGAAGCCGTGACAGCCGAGGCCGATAGGTTCGCTTCCAACGTGCTGCCCGTCATCCGCGAGGCACGGAAAGCCGGGGCTACAACATTGAGGGAAATCGCAGCTGCACTGAATGCGCGCGGTGTCGCAACCGCGCGCGGCGGCCAATGGTATGCGAAGTCGGTAGCAAACATTCTCGAACGAGCTTGAGGCAGGGAGTTCAACGACGATGGCAATCTACCAGCACACCAGCCATTACAAGGACGGGACTGTGAGCCTGCTCTCGAGATTCATCAACGTAGGAAAATTTCATGAATGGTGACCTTGGAGGGTACAGGGTCCGCTAAGGGGCCAGGAGCGGTCAACCCAGCCTGGTGCGATGTTCGCCCGCTTCACCCTTAATAGCCGGCATAAAATGGTCTCTGTGGTCTTCTGGTTGGGCCACAGTCGCTCGCCGATCCGTCAAAATTTTCCGCCCCGCACGCACATTATTGTGAGCCGGGGAACTGTAGATGAACGTAACGACGGCTTTGCCCGTGCGTAAAGGCTGTAACGAACGCGCTGCGCGCCAGCCGAAATCAATCGGTACCAGGGAAAGAAGGAAGGGACCCACATGAAAGCATCTTTCAATGTCGCTGAAAGCGGAGGCGGGTCTTATCGTCTACTGGCTATCCTCCGCTGGGTCATGGTTGTCGTCTTTGTGTCGTTTGGCGTGCAAAAATTCACCTTGCAGTCGGCACAGGGCATCGTTCAGTACATCAGCAATAGTCCATTTGTTTCGTGGTTATCGTTATTCGGCCTCCGGGGAGAAGCGTATTTCCTCGGTGTTGTCGAGTTTGCCACTGCGGCGCTGCTTGCGGCAGGTGCCTTCAGCCCCATCTTGTCAGCCGTCGGTTCGCTGATGGGCGTGGGCACTTTTGCGATTACGTGGTCATTCTTCTTCACGACGCCGGGGGTCGTCAAATGGAGCTTATCGACTGACCCAATAGCCTGGAATTTGACTGGCGAGTTTCTATTCAAGGATATCGTCTTGCTTTGCGTCTGTGCCGTCTTGTTCCTGGCCTCTTTGCCGCAGTCTGTTATCCAATCACGGACTGCATAGAACTTCCACGGCGCTGCGAGCGTCCGTGTCGGACTTGCTGTCATCAAGGGCGAACCACACAACATCTTTTTTCTTCGCCTCTAGGTTCGGCTCTGGGGAGTATTCAGCGAAGCTGTTGGCGGGTACGAGGCAGCGGCCCTCTGGTTTCAGCCACCCACGCCAATGCGGTGACGCGGCGTTGCGAATGTTGGTCACAGGGGGTCCAGGGGTTCGCGGTGGCGAAGGCATATTCTGAGCAGGCAACGTGGCGATGCGCGTTTCAACGTCGGCCATCCACTGCGCGCATCGCGTCTTTGCCGCGTGGTGCTCGCGTCTGCCTTGAACGCTCGGTGTCGCGACGACGCGCGGCAGTCGCTACTGAACGTCTGGCCGGGTCCAAAATTGGTGGACAAGTCTCAGCGGTCGGATTCTGAAGACCCGGACATATTATTCCATCCGCGCGGCAACGGACCACCGGGCCTCTCCTGAACAAATTCAAGCTCGGGCAGACGAATTAGGCCGAGTTGAAGCATGGCGCTCAACGCATCCTCCTGTCCCAGTTCCTCAGCGATTCGTCCGTTCTCGAAACGCAATATGGTCGTTCCCGCGAACTTCATCTTACGACCCGAAGCAGCAGGCATAGAACCCATACGGAAATCGCTAAAGGCTTGACCCGTATGAGTACCGCCACCCTCCCATTGGCCGACCACGAAATCACCTTCTGCGATGAGATTGCCGATTCCGCGGAAGTTCAGATCAGGAAAGGCTTCGCGAAACTCCGTCATAAACTTCAGGACAGCGGCGCGTCCTTTCTTCGGCTCATGCATTGGGTAATGGACGAAAACATCGGACGTTGCCAGTTCGTTTACGATGCGTGGATTCCAAGGATTTCCCCAAAACTCCCTGAACCAACGCATTGCGGCATTCTTGTTCTCTTGCATCGGATCGCCTCCGTACGTTGTCGATTTCGAGAACGGCACAGCCAGCCGCTCGTGTAGCTCGTGATACTTTTGCGAACATAAGCGGGCCACCCGATTTCCGAGTTGGGCTGGAGCATCTCACGAGGGCGACTTGATGAACGCCGTCAGTTGTTCGGTAATCGGGTGGCTGGCCGGTCAAAGTCTCCTACTGTGACTCAAGCACGCAGGAGCGCATCATGCGTAAGTTTCACTCGATTGCCGCGCTCTGCGGCGACGGACTCCGGCCCGAGTTGCAAGCGCTTTTCGACCGCCTTGCTAGCGACCCGCGATCCGAGCTTTTCTTAAGAGGCGACGGAATGGTCCAAGCCGGTCCAGACCCCGATTCAGAGACAGCATTCGCGAAAAGAGTGCCTCATGAAAAAAATGCCTGAATCGATTCGGCAAGCCGTTCCAACAGATGTTCGTCTTGTGTCATTCGCGTCGCATCCGACACATCCGCCTCAGGTCCGGTTTGCCAACGTGCTGCCCATCATCCGAGAGGCACAGAAGGCTGGGGCTGCGACCTTGAGGGAAATCGCGTCCGCTTTGAATGCTCGCGGTGTCGCTACGGCAGCGGGGGACAGTGGTACGCGAAGTCGGTGGCTAACATTCTGGAACGAGCCTAGGAGCAAACACAGTCACTCATCGGCCGTCTCATGACGGCGCGCGGTAATCCGATTGTTAATCTGACAGGAACAGGGGCGCAGTAGAACGGTTTCGGTACAAAAGATTTGTTGCCGCCCTGCAGAATTAAGAAAGCGTTAATCGCGAGGTGTATGATTGGTAAAAGTCCACAAACGAGGATTTCTCGGTTTGAAGGGGCATATCATGCGCAATATCGCTTCAGTTGTCGGAGCTGTGGCAGTAGCCGCAGCAACCTTTTTGTCGCCAGCACCGGTGACAGCAGAGAACGGTCAAATCGCCGCTGGCGTCGTAGGTGGACTTATCGGCGGGGCGTTGCTCGGTGGGGCCCTGGCGTCACGCCCTGCTCCACCGCCGCCGGTCTACTATGCGCCGGCGCCGGTATACGTCGAAGAGCCCGCGTGCCGGTTCGTTCGCGAACGCTACTGGGACGGCTACGGCTGGGTATACCGCCGCGTTGAGGTTTGCGATTGATCGTCCGTATTGATCACCGCCTTCCCAGAAAATATGGGATCAGAGCCTGACGGCGATGCCTGAAGCAAATGACTTCAAAGGCCCGACTTCCGGTAAGGATCACAACCGGGAATCGCTGTAGTTTGTTCTCTGCGTCGGCTGAGGTAAGCTGCTCTTGTGCAAAACAACGATACGAACGTCCGGCTTTCCCGGCTCCGCGGGATACTCGGGCTATTTGGGCGCTCGGCTTCGTCTCGTTGTTGATGGACGCCTCCTCCGAGATCATTCACGCCCTTTCCGCTGAGCGCGTAAGGTCGCTATGCGAGTTTCAATCCCGGCAACTCACTCCGCGCGGCTCCGGTCTCGGAGTATCGGCGGGCTGTCTCAGTTGGGCTTTCCAGTGCCCACCGTGGAGGCGCGAATAGGCGTCGCGCATATCAACCAGGATAACCTTTCGAGAGAAGAACTGACCGTTCGGCAAACGATTTAACGCGACCATCTGCAATGCCATTTGTATTTTAGCGCGAGCAAATAGGTCAGGTCGATCAGTACGTTGCTGAAACCACAGGGGATTTTGTCGATGTGGTACAGTTGGGTGGGCTCGAACCACCGACCTCCTGTTCCACAGACAGGCGCTCTAACCAACTGAGCTACAACTGCATCCCTAGCCGGACCCAAAAAAAGGGGTCGCGAACGGGGCGGAAACTAGGTGCAACGCCGGTCTTTGGCAAGGCCGGATGAACGTCAACGCCGGCGTCTTCGCCGCGCACGCGGGGTGACCGATATCCCGTGCGACGGCACTAGTCCAACCTCACGCCACAGCCTCAATCGCACGCCACCAAATAGCAAAAAGCCCGGGCTCACCGCCCGGGCTTTTGTTGGCACAGAACCCGGCTCGATCAGGCGGCCGGCTTGAACAGCTTCGAGGCGCTGTTCTTGATCGGCTCGACCGTTTCGGTCGCGACCTTCTGGGTCAGTTCGGTCAGTTCCTTGCTGTAGGCCGCGAAAGCCTCGAACTGCTTCTTGGCGTGCGTGGTCCACAGTTCCATCGCTTCCGAAGGCGATTTGACGCCGAGCAATTCCTGCGCGAAGTCGAGGGTCGCGGTGGTGTTGGCCTTCATGATTTCCATCAGCTTGGCGGAGTATTCGCTGGCGCCCCTGCTGGCGCTGGCGACCACCGCCTCGATCGTGCCGTTGTGGCTTTCGGCGGCATCCTTGAACTTGGCATAGTTGTCGCGGGCCTGCGAAACGCCCTTTTCGGCGAACGCACGCATCTGCTCGGGAACCTCGAACGGGATAACGGAAGCGGAGAAAGGATCAGTGGGATTAACCATGGCATGCATCCTTCGCAACGGGGTGAAAAACGCTGTGACCCGTTGCGCGCCCGGAATCATACCCCGGGAACGTAGACGTGGATCACGTGGCGGGAATTGCCCTTCGTTGGGCGAGCGAAAGACAACACCCATATCATGTCAATTTTGTGCAACGCAATGCAATTTTAGGTGCGACGCCGTATAAATAACGGGGGCTGGGTGCGCACTGCGGAACCCGACAGAGCTTCCCCCCACCCTTCCCGTTCCGGGAAGGCGGGCGATTGAGGCCTTTGTCAGGTTTGCAGTGCCCGGACCTGTTCAGGGCCTTGCGATTGGGCCTCAGGTTTTAGGCTTCAGGTTTTAAGCTTCACGCCTTATTCAGGTCTTGGGCTTGGCGGCATCCATCGCCGCGCGGCTGACGATCTGGCCCATTTCGCTCGCCTGCTCGGCCAGCGACCGCATCTGGGTCTGCACATATTCGCTGTGCAGCCGCATGATTTCGGTCAAATCCTTCGCATGCAGCAAGGCCTGGGCATAGTCGAGCGAGGCCTGAACGTTTTTTTCGGCATAGGACATCGCCTTGGTGCCGATGTCCTTGGCGCCGGCGCGAACCGTCGCGCCGCGCTCCTCGAGCGATCCGGCGGTCTGCTGTGCGGTACTGAGGAATTTCTCGAAGGCTTTGCGGGCCTGATCGAAGCTGGCCTCGGCCATCGATCGCATTTCCTTAGGAATCTCGAAACGGTCATGCTCATTTTCGCTCATGGTCCCACTCCTGTTATGCTTAAAGCGGCCATCCACAGCCCCGATTCCCCGCTCGCCCGAATCGAGCCTATCGACCAAACACTGCGCCGCCATGACGCTGCGCTGAAAGGTTCTTGATCGTGAACATTTGATGGCCTTAGCAACTCTCAACGCCGCCTTCGGTGCGAGGTTCAGCCAAGTTGACGAGCTTCAGACAAGTTAACGTTATCGTGGCTTTGGAGGTCGCCAGGGTGCCGAGGCCGTGGACCTGCAACTCCCCGCGCGCGATACTAACGATCCGTTAAGGCTGTCATCGCTTGGCCGCCGAACTCTGACGCCATCCTCGAGCAACAACCAAACCTGCCGGTCATGTCATCACGATGAATAACGCGGAATTCCAGTTGCGAGGTGTCGGCGATCCGCGACTGGCGGTCTATGCGACGAGCGCGCTGCCGGCATGGCTATGGTCGACCGACGGCAGCCGGATTTTGTGGGCCAATGCGGTCGGCGCCAGGGTGTTCGGCGCGGCCAATGCCGCTAGCCTCAGCAAGAAGACGTTCGGCCCGGCGGATTCGCATCGGCGGCAGGTGGCGCAACTCACCAACCGATTGCCGGCGACCGGCGCGACCCGGCTGGAGCGCCTGCGCGGATTCGGCGCCGCACTCGGCGCCCTCGTCACCTGCGGCTGCGCGCGGCTGGAGTTTGCCGACGGCAGCCACGGCGTTCTGATCGCCGCTGCCGAATCGGCCGGACGGGCGATGCCGCTGGCCGAGCGATTGCAGCGCCTGGTCGAAGGTATCGACACCCCCATTGCCGCGTTTGCACGCGACGGCCGGTTCGTCGGCGCCAGCGACGCCGCGCGGTCGCTGCTCGGTTTTCGCAATCTGACCGAAGCCGGTCTTGACGATGCGCGCCGCGAGGCACTGAAGCAGGGCCGCTCCGAAACGCCCGTCGGCATCGGCCGCATGGTGCTACAGCGCGTCGGCATCGGCGCCGACATTGGTCTCGTCGCGCTGATCGCGCCGGACGCGACGCTTGCGCCGCAATCGGTCACTTCACCAGCCGATCAGCCGACGCCTGAGTATGAACAAGCCGCGCTGTCAGGCGAAGCTCCGGCCGAATTCGCGTTGATCGACGAATTCGCCGAAACGCCTGAAGTACCCACGGTCGACCACGCCGGCTCGGAACCGCCGGCCGAACCTCACCAGGCATCAACGGTGGCGCTGGAATCACCCTCTGCCGACGCGTCGCAAGACGAAACGCCGGCCGACATGATGACGTCAGGGACGATGACGTCAGAGACGGTGGCACCGGAGACAGTCGCCCCCGGGATTGCCGGTCATCAGCACGAACCTTCGCCTGACGTTGAAGCCGTGGCCGATCAGCCGCCCGCTGCCGTCGCGGAGCCGAACGCCGCGAAGGAAACGCCGAGTTCGCCCTCGACCGCATCGCCGCCCGTCACGGCGCCCTCAGGGAGTGACGATTTCGCGGCCAGTCCGCGCCGGCATCCGCTGCGCTTCATGTGGCAGATGGGTTCCGACGGCCGCTTCTCGCTCGGCTCCGACGAGTTCATCCGGCTGATCGGCGCGCGCACCGCCGCGGGCTTCGGCCGGCCGTGGAGCGACATCGCCGAGACTTTCGGGCTCGACCCGGAAGGCCGCGTCGTCAAGGCGGTCGCGACGCGCGGAACCTGGAGCGGCATCACCTTGAATTGGCCGGTCGATGGCGGCGGCCGTCTGCCGGTCGAACTGTCCGGCTTGCCCATCTACGATCACGCCGGAAATTTGGCCGGCTATCGCGGCTTCGGCGTCTGCCGCGATCTCGAGAGCCTGACGCGGCTTGACGCGTTACGCCGCCACGAACCGTTCAGCGGCCCGCCGACGTCGCCCACCGTTTCAGCCGGCCCCGTCGCAGCCGATGCCGCCCATAACTTGCCCGTACAAGGTGAGCCTGCCCCAGACTCACCTGCCGGGCATGCGTCCGCGCCTGCGCAAGACTCGCTGGGACAAGATTCGCCTCGACAAGACTCGCCTGGACAGCAGGCGCCCACCCAACACCCGCTTGTCGAAGATTTGCCTGCGGGCGAGCCGCCCGCAATGCCTGATGCGGCGGCCGATGCGCCCGAACCATCCGCACCGATTGCTTTAGAGCCTTCACCACCAACCGATTTGGAAACCTCCGTGGAAACGCCCAACGAAATGCTGAGGAACGTCGTTCCGTTCCGGCCGATCGGCGACACGAAATTGCCGATGCTGACGCCGGTGGAAAACAACGCCTTCAACGAACTCGCCCGGCAACTATCCGCGCGGCTCGAAAGCGAGAACGTCACCTCCGCCCCACCCGACACATCCAGCGCGCCAGAAGCTGTGGCCGAGCCGCCGGCCGCACCTGAAGCACCCGAGAAGATCAACGAACAGCCGAACTGGCTGACTCGCCCCGACCCGCCGGCGCGCGGCGAAAGCCGGCGCGACAAGGCGCTGCTCGATCTCATGCCAGTCGGCATCCTGATCTACCGGCTGGACCGGCTGCTCTATGCCAACCCGGCGTTTCTCAACCGCATGGGCCATCAGAGTCTTTATGCGCTGGAGCAGGCGGGCGGTCTCGACGCGCTCTATGTCGAGCCTGGCGTTTCCAACACCAGCAGCACCTCGGAAACCGGCACGCCGGTGACGATCTCAGCCAGCCATGCTTCGAGCGAACATCCCTCGGCATCGCCGGCCGATGCGCACCTGTTCACCATTTCATGGAACGACGATTCCGCACTGGCGCTGATTTTCTCGAACACAGGCACGCCAGGTGCCGAGGTAGCCGCCGCGATCACCCAAGCCGTTCCCGCGCAAGCCGTTTCCGTACAAGCCGCGCCAACGTCAGAGCCATCCGCGGTCGGCCACGCCAATGCGGAGGAACTCGGCGCCATCCTCGATACCACGGCCGAAGGCATCGTGATGTTCGACGCCGAGAGCAACATCAATTCGTGCAACCGCAGCGCCGAAGCGCTGTTCGGCTATGACGGACCTGAACTGGTGCAACGCAATCTCGCCGAGCTGTTCGCGCTGGAAAGCCGGCCCGCGGTGATGGATTATCTTGCGGGCATCAAGGGCAGCGGCGTCGCCAGCCTGCTCGATCATGGCCGCGAGGTGCTCGGCCGCGTGCGCGGCGGCGGCCTGATCCCGCTGTCGATGACGATGGGAAGAACGCGCGCCGACGGCCCGAATTTCTTTGCCGTGTTTCGCGATCTGTCGCAAAGCCGCAAGAGCGAAGGTGAATTGCAGCAGGCGCGGCGGCTCGCCGACCGCGCCGGCAACGCCAAGGCCGACATGCTGGCGCGGATCAGCCACGAAGTCCGCACGCCGCTCAACGCCATCATCGGCTTTGCCGAAGTGATGATCGGCGAGCGGTTCGGCGCGCTCGGCAACGAGCGTTACGTCGAATACATGAAGGACATCCGCGCCTCCGGCGAACGCGTGATCGCCATCATCAACGACCTGCTGGATCTCTCCCGGATCGAGACCGGCAAACTCGATCTCGCCTTCGCCAACCAGAACCTCAACGATCTGGTCGAGAGTTGCGTCGCGGTGATGCAGCCGCAGGCCAATCGCGAACGCATCATCATCCGCACCTCGCTGGCCCATATGCTGCCGCCCGTCCTGGCCGACGCGCGCGCGTTGCGTCAGATCACGCTGAATCTGATCGGCAATTCGATCCATCTTGCCAATGCCGGCGGCCAGGTCATCGTCTCCACCGCGCTGTCGGATTTCGGCGAGGTGGTGCTGCGGGTCCGCGATACCGGCCACGGCCTCAACGACAATGAAGTCGCTGCCGCGATGGAGCCGTTCCGGACCCAGCCGCCGTCGGATCAGACCTCCGACAGTTCCGGCGTCAGCCTTTCGCTGACCAAGGCGCTGGTCGAAGCCAACCGCGCCCGGTTCCAGATCAAGACCGGCCCGCGTTCGGGCACCCTGATCGAGGTGCTGTTCTCGCACGCGATGTCGAGGGCGTAACTTCTGCAGGTGGTGCGCGCGAGATTTCAGCGCCTTATCGGTTCTGATTGAACCAGAACCGAGGCGCTCATCTTTTGTTTTGACGCGTTTTCTTCACGCGAACCCTCGATCAACTCCGAGGGGGATGCTTCGCTCGAAAACGTAATAGGCGCCACAAGATCCCGGGAATCTTCGAAGTCCAATTCTGTAAACATGGTTTTAATTGGCACGCCACGGGCAATCCTTATCTACCTGCAGTCACGCGTCGCCGTTCGACAGTCCAGCAATGCTACGCCAAACGCAGCAAACGCTGGCGAGCGTCAAATTGAACGGTCGGCTGGCTCCCGAACGTGATCGAAGTGGACAAGTCGCAATGAGACAGAATGGAAGACCGGCGCTCCTGACCCGCCGGCAGATCCTTGCATCCAGCGTCGCCGTCGCCGGCACGATCCCCTTCCTGACGAGAGAGCAGGCGGCTGCCGCGCCCGAGCCCCGTAACGCCGCGCTTCGCCTGACCGCCGGAACCAGGACCCTCGCCGTCAATGGCAAACCCGCTCGCGTATTCGGCCTCACCGGACCCGACGGAAAGCCGGGCATCACGCTGTCGCCCGGCGAGCGCTTCAAGGTCGATCTGGTGAATGAGGCGGGCACTTCCACCCTCGTGCATTGGCACGGCCAATTGCCACCCTGGAAGCAGGACGGCTTTCCCTGGCCGCAAACGCCGCCGATCCCGGCAGGCGACACGCAGTCCTATGACTATGCGCCGATCGCCGGAACGTACTGGATGCATTCCCATCACGGCATGCAGGAACAGAATCTGATGACCGCGCCGCTGATCGTGCGCAGCGCCGAGGATATCCGCGCCGACCGCCAGGAAGTGGTGTTGGTGCTGCATGATTTCAGCTTTCGGACACCGGACGAATTGCTCGCCGGACTGACCGGCGGTCAGGGCGCGATGCCGAACAGCGGCATGGGCAAGGCCATGAACATGGACGCGGGCAGCATGGCCCGCATGAAATCGGGGACAATGGGCGCCATGAACATGGGCCCGGCGATGGCGATGGACCTCAATGACGTCGACTTTGACGCATTCCTCGCCAATGACCGGACGCTTGCCGATCCCGAGATCGTCCGCACCGAACCGAACGGACGCGTCCTGCTGCGGTTGATCAATGCCGCTTCCTCGACGCAATTCTGGGTCGATCTCGGTGCGCTCAACGGCACGCTCGTCGCCGTCGACGGCCATCCTGTCCGGCCGCTGCGCGGCAGCCGTTTCCCGCTCACCATGGCGCAGCGGCTCGACGTGTTGATTGATCTGCCTGGGAACGGTTCCCATCCAATCGTTGCGCAGGTCGAGGGCAAGCGGGCACGCACGGGCATCGTCCTGGCAGCGTCCGGCGCGCCTGTATCACGCCTCGCCGTGGAAGCCGGAGAAAATGCGCCGCCGGTCGATCTCTCGCTGGAACGTCGCCTTGAAGCGGCTATTCCCCTGGCGCCGCGCGCACCCGACGTAACGCACCGCGTCGCCCTGGCCGGCACCATGACGCTATATGCCTGGTCGCTGAACGGCCAATATTGGCCCAACGTAACTCCGCTGATGGTCGCCACAGGCCAGCGCGTGGCGATCGAGATGATGAACCACTCGATGATGGCGCATCCGATGCACCTCCACGGCCATGCCTTCCAGGTGGTCGCGATCAACGGTGCAGCGTTGGCCGGCGCGGTGCGCGATACGGTCCTGGTGCCGTCGAGGGGCAGCGTGACCATCGCCTTCGACGCCGACAATCCCGGCCGTTGGGCGTTTCACTGCCACAACCTCTATCACATGATGACAGGCATGATGACCGAGGTTCGCTACCCAACGATCATCTAAGCAATTGCCAATTCTTCATTGGGCAGGCTCCGGAAGACGTTGAGGCGGCTTGAACGGTTTTTCGGCAGGCGGCGGCTGGCGAAACCGTTTTTGATTTGCCGGGGCTGTCGAAACCGGAATCTCAAATCGCCAGATATCACGCGGTCAGGAAATCGCCGATCGTGGCCAGAAACATCTCGGGCGATTGCAGTTGCGGCACGTGGGCGCAACCCGGAAGGATCTTCAGGCGCGCGTCGGGCAGGCCCGCGGCCAATTCATGCGACATCGGCGGCGGCGTGGCCTCGTCATGCTCGCCGACCAGAACGAGCGCGGGCACTGCAACCTTTTTCAACCCGGGCCGCAGGTCGAGTTCAGCCAGCGCGTTGCACGCGGCGCGAAATACGTCCGGGTCGGTCTTCAGGAATGCCTCGCGACGATCGCGCATCAAATCGGGATGCGCTTCCTGAAATTCCGGCGCGAACAGCCGGCGCATGGCGACGTCGGTAATGGCCTGCAACCCCTTGGCCTGCGACGCCGCCGCCATGTTGCGGAACGCCTGGCGCCCGCCTTCCGAAAACGCCGCGCCGCAATCGGCGAAGATAAACCGGCTTGCGATCCCGGGATGACGGATCGCCATTTGCAGCGCCACGAATCCGCCGTAACCGTTGCCGAGCACGATGGCCCCGCCGTCGCCGGCGCCATCCTTCACCGCCTGCGCCATGCGGTCGGCCACAGCCGCGAGCCCGCCATCGACGGGCTTTGATGCGCCAAAGCCGGGCAATTCAGGAACGATCACGCGAAACGACTCCGACAATGTGGGAGCGACGGCGTCGAAGCTCGCCCGGTCCGACAGCAGCGAGTGAAACAGGAACAGCGCAGGCCCCTGTCCCGATTGAGCAGCGTTGACCGTTCCGTCAGCGAAAAGTCGGTCCATACCGGTCTCTCTTTCAGCGTTGGAAAGCCGCGCGCCGGGCGCGTGGCCGTATGGGTGGGTGCGGATCGATTGATAAATCAAAATTCGCTGATTTCAAGCCTTTGTCGCTTGACGTGATATTTCACGACTGCAAGATGGGAAGAAGACTCAAGGAAAATTCGATGCTTTTGCGCGATAACGTCTATGAAAGCCTGCGATCTGATATTCTGACCTGCCGTCTGGCCCCGGGCGATGATATGCGCGAGCAGGAGCTCGCCGAACGCTATGCCGTCAGCCGCCAGCCGGTGCGCGAGGCCTTGCTGCGGCTCGAGCGCGAGCATCTGGTCACGGTGCAGCCGCGCCAGGGCTACCGGGTCAATCCGATTTCGCTGTCGGATGCGCGCGACCTGCTGCGCTTCCGGCTGGCGCTGGAGCCCGCCTGTGTCGCCGAGGCGATCGAGCATGCCCCCGACAGTGTTCTGAAGACGCTGGACGAATATCGCCGCTTCGCGGGCGACCACGAGGACTTCATCACCTACAACCGCGCCTTTCACTCCGCGCTGGCGCATGCGTCAGGCAACCGCCGCATGGCCGGCGCGCTGTGCGACCTAATCGGACAGGCCGACCGGCTGGTGCGCGTCAGCGTCGCCAATGTCAGGGGTCATGATCCGACCCGGTTGGTGGCCGAGCACGTCGCGCTGATCGAGGCGATGCAGCGGCGCGACGGGCGCAGCGCCGGGCGCATCATCAAGGCGCATATCCGTCAAACCGAAAAGCGCGTGCTGCCGGCACTCAAGCGCAACGCCGTCATCGTCTAGACCAAACAGATGATCCCCGGGACAAGCGCGGAACGTTTGCCCCGGGGATCATGATCGACAAGGAGAGACAGTTGAATATTTCCGCAAAACCAGGCGCCGCCGACGTCGAAATCCACGGCAATTTCGTCGACGGCCGCGAAATCGAAGCCGGCGCCGGCGAGATGCTGGACGTCCGCAATCCCGCCACCGGCGACGTGATCGCGCGGATTCCAAATTCGACCGCTGCCGACGTCGACGTCGCGATGAAGAGCGCGCGGTCCGCGTTCGAGGGCCGGGCCTGGGGCGGCATGGACATTCGCGCACGCGCCCGGCTGGTCAATCGCCTCGCCGACGCGTTCGAGGCCAATCTGGAGACGCTCTACCGGCTGGAAACGCTCAACAATGGCCGCCCGCTCAACGAGACCCGGGCGCAGCTGTCGCGGCTGCCGGATTTCTTTCGCTACTTCGCCGGGCTGGCGCTGGCGCGGCGTGACGCGGTCATTCCGGTCGAAGGTTCGTATCTGAACTATACCCTGCGCACGCCGATCGGCATCGTCGCCAACTGCACGCCTTTCAATCACCCGCTGATGATCATGTGCAAGTCGCTGGCTGCGGTGGTGGCGTCGGGCTGCGTCACCGTGGTGAAGCCGTCGGAATACACCCCGCTGACGACGCTGAAGCTGGCGCAGATCTTCACCGAGGCGGGATTGCCGCCCGGCGTGTTCAATGTGGTGCTCGGCCTCGGCCAGACCACCGGCAAGCTGCTGGCCGAACATCGCGACATCAACAAGCTGGTGCTGACCGGCGGCACCGAAGCCGGCCGCATCGCGGGATCAGCGGCGGCGAAAGTGTTCGCGCACCAGACCATGGAGCTCGGCGGCAAGACGCCGGTGATGGTGTTCGGCGATTTCGATGTCGATCAGGCCGTCAATTACGCCGCGTTCGGCGCCTTCATCGGCGCCGGCCAGACCTGTGTGTGCGCATCGCGCCATCTGGTGCAGGCCTCGATCTATGACGAGTTCGTCGAGAAGCTGCAGGCCAAGACCAAAAGCATCCGGATCGGCGATCCCTTCGATCCCGCAACCCAGCTCGGACCGGTGATCTCGGCGCGGCAGCGCGACCGCGTATTGTCCTACGCGAAGTTCGGCCATGAAGACGGCGCGCGGCTGGTCACCGGCGGCGTCGCCGCCACGGTGCCCGGCCATGAAGGCGGCTACTTCATCGAGCCGACCGTGTTCGCCGATGTGAAATCCGACATGCGCATCTTCCAGGAGGAAGTGTTCGGCCCCTTCACCTCGGTGACGCCGTTCAAGGACGAAGCCGACGCCTTGCGGCTCGCCAATGACTCGCCGTTCGGGCTGGCGGCCGCGATCCGCACCCGCGACATCGCGCGCGCGCACCGCGTCGCCTCCGCCGTCAAGGCCGGCATCGTCTGGATCAACGACCATCACCGGCTCGATCCGGCTTCGCCCTGGGGCGGCGTCGACGATTCCGGCGTCGGCCGCGAATTCGGCACCGAAAGCTTCGACGATCACTTCAACACCAAGAGCGTGATGGTCGCGACCCACGATCAGCCGTTCGATTGGTACCGCGACACGGCGGGCCAGCGCCGCTTGAATTGAAAGCGCGCCCGAACTGACGGCAATGACTTGAAGCCAATAACGGGCGGCTGCACAGGTCCTCGAAGAAGACCGGCAGCCGCTTCAACCGACAAAACGACAACCGAGGGAAGAACGCACATGGTCACGTCAGTCAACGCCGGCAGCCGTCTCGATCGGCTCCCGATCGGCCCCTTCCATCGCCGCATCATGATGCTGATCGGCATCGGCATGTTCTTCGACGGCTTTGACATCTATCTTGCCGGCACCGTGCTCGGCGTGACCCTGAAGACCGGCTTCTCCACTTTGCCCCAGAACGCGCTGTTCATTTCGGCGACTTTCGTCGGCATGATGCTGGGCTCGTTCGCGACCGGTTTCCTCGGCGACCGTTACGGGCGGCGGTTTACTTACCAGTTCAATCTTCTGCTGTTCGGCATCGCCTCGCTCGCCGCCGCCTTCGCGCCCGACATGACGATCCTGATCGCCTGCCGCTTCGTGATGGGTTTTGGGTTGGGAGCCGAAAACGTCGTCGGCTATTCGACAATGACCGAATTCGTGCCCGCCAGTTCGCGCGGCAAATGGCTCGGCTTCACGACGGTATGCGTCGTCACCGGCCTGCCGGTCGCGCTGCTGGTGGCGTCGCTGGTGGTGCCCAATTTCGGCTGGCGCGCGATGTTCGTGCTGGGCGGCATCGGCGCGCTGATCGTCTGGTACCTGCGCAAGGCGCTGCCGGAATCGCCGCGCTGGCTGGAAGCGGTCGGCCGCTCCGAGGAGGCCGAGGCGCTGATGCAGTCGATCGAACGCGAGGCGGCCCAAGGCCAGCCGCTGCCGGAGCCTGCAGCCGCATCGACCGTGGCGGTATCCGGTGAACTGGCGTCGCTGTTCACGGCGCCATTGCTGTCGCGCATGATCGTGGGCTCGGTGTGCCTGATCACCATCAACACACTGCTCTATGGTTTCGTCACCTGGCTGCCGGTATTCTTCATCAAGCAGGGCCTCAGCGTCGCGACATCGTTCGGCTATTCGCTGCTGATGGCGCTGGGCGCGCCGATCGGCTCTGCCATCGGCGCGTTTACCGCTGATAGTTGGGGCCGCAAGCCGACCATCATCGGCGCCTCGATCGTTTCGGTGGCGCTCGGCATCGTCTACCCCATGATCTCGGACCCGGTATTGCTGCCGGTTGTCGGCTTCGCGCTGACGGTGCCGATCTACATGCTGGTGGCGCTGTTGTTCGGCATCTACATTCCCGAACTGTTCCCGACCGAAGTGCGGCTGCGCGCGGCCGGCATCGTCAACACGCTGGGCCGCGGCGCCACCATCGTCACGCCGTTCCTGGTGGTGATGCTGTTCGAGGCGCGCGGCGTCGCCGGCGTGATGTCGCTGATGATCGGGCTGCTGGTCATACAGATCATCACGGTCTGGGCGCTCGGCATCGAACCGCGGCACCGCAGCCTGGAAGAACTCAAGGGCGAGGACGCGGCCGCCGCGGTGCTGAAGGAAGCGTCGTAGGCCTGATTACCTCAGGCACCGCCTGGCTTCCTCAATGCGGGCATCCGACGCGCCGTGACTGCGCGCCCATTGCTCCGCGGTGGTTTCACCGTACATTTTGACGGCCTCGCGGACCGCCGGACATGCGATGCGGGCCAACAGTGCGTGCCGATGGCGTGGAGTGGATTCCTGGCCATAGGCCGGGGTGCACAGCACGAGGGCCGTGCAGATAATTTTCATTTTCATTCGCAAACCAAATCATCCGGATCATGCGGATCCGGATCGAAATCACGGGTGGGGGATTGGAGCGGAGAAGGAGCGTCTTCCGCAGCGGCGATGTCGTTCGCCGTAGGTGGTCGGCTGTAATTGCCGCGCCTTTATGTCCCCAAGGCGACGTTATTGCGGGCGGGGAACTTCGGGAATCATGGAACTGCAGTTCCAGTAACGAAACGTTGGAGCGTTGCGAGGACGTGGTCGACTGCTTCGCCATGGCCGGGCTTCGTCCCGGCCAACCACGTCTTTGTAAGGCCACCCAACCGATCGCCGCCCAAGCACCCTTATGTTGACATTCGCTCTTTTCATGTGTAAGAAATTTCTGACACATGAAAGATCGAACACCAACCACTCCTGTTTTTGTGACGGGCAATCAGATGTTGAGGGCGCTCCTCGCGCTGGCCAATCCACACCGCTTGCGCATCGTGGCCGCGCTCCGTTCGAAGGGGCGGAACTATATCAGCCAGCTTGCACGAGACGTGGGGATCAGTCGGCCGTTGCTGCATCTGCACCTGCAAAAGCTCGAGGAGGCCGGGCTCGTTACCAGCAAGCTTGAACTATCGGGGGATGGCAAAGCCCTCAACTTCTTTGAGGTCACGGATTTCAACTTTGAACTAAGCCCGGCATCGATAACCGCGGCGATCAAATCTCTAAATCTCCAGTCGACACGGCTGGATTAGCGAAGGAGCCCCGTATGGCTGAGCACGCACACCCGTTCCTATTGGTCACGATTCTGGTTCTCGCCACCATTCTCCTGGTGTTCGGCATGAAATACTTTTCGGCCGCCCGGCGGGGAGCATCGATAGCAGCGGTCCAGGCTGATTTTTCCGAGATGAAGGTCAGGCTGACGGCGATCGAGAAGTTGCTGCGCGAAGTCGAATGATACGGCGCGACACCCGCCGCTAGATCACGCGCTCGAAGCGGCGAAAACCTGGCGCGCCCGTCAGCGCTTCGAATTTCGGATCGCGCTTCTCCTCGGCGAACGTGAAACCGGCCTTGGCGTAGCATCGCTCAGCGGCGTCGTTGCCGATGTAGAAGGAGATCGACGCCCGCGCAAAGCCGGCCGCTTTTCCGGCTGCGAGGGCCTCGCCGATCAGCGCCGACATCAGCCCGCGCCCGCGCCACGATGGCTGCGATGCTACATGCTCGACCATCCAGTCCTGCGGACCACCCTGCACCCAGCAATCGCCGGAATAGTTCCCTCGCCGCCATATCGCGGATACTTCAGTCGCAGTGAGACCGATATCGCCAGCGACCTCCTCGATCGCGGGGCGCACCGCGGCAATCGTTCCGCTGGCCGGCAAGGCGCAGAGCGCCGCGGCCGGCTGGCCCTCGACTTCCGCGATCATGAAACAGGAGGTGTGCCACCAGCAGCGGTTTCGCGCGACAGCGATCCGCCGCACGAAATCGCGACATTGCGGCTCCGGCCAGTCCAGCGCGATGTCGAACCAGCCGCGCGGCCGATGACCGCGCTGCGCCGCCAGAATGGTCCAAGCAATGAAGTCAGCATCGTCGGGACGCGCGGGCCGGATCGCCGGTGTCACATGCGCCCCATCACATCAGCTCACGTATTCTTCAGCGCGACCCGGAAGTCGGCTTCGGTCTTCGACTTCACCTCGTCGAGCGTGACGCCGTCGGCGAGTTCGATCAGCGCCATGCCGTCCTTGCCGTGCTTGTCGATGGTGAAGACCGCCAGGTCCGTCACCACCATGTCGACCACCTTCTCGCCGGTCAGCGGCAGGTTGCATTGTTTCAGCAGTTTCGGGCCGTCCTTGGCGGAATGCTCCATCACCACGACCACGCGCTTGACGCCGGCGACGAGATCCATCGCGCCGCCCATGCCCTTGACCATCTTGCCGGGGATCATCCAGTTGGCGAGATCGCCATTCTGCGCGACCTGCATCGCGCCGAGGATCGACAGGTCGATGTGGCCGCCGCGGACCATGCCGAAGGAATCGGCCGACGAGAAATAACTGGTGGTCGGCAATTCGGAGACGGTCTGCTTGCCGGCGTTGATCAGGTCGGGGTCTTCTTCGCCCTCATAGGGGAACGGTCCCATCCCGAGCATGCCGTTCTCGCTCTGGAGATTAACGTCGATGCCGTCGGGGATGTAGTTCGACACCAGCGTCGGAATGCCGATGCCGAGATTGACGTAATAACCGTCGCGCAATTCCTTGGCGGCGCGGGCGGCCATCTGTTCACGGGTCCAGGCCATCAGATTTCACTCCCCGTTGCGGCGGCCGGCGCTCCTGCGGGGCGCGGGCGGGTGTTGCGGAATTCGATGCGCTTGTTGGCGTTGCCGACTTCGATGATGCGCTTGACGAAAATGCCGGGGGTATGGATGTGGTCGGGATCGAGTTCGCCGGCCGGCACCAGATGCTCGACCTCCGCGACCGTCACCTTCGCCGCGGTCGCCATCATCGGATTGAAGTTGCGCGCGGTCTTGCGATAGATCAGGTTTCCCGCGGTATCGCCCTTCCAGGCATGCACGATGGCGAGGTCCGCGAACAGCCCGCGCTCCATGATGTACTTCTCGCCGTCGAATTCCTTCGCTTCCTTGCCTTCGGCAATCAAGGTGCCGACGCCGGTCTTGGTATAGAACGCCGGAATGCCGGCGCCGCCGGCCCGGATGCGCTCGGCCAGCGTGCCCTGGGGATTGAATTCGAGTTCCAGTTCGCCGGCCAGGAACTGCTGGGCGAACAGCTTGTTCTCGCCGACATAGGACGAAATCATCTTCTTGATCTGGCCGGTTTCGAGCAGCCGGCTCAAGCCGATGCCGTCGACGCCGGCGTTATTGGAAACCACCGTGAGGTTCTTCACCCTGGAGTCGCGCAGCGCGTCGGAGAGGGTTTCGGCGATGCCGCACAGGCCAAATCCGCCCGACATGATCATCATGCCGTCCTTCAAAATGCCGTCGAGTGCCGATTTGGCGTCGGGATAGACCTTGTTCATCACAATGTGACCTGATGGAGGGAGGCGCTGGCCAGCGCCGTTGGGGATTATTAGGCGAAATCTTCGCAACGCGTCAATGACAGGGGGCTGAGGCCTTGAAGCACGCCGTTTCAATCACCTCGCCCCGCAAGCGGGACGAGGGAGACTGATCTGCACCCGCGACGGCATGTCCCACCGTCCCCCGATCCCAGCCTTGAAAGCGTCAAGAAAACCGATCAAGTTGCGCCGGTTGGCATGGGTCAACCAGGCCGGCTATGGCTGGCTTGGGCAGCGATATCTGGCGAACCCGGGTAAACCCGGGTATCGGTTGGTACCCTGCCCGCCTTTATCACCAGCGACCGGACGACACCCACCCGGTACGGTTTGAACCAGACCAGGATGCGTCAGTGACGATCGCCCAAGGAATAAAGCGCCTGGGAATGCCGATTGCGGCATTTCTCGGTGTGGCGTTGATCGGCCTGGTCGCGACGTCCTGGCTGCTCAACCGGGATGCCTTGCGCGCCGCGGTCGAAGCGCAGATCCGCGCCGTGACCGGCCTCGACCTGGTGATCAAGGGCTCGACCGATATTTCGGTATTCCCCGGCAGCTATGTGTCCTTCCATGATGTCGGACTGCGCGGCGGGGCCGACGCCGACCCCGCGCTCGCGGTCGACGTCCTGACCGCGAATTTGCGATTGCTGCCGCTGCTGCTGCAGCGCTTCGAGATCGCCGATGTCATGATGCTGCGTCCCCACATCCATGTGGTCCGCGATGCCAAGGGCGCCAGCAACTGGACGCCGTTCATCGAGACCATCGCGCGCACCATGAAGCCCGGCGCCGAAAACCAGCTGTCGTTCTCGGAAATCAGGATCCAGGACGGCGTGCTGAGCTACGAGGATCTCGGGCATCAGCTGACTGAAACGCTCGACGATATCGACCTGTCGCTGGCCTGGCCGTCGATCTCGCGCTCCTTTGCCGCGACCGGGCAATTCGACTGGCGCGGCGAGCGCGTCGACGGCAGCATCAGCGCCAGCGACTTCGTCGCAGCACTTTCCGGCGACCGCTCCGGCCTGAAGGCGCGGCTCGCCAGCGCGCCGCTGAAGCTGGCGTTCGACGGCACCGTCGCCAACCGCACCAGCATGATGATGGAAGGCACCCTGACCATCGACTCGACCTCGCTGCGCAATGCGCTGCGCTGGACCGGACAGGCGCCGCCGGGCAGCGGCGGCTTCGGCCGCTTCGCGCTGAAGGCGCGCGCCAATGTGGTGGGACCCTCGATCGCGCTGACCAACGTCAATGTCGAACTCGACGGCAATGTGGCCGCAGGCGTCATGACCTATGCCAACAACGGGCGCCAGTCGCTGCAGGCGACGCTGGCCGCCGACGCGCTCGACTTCACGCCCTACATCTCCACCTTCCGCCTGCTGGCCAGCGGCGCCAACGACTGGAACCGGCAGTTGTTCGATCTCAATGCGCTGTCCTCGACCGATCTCGACATGCGGCTGTCGGCGGCGCGGGTGACGGTCGGCTCGTCGAAACTGGGACACACCGCGATCGGCGCCAATTTGCGCGGCGGCGCGCTGGCGCTCAGCGTCGGCGAGGCGCAGATCTATGGCGGCATCGCTAGGGGATCGTTCGGCGTCGCGCGATCCGACACCGTCGCCGACGTGAAGGCCCAATTCCAGTTCACCGATGTCGACCTGCAAGCCTGCGCCAGCGATTTGTTCGGCGTCAGCAAACTGTCCGGCCGCGGCAATCTCGGCGTCTCGCTGGTCGCCGCGGGCTCGAGCCCGTTCGGCCTCGCGCAGTCGCTCGACGGCACCGCCACGCTCACCGGCCATGACGGCGCGATTGCCGGCTTCAATGTCGAGCAGCTCCTGAAACGGCTGGAACGGCGGCCCTTGTCCGGCGGCGGCAATTTCCGCTCGGGCTCGACGCCCTACGACAATTTGACCATCGCGGTGAAATTCGCCGAAGGCATTGCCACCGTCGAGGACGTCCGCGTCGAAGGCCCCGCCGCGCGCCTGACCCTGACCGGCACCGCCTCGGTGCCGTCGCGCGAATACGATCTCAAGGGCGTCGCCAGCCTGACCTCGGCGCCGAACGCCGCGCCCGGCTCCGGCTTCGACCTGCCCTTCGTGGTGCAGGGCCCGTGGGACGACCCCTTGATCTTTCCCGATCCGGAAAGCCTGATCCGCCGCTCGCCCGCCTCCGCGCCGTTGCTCGACGCGGTGAAAGACCGCAAGACCCGCGATGCCGTGCGCTCGGTGCTGGACCGGCTTACGGGCGGCGGGCAGAAAGCGGCGGTGCCGGATGCGGCGGTGCCTGCGGCTGCGCCGGCAGATGCGCCGGCTGCGGTGGGAGATGCGAAGGCGAATTGACTGTTAGGGTCGCCAGTCAGCGTTAGCGACAAAAAGCATGGCGGTTCTTACCTTCGACTCCCTAATGCCGTTGGGGGTTAGCCGACCGCCGATACATCTACAACTTGCAATGTCGCCGAGACACCTGCAATCTATTTGCCTGAGCCGAAGACGAGCGCGAGGCAGAATTGCACTTTGGCTATGTTGCTAGGGGTAGTGCATTTGTTACTAGAGCGGTTTCCACTTGATATGGGTCGCTACTCGTATCCGGCATGTCGAAAGTAGTTCGCGCATTGCTCGGGTGCAAATGTCTTGATGAGCTCGCCGATCAGCTTCATCAGCGTTGTCACGGTGCGAGCGGCACCCTTGCGAAGCGCCGTCTTCAGCTTCGAGAATGCCATTTCGATCGGATTGAGATCCGGCGAGTAGGCCGGCAAATAGCGCACTTTGGCGCCGACCGCTTCGACCGCATGACGAACGCCGTCGATCTTGTGGGTGCGCAGGTTATCCATGAAGACGATATCGCCTTTGCGCAGCGTCGGCGCGAGGATCTGCTCAACATAAGCGAGGAACGATGGCCCATCCATGGCGCCGTCAATGACATAAGGCGCCGTCAGGCCATTAATGCGTAGCGCGGCAACGAGCGTCAGCGTCTTCCAGTGGCCGTGCGGCACGCTCGCAACGAGACGCTCACCACGTGGTGAGCGGCCGCGGTGCCGGACCATCTTGGTCGTAACCGCCGTCTCGTCGATGAAGACGAGGCGCGGCGCGTCAAGCCTGGATTGCTCGAGCTTCAGTTCGGCACGCGCTGCAGCGACATCAGGACGATCCTGTTCGGCGGCGTGCAGAGTTTTTTTTGAACGTGATGTCATGGCGTTCGTAGAAACGCCAGACCGAGGTCGTACCGGTTTTCAGCCGCCTCTCGGACTTGAGCCGAGCGCGAATCTCTTCGAGCGTCAAGTCCGGCTCCGCTGCGACCAGATCAAGCAGCCACTGGCGATGCGCCTCGAGCGGCGAGCGACTGTGGCCCGTGCCGGGCAATGCCGCTACACTGCCCGTTGTCGCCCAGCGCTCGATCCAGCGGATTGCGGTCGAGGCACCGAGACCGAGCACCCGCGCCGCCTCCCGTCTGCTCTCGCCGTCTTCGACAAGCGCGACCGCCCGCGCCCTGAGGTCCTTCGAGTATCCCTTCGCCATCGCGCGACCTCGCTGTTGCTGTCAAAGCAACCCGAATCTGATTTGCGCGCTTTTGGGAACCCCCTTACTGTTCCGATTCACATCAACCGAAAACCGCTCTAGTCAAGGTGGTTTGACTCCGCGCAT
>Ga0210400_10001269_pt1 | contig 25241 bp, 27 predicted proteins | sample IncBWH26MmetaG_FD_155456 | JGI IMG/M metagenome (GOLD analysis project Ga0210400, IMG submission 155456) | Forest soil microbial communities from Barre Woods Harvard Forest LTER site, Petersham, Massachusetts, United States - Inc-BW-H-26-M | ecosystem: Environmental > Terrestrial > Soil >...
CGCCTCGCGCATGATTACCGAACCGCTGTTGACGATGGACGAGCAGGTCCGCGTCGCCGGCGAGGTGGCGCGCGCCGTGCAGGTGCCGCTGATCGCCGATGCCGGCGCCGGTTTCGGCGAGCCGCTGCACACGATGCGCACGGTGCGCGAATTTGCCGCTGCCGGGGTCGCCGGCATCCATATCGAGGACCAGCTCTACCCGAAGCGGGCGCATTACCACGCCTATCAGGTGCACGCGATCCCGCCTGCCGATTTCGTCGCCAAGATCCGATATGCCTGCCGCCAGCGCGACGAGACCGACCGTGATTTCGTGATCATCGCACGCTCCGACACCTGCCGCGAATTCGGCCTCGACGAGGCAATGCCACGCATCAACGCCGCCGCCCAGGCGGGCGCCGATCTCGGGCTGGTGTTTCCGCGCAGCCGCGAGGAGGCCGAAGCGGCGCCGCGCCTCGCTTCGGTTGCCGCTCATTTGGGTGCAGAGCCGCCGCAACCGCGACGGGCGGCCGATCCTGCCGCTCGGTGATCTCGAGGCGATGGGGTATCGCGGCTGCATCGACGCACAGATCCTGCTCGGCGCGGCGCTCCACGCGATGAGGCGGGCGCTCGCCGAGCTGATCGAAACCGGCAATTATACCGGCATCAGCGACACCGAATTCACCGTCTTGCGCAAGGAAATCGAGGATCTGATCGGCCTCGACGCCTATTACCGGGTCGAGGCCGAGACGGTCGAGCCGGGGAGCGCTGCGGCGCGGCGTTAGCCATACGCCCCTTTCAGGCTGCGACATTTTGTCCTATCTTCCAAACCAGACCGCGGTGGCTCCGGCCGCAACGGGCGTGGCCGCCGCTCCCCCAGCTTGGAGGCTCCGATGAATGTCGAGACGATCCTGCGCAACAAGGGCAATTGGATCGCCACGATCCGGCCGGACGCGACGATCGCCGATGCCGTAAACATGCTGCACCGCGAGCGGATCGGCGCGATCGTCGTCAGCGAGGACGGCAATAGCGTCGATGGCATCCTGTCGGAGCGCGACATCGTGATTGCGCTCGCAGAGCAGGCCGCCGATCTCCTGTCGCGCACGGTCGGCGAGATCATGACCCGCAATGTCGTCACCTGCGAGCCCGGCGATACGGTCGGCGAATTGATGGCCGAGATGACGAACCGGCGCGTCCGCCATCTCCCGGTCGTGGCGGACGGGCGGCTGTGCGGCATCGTCAGCATCGGCGACCTCGTCAAGAACCGCCTCGACGAGGTCGAGTTCGAGGCACAATCGCTGCGCTCCTTCATCGCCAGCGCGTGAGACGGCAGCTAGCCGCACCTTGTCATTGCGAGGAGCGAAGCGACGAAGCAATCTCCAGGAGGGAGAGCCCAAGTTGGGGCAACGTTGCTTTGTTCCGCTCGCAATGAAGGGTCCGCGATGAACCTTGCCCCGCTGCTGGCGGCGCCGGCCGTCATTCAGATCCACGCCTTTACCGCGCTCGGCGCCTTCGCGCTCGGCGCGCTGCAACTGGCCGCGCCGAAGGGCACGATCCCGCACCGGACGATCGGCTGGATCTGGGCCGGGCTGATGCTGGCCGTCGTCTTGAGCTCGTTCTTCATCCACACGATCCGGCTGTGGGGCCCGTTCAGCCCGATCCATTTGCTGTCGATCTTCACCCTTGCGATGCTGCCGCTCGCCGTCTGGCGGGCGCGGCAGCACGATGTCCGCAAGCACCGCCGCGCGATGATGAGCCTGTTTGTCGGCGCGTTGCTGATCGCCGGAATTTTCACCTTCCTGCCCGGCCGCATCATGCACGCGGTACTGTTCGGCTAATCGCCCTGAGTTGCCGTATCGCTCTGGCTTCGGCTCAATAGCGCGGGACACGGCAACATGGAGGCGCGGCGATGAACCGGCTGCTCGCGGATCTGCGCATCGTCGAGATCAGCGCCTTTGTCGCGGCGCCGCTCGGCGGCATGACGATGGCGCAGATGGGCGCCGAGGTAATCCGCATCGACCCGCTCGGCGGCGGCATCGACTTCAACCGCTGGCCGGTAACCAAGGCCGGCGCGAGCCTCTATTGGGCGGGGATGAACAAGGCAAAGCGCTCGGTCGCGCTGGCGCTCGACAAGCCGGAAGGGCGCGCGCTCGCCCAGGCCATCGCCACCGCGCCAGGCTCTGGCTCCGGGATCGTGTTGACCAACCTGCCGCCCCTCCCGGGGCTCGACTATGCCAGCCTCAAGGCGAAGCGCGAGGATGTCATCCTGCTGCGCCTGATCGGCAACCGCGACGGCACCGCGGCGGTCGATTACACGGTCAACGCCGCGAGCGGCTTCCCCTTGGTGACCGGCAATAGCGGCGCGACTGGCGTGACGCCGGTCAACAATGTGCTGCCGGCCTGGGACATTGCCGCCGGCCTCTACCTCGCGACCGGGCTGCTGGCCGCCGAGCGGCACCGCGCCCGTACCGGTACCGGGCAGGAGGTCGTCGCCGCCCTTGCCGATGTGATGCTCGCGACGGTCGGTCATCTCGGCTATGTCGGCGACGTGCACATCAACGGCCGGGCGCGGCCGGCGATCGGCAACGATCTCTACGGCAGCTTCGGACGCGATTTCGCAACCGCCGATAGCCGGCGGGTCATGATCATCGCGCTGACCCCGCGGCAATGGCGGGCGCTCGGCCGCGCCACCGGGCTCGCCGACAAGCTGGCGTTGCTAGGCCAAATGATGGAGGTCGATCTCGACACCGAGACCGGGCGCTACGAGGCGCGCGACGCGATCGCGGCGCTCCTTGCCCGCTGGTGCACCGGCAAGACCCTTGCCGAGATCACGCAGGCATTTGCCGGCACCGGCGTGTTGTGGGGACCGTTTCAGGATTTCGTCGAGCTGGTGCGCGACGACCCGCGCTGCTCGCCGGCCAATCCGCTGTTCGCCGACACCGACCAGCCTGGCATCGGCCGTTACCCGATGCCCGGCCTGCCGATGGATTTCGGCGCCATGCCGCGCCAGCCGATCGTTCCGGCGCCGCGCCTCGGCGAGCATACCGATGCCGTCCTCTCCGATGTGCTCGGCCTACCCGATGCCGACATCGCCCGCCTGCACGATTTCCGCATCATCGCCGGCCCGGACGGAAAATAATGGACCGCGGCCGTCTCGCCCGCATGCGGCCGGGACGGCCGCGGTCCGTGTCCGGAGCTACTCTTCGCGCTCGTTTTCTGCTTGGCGGATCTGGCGCAAGACCTCGCGCACGTTGCGGGCGGTGCGCAGTTTGCTGCCGATGTCCGGGGCGAGGCGCAGATCGCCCTCGGCATCGAGAAAGCCGGCCTCGGTATCGGGCGGCAATTCGCGCAACACCTCGGCGAAGGCACGGAAGATCGCCTCGACGTCGCGCGCTTCGAGCCGCTTTTCCCTGGCCACGCCGCCGCCTCCGCAGATGCCGCGGGCTCTTCGGCCCGACCGGGGCAGCTTATCAGAACAGCGCGAGCTGATCGCCCTTTTGCGGCGGCGGGCGGAAGCGGCTGCTATCGAGCATGTGCGTCGAGCGTGCTGAATAGCCGAGCCGGCGGCACGCGCGATCGAAGCGCGCCGCCAGCATCTCGGCATAAGGGCCGCCGCCGACCATGCGCTTCGACCAGGCCGAGTCGTAGATCTTGCCGCCATGGCATTGCGCGACCAATGACATCACATGCGCCGATTTCCGCGGCTCGTGGGTTTCGAGCCATTCCTTGAACAACGCCTTCAACTCGAGCGGCAGGCGCAACAGCGTATAGCCGGCGACGCTCGCCCCGGCCTCGCGCGCCCGCGTCAGGATCGCTTCCATCTCGCGGTCGTTGAGCGCCGGGATCATCGGCGCCGACAGGACGCCGGTCGGGATCCCGGCCTTGGCGAGTGCGGCGATCGTCTCGATCCGGCGCTCGGGGGTGGCGGCGCGCGGCTCCATATGGCGCGCCAGATCGCGGTCGAGCGTCGTCACCGAGATCGTGACGACCGCCAGCTTTTCCCGCGCCATGTCGGACAGGATGTCGATGTCGCGCTGGACCAGCGCGCCCTTGCTGACGATCGTCACAGGGTGATGAAAATCGCGTAATACTTCGAGGATCGCGCGGGTGATGCCGAGCCGGCGCTCGGCCGGCTGGTAAGGATCGGTGTTGCTGCCGAGCGCGATCGGTCGGCAGACATAGTTCTTCTTGCGCAACTCGTCGCGCAGCAACGCGGCGGCGTTCGGCTTGTAGAAGATGCGGGTCTCGAAATCGAGGCCGGGCGACAGGCCGAGATAGGCGTGGCTCGGCCGGGCATAGCAATAGATGCAGCCGTGCTCGCAGCCGCGATACGGGTTGATCGAGCGGTCGAAGCCGATATCCGGGGAATCGTTGCGGGCGATGATCGTCCGCGTCGCATCGACCGACAGCGTGGTCGGGAGCCGTACCGGCGCATCGTCGGATGAGCCCCAGCCATCGTCGAACGCCACCCGCTTCTCGCTCTCGAAGCGGCCGGTTTCGTTGCTTCCGGCGCCGCGTCCCTTGCGCGGCTGGAGGGTGGCCGGCATATCCATGCGCCAATTATGGGATGCCGATGGGAACATTTCAAGAACAAAAGCGAATCTCGGTCATCATCCCGACCCTCGATGCCGCCGACGAGTTGCCGGAGACATTGACCGCGCTCGCCGGGTCCGGGCTGCTTCGCGAGATAATCGTCAGCGATGGCGGCTCGCGGGACGACACTGTCGCGATCGCCGCCGCGGCGGGCGCCCGCGTGGTCAACGGGCCGCGCGGACGGGGCATTCAGCTGATCGCCGGCGCCGCCGCGGCAACCGGCGACTGGCTTTTGTTCCTGCATGCCGATTGCCGGCTGGCTGCAGGTTGGGAGCGGGTGGCCGCGGAATTTATCGCTCGGCCCGATGCCTCCAATCCTGCCGGCTATTTTTCCTTTGCGCTTGACGACCCGGATCCGGCGGCGCGGCGGCTCGAACGGATCGTCGCCTGGCGCTGCCGGGCATTGGCGCTGCCCTATGGCGATCAGGGCCTGCTGATCGCCCGCGGTCTTTATGAGGCGGTCGGGGGGTTCGCGCCGATCCCGCTGATGGAGGATGTCGACCTGATCCGCCGCCTCGGACGTCATCGCCTCGCCCCGATCGGCGCGCAGGCCATCTCGTCGGCCCGCCGCTATCGCCTGGACGGGTACCTGCGCCGGCCGTTGCGCAATCTGCTGTGCCTGTTGCTGTATTTCGCTGGCGTGCCATCGCGCCACATCGCGAGGCTGTACGGCTGATGCGAAGGCACGTTGTCGTATTCGCGCGCGCACCGGCGCTCGGCAGCGGCAAGCGCCGCCTGGCCCGCGACATCGGCGACCTCGCGGCGTTGCGTTTCGAGCGGCTGATGCTGGCGTGGCTGTTGCGCCATCTCGGGAGAGACCGGCGATGGCATCTGTGTCTTGCTGTCACGCCAGATCATGCGCGTCATCGCAAACGCCTCTGGCCGCGCGGAATCCCGATCACCGGGCAGGGCAGGGGCGATCTCGGCGAGCGCATGCGCCGCGCGCTCGCTGCCTGTCCGCCGGGCCCGGCGCTGCTGATCGGCACCGACATCCCGGCGCTCGGCCCAGGGCACGTCGCCGAAGCGTTCCGCCTTCTCGGTCGCTATGACGTTGTCTTCGGCCCGGCCGCAGATGGAGGGTTCTGGCTGGTCGGCGCTCGCCGCTCGCCGTGCTTTCCGCCGTTGTTTGGCGAGGTGCGCTGGTCCGGCCCGCATGCGCTCGAAGATGTGCTCGCCAACCTGCCGCGTTGCGTGTCGGTCGGGTTTGCCGCCCGCCTCCAGGATGTCGATGACGGTGTGTCCTTCCGACGCCTCGTCCCCAAACGCGGTTTTTAAGTGCCTACCCTTTCAAATGCTCCTGCAGGCGGGGCATCAGCTCGACGAAGTTGCAGGGGCGAAAGCGGTTGTCGAGCTGGTGGACCAGGATACCCTCCCAGGCGTCGCGGCAGGCGCCGGGCGATCCTGGCAAGGCAAACAGATAGGTGCCGCCGGCCACTCCGGCCGTCGCCCGGCTCTGGATCGTCGAGGTCCCGATCTTCTCGTAGCTGAGCCAGCGGAACAGCTCGCCAAACCCGGCGATCTCCTTCTCGTAGACGCTGTGGAACGCCTCCGGGGTCACATCGCGCCCGGTGACGCCGGTACCGCCCGTCGAGATCACGACATCGATTTCCGGGTCGGCGATCCACGCCTTGAGCTGGCCGACGATCTCGGCGAACTCGTCACGGATGATGCGTCGGACCGCGATCCGGTGGCCCGCCATGCCGGCCAGCTCAGCCAAGGTGTTGCCGGAACGGTCATCGGCGGCGCTGCGGGTATCCGAAACCGTCAGCAGCGCGATGTTGACCGGCAGAAACGGGCGGGTCTGATCGAGGCGGCCTGCCATCTGTCACTCCGTTATCGGTGACGTGCTCGGTGCGGCCTCACATGTAGCGAGGCAGGGGCGCATCCGCCAGACGGCTATTGCCCTGCCGTCGGCGCATCCAGCCGCGCCTTCAGCGCCAGCAAATCGCGCCAGGCTTCGCGCTTGCGCTCCGGCGTGCGCAGCAGGAACGCCGGGTGGAACATCGGCAGGGTCGGCACCGGCGCTTCGAGGCCCGGCACCGCCAGCTCGAACCAGCGCCCGCGCAGCCGGGTGATCCCCTCGCTGACCGGCAGCAAAGCGCTGGCTGCCGTGCCGCCGCACAGCACCAAAACCTGCGGCTTCGCGAGTGCGATATGGCGCAGCACGAAGGGCAGGCAAGCGGCGATCTCGGCGGTTGTCGGCTTGCGGTTGCCGGGCGGGCGCCAATAGATCACGTTGGTGATCTGCACCATGCCGCGGTCGAGCCCGATTGCCGCCAGCATGCGGTCCAGCAATTGGCCGGCGCGGCCGACGAACGGGCGGCCGATGCGGTCCTCATCGGCGCCCGGCGCCTCGCCGATGAACATGATCGGCGCGGCGGCGTTGCCATCGATGAAGACGGTCTTGGTCGCGGTCCGCTTCAGCGGGCAATCGTCGAAACCGGCGACCAGCGCGGCGAGCGCTTCGATGCTGTCGGCGCCGGCGGCGAGCCGGCGCGCCGATTGCGCCGCCTCGGCCAGCGATTCCGCGAAGGTTTCCGGCGGCGCGACCCGGGTCGCCGGAGCGGGGGGGCGAGCGGTGATCCGGACCGGCGCTATCGGCGGCGCGGTCAATGATGCCGGCGCCGGCTCGGCCGGCACCAGCCGGTTCGGGGCAATGTCGCCGATCGCCTCGTCGACGCCCATCTCGACGTACCAGCGCAACAAGGCGAGTGCCGCGGCGGGATCGCGTGGCGGGGTGTTCGCTCCGGAATCCTGGACCGTCATGGCGTCCATCCTACCACAGGCGGATCCCTGCAAATCCGCCCGCAGCGAATCGGCCGCGCTGCCGTTTCCGCGATGATCCTTTATAGTCCGTCGCGGCAAGCACGAGCGGTAAAGCCCGGTGGCGGGGACAATGTCGGACGCACAGCGCGAGCAGATGGAATACGACGTTGTCGTGGTCGGGGCGGGACCCTCCGGCCTCGCCGCGGCGATCCGTCTGAGGCAGCTGGCCATCGCCGCCGGCAGCGAGCTAGCGGTCTGCGTCATCGAGAAAGGCTCGGAGGTCGGCGCGCATATCCTGTCGGGTGCGGTGTTCGAGCCGCGCGCCCTCAATGAGCTGATCCCGGATTGGCGCGAGCGCGGCGCGCCGCTCAACACCCCTGCGGCCGACGACCGCTTTCTGTACCTGACGAAGAACCGCGCCTGGCGGCTGCCGACCCCGCCGCCGATGCACAATCACGGCAATTACATCATCAGCCTCGGCAATCTGTGCCGCTGGCTCGCGAGCCAGGCCGAGGAGCTTGGAGTCGAGATCTATCCCGGCTTCGCCGCCGCCGAGGTGCTCTACGACGAGGCCGGGCGGGTGCGCGGCGTCGCGACCGGCGATATGGGGATCGGCAAGGACGGCAAGCCGACCGAGCGCTACACGCCGGGGGTCGAGTTGATCGCCCGCGAGACCCTGTTCGCCGAGGGCTGCCGTGGCTCATTGACCAAGTCCCTGATCCGGCGCTTTCACCTGCGCGACGGCCACGACCCGCAGACCTATGGGATCGGTCTCAAGGAATTGTGGGAGGTCGCGCCGGAGCGGCATCAGCCCGGGCTTGTCGTGCATACCGTCGGCTGGCCGCTCCACGGCAGCACCTATGGCGGCTCGTTCCTCTACCACGTCGAACATCGCCAGGTCGCGGTGGGCTTCGTGATCGGGCTCGATTACCACAACCCGTTCCTGAACCCGTTCGAGGAGTTTCAGCGCTTCAAGACGCATCCGGCGATCCGTCCCACTTTCGAGGGCGGCCGGCGCATCGCTTATGGCGCGCGTGCCCTGAACGAGGGCGGCTTCCAGTCGATCCCCCGCCTCGATTTCCCAGGCGGGGCGCTGATCGGCGACACCGCCGGCTTCCTGAATGTCCCGAAGATCAAGGGCAGCCATACCGCGATGAAATCCGGCATGGTCGCGGCCGAGGCGGTGTTCGCGCGGCTCGGCGGAAACGCCGGGGCGCAGGTGCGGCAGGCGCTCGAAGAGAGCTGGGTGTGGGACGAGCTCTATCGGGTGCGCAACATCCGGCCGAGCTTCCGGCTCGGCCTGTGGGGCGGGCTCGCCTATTCGGCGTTCGACACCTTTGTGCTGCGCGGCCGCGCGCCCTGGACCTTTCACCACCATCCCGACCACAACCAGCTGATCCGGGCCAGCCAGGCGGAGCCCATCGAATATCCGCGGCCGGACGGTAGAATCACCTTCGACCGCCTGTCTTCGGTGTTTATTTCGAACACCAATCACGAAGAGGATCAGCCCTCGCATCTGAGGCTGCGCGACTCGGCCAAGGCGATCACGGTCAATTATCGGCTCTACGACTCGCCAGAACAGCGCTATTGTCCGGCCGGCGTCTATGAGATCGTTCAGGATACCGGGACCGGCGAGCCGCGCTTGCAGATCAACGCGCCCAACTGCGTCCACTGCAAGACTTGCGACATCAAGGACCCGGAACAGAACATTGATTGGGTCGTGCCGGAAGGCGGCGGCGGGCCGAATTACCCCAATATGTAAGTCGTGACGTAAGTCGTACAAATGACCGAGGTGCCGCGGGTGCGAATTGTAAATATCGAAAGTGTCATCGAACCGGGGTCACGCCGCCCTGTGATGCAGGCGCTGGGCGCCGCGCTGATCCTGGCCGGGCTCGGCACGGCACCGGCCGTCATGGCCGCGGCCCAGGACAAGCCGGCGGCCGGACCGGAGCATCTGTTCGGCGAGTACCTGGCCGGCCGGCACGCGCAGCAGCGACGCGATTTTTCCGGGGCGGCGAAGTCGTTCGAGAAGGCGATCGCTGCCGATCCGGACTCCCCGGAGGTGATCAGCCGCAGCTTTCTGATGGAAGTCAGCGTCGGGCATTTCGACCGGGCGTTGGCGCTGGCCCCGAAGGAATTGAAGCTCGATCCCGGTGACGCGATCGCCCAGATGGTGCTGCTGGTCGACCGCCTCAAAGCCGGCGACAATGCTGCCGCCTTGAAATATGCCGCGGCCTTGCCGTCGGATGGAGTGCACCGCTTCGTCGGGCCGTTCGCGCTCGCCTGGATCCGCATGGCGGCGGGCGATCTCAGCGGCGCCGATACCGCGCTGCAAGGGCTCGACAAATTCAACGGTTTCAAGGCGCTCAAGGTGTTTCAGCTGGCGCTGCTCTATGATTTCGCCAAGCAGCCCGACAAGGCCCAGCAATTCTATGAAAAGGCGCTCGCTAGCAGCGAGCAGCTCAATTGGCGCCTGACCGACGCGGTCGCCAATTTCGACCAGCGCCATGGCCGCGCCGAGAAGGCCAAGGCCCTCTATCAGAAATTCATCCAGCAGAATGCCGGCAGCGAGCTGGCGGTCGCGGCGCTGGCACGTCCGGCGGGGACGCCGCAGGCGTTGATCCGTTCCGCCGCCGACGGGCTCGCCGAGGCGATGTTCGACCTGGCGAGCGTGTTGAACCAGGCCGAAACCGTCGACCTGTCGCTGCTTTACGACCGCTTTGCCCTGGCTCTGCGGCCGCAATTCGGCCTCGCCCAGCTGCTGCTCTCCGATGTGCTGAGCGCCCAGAACAAGCCGGAGGAGAGCCTGCAGGTACTGGCCGAGATCCGCCCAGCCTCGCCCTATTACCCGTCGGCCCGGCTGCGCAGCGCGATCAATCTCGACACGCTTGACCGCACCGATGAGGCGATCGCCCAGCTGACGGCGATCGCCGCCGAGCAGCCCGAAGCAATCGCGGCCGAAGTGCAGCTCGGCGACGTCCTGCGCAACAAGAAGCGCTATGCCGAGGCGGTCACCGCCTATGATGAGGCGATCCGCCGCTCCGCCACGGCCGGGCTGCCCGAACGCTGGTCCTTGTTTTACGATCGCGGGGTGGCGCTCGAACGCTCCGGGCAATGGCAGCGCGCCGAGCAGGACCTGAAGCATGCGCTCGAGCTGAAACCCGAGCAGCCGCTGGTGCTGAACTATCTCGGCTATTCCTGGATCGACCGCGGCGAAAATCTCGACCAAGGCGTCAAGATGATCGAGAAGGCCGTCGAGCTGCGTCCCGAGGACGGTTACATCGTCGACAGCCTGGGCTGGGCGCATTACCGGATGGGCGACTACGCCGGCGCGGTGGAGTATCTCGAAAAGGCCATCGAGCTGGTGCCGCAGGACCCGACGATCAACGATCATCTGGGCGACGCGTACTGGCAGAGCGGCCGGATGAACGAGGCCCGCTATCAATGGCGGCGCGCGCTTCAGTTCGGACCGCAGGAAAACGAGGTCAAGCCGATCGAGGAGAAACTCGAAAGCGGTCTCAAACCGCCCACGCCGGCCGCGCCGCGCGGCGGTTGAACTGCGGGCATTTAGCGGCGTGCCGGTCAAGGCGTTCGCGCCGGCCAAAATCAACCTCTATTTGCACGCGCTCGGCCGACGGGCCGACGGGTACCATCGGCTCGACAGCCTGATCGCCTTCGCCGACATCGGCGACGACGTCACCGCCGCGCCGGCCGACACGCTGACCCTGACGGTCAGCGGCCCGGAGGCGGAAGCGGTCGCCGCGCTCGGCGACGGCAACCTGGTATTGCGCGCCGCCCGCCTCCTGATGGCCCGCGCCGGCATCGCCGCCGGCGCCGCGCTTCATCTCGACAAGCGATTGCCGGCCGCCGCCGGGATTGGCGGCGGGTCGAGCGATGCGGCCGCGGCGCTGCGCGCATTGTCCCGGCTGTGGGATCATCCGCTCGATGAACAAAGCCTCACCGCCCTGGCGCTCGAACTGGGCGCCGATGTCCCGGCCTGCCTCGCCGCCCGGCCGGTCTGGGTCGGCGGCATCGGCGACGCGCTCGAACCCGCCGCGACGTTGCCCGAGGCCGGCATTGTGCTGGCCAACCCGCGCCGGCCCCTGCCGACCGCGGCGGTGTTCCATCGCCGCTCCGGCCCGTTCTCGGCACCCGGCCGCTTCGACCCCATGCCGCGCGCCGCCGCCGGCCTGGCGGCGGCGCTGGCGTCACGCCATAACGATCTGACCGAGGCGGCAGTGGCGCTGGTGCCGGAGATTGCCGCGGTGATCGAGCGCCTGGCCGCGTTGCCCGGCGCGCTGCTCGCAAGGATGAGCGGCAGCGGCGCCACCTGTTTCGCGCTGTTCGCCGACCGCGCCGCCGCGCTCGCCGCCGGTCGGGCCCTCACTCTGGCCGAGCCCGGCTGGTGGACCGCCGCCGGTGGTCTTCTGTCCGAGCCGCCTCCGGTCGCTGAAATGCCGGTCGCAGAAATCACCGCGCCACCGGATCGGCGCTGACGCCGCCTCGGGGTTCCCATATATCCGCTTGACCGGGCCGATTGTTGTTCCGGATAAGGTGCGGCCCGACCCGGCCTGATCTGCGCATCTTGGGGCGTAGCCAAGTGGTAAGGCACCGGATTTTGATTCCGGCATTCCCTGGTTCGAATCCAGGCGCCCCAGCCAGCTAGCTTTTCTTGGCGAGCGCAGCGAGCCTAGAAAAGCTGCTGTCCCGGCGAAGGCCGGGACCCACGGATCTACTTTCCGAGACGCCTGAAATGTGGATCCCGGCCTGCGCCGGGATGACGATTTGGTCAGATATGCAGCCCATGCCCGAGACCGAGCAGGGCCGCCTCGCCAACGGCTTCGCCGAGTGTCGGGTGCACGTGGATCGTGTGCGCGACATCCTCCAGCACCGCGCCCATCGCCAGCGCGTGGGCGAATTCACCCGCCAGCTCGGCGACATGCCGTCCGACCGCCTGGATGCCGAGGATCCGCTGATCGTCCTTCCGTGCGACGATGCGGACAAACCCGCCATCGCCGCCCGCCTCTAGCGTCAATGCCCGGCCGCTGGCGGCGAACGGGAACATCGCGGTTATGACCTCGATCCCGGCGCCCGCCGCCTCGTCCGGCGACAGCCCGGCGCTGACGATCTCGGGCTCGGTGAAGCAGATTGCCGCGACCGAGTTGGGATCGAACCGGCGGCGCTCGCCGGCGATAATCTCGGCCACCATCGCGCCCTGCGCCGCGGCCTTGTGCGCCAGCATCGGCTCGCCGACCAGATCGCCGACCGCCCAGACGTTGCGCATCGCGGTATGGCACTGGTCGTCGACCTTGACGAACGGCCCGGCCATATCGAGCCCCATTTCCTCGAGGCCCCAGCCTTCGGTAAGAGGCCGCCGCCCGACCGTAACCAGGATCTTGTCGGCCTCGACCGCGATGGGTTTTCCAGCCGCGGCCTCGACCGCGAGCTTGCCGGCATCATCGAGTCCGGTCACCCGCGCGCCGAGATGCAGTTCGACGCCGTTGCGTTGCAGCCAGCGCCGCACCGGCCGGGTCAGCGCCTCGTCATAGCGGGGCAGGATCCGCTCTGCCGTCTCGATGACGGTCACCGCGGCGCCCAGCTTGCGGAAGGCGATGCCGAGTTCGAGCCCGATATAGCCGCCGCCGACCACCGCCAGCCGTTGCGGCAGTTCCGTCAATGACAATGCCTCGGTCGAGGAGATCACCGTGCCGCCGAACGGCAATCCGGGGAGCGGCACCGGCTCGGAGCCCGTCGCGAGCACGACATGTTGGGCGCTAATGTCGAGGGCGCCTTCAGCGGTTTCGACCCGGCAGGTCTTCGCGTCGGAAAACACCGCCCGGCCCTGAACGACGCGCACCTTGGCGCGATCGAGCAGCCCGATGACGCCTTTGTTCAGCCGATCGACAATACCGTCCTTCCATTTCACCATGCGCCCGAGGTCGAGTTTGGGTGGCTCGCTGAGCGTGATGCCGAGCGCATTGCCGCCCACCACATCGGTGACGCCGGCAAAGCGGTCGGCGGCATGGATCATCGCTTTCGACGGGATGCAACCGCGGATCAGGCAGGTGCCGCCGAGCCGGTCCTTCTCGACCAAGACGACGTCGAGGCCGAGCTGGCCTGCGCGGATCGCCGCGACATAGCCACCCATGCCGCCGCCGACCACCAGCACGCGTGGATGCAGGGTTTCGGGCATCGCCTTCCTCGCAAAATCATCCGCATTCCCGGCGAAAGCCGGGACCCACTCCTCAACCGCTCCATCGCGCGATGGATGGATCCCGGCTTTCGCCGGGAATGCGGTATCTACTGTCGCATCCTTCGATGAAAGTGGATTTCGATGCTGGCGCTAGAGTCAGCCGATGAACAGCAGCGCCGGCTGTTCGAGATCGTGCTTGACGCGCCGGATGAACGAGGCGGCCGCCCAGCCGTCGACGATGCGGTGGTCGAACGACGACGACAGGTTCATCATTTTCCGGATCACGACTTGGCCATCACGTACCACCGGACGCTCGGCGATGCGGTTGACCCCGACGATCGCGACCTCCGGGTAATTGATGACCGGCGTCGCGGCGAGGCCGCCGAGCGCGCCGAGGCTGGTGACGGTGATTGTCGAGCCGGTCAATTCCTCGCGCGTCGCCTTACCGGCGCGCGCGGCATCGGCGAGGCGCGCGATCTCCGCGGCGGCCTGCCACAAATCGAATGCCTCGGCATGATGCAGCACCGGCACCATCAGCCCGGCATCGGTCTGGGTTGCGACCCCGAGATGCACTGCATTGTGCCGATGCAACACGCCGGCCTCGTCGTCGAAGCGGGAATTGACCTGCGGATGCTCGGCGACCGCGCCCACGATCGCCCGGATCAGGAACGGCAGCAGGGTCAGATGGACGCGGCTCTCGTGCCTTGTATTGAGCTCGGCGCGCAGCTCTTCGAGAGCGGTGACGTCGACCTCCTCGATATAGGAGAAATGCGGGATGTGCCGCTTCGATTGCTGCAGATGCTCGGCGATCGCGCGGCGCAGGCCGGTGATCGGCACCTCCTCGACTCCGTCGCGGCGGGCGAGCGGCGCCGAGCCGGCAGCCGGGTGCGCCCCGGCCGCGATATAGGCTTCGAGATCCTGCTGAGTGATCCGCCCGGCTGGACCCGTGCCGGGCAAGAATTGCAGCTCGATGCCGAGATCCCACGCACGCCGTCGCACCGCCGGCGAAGCCAGCGGCTTCTGCCCGATCTGGCGCGGCGTTGCCGCGGATCTAAGCCCCTCTCCCGCATCGCGGGAGAGGGAGGGGCCCGCGCCAGCGGCGCGGGAGGGTGAGGGTTGGCGCGTGTTCTCAGCGCCCTCACCCGCTTCGCTGCGCTCAGCACCCTCTCCCGCGGTGCGGGAGAGGCAAATTATCGCCGCGCCATTACCCTTCGTTGCGGTGACGGACCCCTGCGACGCCGGCGTTCGCTCTGCACCCGCCGTCGCTGCGCCGCGACTCCCTCTCCCCGCTGGTGGGGAGAGGGCCGGGGTCAGGGGCAACTTGGATCGCGCCACCGGCGTGGCGCCGTCGGCCACGTTCCCGGCCCCCGCCACGTCGAGCGTCACCAGCTGCGAGCCGACCGGACGCTTCTCGCCGACCTGGCCTTCGATCGCGACGACCGTGCCGGCGATCGGCGCCGGGATCTCGACCGTCGCCTTGTCGGTCATCACATCGACGAGCGGGTCTTCCTCGCGGATCTCCTGACCGGGCGCGACGTGCCATTTGACGATCTCGGCCTCGGTCGTGCCTTCGCCGATATCGGGAACCTTGACGATGTAGCGGCCCATCTCAGCCTTCGAGATTCCTGCGGTGGGTGTCCTGCGCGAAACCGAAATAAGCGAGCGCGCCGGTGATGACGAGCGCCGGCCAGCTCGCCCATAGCGGAATATCGAGGCCGCCGATCTGCGCCGGCCAACTGAAGATGATGCGCACCAGATGGAGCACCGCGATGACCAGAAACAGCGCCGCCGTGATGGTGTTGTAGGCCTTCTGGTTCAGGGCTTTCACCCCTCGAGGACGCGCCGCATGCCGTCGGCGACGCGCTGCGGCCCCGGGAAGTATTCCCATTCGAAGATGTGCGGGTACGGCGTGTCCCATCCGGTCACCCGCACGATCGGCGCTTCCAGGTGATAGAAGCAATGCTCCTGCACCAATGCCGCCAGCTCGGCGCCATAGCCACATGTGCGGGTTGCCTCGTGCGCGATGACGCAACGGCCCGTCTTCTTCACCGAATCGACGACCGTGTCGATGTCGAGCGGCAGCAGGGTGCGCAGATCGATCACCTCGGCGTCGATCCCCGATTCCTCGGCCGCCGCGAGCGCGACATGCACCATTGTGCCGTAGGCGAGCACTGTGACCGCATCGCCCGGCCGGATCACCGCCGCCTTACCGAGCGGCACGGTGTAATAGCCATCCGGCACCTCGCTTTGCGGATGCTGCGTCCACGCCACCGCCGGGCGGTCGGGATGGCCGTCGAACGGACCGTTGTAGAGCCGCTTCGGCTCGAAGAACACGACCGGGTCGTCATCCTCGATCGCGCTGATCAACAGGCCCTTGGCGTCGTACGGGTTGGACGGGATCACCGTCTTCAGCCCGCAGACATGTGTGAAGATCGCCTCGACGCTCTGGCTGTGCGTCTGGCCGCCGAAAATGCCGCCGCCGCACGGCGCGCGTACCGTGATCGGCGCCCAGAACTCGCCGCCCGAGCGATAGCGCAGCCGCGCCGCTTCCGAGATCAGCTGGTCGGTCGCCGGATAGATGTAATCGGCGAACTGGATCTCGACGATCGGCCGGAGGCCATAGGCGCCCATGCCGACCGCGGTTCCCAGCATGCCGCCCTCGGCGATCGGCGCGTCGAACACGCGGTGGTCGCCGTGCTTTTTCTGCAGCCCCTCGGTGACGCGGAAGACGCCGCCATAGTACCCGACATCCTCGCCAAAGAGGACGACGTCGGGGTTGCGCGCCAGCATCACGTCCATCGCCGAGTTCAGCGCCTGGACCATGCTCATCCCCGGCATGGCTCAGACCCCCAGCTCCTGCCGCTGGCGGCGCAAATGCCAGGGCATCTCCTTGAACACGTCCTCGAACATCGTCTTGACGCTGAAATGCGGCCCGGTTTGCATCGTGCCGTAGCTTTCCGCCTCGCGCCCGACCTCCCGCACATAGTCGACGAGCTCGGCTTCGAGCTGCTGGTGCCGCTCCGGCGACCATTCGCCGAGCCGGATCAGATGCCGCGACAGGCGCTCGATCGGGTCGCCATAGGGCCAATTCTGCCCTTCGTCTTCCGGGCGATAGCGGGCCGGGTCGTCGCTCGTCGAATGCGGCGCGGCGCGATAGGTGAACAGCTCGATCAGCGTCGCGCCGTGGTTGGCGCGGGCCCGTTCGGCGGCCCATTGCGTCGCGGCGTAGACCGCGAGGAAATCGTTGCCGTCGACCCTGAGGCAGGCGAGGCCAAAGCCGATCGCGCGCGCCGCGAAGGTCGCCGCCTCGCCGCCCGCGATCTCCTGATGCGAGGAGATCGCCCATTGGTTATTGACGACATTGAGGATCACCGGTGCGCGATACACCGAGGCAAAGGTCAGCGCGTGGTGGAAGTCGGGCTCGGCGGTCGAGCCTTCGCCGATCCAGCTCGCGGCGATGCGCGTATCGCCCTTGATCGCAGAGGCCATCGCCCAGCCGACCGCTTGCGGGAACTGGGTTCCGAGATTGCCCGACAGCGAAAAGAACGACGCCGCTTTCGACGAGTATAGAACCGGCAGCTGGCGGCCCTTGAGCCGGTCATGCGAGTTCGAATAGCACTCGCACATCATGTCGAGGATCGGCCAATCGCGGGCGATCAGCAGCCCCTGCTGACGGTAATAGGCGAACAGCATGTCGTCCGGCGCGAGCGCGAAGGCCTGGGCGACCCCGATCGCCTCCTCGCCGGTGCATTTCATGTAGAACGAGATCTTGCCCTGGCGTTGCTGGCGGAACATGCGGTCGTCATAAGCGCGGGTGAGCAGCATCGCGCGCAGGCCGCGGCGCAATGTCTCGGGCGAGAGCTTCGGGTCCCAGGCGCCGACCGCCTGGCCCTCGTCCTCGAGCACCCGGATCAGCTTGTACGCGAGCGGGTGCGTTTCCGATGCCGGCACCGCGATCTCGGGGCGCTCGACCGCGCCGGCAGCAAACCGCGGCACATCGCCGGCACTGGGCGGCTGGCCGGGGTCGGGCAGATGTGGCGGAACATGCAGCCGCAGCCGCGGCCGGCCGCGCTCCGGTTCGGGCGCGGCGGAGCCGGATTGGGAGGGTGGTTGGAGACCGGTAATCTCTGTGTCCATGACCCGCTATCGGAACATATGGGGAGACGTTTGCCGGAAGCGCATCCTACACGTTTCGGGCACGTAAATGGTTCCCCGTTCAATGTCCGATCAGCCCGGCCGAAAACCCTTGCAGCCGCGCGGCGGCGGTCACATCCCCAGCGTCTCCCGGAAGCCGCGCTCGCCGGCCGGCGTGACAGCGACGGCGCGCGATTCGCCGCTACGGCGGATCCAGTTCAGCGCGAAGCAGCGCGCCGCCAGCTTGGCGCCAAGCGTGCCGCCGATATGCAGCCGCCGCTCGCTCCAGTCGAGGCAGGGGCGGCAATAGAGGCGGGCGGCCGAACTGGCGGCCAGCTCCAGGCCGAAGCTTCGGAAAAAATCCATGCCGGGCTCGGTCACCGCGCCGCCTTCGGCCGACAGCTCGACATAGCCGCGCTCGCCGAGCGCGTCGGCGAGCCGCACCCCGAGCTGCCCGGCGAGATGGTCGTAGCAGGTGCGCGCCATCCGCATCGCCTTGTCGCGCGGGCCGGTCACGACGGCGCGCCGCGGCCTCTGGGCCTCGTCCAACGCGGTCGCCTCCATGATGCTTTCGAGCATATGCGCGACGGCCGGCGAGGCGAGGCGGTGATAATGGTGCCGGCCCTGGCAATGCCGGCTGAGGAGACCAGCCGTCGTCAGCCGCGCCAGATGGCCGCTTGCGGTTTGCGGCGTGATGCCGGCGGCGCGCGCCAGTTCGGACGCGGTCAGCGCGCGGCCGTCCATCAGCGCCATCAGCATCGCGGCGCGTCCCGGATCGCCGACCAGCGCGGCGGTTTCGGCGAGAGCGGCGGTCGTGAACATCGGGAAACCCTCCGCTGAATGCAACGACAGCGACATCTTAGCGGGGGGCGTCGGTAATTGCTTCGGCCGATGCCGAAACGACGGCCTGACCAGAGACGTGCGTCGAAGAGCAGAGGGTCGTCACGCCGGGAAAAAATGACCGGGCCGGAACTTAAGACCCCACGTTCCGGCCCGGCCTGGCGTTCTCGGCGGGAATAGCCGACGGTGCATTCAACTCGGCACCTGCGGCCAAAATAGCTTGGTAACCTAAATAAAAGGTTAAGACCGATTGATGATTTTTTCGCTCGATTGGGTGAAGCGCAAATCCATCAATAGGTCACCGTGACGCCGACGACATCGGCATAGGAGCCGGGCGTGGGAGCCGGCGACTGCGCCGGCACCTGCCCATAGGCGGTTAGGGTCGCGGACGGGCCGGTGCCGGACGCGGTGTTGGTCCCTACCGTATTGCCCCAGGGCTGGCTGTGGGCGCTGTCCTTGTAGATCCCGTACTGGATGGTATGCGTGCCGGCCGTCATCAGCCGGCTGGTCGGCCCAGTGCCGGTCGCGCCATTGTCGAGCGCGACGGTGACCGGAAGAGTGGCGTTGCAGCTCACCGAAACCTGCGCCGTCGCGCTGAGCGCCGCCGTCAGCAGCGAGGCGCTGCCGAAATTCATGTTGGTCGCCGACACGCCGCACTGGTTGACGACGACCGCCGACGCCGAAAACGTGCCGGTCGCGGTCGTGGTCCCGCCGGCGGCCGCCAGCGCGGCGCAGGTCGCATGCGAGGCGGTGTCCCAATAAACCTGGAAATCGGTACCGGTGAAGGTCGAGGCGTAGGTGCCAGCCGGGGGCAGCGGCGACGGCGTGGGTATTGTCACAACGATGGGGAAGGTAGCTGCCGCTGCTCTGCTCTTCGGCACGCTGAAATTGACGACGCCCTCCATCGGGTAGGAGGTGCCGTTGCCGATCTGCGATGGCCAGGAGGCGCCGCCGGTGATCTGGATCGGCAGCTTGTTGGTGCCGGAGGCGAGCGTGCGGTTGCTCGGCGTCGTGCCGCCGGTCCCGGTGCCGATCGACAGGCACGCATAAAAGGTCTGCGGCTGCCCGGTGGTATTGCAGGTGAGGGTAGCGTTGCCGCTGGTCGTCGAGCTCGCGAAGATGTTGATCGTGGCGAAGGTCAAGGTCGGCCCGGTCAGCGTGCAGCTGATCGCCGCCTCGGCGTGTCCGCCCAGCAACGGGCAGACCATCAGGAACAGCAGCGCGATCGCGGCCGACAACAGCACGGGGCGCTTGGTACGCGGTCCGGACATCACGGGTGCTCCGCAGCGCACGCGAAGGGGCCGATCTTGCGGGTCGCGCCGCCCTTGCCGTCGAATTCGGTGTGGACCTTGCAGCTGCCGCCGTCGGCGAACTCGACGGTCAGCATCTCGTCCTTGTCGAGTGACGGGAGGTAGGCCTGGCCGCGCCGGTCGAGCGGCGCGCTGGAGGTGGCCGAAGCCAGGGTCGCGCCGATCGGCGGCGGCTTGCCCCCGACGGTGACGAGCACGATCGCCGAGGTCGCGGTCGATTGCGCCGCGAAACCGGCGACCGTCGCGCCGCCGCGCCGGACCACGGCCGATTGGTCGGTGTCGCTCGCAACCAGGTCGAGCGGCAGCCGGTTGGTGTCGATCGTGACCCGCTGCGTCGCCCCGGGGATCGCGTCCGGGATGGCCAGCTTGCCGTCGAACGAGGTGTAGCCCTTGTTGTAGCCGTTAAGCTGCACCGGCATGCCCGGCGCGCCGCCATCGGCGAGGATCAGCCCGCCCGTGACCGGGTCGGCGATGAACGGATGCCATTCGATAAGCCCGACCGAGCCGCGCGCCTTGGCGTAAGCGGTGGTCTGGCCGGCGAAGGAATTGACCTCGATACCCGGGATGCCATAGCCGGTCCGCACCTCGGCGGCGGCATCGGCGTAAACCCCGCCGGGCTGCCGTTGCGCCGAGACCTGCCAGCCGATATCGCCCGGCGCCTCGCGCAACGGCTGCGAGGCGAAAACCCCGCCGGTGAGGCCGCGCTCGGAGGCAGTGCCGGTTCCGTAACCGCCGGTCGCCGAGGCCTGGATGTCGCCGCCAAAGGTCAACGACACGCCGAAAACGATGGTCGTCGCGCTTTGCCGCCCCATCGTGCGCGACAGGTTAACAAAGGTCGGGACGTCGCCGATCCGGTAGTTCGCCGTCAGCGAGGCGAAGCCGATCTGCGGGGTGCCCTTGTACCAGTTCTGCTGGAAGGATGAGGACAAGCTGAAATTGGGTGTCGTCTGCCAGGAAACCCGGCCCGAGACGCTGGCTTGCGCCGGCAGGGTGGCGAGCGGGTTGATGGCGTGCTTGGCGGCATAGGTCCGCCCCGAGACCGACACCACATCGTCGTAATTGCCGAGGCTCCGCGACCCCAACCCGTCGAACGACAATCCCCACGGTCCGCGCAAGGTCAGCCCGGCGGTGCCGGACGCGCCGGCGCCGCGATCGGACCGGCTGCCGGCGATCGAGGTGTGGGTGCTCAGCCACTGGGTCGCGGCGAAATCGCTGCCGGCCTCGAGCTCCATCAGCCGCCTGCCGGCTTCGGAATGCAGGCTCACCGCCAGGTTGTCGGCAACCCCGTAGCGGGCATTGGCAAAACCGTAGGGCTGCGCGAGATAATCGGCCGACAGGCTGCCATAGCTGAAGCGCGGCGCTCCGGCGCCGGCCGACCACAAAAACGTGCCCTCGCGCAACAGCCGGGCGTCGACCGGTGCCACTTCGAGCGGCAGGATGATGTTGCGGCCGGTCACGTCGGTCACGACGACGCTGGTCGGCGAGCCGGCGGCGCCCGGCGGCAGAATCAGCGAGAACGAGCCGCCGCTGGTCGGGGTCTGGAACTGCCGCTGGCCATTGATGAAGACGTCGATCGAGGATTGCGCCTGCGCCGTGCCGCTGACCGACGGTACCGGCAGGCTGGTCCAGGACGGCGTGCCGCTGTGGTCGGTGCCGATCTGGAAGCCGCCGAAGCGATAGGACCGCGCCGCCGGCACCGAGATCGGCACGTCGGAGATCAAATCGCCGGCCACCGCCGCGAGGTCGAGCCAGGCCGGCCGCCAGGTCAGATTGCTGTCGAGCCGGACCAGCGGGTGCCCGCCGCTGCGCGCGCTGTCGTAGGCCCAGCTGTTGTGCCCGATGAAATCGGGCATCAGCGCGTTCAGGTCGAACAGCCCGCCCCATTGCGGCCCGGCGCCGGCGCCGATCGTGCCGGTTCCGTTGGTCGTGCCGCCAAAGCCGCGCCGCGCGTTGACGTCGTAATTGACATAGGCGCCCCAGGTCTCAGGGCTGAGGGCGAGATCGTGTCCCTCCGGGCGGAGGTCGAGGCGGTTCGGGCCGAGCATCGCGATCGGCACCGTCAGGTTCAGCACCGATTTGGCCTCGTCGAATTCCGACCCGATATCGGCCCGCCCGGTCAGCACCAGCGGATCGCCGGCGATCCCGGCGATGCGCAAGGCCGCCACGGTCGAGGCCGGCAATGACACCGAGCCGGAGGACACGATGATCTGATTCAGCCCGGCATCGACGCCGTTGACGAAGATCTGCACGAGCTGCATTTGCGGCGGCACCGCCTCAGGCGCGGTGCGGAAATGCGAGGCCAGCGCCTCCTGCGTGCCGAGCGGATTGACGGGGTCCTTGGCAGGGCTCTCGGCCTGCGCCGCGGCGCATAGCAGGAGCGCGACGGCCGCCATGCAGGCGCCCGGCCATAGCCGGTGCGCGATGGTCGGTCGAGTCATCGACGAACCGCCGCACGGCCGGCTCAACGGATATCGACGACACGGCGGCCCTGGTCGGTGTCGATTTCGACTTTGCCGGCGCGAATCGGCGATTTTACCGCGACCAGCACGCTCGAATGGGCCAGCGCGTAGCCGACCAGCCCCGGTCCGACCACCTGCCCATCGGCCTTGATGTCGGCGAGGCGCGCTCGCCGGCCGCCATCATTGGTGATCAGCAGATGCCGCGGATCGATGAGGCGGGCCCGCAACACCGCCGGGGTCGGCTGCGCCGGTTCGGCGAAGGCCGGCAGCGATTGGGTCACGGCGAAGACGATGCGGCCGGCCTGGATCTCGCTCTTGTCCGGCAGCTGCTGCAGGATCACGCGATAGGCGACCTCGCGGTCGTTCGTCGGCGGCAGTTGGATGCGCAGATTGTAGGTCGCGCCGGGCTGGATCCACATGCCCGGCGGTGAGACGATCGCCGCTGCAGATTCGGTCAGCACATCCTGGCCGGACGGGTCCTGCCGCCAGTCATGCACCGAGTTCTGCAAATAGATCTTGCGGTCGCCCGGGTTGGTCACGGTGATCGAGGCGACGTTGCCGCCACGCGTTTCGATCGTCACCGGGCGGGCGTCGAACCCGGCGGCGAGCGCCGGGGGTGAGGTGGCGGCCAGGCAGGCCGCCAAGACGGCCGCCGCTAGAAAGGATCTTACAGTACTCATCAAAGGTGCTTTCGGTTGCGGCCGGAGGCGGCGCGTGCGACAGCGGCAGCAATGCCGCTATCGCCCGCTCATGCCTCATCCCCCGATGCGGTCGGCAATCGCGACCGCCAGCGCGGCTCAGAACGTCACGGTGACGTTGACGGTATCGGCGTAGGCGCCCGGCTGTGGGGTCGTCTGGGACCCGATCTGGCCATAGACGTTGAGCGTCTGGGCATTACCGTTGCCGGTGCCGGGGACGGTGTCGGTGCCGACCGTGTTGCCCCAATTCGTGGCGTGGCCGGAATCCTGGTAGAGGCCATAGGCGACGGTGGCCGAAGAGGGACCGGTCATCAGCCGGTTTGACACCGAAGCGCCCGACCCGGCGCCCTTGTCGAGCCCGACATTGTACGGCGTGGTGTTGGTGCAGGTGACGCTGATGCTGCCGGATTGGTTGACGGCCGATGCCAGCACGGTCTGTGCCGGGAAGGCGACCGGGCTCGACGAGACGTTGCAGCCGGCGTTGATCGTCAGCGAGACGCCGAGGGTGGTCGTGGCGGTGCCGGCCAGCGCCGCCTGCGGCAGCGCCGCGCCGGCGGCGGTGAGCACAAGCAGTGTGGAAGCAGCGTAGAGGTTGCGGCGGATCGAAGGTGCTTTGTGAGACATGTGCTTACCCCAACTTGAAGTAGTGTCGGGACGCAGACTGCACGCGACCGGTGAAGTAAGGTTTAAAAATCCCTGTAGGAAGAGTTAAAACGAGAAAAAAGCCGAAAGCAGTTGCGCGAAATGCCGTGAACCCGCGCTCCGACTAATCGCCGGCCGCCGCGACAAAGGTCGGTCGAGCCGCCGAGCGAACCAAGCGCGCGCGGCGGGTGCAGCGCATTTTCAGCGCCATCTCTTCCAGCTTGCGGGCGTGCTGATCAAGCGCCTCGGCCATTCCGGCAAGCGAGATTCTGGCAACCGGATCGCGGGTGCACGCCGCCAGGTCGCGCAGCTCGCCGGCACGCGACCGCCAAGCTTCTGCCTTGTAGAACGGGTCCGCCATGCCCCACGAACAGGCAGAAAATCGGGAATGTTCCCGCCTCGCGCGGTATGCGAGGGCCGGTCGGAATATTCGCGATTTGCTGTGTCCGCCGGCTTATGTCGCCCCGGGGCCGAGTTTGGCTTCGAGGCTTTCCGCCAGCTCGCGGTATTGCCGCGCCAGATCGAGCAGCCGGTCGCGCGTCGTGCCAAGGCTCTCCGTCCCCGCCATCTGGTCGAAACGCGCCGCCTGGTCGCGGTAGCGCAGCGCGCGCTCTCGTTCGGGCCATGCCGCCGCGTTGTATCCGGCGTCAGACCCTCGCCTCTCACTTGTCACAATCCGCCCCCGGATTTCCCCAGACGGGCGTAAACGCCGCATTGGGCCATGAGTTCCATTGCGGCCGTCTGCCACAGTTGAATTCACGCTGCCGTGAACGAATTTGAAATGATAATCAATCTTATTTCGGTGGCCATGTAATGAGCAACGATCGGCAATGTCGGCGGAAGAAATAGGGTGGATCTTGGCCGTGGGCTTCGCGGTGGTGTTCGTCGCGGGCGTCGGGTTCGTGGCCTATTACCTGTGGCGATCGCGCTAGCGGGCGCCGCGCCGTGGCGTGATGTTACTGCGGCACCGGGAAGTACGTGCCGCTGAGACCACTGTAGTCGAACCGCGTGTCCCATCCGGAGCCGTAAAGGGGCCCCGGCTGAAACGTCTCGTCGCCCGGCGCCGCATATTCTTCGCCGCTCTCGCCGGGAGGAGGCTGCCCGGCATCGGGTCTGGTTGGGAGAGTGCCGCGCAGCACAACCGTCTGGCTGGCCGGCCGCTTCGCCGGCTCGCGTCCGTCGGTGCTCTGACCATGCACCGCCGCTAACGCGGTGTCGCCCCGGCCCCTGCCGGCGGCGGCATCGGCGACGTTCTGTCCGGATAGCATCGCAAGTCCCAGTAAAACGGCGGCGAGACCGCTGATCTGGAAGCGGGCTCTATGTGCGCGACCCGCGCCCCGACGACCGCCGGCGTCCCAACGACCCTCACCATCCCTATCTCTGAAATCCGTCATGCGGATAATGTGCCGCGTCGGGTTGAAACACCGATCTCGCGAGCGTGAATTGCGATTTAACAAACACCGCGTCCGCGGCCGATTACGCGACGCGCTGGGGGCGGCCCTTGTTGGGAAGATGCCCCAATTTGGAAGATGTGGCGTCCCCGACAGGACTCGAACCTGTGACCCCCGGTTTAGGAAACCGATGCTCTATCCGGCTGAGCTACGGGGACATCGCCTTTCACATCAATGAT
>Ga0210400_10001270_pt1 | contig 25223 bp, 21 predicted proteins | sample IncBWH26MmetaG_FD_155456 | JGI IMG/M metagenome (GOLD analysis project Ga0210400, IMG submission 155456) | Forest soil microbial communities from Barre Woods Harvard Forest LTER site, Petersham, Massachusetts, United States - Inc-BW-H-26-M | ecosystem: Environmental > Terrestrial > Soil >...
TCGATCTGCTTTGCCTTGGAGATCGTAATCTCTGCGGCGAGGCGTTTCAAAAGCGGCGACGCGAACTGGAGTCACTGCTTGGTTTAGCGTCACCGCCCATTCACCTCACACCTGCAACCAGCGATCGGAGTATCGCCGCCGATTGGTTTCGCCGCTTTGAAGGCGCAGGCTTGGATGGTGTGATGGCCAAAGATCCTGCGGGAACTTACGAGCCGAATAAGCGAGTGATGCTTAAAGTGAAACACGAACGCGACTGCGATTGTGTAGTTGCTGGATTCCGGTGGCATAAAAAAGGCGAGCACACAATGGTCGGCTCACTGCTACTCGGTTTGTTCGACGATGCAGGCGGTTTGCAACACGTCGGAGTCTGTGCGAGTTTCAGCACGGCAAAACGAAAAGAGCTGGTGGAGTTTCTCATGCCGTATCGAAAAGATGCGCTGATGAACCATCCGTGGAAGGCTTGGGCTGAGTACGCGACTGAGAATGATGAGGGTGTCAAGCGAATGCCCGGCGGACAGAGTCGCTGGAGCCAAGGCAAAGATTTGTCGTGGGAGCCAGTGCGGCCCGAATTAGTTGTAGAAGTTGCTTATGATCACATGCAGAGAGATCGCTTCCGGCACACCGCGCAATTCCGCAGATGGCGAACGGACAAAAAGCCCAGTGATTGTACCTACGCCCAGCTTGAAGTTGTTCCGCCGCAGGAACTGGCGGCAATTTTCCCACAGGGACGATGAGTCTCACTCGTTTGTCTTTTTCTTCTTCCAACGCTCCCGCCACTCCCGTGTGGGATCATCGTCTGGCTCTGGAGTTTTCTGCGGCGGCCGTTGTTCTTCTGGCACATGACGCAGGTTGATGCGGATGCGTGTCCACGTGGATGAGCGGCCTCGCATGGAATCGACCAGCACATCGTCCACGGCAAGCAGCCTTGCGATATCGGCATGTTTAGCCTTCCATCGCTCTAGACCCGCCAGCGCGGCCGCTTTATCAGGCGAATTCGCGACCGTAATCAAGGGCATCTTCACGCGTCGTTTTGTTACTTCTGTTTTCTTCGCGGCAGATTTTGCGCGGGAAGGCATCACGCGCGCAGCCTCGCCTTCCATCTTGCGGAAGTGCGGAGGCCAGGGTGCGTCGGCGATACCGGCCGCTTCATCCTTATCGGCAAGTTCCAGCAATTGTTCCAGCGAGCCAGGCGATTCATCCATGTCGGCATGCGGATGGCCGATTTTCGCGAAGCGCTCAGGAACTGTGAAGATGGTAAAGTCCGCCGGATTGCAATCGGGCACTTCTTCCCAATAAAGAGGAGTCGAAACGCGAGCATCCGGGAGCGGACGCACTGAATAGGCAGAGCAGGTCGTCCGATCCTTGGCGTTCTGGTTGTAGTCCAGGAAGACGCCATGACGCTCTTCCTTCCACCACTTCGAACTGGCCAGTGTTGGGACGCGGCGCTCGACCGCCCGCGATAAGGCAACAGCCGCACGGCGAACTTGCGTGAACGTCCAACGCGGTTCGATACGCACATTAACGTGCATGCCGCGCGAGCCGCTGGTTTTCGGCCACCCACGAAGACCGACTTCGTCGAGAAAGCCCTGAACTTCTAATGCGACGCGGCGAACATCATCCCAGCTAACGCCGGGAATCGGATCCAGATCGATGCGTAATTCATCCGGATGATCGAGGTCGCCGGAGCGCACCGGATGCGGGTGTAGTTCGATGCAGCCAAGGTTTACAATCCAGGCAAGTCCGGACGTGTCATCGACCACGATTTCTTCGGCAGTTCGGCCGGAAGGGAACGACAAAGTGACCGTACGCAACCAGACTGGTCGCTTCTCTGGCGCCCGCTTTTGATAAAACGCCTCCGCCTCGGCGCCGTTGACGAAACGTTTTAGGACGATTGGTCGATCTTGAATCCCCGCCAGCGCACCCGGAGCGACGGAGAGATAGTACTGAACCAGTTCGAGCTTGGTGACTTTTATTTGAGAAGAAAAATACAACTTCTCAGGGTTCGTGATCTGGACTTCCTGCCCGTCGATCGACAGAATCTTGTTGGTCGATTCCATTGCCACAAGACAAGGCTACCACCGATAATCATTATCTTAGCCGACGCAAATCTCTGGCCATGAATCAATCATCATTCGGGGCTGCGCCTTTCCCGTGGCCAAATGGTCGAAGTTGCGTGCTCTGCTTCAAAGTTCCGCCGCCAGGACGAGCGCGGCTGCGGCTCTCAAGGTCAAGCGTAAAAAGCAGATCAGGCAGAGTCGCAAGTCCACAAAGTGACCGGCTGTCATAATACGTATCGCAGGGAGCAGGAATTGCCGACCCCGTCGAAAAGAAATACGAACTATAGGCGGCATCAGACTCCGGGCACGCGACGACGCAAAGCGCATTCAATGGGACGACCCGCATCCTGATTCACCTCTGAAACGCGGCCCAAACCAGAGTTTGACTGCTCCCGAACCACGCATTGTTTTGCCGAAAATGCGGCCTTTCCAAGAAAATGACCCCGGATTCCCCGACACATCGCTTTGATCGTTGAAGGCCAGAATGATGGCTCGAAAACGAGTCGCGGGAGTTCTTCGTGATCGCTGACCCAGACAGTTGTTCCGCGAACACCGGGCCGAAGCTCGGGCCTTGAAATCCAGTCGACAACTAACTCGGTCAGGAGGGGGTTTATGAAGCGGTTAGACCTCATGAGCGATTCACCATTCTCCGGCGCGTGGATGTTCCACTCGGAATGGTCAAGGTTAACTACATCGCCGCCGCGTAGCTGGATTATGCAGATCGAAGCCACGTCGGATGCGGTGAACGAGCGCGCAGTGGTCGTCGGTTCCGATGGTGCGCTAACGGTGGTGACGATTCAGGCGAGATTCGATGGCAAGGATTACCCAGTCACCGGATCACCTCTGGCAGACACAATCGCTTACACCCGCGTAGACGCTCATCACATTTCGGGAATTGCAAAGAAGAACGGCTGCATCTCCATCAGGGAGAGCGTGGCCACCTCGCCCGAAGGGCGCATCCTCACCTTAACCTATTCGATCTATGGCGACGTTCAAGAAGTCGCGAACGGCATCGCAGTCTTCGAAAGGGCTGTCGGGGATAGCATCTTATCTGTGGCATGATTGGAATGCCATGACAATCGGCAAAGCCAACCATCGATGCCGGCCACGAACATCGGATAGCCTCACACTCTCACGGCGCGAAGCGGACTGCTCTCGTCGCCGCAGTCCAGCGGAGCAGCTAAACATCCTTAAGTTGCTCCTCGTCCATCCCGAAATAGTGACCTACTTCATGGATGACGGTCAGGCGGATTTGTTCGCGAACCTCGGCCTCGCTGAAGCAGACTTTTGGGTGTAATCTCCTCATGTCCAAATGGTGCTTTCGTCACCTGAGAAAGCCGCAGCGATCTAATCCAGTGGGGAACGTCAGTAGCGTCCGAAATGTGCGTTGACGGGCGCTCCGCACCGCATCATAATGGCTTGCCCGTTTGGAGGAGTGATGAGATGGCTTGCCGGGTGCCCCATTTCTCGCGTTCTTTGCGAGAAGTGGGAGAGAGTGCAACAAGATCGACTACCGCGGCATCCTCGCGGGACCAGAAGGCATATCCGGCAAGAAAGCCGTCGGCTCTGAAACCATGACGGTCAAGAACTAAAATAGCTCACCTGGTGACAGCCGCCCAAGCCTGCCGTGAGCGGAGCCGAAGGGGCTGTCTACCGAGCAAAGCCCGCCCGTATCGTGCACCACCATGGGAAGGGCAGGCTTCACAGGCTGGGGAAAAACTGCCGATTCGTATCAGGGCACGGCTTCAGCCGATTCTTAGCCGCTGCGGCATCCAGGGAATCAACGTCAAGCTGACTTCTTTTGTGGCAAGCTGAACGGAATCACCTTCCCATATTCTTCCGGCGGTATCCATTTCGTTGCCTTTTTTCTAAAGCTGTTGGGTACGAAGAATTCAATGATCTTCGCCATAAATCACCCCACTTGTAACAACACAACTGAGGTGAAAAAGTCTCTCATTTTGACAAGTATCTACGAACGCCTTCGGGCTGATTCACCTGAACATATTAGAATTCTAAAGTGTAATGGCCTGTCACTGTTGAGTCACAGCGGCACCTTCTCCATAAGCTAGCCCCATGACTTCAGCAACTTCCCGGTGATCCGGCTCTGGCACACGCGACGTGCGCCGCCGATATCGCCGCAACAACTCCCAGGCCTCTTTGTAGGGTGCATAACGGCTGGCCGGACTGGCGGTGAACAGAAGAATCGCGCTCTTGTTTACTCCGGACAACACAACCTTCGCCGGAATGATGTACCAAAGATCCTCCGGGATGACATAGCACGCCAGAAAATCGAATTCTCCCCGCTTATACGGCGCGCTGGCCAAGCTCGGCCGGACGCCGCAGACGTAATATCCCGGCGGCTTCCTGCACGTTGTCGACTTCACCTGCACTCGTACAAACGCGCCCTGGTTTTCCACCACGGCGTCATAGCGCGCCGAATCTCCCAGAGGCTTGCAGACCTGGAGACCGTGTTTGGCAGCCGTCGCCAGAAACTGTAACTCGGCCCACTCTCCGCGACGTTTGCAATTCTTAATCCTGTTCTTCGCCGATTTCATAAGGCCAATAAAAAAACGCGGCATGGAGAGGCCGCGTCCCTTTCGTTGACTATCTGCTTCTATTATATCAACTTGAAATAGGTAAATGTGACATGTTTTCTAGAAATATATTTCCCATGCATGCAAGGAGTTAAGCCTGTTCGTGTAAGTTTTGCCTATTGACAAGATTTTCCACAGGCGAGCGTTTCCTTGCCGCAGATATCGATTCGGCATCAGGGTTCGCCTTTAGGCGTGCCACAAGCGTCGTCTTTTCAATTACGCCTTTAGGCGCTCGGCAGAGAGACGAGTTGCATCACTTCAAGCCCCAGACAGAGCGCGTCGCGCCTTGGAGTAGTCGCCGGTGGCGCTTCTCCAGTTGCTCGCCAGCGTTCCCAAGCCCCAGAACAGAGCAAACAATAAAAATCCCCCGCTCCCCGGAACTCCTTTGCGCCACGCCCAGAATGCGGCCGTGGCCGGCAGGATAGCTGACGAGGTCACGCCAGCTGACCACATAAACGCCCGGGCAGCGGGTCTAACTCGTTGCATCGAAACCTTGTCAGTCTGCACTCCAAAGAATGGAAGATGCTCAAAAATCCAGCGGAGTCCCGGCGGCCAGCCTTCCGGATTCCCCGTTCCCCCGATCGTGTAGTAGAGAAAGCGAATACCCATGGCCCGCCCGACCAGCCAGTGCGCGATGGCGTGGGAGCAGAAGTACAGAAGAACCCACGCCAGAAGCATCTCGAAAATGGCTGTCGCCTTCGAGGGCGCCGACCACGACGCCTCCAGCGCCAAACCCGCAGCCAGAATTCCCCCCATCTGCAAACCGTTGCCGGCAGGAATGGAAAGCCGCGCAAAGATCCTGCGCTTCGAGCCAATAGCTGGATTCATGGATTCTCCATTAGGCGCGGCTGCTTCCCACAAATGATAAGGCCGTCATTCTACTCCCCGGGACAACTAGAGGCGCAAGGGCCGAAGACTGATTAAGATGCAGTCTTCCTGGTTCTGCCCGAGCAGGCACCTCCGCGAGGGTTGCCTGCATCCTACAATTTGTTTGAAGCGGCGGGCTAGTCTTGCCTTCGCGTTTCCAAAGACATAGAATGTTATTCAGGCGTTTGTGTGCGAGGAGTACCTCTTCTATGTTCCAGGTAGGTTTGCGGCGTTATTTTCTGTCATCGTCTTTGGTGCTTTCCCTTTTTGGGCTGAGCCTGTCTGCAATCGCCCAGCAGGACGCCAAGCAAGCTCCCGCATCTTCTCCAGCGCAATCCGCCGATCCACTAAAGCGGCCCATCAGCGAAAAGCAAAAGAAAGAAAACGCCAAAGCCCTGAAGCAGGAACTCAGCAAAACCTACAAGAAGTGGCTGGACGAAGACGTCGCCTACATTATCTCGGACGAAGAACGAAAAGCGTTCAAGCAACTGTCCAACGATGAAGAGCGCGACCAGTTCATCGAAGCCTTCTGGCAGCGCCGCGATCCCACGCCCGACACCGAAGAAAACGAATTCAAAGAAGAGCACTATCGGCGCATTGAGTACGCCAACGAACACTTCCCCGCCGGAATCCCCGGCTGGAAAACCGATCGCGGCCGAATCTATATCATGTACGGACCGGCGGACGAAATTGAGTCGCATCCGAGCGGCGGAACCTACACCCGCCCCATGGAAGAAGGCGGCGGCGAGACTTCGACTTTCCCCTTCGAAGACTGGCGCTATCGCTACCTCGAAGGCATCGGCCAAGAAGTAATAATTGAGTTTGTGGACGCTTGTATGTGCGGCGATTATCACATGACGATCGACCGTTCTGAGAAAGATGCGCTGCTGCACACGCCCAATGGGGGAGCCACGCTTTATGAGCAGATGGGTTTGGCCTCGAAGGCGCAACGCTTTAACGGCGGCCTTGAAAGCCTAGGGCCGGGACCCAATAGTGCAGCCCAGGCGACCAAAGAGTTCGATCGACTGGAGCAGTTTGCCAAGCTGACGGCTCCGCCGCCGGTAAAGTTCAAGGACTTGGAAGAAGTGGTGAGCCATAAGATCAGCGTGAACCTGATGCCGTTTGATGTGCGCGCTGATTTCGTTAAAGTGACCGCCGAAACAGTGCTGGTTCCATTCACCATCCAACTGAAGAACCGGGACATCACTTTCGTAAACAAGGACGGCGTGCAGCGAGGCGTAGTCAACATCTTCGGACGGGTCACGACCCTGACCGGGCACATTGCGCAAACCTTTGAAGACACGGTGCAGGCGGACATTCCGGCAGAATTGCTGGCCCGGGCAGCGGAAAATTCGCAGGTTTATTGGAAGGCGATTCCATTGCGCCCCGGCCGTTATCGCGTGGACATCGTCGTAAAAGATGTGAACGGCGACCGCGTAGGAACCTGGAGCAAGGGTGTACAGGTACCGGATTTCGCGGATGACCGTTTGGAGGCTTCTTCGCTGATCGTGGCCGATCTTATGGAACCGGTGGCGGCCAAGAACGTCGGCACCGGCATGTTTGTCATTGGTGCGACCAAGGTCCGCCCGCGGGTTCCCCCTGCCGATGGCAAGCCCATGATCTTCAAACGCGGTCAGAAGATGAACTTCTGGATGCAAGTTTACAATCTTGGTATGGACGACAAAACGCACAAGGCTTCGGCCACGGTTGAGTACAATGTGGTTAGTGCGAGCACGAATAAGTCCGTGATTCATACGGTTGAATCCACGGATACGATGGGCAACATCGGCGACCAAGTGACCCTGCAGAAGACGCTCTCGGCCGCCAACCTTGATCCGGGCGTGTATCGCATCCAGATCAAGGTGAACGACAACATCTCCAAGCAGACGGTGGATCCTACGGTGACTTTCGCCGTAGAGTAAACCGGACTGGCTTGGATTCTCTCGAGGTGGTGGGTTGCTGATACTCCGCAAGCTTGGGTTCTCGGTGCTGATGCTGGGCCTGGCGCTTCCGGTGTGGAGTGCCGACCGGCCGGGTACGATTTCCGGATACGTGCGCGGCGCTAGTGGCATCCCGCAGATGGGAGCCGTGGTGGAAGTGCTGAGCGCGGCCGCGGATAGCCTCAAGGTCTTCACCGACGAGAACGGCTTCTACTCCGCCGCCGGGCTGTTGCCCGGATTTTACAATCTGAAAGTTTCCGCTCCCGCCTTCTTGCCTGCCTTGCGGGAACACGTAGGACTTCATGCCGGCGGCACCGCCATCGTGAATATCACCTTGAGTACGATCTTCGACGCCATTCAGATCGTCCCAACGCGCACCCCAGCGGAGAATGACGACTGGAAGTGGGTGCTGCGCTCAGTATCGAACCGTCCCATTCTTCGAATGGTCGACGACAATTCCGGAGGCCATCAGTCCGCAGCACTAGCTGGTGAGTCTGCAAAGACTGATCGGGAGTTAAGAGGAACGTTGTCGTTCCTGGCCGGATCGCCCTCGGAAGGGTTTGGCAGCGCATCCGACATGAGCACGGGTTTCTCCATGCAGAAGTCGATCTTCTCTTCGGATACGGTCGGCCTGCGGGGCAATGTGGGATACGGCAGCAATGCTCCGTCGTCGGTGGTGCGGGCATCGTTCCAGCACAAAATGGAGAACGGCTCAGAACCTTCATTCGCGGTGACGATGTGGAACTTGCCCGCGCCTGACGTCGCGTTGCACGGTCTGCAATCGCTGGCTCTGACCACCTCCGATGACATGGCTTTGGGCGATGTTCTGGAACTCAAGTTTGGCAGCGAGTTGCAAACCATCCAGTTCATGGGAAGGGTGACAACCTTCCGTCCGTTCGGGACGGCCGACCTGCATCTCTCGCCAGATACGGTGCTCGAGTATCGCTATGCCACGTCCGAACCGGGTAACCGGATGGATAAAGGCTTCGAGTCGGAGCCAGGAGATGTGAGCGAATCCATGCCTCACGTCACCATGACGGCGTATGCGACCACGGTCGAGCATGCACATCACCAGGAGATTTCGCTTTCGCACCGCATCGGCAAAAACAATTTGCAACTGGCCGCATACATGGACCGGGTGTCGGATCCGGCGCTGATCGGGGTTGGGGAGTTCGCGGCGGAGAATGGGAATGTTCTGCCTGATTTGTCCTCGGGAACGTTTACCTATCAGGGCAGTGAATTTCACACCCAGGGCATGCGGCTCGTACTGCAACGCCAGTTTTCTCCGGCGTTGACGGGCACCCTGGATTACGAATACGGCGGCGTGCTCGACCTGGCCAGTGCGAACGTGAGCTTGGACAACGTCTCCCAATCGAGCGTGTCGCGGAAGCGGCAGAGCGTGGCGGGGAAATTTACCGGCACAATTCCCAAGTCGAAGACTCGCTGGATGGCGTCGTATCGCTACATCAACGGAGAGGCGCTCACTCCGATCGATCTGTTCAACGCGTCGGCGGGCCGGGCCGATCCATATCTAAACCTGTTCTTCCGGCAACCGATTCCCGGTACGGGATTCTTCCCTGGCCACCTCGAAGCCATCGTCGACCTGCGCAATCTTCTGGCGCAGGGATATGTCCCGGTTCTAGGGCCTGACCGGCATACGGTTTACCTGGTGCAGTCCGCGAAGACCGTAAGCGGCGGCGTGGCGTTTACGTTCTAAGGCCTGCTGTCGTTGGTCGTTCGTCATGGGCCGTTGGCCAATCCGCATCATTACTCATCCATTAACATTGTGCGGTTTGTTAACCAGTAGGTTACAGGTATATACCGCAAAATCTGCGTTTTCTTGCTAGATCCATGAAAACAAAGGAACTGTTTTCGAGATACCCTCGTAAAATATCCCTTTTAAAGGACTTACGGAGGGGATACCTAGGGCTGGACTGGCATTAAATTGTCAAAGAGCTGGAAGTGGCCTCGCTGTTATCAAACAGCTAATGATGTAGCCACTATGTTAGCCGTTTTGGGGTAGCGAGTCAATCAGAAAATGGGGCGAAATCAGTGCGGGCCCGGCAGTCGAGGAGCTTTCCGGCCACATAGCGATTCAGGCTTCAGGCCGAGCTATTGCCGATCTCGAAATATCGAGGATATCGGCAGAACCGGGATATACTGTTGAGCCTTGGCTGTGCCTCCCCGCAGTCAGTAGTTCCCCGGAGCGACATGACACGCGTCTCAGCCATCTCAACTGCGTTGCTGGTTCTGGCTGGATTGGCGGGAGCGATGCCTAACGCAGAAGCCCGGCAGTTCAGGAAAGCAGCTTACTACCCAGCCGGTATTATGAACTGGACGGTGATCACTGCAGACTTCAACCACGACGGCAATCTGGATTTGATAACCGGAGACTTCGACCGTTCAAAGCTGTACGTTTTTCTGGGCAAAGGCGACGGTACATTTCATAAGCCCCTGATTTCCGACATTCCCGGCCCCTCAGCGCTTGCCGTCGGAGATTTCAACGGGGATCACATTCCCGACTTCGCAGCCATAGAAGGCAGAGGCACCTTGGCGATTTACCTTGGTAATGGCGATGGTACCTTTCGCAACTCAGCGAATTATGGCTTGGGCGGCGGGCTTGGTGGAAACCTTGCGGTTGCCGACTTCAACGGCGACGGACATGCGGATATTGCTGTGACAAACATCGACAACGAGGGGCAAGACGGCAGCGTGATGGTGTTTTTCGGCAATGGGAAGGGGAAATTCAAGAAACCAGTCATTTACAAATTGCCCAACGATCCCTATGGCATCGCGGCTGGAGATTTCAACGGAGATCATCACCCCGATCTCGTGGTGGCCGAAGGCCAAGGAAGCGCCATAGCGGTTCTGATGAACGACGGTCGGGGACACTTTAAGCTAACAGCGACATATGACACGCCTTCCGACGAGCCAGCTGGTATTGCTGTGGCAGCCCTGAAAAATGGTGGCAATGCAGACCTGATAGTCAGCTGCTACGCAGGAATCGCGGTGTTCCCTGGCAACGGGGATGGTACATTTAGTACTCCCACGCTGTATTCCACAAACCAGCTTGGACTGGGCGCGTCAGACTCAGTAATCGCCGATTTTAATGGCGATGGCTATCTAGACGTAGCTACGACGTTCCAGAATGGCAACGTCCTTGCGCTGTCCTACAGTAAAGGCGATGACACACTCGATAGCGCCATCGGGATCAAGCTAGCGCAGGACGAGTTCAGTAGTATGTCGTTAGTGGCGGCTGATTTCAACAAAGATGGTTACCCCGACTTAGCGAGCGGATCGAAGGAAATTGTCGTCCTGCTGAATGCAAGGTGACGAACTCTCTCAATGGCGACCACAGAAAAATGGCGACTGGAAATATGAAAGCGATGTGGGCTCTGTTGCTGACCGTGACAGTTGTCACAGCTGTAGCGCCCAGCGCGGCGGCAGGGCAGTTCAAGAAGCCGGTGTACTACCAACTGAATGACACGCTTGACCGCGTGATCTCGGCTGACTTTACCAACGACGGGAATCTGGATCTGACGGTTGCAGGGTTCTTTTCCGGACAGGTCGCCGTCTTGCTGGGCAGGGGTAATGGTACGTTTCACTCAGCACAGTATTTCTCCGCTCCTGGGGCTTTTGCGTTGGCGGCGGGTGATTTCAACGGCGATCATAACCTCGATTTGGCGGTGGTCGAATACGGGGGCACGGGAAATAGCGCTTTGGGTATCTTTTTGGGAGACGGCAAAGGCAACTTCCGGGAATCCGCGACGTACACATTGGGCATCGAGTCTTACTCGGTTGCCGTGGCCGACTTTGATGGCGACGGACACCTCGATGTCGCTGTGGCGAATGGATTCGGGTATGGGAAACAAGGTCAGGATGGCAGCCTGATGGTGTTTTTGGGCAGGGGCGACGGTACTTTCAAGTCGCCTGCGAATTACAAGTTGCCCAATCGTCCATGCGCCGTGGCAACGGGCGATCTAAACGGGGACCATTATCCCGATATTGTGGTCGCAGAATGTAACAGTGACTCTGCGGCAGTACTTATGAATGACGGCCACGGGAAATTCAAGCGCACGCATACTTACGGGGTGGGCGCTGGGCCGAATGACGTGGTCATTCAAGACTTGGGCAACGGGACGCTGGACCTAGTGCTGAGCGATCCCGCAGGGGGAAGTGTCGCAGTGCTTCTGGGCAACGGCGATGGTACCTTCGGTAAGGCCACTTTGTATTCAACCTTGCCGCTGGGGGCAGGCAATCCTTTTTTGGTTGTGGTAGGCGATTTCAATCGGGACGGGAACCCAGACATCGCAGTTGCAATCGCAAACGGCAAAAGTGGTATTGCGATCCTCTATGGGGACGGCGATGGCACTTTCCAGAGTCCGATTTTCGTTGCACATCCGACGGGCGCATTAGCGGGGCTTGCCTTGGGCGACTTCAACAAGGATGGTGCTCCCGATCTAGCCGTTTCAGCGGCAGCTCCCAATCACGTGGCAGTGCTAATAAACACACAATAGCCGTGCGATTCGCCTATCGGCGTCTCAGCGACAAAAATGGCGACTGGAAATATGAAAGCGATGTGGGCTCTGTTGCTGACGGTGATCGTTGTTACGGCATTAGCGCCCACTGCGGCGGCGGGGCAGTTCAAGAAGCCGGTTTACTACAAGCTGAACGGCGACCCGTACCAGATAATTACGGCTGACTTCAACGGCGACGGGAATCTTGACCTCGCGGTGGTCCAGCTTAGCATGGTAGGCATCTTGCTGGGCAAAGGCAACGGCACATTTCGGTCGGCTCAGTATTTTTCCGCTCCGGGCGCTGTCGCGCTAGCAGCAGGCGATTTCAACGGCGATGGCAAGCTGGACTTGGCCGTGGTCGAGTCGGGTGGGACGGGTGACGGCGCTTTGGCCATCTTTCTGGGCGATGGCAAGGGAAACTTTCGTAAATCCGCTAGGTACAAACTAGGCCCTGCTTCCGGCGCAGTGGCCGTAGCTGATTTCAACGGCGACGGCCATCTCGACATTGCCGCAACCAATGCGGGCGTGAATGGAGTCGGCGGCAGCGTGATGGTGTTTTTCGGCAGGGGTAACGGGACGTTTGACTCGGCTGAAGTGTACAAGTTTAACGGGTACCTTGACGCCATCGCGACGGCGGACTTGAACGGAGACCATCACCCGGATATTGTGGCTGCGGCGGATGGGAGTGGTTATGTGACCGTGCTAATCAATGACAGTCGCGGAGGATTCAAGAGCCAGCGAACGTACAATGCAGCACCGGGAGCGGATGGCATCGCCATTGCCGACTTCCGCCACAACGGCACCCTGGACTTGGCGGTAAGCGGAAGCCACGCCGTGGCAGTCCTTCTGGGGAACGGAGACGGCACCTTCGGAACGGCAACCCTCTACTCGACAGACGTTGGCACTGGCGACGCGTTCGCGGTTGTCGCCGCCGACTTTCGCGGTGATGGCAAGCTCGACTTGGCCGTGGAGCGCGACAACGGCCCTTCTGCCCTCCTTTACGGCAACGGTGACGGAACCTTCCAGACCGCGATTCCAATCAAAACAAGAATCGGCGGGGGCTTTTCTCTGACCGTTGGCGATTTTAACAAGGACGGTTTCCCAGACTTAGCGATGGACGCGCTGGGGACGAGAGACCGATTGAGCGTTGCGGTCCTGATAGACGCGCAGTAGGTTCCCGACGTGAATGGACAGCGCCAAAGGAAGGAGCACTCCGCCCGTTTGCGACTGCCCGCTCGGTGTTCGGTTGTAACAAAAAGCCTTCTGTTCTCCGAACGTCTCCATGCCCTAGAAAAAACGGAACACAGTGACAGCCAGTGCAGAAGCTGCTAAACCCAACAAAATCGAGGGTGGCCAACAAAGGGTATTTTTTTGAAGTGATCCCTAACCCCGCAAGATGCTGATTCGCCAGAGAGCCAGTTATCATTTGGCAAGATTATTCACTTGACAAAGGGTAACGACTTGGGTAATATACTCCCATGTTGAGTGTTACCCATTTCCTTTCTTTGATCTACGCGGTTCCTGCTTTGGTAATTCTCGGATCATTTTGCGCAAGTCTCGTTTTATTCCAGCAACTAGTTTTCGTGTCGGTACCCGCTCTAGCGGAGACTTCGGTTTACGAGGCTCTGTCATGACGCTCCCTGAAGTTAATGAGATGTATTCGACTGACGCTCGATGCCGTGAGTTGCTTGAACGTTTGCGATGGCCAGAAGGTGTGATCTGTCCACGGTGCAAGGACACCCGAGTCTCGCGTCTCAAAGAGTACGCACGGTACGAATGCGTCGGTTGCGAATATCAATTCACAGTTACGAGCGGCACAGTCTTTCACGATTCCCACTTGCCGCTGCCTATATGGTTTCTCTCTGTCCTGCTCCTCTGTGAAGCCAAAAAGGGAATGAGTGCGCATCAGCTCAAACGTACCATCTGGGGCCAACACAAAGGCTCTTACAAGACAGCATGGTACCTCTGCCATCGCATTCGTGCTGCCATGAAGGAAGTAGATCAGCCCATGCTTGACGGTACTGTCGAGATGGACGAAACCTATATCGGCGGCAAGGCTCGTGGAAAGAACTGGAAACGATTCGACAACCGAAAAGAGGTTGTCATTGGTATTCGCCAACGCAACGGTGATCTGCGGTTCTTCCATGCCGAAGATGCCAAGAAAGGCACACTCGCTAAGTACATCAGAGAAAATATCAGCACAGACGTTGACGTGATTATTACCGATGACCTGCCCGCCTATCCTAGTGCTGTTGGCGATGCGGAGCACAAGACCGTTAACCATACCGCCAGAGAGTACGTGCGGTACGAGAACGGCGCGTGTATCACAACCAACACCGTTGAATCCGCATTTTCGCTCTTGAAAAGAGGCATCATCGGATCGTGGCACAAGATCAGCGCCAAGCATCTCCCGGCCTACTTGGATGAGATGACTTTCCGCTTCAATCGCCGGAAATCTCCCGCCTTGTTTTTGGATACTTTGCGTCATATGATTACAGCCCCGGTATTAACCTTTGAAAAGCTGACCGCTTAAAATGTGGCACCATATTGTTCTCTGGCCTTTCAAGAAGATCGACTCTTGGCTAAAAAGCCATTACGAGAAAAAACAAACCCAAGAATTGATTTCGATAGAACAAAAAAGACTCCTGTTAGAAATCATCCCGGACCTAAATGTTTATCCTCGGCTTATTCCCCGCCCCGATCCTCCCCGACGCAATGATGTTCCCATCGTTGACGTGATTGTCTGCAACTACGGCGGGAAAACGAAGATCGTGGAGGGTCGATTCTGGATTACCCGTTCTGATGATCCAGCATATAAACAGGAAAAGCACTTGGTTGATCTTGAGATGCCTAAAGGAAAAGAAGAGAATTTCTTCTTCTACGTTAAGCTCGTGCCCTATGCGCAGATAATGAGCGGACACGCCATTCTCAAATTCTCGTATGATATTCATTTTTATGGACCTACACAGCAGCCAGAGCATACTCACAAAACTCGCCAATACTATCCACAGCAGGACTCTTTCATAGATGAGTGACATTTGCGCACTCCTGTACAATGGAATTGCGCGAATGATTTGATATCCGGCCCCGACCAGACATCGGGGCTTTTTACTTATCCGATTCCAACTTATCATCATCTGACGGCGTGACTCCGAAAGGAGTCGGCAACCCGAGTTCATCATGAATGGCAATTCCGAACACGCTATCCCACAACTCTCTGTTCTCGCGGAACTTGTTTATTTCAAATTCGCGAACCGAATCCAATTGTTCCAAAGCCTCGGTTGTTTTCTTCGCAAATTCCTCTTTTGTTAACCCAAGGTCTGCATAGTGGATAAGGAGCTCACCAATCTTCCTATCGCTGATTTCCACTAATTTTGTAGCGCTCTTTACGTTGTCCCAGCTAACGACTCCACTGGTTCCTTTGTTGCGTAGGACGGCGATATGACTGTCGCCTCCGCACCCGTCAACATGTTCTTTGGCTTGAAACAAGACGTATGCAGCGAGAATAATGGATTGCCTAATACTCAAATATTGATCATACATTCTGCTCGACACAAACTCAGCCATATAGGAACCAGTACCGCCTGAGATGTACCTGTCGGTTTCTGAAATCGCAGGCCCAAAAGCATAGAACAGCTTGCTATGCTCTTCCATCTTCACCCCGTAAATAATCTCAGTGTTTGGCAGTTGCCCAGGTTGGTAAATTGCGCCATATTCGCGATAAGTATCTTTGATCGATTGCTTGATGAGAGTACAGGCTTCCAAGAGCGACGTTGCATCCTTTACCGCTTCCCATGCTTCGTCAATTAGCATGTCAAGGTATGGGCCATTGTCGGTAGCCCCGCAAAACGCGACAGCCAATTCATCAGCTTCCCCCGTAAGGTGTCTACTGATTCGATGGTGGAGACTGCTTGGCTCAAACCGAAGCTTAGGAATATTGCGCTTGGATATTCCTCCTACAGTTTCTTGTGTGTCGGCGCATAAAACTACACCCTCAGTGGTTTTGAAACCAGCAACGACAGTCACGGCTTTTCTCCACGGAAGCCGCGATGGTTTTTCTTTGGGCGGCTTCGGAAATGGCCTAATCATAGGTCACATCCGAACCCTTGGTCAAGTGAATAACCTTGTCATTTGGTAAAGGCCCGAGGTTGCTGGCCAGCACGTATACCTTTTGACTAGTCTTTCCGCCCCCCGAGAGAGACTGACCTCTCTCCCAAAATTAGCAGAGGCAGTATAGGGACTCGTCAGTGTTCGGGGCTGGCCCACTCTAAACTTCCGATTTATTCTTCAGAGTGCCCCGTTCAAGCTTTGCTTGGGCGGGGCTTTTTGTTGATCCGAAGGAAGGCGAACGGTTGGAATAATTTCTAGTCCCTTCTCGCCCGCGCGGTCAATTGGGATCCGATCTCTATCCCGCCATTTGCACGGTTAGGCAGTGACAGAGGCTACCACTCCCAGTCCTCGGGCCGCTCTATTTTTCGGCTTCTCTTCGCTCTATAGCTTTAGCTATCTGTCAAGAAAGATTCAGCAATCGCGAACTTCCCCGCCGAGGCGAAGCTTGAACGGGGCAGCCTCAAGAGGTAAGGCCACGATAGAGACCTTGGCCAAGATGAGGTTCGCAAGATGTTAGAATGCTAAAATCGTCGGATAGGGCCGAACGGTCCGGTTCGAGCGCCTGCGTCGTGCACTTCGTCCTGCGCGGATTTCCCGCGACCTTCAAATTTGATGGTGCAGGCCGTTGTGTATGGAATGCAGGAGTAACCCGATGTGCCGAAATCGCTTTTCCCCTATATCCGTCAGCCTGGTTTTTGTGGTACTTTGCGGGATCGGCGGGCCTGACCATGCCCGGGCGGAACTCCATTGGCAGATGGAGAAGACAGTGGATTTACAAGTGCGCCTGATCGCGCTGGCGGAAGCGGATCCAAGGTCTTCATTTTTCTCCACTCACGAAGTGTTTGTGGCTGCGCAACAGCTCACCCAGGATGAATCGCGCCTGGTGAAGCTGGTATATACCTTTCTCCCTTATCAGCCGCGGCTTTCGGAATATGAATTCGACTATTCGGTGGTCCACGATGTTCGAGCGACGCGCGATCCGGATTGTGATCAAACTCTGACGCAAATCACCACCGATGAACGGACGCGGACGCAGGTAGCGCTGAAATACTCGGCCGATTCTCCGGTGCTGAATACCAACAGGCATCACAGCGCCTTGCCATGTTTTTCGACGACTGCGCAAGACTACACAAAGGCGATTCATCGCCCGGCGCCTCCGGAGGAGGAATATTGAGTGTGGAACAGTGAGCGTCCCGCTTCCCTCTGCTGTTTTGAACGAGGGGTGACGACAGTGTTCAGCCGGCGGTCTTTCCATTCATCGAGAGGTGATTGCTTGAGGGGGCGGGGCGCGCAGCGTCGGTGGCGGCCAGCCGGCCGGTCCGGCGCATGGTTGTGCAGTCAAATCCATAGGCCGTTCCGCAGACCAGACAGACCTGGTAGTCCTGCCCTTGAGCTCCAGTATGGGGCCAGGAAAATTGATGGCGGCAAAGCATTTCCGAGAGTCGCGTAAACAATGGTGGATTCATGCTGTTCTGGTCCCTGTGTTGTTCTGTTTTACTGCGTTGAGGTGAGCTTCACAATGCTGAGGAGAATGTGGCCGCCTAGTCGCTCGATGCATATTGACTCTCGATGCTGTCGGAGGCGCCGTCGACGCGAAAGTGTCCGCCAAGAGTGTTTGCCAGGGAACTCAAATCCTTGGCCAGCGCGTGCCGCCAGCGTCCCACGGAATCCTGCGCCAGTTCTTCCATGGTCTGCCCGAAGGAGAGCAAACTTCCAGCAACCTGGGTCTTCAGCAACTGGGAGATTGAGCCTTCAATTCCCTTCTGGACGCTCTTCAAATGTTCACGGGCATCGTCGAGTTGCTTGTCGAGTTCCTGGGAGTTGCGGGTTCCCAACTCTTTAAGAACCACGTCCAGAGCCTTTTCCAATTGCGTACGCGCACCAGAGATTATGTCGCTGCCCATTTGCACCAGACGGCTGTCGAGATCCGATTCGAGCTGGTGTGCGGAGTCCTCCAGCTTCGCCATACGAGCGGCAAGTTCGGTGTTTTGCGCTTGCAAGCGCAACGATTCTGATCCTACCGCAGCCTGAACGTTCTGCACTTCGCGCCGGTAGTTCTGGTGTTCTTCGCTCAGGCGCTGCTGCAGGCCTCGTAAGAACTCCTCGCTGCGCCACTCCACGCGGATTCCGGCTTCGACCACTTGCTTCTGAAACCGCTCCGCTCCGGAAACGAGGTGTTTCTGCACCGCATCGGTAATTTCCTCTGACAACCCCTGAGCCCGTTGCTCGACCGCGTGCAGGTCTTGTCCAACCTGCTGGCGAAATTCGTTGTGGGCCTCGGTGATCTTCTTCCCAATGGCTTCCTTGGCCGCCTCGAGCACTTGTTCCGACTGCTGGCGGGTCTGGCGCAGAACTTGCGCGCCGAGGTCCTCACGTAGCTGTAGCAAGAGTTTTTCTTCTACCTCCGGGGGAATGTGCGAGAGCGATATATCGAACTGGCTACGCCGGGGTGATCCTTGCGCCAGCTTTTCGCGGAGTTCTTTAATCTCCGCTTGCAATGGCTCAACGAATTCGGCAATGACAGCCCGAAAGCGAGCGTACTCGGGCATCCGCTTTCCCCGCGGCCGTTCTGCGTGGGCCGGCACCTCGGACAGTTGTGACCAATCGTCAGGACAAGTTTCGAGCCTCCAGAAGTTGTCGGGCTGATCCAGCCTCGCGCCCAGCTTCCAACTTTGTTGATCGGCGTCCATTGGCTGGCAGTCGACGATGTGAGCCATGGTCCAGCGGCCATCTTTGCTTTCGATTTGCACCGGAACGCCGGCATCCAGCTTCACGGAAGAACGCAGGGCACAGCCGTGGGCGCTGACGACCAACGTCTCACATACCTCGGAGAAACCGGAATCCGGCTCCAGGCTGGTGACAAGGATCGGGAGGGTGATCGGTAGCCTCGAACTGCGGCGTAAGTCAGGCAGGTTTCGCGCGTGCATGGTAGTCCCTTCTGGCGAAGTGAGCGCGCTTCCCTCGTGTCCGTGGCGGGGACTCGAGTTCTCTAGTAAGGTAACGCCAGATTGGTTACAAAGCTCGGCACGATAGTGCCTGTACGTCTGTGCAATAGGACAATGCCCCTAGCGTGCGCGTCGAAAAGAGTTTGTGCGAGAGACTACAACAAGTGTGCGAGTAATTGCTTGTGATAACACGTCGCTACCGGAGGAGCGTGACCCTCAAGGTGGGTCCGCTCCTCATTTTTCCTGAGGTGGGGCAGTTAACGCTCGATCGGAACTTTATTGCGGGCGCTGGAGGCGAGATCCTTCATTTCTTTGCGTATCTGCTGGCGTCTCTTACGCCGCTGCTTGGATTGTTCGTTTGCGTCGGCGCTCTTCGGGCCGGCGCGATAGTGGTCCTCCAGTTCATTGAGCACCGAGATCTGCTGTAGAAGCTCCAAGATTCGATCGGACGACGCACTCATCGGCCGCCTCCACCGGATTTGCGTTTGCTCCACAGCGCGGCTAGAGCGTTTGCCGCTGCAACTACGGCTTCCTGCTGGGTCAAGGCTCGCTTGGCGCGCTCGACGATGGGACGATGTTTCTTTGACGGCGTGCTTGCTCCAAGCCGTTCCAGGGCGATTTCAAATTTCTGTAAATTCTGTGCGTCCAGCAGAGAGCCAGTTGCCATCGATTTCTCCAAACTCTTCACGAATCTACCTTCGTAAGCTCGGGTTGGAAATAGGTCAAAACCTGAGAGTCGAGACGGAATAATTGTAGTGGGGAAGGGAAAGAATGCTATTGCCGATTGCTAGGCCAAGGATGCCGAACTCCGGACTTTACGATACCGCACGACTTATTGTGGGGTTCCTAGCTGATTTACCGTTGCCGTATTCGGCGTTTTTGCTACAAAGAAATTGTGATCGTAAAGGTCGCGATACATGCGTCCGGCGATTTCCGCTGCCTTGGGGCCGAAGGTGGGCCGACCGCCTTCCAGGAACACGACCACCACGATGTGACCAACGTCGGTTTTCGCGTAAGAGGCAAACCATCCGAAACGTGTGCCCGCGTGGGAGCAGGTTCCGGTCTTGCCTAAAACTTCTTCTTCACTGAAGTTGGCCCGCAGACGGCGCGCGGTGCCGAATTGCACGGCGCCTTCCATTCCGTCGGAAATTTCGGGAATCAGTGGGGAGATGTCTAATCGGCGCTTGACCACCGGCTGGAAGTTCGCGATCTCTTCCGGAGCCGTGGGATGCTGCAGATAGTAGAGCGTACCGCCATTGGCAATGGCCGAGACCAGAGCGCCCAACTGCAACGGAGTTACGGAAACGCCTTCGCCGAAAGAGCACATCTTGCCAACGCCGCCGAGTTTAGACGGGATTTCTTCGTTGGGATAAATTCCCAATTGCTCGCCGGGGATGCTGTAACCAGCTAATTCGCCGAGACCATATTGATGGGCGTAATAACTTACCTTCTCAAAACCAAGCTGGCGGCCAAGCGCTTCGAAATATGCGTTGTTCGAGTGCGCCAGCGCCATCGTCAAGTTCATGTGGTAACGGCCACCTAAACGAACCTCGGTCTCCTTCGTGATAATGCCCTCATTCAGCGCGGCGAGTGCGACGGAGAGTTTGATCGTGGAGCAGGGTTGGGCGCCACTCGAAAGCGCCAGCTTCTGATTCACCATGGCCAGGATGCGTCCGCTGGTAGGCTCGATGGCAACGACTGTGCCGTTCATGCCTCCCAAGGCGTCGATGGCCGCGTCACGAACAGTGGGATCTTCCCCGGCGGTAACGTCGCCTTCGGTAATATCCTGCGCGAAGGAACTGGTGTAGAAGCGCTCGTAGTAGCGATGCCGACGATGCAGACTGGAGTGCGTTGTCGCAGTAACAGCGCGGCTGTGAGCCAACCGGCGCATACGTCTGCGAGCGTGCTGAGTCTCGCTAATTTTTTGTGACTTGGATTTGCGGGACGTCAGAGAACGCGTGCTGACAGTGGCGGCAATGCCAGACTGGCAAAGGGCCACGAAAAAGACAGCTGCGACAATCAGGCCAACGACAGAGGAACGCTTCCCTGAATTCAATTTACTGCTCCCATCCCCGGAGTCCATCCCTGCTACGTAGCACGAAACCGGCCAATGATCGTCGCCACCGGCTAAGCTCCTGCTGATCTAGATGTTATGAAACTTCGTTTGGATAAGCAATCTAAAACGTATTTTTCGGAAAATGCTGACTTCTAAATCTAACCCATTGGCAACGAACGAGTTGCATCCATTTTCAGGCCAGGTTATGTCCCTTTAGTAACCTTCGACGATTACTGGAACGATACTGCCTTCATAGTGGTAAAGAACTTCCCATCGTCCGCTTCACATAGTCTCACCGCGCTTGCGCAGGAATGCCGGCACGTCGAGGTCGGACTGTTCGAAATTGGCGATCATGGCGTTGCGCATGCTGTCGATGGAGATGGATTCGCTCGCGGCAACGGTAGCAGCGGCTTGCGGCGCGGATTGCTGCATCACCATGGGCGGCGGCTCGGGATCAAACTCGGCTTCGGGTTGAGGATCGTCAAAGAAATCGTCGTGACGCGAGCTTTCGCGCGAAACCACAAAACTGGATCGCTCTTCCTGACGACGGCGCCGGTGATCCGAATCTTTGAACCCCGTGGCAATTACGGTAATCTTCACCGAGTCCTTCATCTTTTCATCGAGCACAGCGCCGAAAATGATGTTGGCATCTTCATGCGCGGCGCTTTGAATGATCGTGCATGCTTCCTGCACCTCGGCAAGTTTCAGTGATGTGGATCCGGTAATGTTGATGAGGATGCCGCGAGCTCCATCGATGGCTCCAGCTTCGAGCAGCGGGGAGGCAATCGCCTTTTGCGCGGCTTCGGTAGCGCGGCGAGCACCGTTGGCCGTGGCTGCGCCCATCACCGCATAGCCCATACCGGCCATGATCGCTTTCACATCGGCAAAGTCGCGATTGATGATCCCCGGGATGGTAATGATATCGGAGATGCCCTGCACGCCTTGCCGCAGAATGTCATCGGCAACCCGGAAGGATTCGAAGAAGCCGGCATCCTGCGCGACCGCCAACAGCTTCTCGTTGGGGATCACGATGGTGGTATCGACCGACTCCATCAACTCCGAGATGCCGCGCTCCGCCTGCTGCATGCGGCGTTTGCCTTCAAATGCAAAGGGCTTGGTAACGACAGCAACGGTGAGCGCGCCCATCTCGCTGGCCAGCGACGCGATAATCGGGGCGGCTCCGGTTCCAGTGCCTCCGCCGAGGCCGGTGGTGACGAAGACCATGTCGGCGCCTTCCAGCGCTTCGATGATTTTGTCGGAGTCTTCGAGCGCGGCTTTGCGGCCGACTTCGGGATTGGCGCCCGCGCCCAGGCCATTGGTGAGTTTGACGCCAAGCTGAATTTTCATGGGGGCGCGCGCCATGCGCAGGGCTTGCAGGTCCGTATTGGCAACTACGAATTCGATGCCCTCCATCCCAGAGTCGATCATGCGGTTCACGGCGTTGCCACCGCCGCCACCCACACCGATGACTTTTATTTTGGCGTCGTTGCGGGTCTCTTCGTTGAAGCTGATGCGAATGTCGTTTTCATTTTTCATCGGTAAGGCACCTCAGTAGATTTTCGTTCTGCCCTGCTGAACCCATAAACCACAAAGGACACGAAGGTCGACAAAGGAAGACAGAGCAAGACCTCTGTGTACCTTTGTGGTTCAAGCTTTTCATGCTCCCTTTTTCGCGAACAATCCCATCAAACGCGAACTCCAGCGGGTGTCTTGCAAACCGCGGGCGATTCGCGATCGATGGCCGTAAAAGATCATTCCCAGAACTGTCGCGTACTCAGGCTCTGCCAGCGTGGATGGCATTTTCGCCAGCGGCGTCGGCCACGACAGTCGCAAAGGCCGCCGTAATACCGATTCCGCAATGTCCATGATCCCCGCCAGCCGCGAGGTGCCTCCACTCAGCACGATGCCGCCCACGCAGACATCGAGCATGCCGCTGTGGCGCAAGTTGTCACGTAGCATCTCGAATAGTTCGCGCGCTCGGGGTTCGAGAATTTCTCCGACCATGCGCTGCGAAACCAGACGGGAAGGCCGGTCGCCAACGGAAGGAACTTCGACTTCGTTTCCCTCGGGAATCAAGGTCACGATCACATTGCCGTAAAGTTTCTTGATCTTCTCCGCCTCGGCCAGCGGAGTACATAACCCAACCGAAAGGTCGCTGGTAAAATGATCGCCGCCGATCGGAATCACAGCGGTGTGAATCACGGCGCCTTCCTGGAAGACGATCAGGCTGGTCGAGCCTGCGCCCAAATCCACCAGGCATACGCCCAATTCGCGTTCATCGGCTCGAAGGACAGCATCAGCGCAGGCCAGCGGCTCGAAGACGGTATCGTCCACGTGCACACCCGCCTTGTTCACGGCTGTGACCACATTCTGGGTGGCGCTCGAACCAGCCGTGACCATGTGCACCCGAACTTCCAGGCGCATCGCCATCATGCCCAGCGGGTCGTGCACGCCGCTCTGATCGTCGAGGATGAATTCTTGCGGCAGCAGGTGCAGAATTTCGCGGTCGGCGGGAAGGGCAATGCCGCGTGCCTTGTCGACGGCAAGACGAATCTCATCGCGCGCAACTTCACGGGCCCGCGTTCCCAGACTGAGCCCACCATGACTGTTGATCCCGCGAACATGCGAGCCGGAAACTCCCAGCAGGGCGTGCTCGATCGGGGCGCCGCAAACGTCTTCCGCCTGCTCCACGGCTTTTTGGATCGACGCCACCGCTTTTTCGAGATCGACGATGACGCCCTTGCGCGACCCACGCGATTCGCAAACTCCATGTCCACGGTAACGGAGGCCGGAGTCCGTGGCCTCCGCCACCAACACGCGGGTCCTGGCGCTGCCTACATCAATTGCCGTCAGAAGATTCTGCTGCTGATTCGCCATGCCTACGGATGTTCCTCTCCCTTGGCAATTGCTGGACTCGGTTTGTTGCCTGGTTTCGCCACGACCGCTCCTGTTGATGGAGCCGCCGCGGTGGTTATCTTTCCACTTCCCTGAACGGTCGTTTGCGCGCTCGCGGATTGACTCGCGGCAGGGTTCGACTTTGCCGCGTTCTTGACCTGTAGATGCGCAGGTTTCGCTTTCACCGCAACTTTGTGATGCGCTCTCCTCGCATCTTTTCTCTTGGCCGCAACTTGCGTCGATGGCTTCAATACAGGAGCAGCAGCGGAGTTCGATTTCGGAACCGTGAGCTCGTGCACGATCAGCGCAGCAGGCTTCATCCCCGCCGCCAGGGCCGCCTTCGCCGACACCTTCGAAAGCGGCGGCGGCTTCACCGTCCCTTGCAACTCCGGATTCACAATGATCTGCCGGTCATAGCGAAGGTCCACGGATTCCAGTTTGTCGAACTGCTGCCGCCATTCCCGCACATGGCTCACGTAGACTTTGTACCGCTCGAGATAATTGGACGACCCTAGATGCACCAATACTTCACCCTGAGTATCACTGGGCAGCACCTTCACATCCTCGGCGTCCGATAAATCGACCTCGCTGAGTTCCTGCGAATAGTGTGCCCCACCCGCATCCAGTTGGCTGACCAGGCCGTTGTAGATTTTCATGCGCGCGGCGCGAGTCGAGGCCGGTTCGCCCTGATTCATTCCCAGAATCACCGGGAACGAGTACTTTTTCTTGCCCGACGCGGGCAACTCCATGAGGGTGCCGACGGAGTCGATCAGCAGGATCTTCGAACCGACGCGGGCAAAGGCGACCGGCGTCCGTTCATGAATTTCAACCCTCAGCCGGTTGGGAACAAACCGCATAACGCTGGCCGATTCCACCCAGGCAATTTTCTCGAGCGTTTGCTTGCGCTCGGTGAGGGGCACGAAGAAGATATTGCGCCCGATGTCTCCACCCATGACTTCCATAATCTGGTAGCGGGAAACGTTTTGCAGTCCGGCGATCTCAATGTCATCGCTTGAGTCGATCCGGAAACGCCATGAGTGTTCGCCGTAGTGGTAAAGCGCCGCGACACCTGCGGTGCAAGCGATGACAACAACCAAGGCAAGGAGGCCCCAAGTGAGGCCAGTAGCGGCTTTTCTCGGCAGCGAACCCCGGCGAACGGAGACACGCTTTTGTCCGCGCAGGAATGGCGATTCCTGTTCCACGTCCAAATCGAGCATGCGGGCGTCGTCAAGTGCGTCGTCA
>Ga0210400_10001271_pt1 | contig 25221 bp, 19 predicted proteins | sample IncBWH26MmetaG_FD_155456 | JGI IMG/M metagenome (GOLD analysis project Ga0210400, IMG submission 155456) | Forest soil microbial communities from Barre Woods Harvard Forest LTER site, Petersham, Massachusetts, United States - Inc-BW-H-26-M | ecosystem: Environmental > Terrestrial > Soil >...
CGTTCTGTTGCGCCGCAGCCGGACGGGGGACGGAAACGGCCAGCGCCAGTCCGCAAGCTGCGGTGAACAGAAATTTCACGAATACCTTACCGTGCGTTGCACTGCGGATCATCCGACTCTCCCCTCGCCGATTCGGCGATATGGTTTCACTGATAATTGTTAAAAATACTTGTTCGGGCCTCAGCTAAGAGAGCTGGGCCACTTAAAAGTGGCCGCTACGCGGGCCGAAATGCTGGAGCGGATTATAAACGAATAAGGGCGTTGTGTCCGAATAACGCCGAATAACAGCGGTTCTCTAGCGCAGCGCAAAGGGATACACTCTGCGGATGGCACACGCGGTGATGACTCCACAGCTTCCGTCGCCTCCCGGGCCGCGGGGGAATTTTTTCCTGGGCAGCGCGCGGGAACTGGCGCGCAACTGGCCCGGACATTCGGAGCACTGCGCGCGCGAATACGGCGACATTGTCTGCTACCGATTTCTGCATGTTCCGATGTGCCAACTGACGCACCCGGATCACATTGAAGTTGTGCTCTTGAAGAACGCGGCGAATTTCCACAAGTCGCGGGATTATGGGGCGCTGAAATTTTTCCTAGGCAATGGCTTGCTGACTAACGAGGGCGCTTCGTGGCAAGCGCAGCGGCAACTGGTGCAGCCGGCGTTCCGGCATGAGAACATCGCCGCATACGCGGAGATTATGGCCGATTCGGCGGCGACGCATTTGTCGCGCTGGAAGGATGGAGAGAGCCGCGACTTGCACCATGAGATGGGGGAGCTGACGCTGGACATTGTGGCGAAAGCGCTGTTCGGCGCGAAGGTTGGCCACGTAGCGGAGACTATCGGGGTAGAAGTTGAAGCCGTGATGCAGCGGTTTTTCACACAGGCGGCGCTTCATTTCATGTTGCCGGACAAGTTCCCTATTCCGAAGACGCCGCGGCTGATTCGATCGAAGAAGCGGCTCGACAAAATTGTGCTTTCGATTATCCGGGAGCGGAGGGCGAGCAAGACTCCTGCGAATGATTTGCTTCAGCGGTTGCTGGATGCGCGGGACGAGCGCGGCGAACGCATGAGCGACGAGCAATTGCGGGAAGAGGTGATGACGCTGTTCATCGCGGGGCACGAGACGACGGCGAATGCGCTGACCTGGACGTGGTATTTGCTGTCGCAAAATCCCGAAGTCGAGAGGAAGCTGGCCGCGGAACTGGATTCGGTTCTGGCCGGGCGCGCGCCGGGGCTGGCGGATTTGCCGCGGCTTCCTTACGTCGAGATGGTGATTAAGGAATCCATGCGCTTGTATCCGCCGGCGTGGGGAATCGGGCGGCGGGCGCTGGAGGATTTCGAGGTGGGCGGCTACCGGATTCCGGCTGGTACGAATGTTTTTATTATGCAGTGGGTGACGCAACGCGACGCGCGGTTTTTTCCAGACCCGGAGCGGTTTGATCCGGAACGATGGCGCGACGACCCGATTCGGAAGGGACGCATTCCGCGGTTCGCGTACTTCCCTTTTGGCGGAGGGCCGCGGGTGTGCATCGGGGCGGGATTCGCGATGATGGAGGCGACGTTGCTGCTGGCGACGATTGCGCAGAGGTATCGGTTTACGCTTGCGCCGGAGGCGGTGGTCACGCCGTTTTTTAGCATTACGCTGCGGCCGAAGTATGGATTGCCGATGCAGGTGCATCGGCGGAAGGCATCGTAGCTGCCCGTCCGTATTGGCCAATAAGACAAAGCGATATCGTTTGGTTGAGATAGCGGCCGCGTGGTAGACGCATTCTGGACGGGCGAAAGGCGCCCGCCGCGGACGGCGGCCGCTACAAAGGCAAGAGCAACCCAAGAGGGCGGCCTAAAGCCGCCCCTACGCTGGATGGCTTGGCCACCTGAGGGTGGCCGCTACGCGGTCAAAACAAATCGTAGATGAAATGTTGGTTAGAAGCCGGGTGGGTGCTCGGCTACTACGTTGAAGGCGCGCTCCAGGGCGAGGCCGGCGCGGCCTAGGGTGCCTTCTTCGAAGAGGCGGCCGATCAGGGCGATGCCGTGGGGGACGCGGCGCGGCGGAGAGAATTTTGCAATGGGGCGGCTAGGGTCGGGCGCCCAGTCGGTGCGGGCTTCGGAGACTTCGACGAAACCGGCGCGCATGGTGAGCGAAGGCTGGCCGGTGAAATTGGTGATGGTGAGCATTTCGTCGCGGAGCGAGGGGACGAGGAGCAGGTCGACTTCGGAAAAGACGCGGGCCATTTCTTCGGCGACGCGGCGGCGCAGGCGATCAGTTTGCACAAAATCCACGGCGGAGAGGAACCGCGACTGGCGGAAGAGATTTGGCCAGGCGTCGTAGGTCTGGACTTTGAGTTGGTCGGCTTCGCCGCTTAGGGTGAGTTCTTCAAATGCCGCGGCGCTTTCGGCGAAGAGAATCAGATTGAGGGATTGATAGGGCCAGTCGGGAATGGAAACTTCGACGGGAACCATGCCGACTTTTTTTACGGTTTCGAGGGCGGCGCGGTCTACGTCGGTGGCGGGAGCTTCTTTCATCCACTTTGGAAAATAGCCGACGCGGAGCCCTTTCACACTGGCATCGGCGTCGTAATCGAGTTTGCTGGGGACGGATTGCAGGTCGTCGGGATCGGGGCCGGAGATGGCTTGCAGGACTAGCAGGGCGTCTTCGACGCTGCGGGTCATGGGACCAAGTTTATCGAGCGACCAGCAGAGGGTCATTGCGCCGGTGCGGGGAACGCGGCCGTAAGTGGGACGCAGGCCGGTGATGCCGCAGCGCATGCTGGGAGAAACGATACTCCCGCCGGTTTCGCTGCCGATGGAAAAGCCGACGAGCCCCGCGGCGGTGGCGGCACCGGGGCCCGCGCTGGAGCCGGAGGAGCCTTCTTCGAGGAGCCAGGGATTGACCGTTTGGCCGCCGAACCAAATGTCGTTGAGGGCGAGAGCCCCGAGGCTGAGTTTTGCGACGAGGACCGCGCCCGCCGCGTGCAGGCGTTTTACTACGGCAGCATCGTCTTTTGGGATGCGATTGCGATATGGCTCCGCGCCGTATGTGGTGGGGATGCCCGCGGTGTCCAGCAAGTCCTTTCCGCCCCAAGGAATGCCGTGGAGCGGGCCGCGATATTTACCGGCGGCGATTTCCGCGTCGGTTTTCTTCGCTTGCGCGAGGGCCAAATCTTTTGTGAGGGTGATGACGCAGCGGAGTTTCGGATTGTACTGCTCAAGGCGCTTCAAATAGATTTGCGTGAGGCGTTCGGAAGTGATTTGGCGCGTTTCGACCCAGCGGGAGAGGCGCGTGACGGGAGCGAAGGCAATTTCGTCTTCATTTTTGGGGAGCGGGCCGGGATCGGTTTTGGCACGGATGAATTGATCGCGGTCGGGACCGGCTTTGCGTCCGGGGAGAACGGGATTCCAACTGGAGTACGGGACGACGGAGGGTGGCAGATCTAATTTGTGGGGGCCGGTGCGGCGTTCGTAGACCGACGCGAGATTTCCGCGCCAGCTTGAGGCGGCCATTTCGAGTTGCGGCTTGGTGAGTTCGATCTGAACGAGTTTTTCGGCTTCGGTGAACGTGTTGACGGAAACTTGCGGCCCAACGCCTTGGCCGGTGCCGAACGCCGGTGGCGCGCCCGCGGGTTGCTGCTGACTTGGATCCTGCGCTTCCGCCGGTGCAACGCCTGCCGCACTTGCCGCTGCTGCTGCTAAACCGACTGCCGTTTCTGTCAAGAATTCCCGCCGTGTTTTCGCCATGTGGCCTCCGCGGGGTATTTTACCCGGACTAGCTCAGGGCGCACTGGGATTCATTTCTGGGAGTGTGGAATACTTCGTAGGCACGCTAGTAGTGATTTTTTCGCGAGCCACTTCCCTCGAAATGCCCTGTTATACTGGAATTTTCCAGGGCGTACTCCATTCAAACTGAGGGAACGTGTATCTAACACTTCTGGAGCGGCTGCGGGAAACGCTTGCCGGACATATTCGTGAAAAATATGGAGTGGAACTTTCGGTGGTGCTGGAACGGCCGCCGAAGCTAGAGATGGGCGAAGCTGCGTCTCCGGTGTGTTTTGAGCTGGCGAAGCGGCTGAAGAAGGCGCCGCGGCAGATTGCGCAGGAGATTGCCACTTCGCTGCCGAAGATTGAGGGGATCGGGCGGGTGGAGGTTGCGGGGGCGGGTTATTTGAATGCGTTTTTCAATCGGGCGTGGTTTTGGGAGAGCGCGCGAAAAGAGGCAAGTGGCGAGTGGCGAGTGACGAGTGGCGAGAAAAAGAAAGTTATCGTCGAGCACACGAGCATCAATCCGAATAAGGCGGCGCACATCGGGCACCTGCGGAATGCTGTGCTGGGCGACACCATGGTGCGACTGCTGCGGCACACAGGGCACGACGTGGCTGTGCAGAACTATATTGACAACACCGGGGTGCAGGTGGCGGACGTGGTGATCGCGTTTCAGCAGATGGAGAAGAAATCGCTGGCAGAGGTGAAGGCGCTGGCAGCTGCCAAGAATTTCGATTACCTGTGCTGGGACCTTTACGCGAAGGCTACACAATTTTTTGAGGAGGACAAGGTACGCACGGGAAAACTGCGCGGAGATACGTTGAAGGCGATTGAAGCGGGCGAAGGCGCGACCGCGGAAATGGCTACGGTGATTGCCGACGCGGTGGTGGGGTTCCACCTGCGGACGATGGCGCGGCTGGACATTTTCTATGAATTGCTGGCGCGGGAGAGCGAGATTCTGCATCTGCATTTCTGGGATGCGGCGTTTGAGAAATTGAAGGCGAGCGGGGCGATTCAGCTGGCGACGACGGGGAAGAACGCTGGTTGCTGGGTGATGCCTTGGGGGAAGGAGGTTAAGGAGATAAAGGAGGTAAATGAAGTAAAGGAGAAGAGTGGCGTCGAGGATTCGTCTGCCTCGGACACTGCGGCTGATGAGGAGGACCAGGCGAAAATTATTGTGCGGTCGAATGGGACGGTTACTTACGTCGGGAAGGATATTGCCTACCAGCTTTGGAAGTTTGGATTGCTGGGGAAAGATTTCCATTATCGCCGGTGGCCGAATCCTCCGGATAGCAAGGAACTGTGGGCCACAACTGCAAGCGCGAATGAAACTGGCGCACCGCATTTCGGGACAGCCGAGGCGGTCTACAACGTGATTGACGCGCGGCAGGCTTACCTGCAGGAAGTGGTGGCGGAAGGATTGCGGGCGCTGGGGCACGCGAAGGAGGCGGAGAATTCGATTCACTTTGATTACGAGATCGTGGCGTTGACGCCGCGGTGCGCCGCGGAGATGGGTTACGAGCTCTCCGCCGAAGATGCGAAGCGGCCGTACGTCGAGGTGAGCGGGCGAAAGGGGTTTGGGGTCAAGGCGGATGATCTGATTACGCGGATGCTTGCAGCGGCGGAATCGCGGGTTCTGCAAAAGCAGACGGAGATGGCGGGAGTTGAATTGAAGCAGACATCTAACGCGCTGGCGGTAGGAGCGCTGCGATTTTTTCTGCTGAAAGTGACGCGGAATACGATCATCGCATTTGATTTTGAGGATGCATTGAGCGCGGAGGGAGAGACCGGGCCGTACTGCCAGTATGCGATTGTGCGCATTCGAGGGATTCGGCGGAAGGGCGCGGAGGTTGCGGGAACCCGGCACGAAATTGGTTTGGAGACGCTGAAGAAGATTATGGAGGGGCCAGAGAGCAATACGATTTGGGAGGTGCTGCTGGCGTCAGGGTCGCTGGATTATGCGGTGGACGCGGCGATTGGGGCGCAGGAGCCGGCGTTTGTTTCGAAGTATGCGTTTCAATTGGCGCAGGCGTTTAATAATTTTTATCACAAGCACCATATTTTGTCGGAAGCGGATGAGGGGAAGCGGGCGTTTTTACTGGGGTTGACGGAATTGGTGGAGAGGCAGTTGGTGCTGGCGCTGGGGTTATTGGGGATTGAAGCGCCGGAGAAGATGTAGGAGAGAAGGAAAATGCGCCCGCCACGTAAAACCATTCGGGGTGCAAAATGCGCCCGCCTCGGAAGGCGGCCGCTACAAAGGCAGGAGAAACCTAAGAAGGCGGCGTAAAGCCGCCCCTACAACTTCAAGAGAAAACCAAGAGGGCGGAGCAAGCTCCGCCCCTACAAGGGGATTACAAAAAACTTCAGGCCTGGGTGTGGGCTTCGATGAACCAGAGATCTTTGTCCATTTCACGGGTGATGGTGGTAAAGAGGTCGACGGTTATGGCGTCTTCGAGATCTTCAGCTTCCTGAATGGCGGCGCGCAGCGAGTTGGTGAAATGGCCGACGTTGTGGACGAGGAATTTCACCATCTCCGGGCCGTCGTAGGCAGCGAGATCGGCTTCGGGAATGCTCGACTTTGCGGCAGATTCCCGGACAGTTCCATTGGCAACACCGCCGAGGGCGGAGATGCGCTCGGCGATCGTGTCAATGTGATCTTCCAGGTGCGTGGCTACGGAGTCGAAGAGCAGGTGGAGTTGGTAGAAATTCTTGCCCTTAACGTTCCAGTGAGCCCATTTGACCTGGCTGTGAATGTCAACGCTGTCGGCCAGGCGCAGATTGAGTAGCGAGACGAGCGCCTGGCGGTTTTTGTCAGGGACACCGACGCTGCTCGGATACATACGGGCGGTTGCGGTTGCGGCTTTTGCCATGGAAGGACCTCCTCAAGTGCGGTATTGATTCCGGGAATGGGATGCGCGAGCGTGTGGAGAGGATATCTTTTTTTTACGGGAATGGACGACAGATTGCGGACCCAATGAACGCAACTGCGGCCGCCTGGGAAGGCGGCCGCTACAAAAGCGAGAGAAACCTAAGAGGGCTTGGCGACCTGAAGGTCGCCGCTACGCAGGATAAATGACTGGGCGGGGTTCGGCTACGTCGGCGTAGAGTTTGTCGATGAGATCGGCGTATTGCTGCTCGACTACGCGGCGCTTTAATTTCATGGTGAAGGTGAGGCTGCCGCCGTCGAAGGAGAAATCGTCGGCGAGGAGGGCGAAGCGCTTGATAGTTTCGTATTGGGCGAGATGGGTGGTGAGGCGGGCGACTTCGTTTTCGATGAGGGCGTAGGTGCGCGGGTGGGCGGCTAGCTCGGCATTCGAGGAAAATTTCACGCCATCCTCGGCAAGTTTGGCGGAAACCGTAGCGTGATTCGGAACGATTAACGCGACGACGAATTTGCGCTGATCGCCGACGACCATGGCGTTGAGAATGTACGGGCTGGTCTTCAGCGTGTTTTCGATGGGTTGCGGGGCGACGAATTTGCCCGCGGCGGTCTTGAGGAGATCTTTTTTGCGGTCGGTGATGAAGAGGTAGTTGTCTTTGTCGAGATAGCCGATGTCACCGGTCTTGAACCAGCCGTCGTCGGAAAGAACTTCACGCGTGGACTCCGGAGATTTGAAATAGCCCTGCATGACACAAGGACCCTTGGCGAGAATTTCGCCATCGTCCGCGATGCGGATCTGAACGTTGCGAATAGGGCGTCCGGAGCTGCCCGCACGATTTTGCGGATGATTGCTGCTCAGCACGGGAGAAGTTTCCGTCAGGCCGTAGCCCTGATAAATGGGAATCCCGATGGCCCAGAAAAATTCGCAGAGATCTTTGGAGAGCGGAGCGCCGCCGGAAAGAACCGTGCGAAGCTGGCCGCCGGTGCCGGCGCGAATTTTGGAGTAGACGAGCTTGTCGGCGATGGCCCACTTCAGACGAACGGAGAGGCTGGCGGATTTTTCTCCTGAACGCCAGGCAGCGGATTGGCGGGCGGTCCGCATGGCGAAATCGAAGATTTTGCGCTTGGCGCCGGTGGCCTTGCTTCCCTGCTCCATCAGGCGGGCGTAGATTTTTTCAAAAAAGCGTGGAACGGCGGCAAGGACAGTTGGGTGGACTTCGAGCAGGGCTTGGGCAACGTTTTCGACCGTCTCGACGTAAGCGACAGGGCAGCCGTGAAAAATATAGACGTAATCGAGCATGCGGCCATAGACGTGGGCTAGGGGGAGAAACGAAACGGCGAGATCCAATCCGGGGCGGAGATCGAGTTCGTGGCAGGAATCGGTGACGTTGGAGCAGAAATTGGTGTGGGTGAGCATGACCCCCTTGGGCTCACCGGTGGTGCCGGAGGTGTAGATGAGCGAGGCGAGCTGGCTTGGAAGAACTTTTGAGGCGCGGAGGCGATAGGCGGCAACTTCGGTGGGCCCGGTGGCGGCGATCAGGGTCTCGTAGCGGAGGAAATCGGTGGGCAGATCGGGGCCGGCGCCGGCTACGATGACCTGCTGGACTTCCTTGAGGGAGTCACGAACGGCGAGGAATTTTTGCAGTTGTTTGGCGCCGGCGATGAAGACGACTTGCGCGCCGCAATGGTTGAGAATGTAGGACATGCGGTCCGGGGATTCATTGAAGTAGACGGGAACGGTGACGCCGCCGGAGCCGGAGATGGCGAAATCGGCGGTGTGCCACTCGGGGCAGTTGGGGGCGAATAGGCCGACGCGGTCGCCGGATTTAATGCCGAGTTCGACGAAGGCGTTGGCTAGGCCTGCTACGCGGCGGAGAAACTCCTGGGAGGAGATGGCTTCCCAGCGGTCCGGGCCGCGGAACATCTGGGCGCGAGGAGACGGGTGCTCTTCAACGGCGTTGAGAAAGCGGGTGGGGAGAGTGCCGTAGCTCATCGGAAAGTTGAATTTACATGATGGGGATTATTCATGCAATGGGAGGAAGAATAACGCAGAGGACGCTGAGAGCGCAGAGGGCGCTGAGTCAGAGCAGAGCGGCCCGCCTCAGAAGACGAGTCCTACAGTGGAGAACGCTCGCCGGCAGGATGCCGGCGCTACCCCGCGTTTTTCATGCGGGTTTGGGTGGGATAAGATGGCGGGAGAGGGATTAGCGTGATGAGTGCATTGACACCCGTAGTGAATGATCCGGCGACGAGCCGGGGGCCGTTTCGGGCGCCACGAGGGACTCAGATTTCATGCAAGGGTTGGCAGCAGGAAGCGGCGCTGCGGATGCTACTGAATAATTTGGATCCCGAGGTAGCGGAGAAGCCCGAGGACCTGGTGGTCTACGGCGGAACGGGAAAGGCGGCGCGGAATTGGGATTGCTTTCACGCGATCGTGAAGTCGCTACGGGCGTTGGAAGACGGCGAGACGCTGCTGGTGCAGTCGGGAAAACCGGTGGCGGTATTCCGCACGCATGAATATGCGCCGCGGGTGCTGCTGTGCAATTCGAACCTGGTTGGGCAGTGGAACAATTGGGAGAAGTTCAACGAACTGGATCGCGCGGGATTGATGATGTACGGGCAGATGACGGCGGGCAGTTGGATTTATATCGGGACGCAGGGAATCTTGCAGGGGACGTATGAGACGTTTGCCGCGGCGGCGCGGCAGCACTTTGGCGGAAGCCTGAGCGGGAAGCTGGTGGTAACCGGCGGAATGGGCGGGATGGGTGGAGCGCAGCCGCTGGCGGCAACGATGAACGGCGCGGCGTTTCTGGGGATCGATGTGGACCCGGAACGCATCAAGCGGCGGGTTAAGACCGGTTATTGCGACGTGATGGTGACATCGCTGGACGAGGCGCTGCGGATATTGAAGAACGCGGTGCGCAAGGGCGAGGCCACGTCGGTGGGGCTGGTGGGAAATTGCGCGGACCTGATTCCAGAGTTGGCGAAACGCGGCGTAGTGCCGGACATTCTGACGGACCAGACGAGCGCGCACGATCCAATCGGCGGATACGTGCCGAATGGAATGACGCTGGCGGAGGCGCTGGAACTGCGAAAGAAAAACCCGGCGGAGTACCGGAAGCGGTCGGTTGCGGCGATGGGCGAACATGTGCAGGGGATGCTGGAGCTGCAGAAACTGGGCGCGGTGACGTTCGATTACGGAAATAATATTCGAACGTTCGCGTTTGAAGCGGGCGTGAAGAATGCATATGGCTTCCCCGGATTTGTGCCCGCGTATATTCGCCCGCTGTTTTGCGAGGGCAAAGGGCCGTTCCGTTGGGCGGCGCTTTCGGGAGAGGCCTCGGACATCGCGCGGACGGACCAACTCGTACTAGAAATGTTTCCGGAAAACGAGCACCTGAAGCGGTGGATCACGATGGCGCAGAAGAAGGTGAAGTTCCAGGGATTGCCGTCGCGGATCTGCTGGCTGGGATATGGAGAGAGGGACAAATTCGGCCTGGCGCTGAATGACCTGGTGGCAAAGGGAGAGTTGAAGGCGCCGATTGTGATTGGGCGGGATCATCTGGATTGCGGCTCGGTGGCGTCGCCTTATCGCGAGACGGAATCGATGAAAGATGGGTCAGATGCGATTGCGGACTGGGCGCTGCTGAATGCGCTGGTCAATACGGCGAGCGGTGCTTCCTGGGTCTCTATTCATAACGGAGGTGGAGTGGGAATAGGATATTCTCAACATGCAGGACAAGTGACGTGCGCGGACGGTACCAAAGAAATGGCCCGACGCATCGAACGAGTACTGACGAACGACCCCGGAATGGGGGTGGTGCGTCATGTGGACGCGGGTTACCCAGAGGCCATTGCGTTCGCAAAGAAAACTGGCGTGAAAGTGCCAATGCTGTAAGGATAGCGACACACAAACAAACCGCATGTCCCGGTGCAGGGACAAACGTTGAGGAGCGGCTATCGATGTATACGATCCTGGGTGCAACTGGAAATATCGGCTCGGTTATCACGAAAAAATTGCTGGAGAAGGGCGAGAAGGTAAGGGTTGTCGGACGAAATTCCGGCAGGCTGCAGCAGTATGTGCATCGGGGCGCGGAAGAGTTCGTGGCCGACGTCAAGGATGCGGAGGCGTTGACCAGGGCGCTGACCGGAGTGCGCGCGGCGTTTCTGATGCTGCCGCCGGACATGATGTCGCCGGACTACCGCGCGGAGCAGGAAGCGGAATCGAATGCCATTTCCCTGGCAGCAAGGAATTCGGGGTTGCAGTACGCGGTGAACTTGAGCAGCATCGGCGCGCAGGCTCCCACGGGCACAGGGCCAATCCTGGGGGTGCGCGATGCCGAGAGAAAATTGAACGCGGTGGAGCGGTTGAACGTGCTGCACCTGAGGCCGGCGTTTTTTATGGAAAACCACCTCTCATCCGTCGAGATGATCCAGATGTTGGGGATATTCGGCGGAGCGCTGAAACCGGACCTGAAGATTCCAATGATCGCGACACGGGACATCGGGGCAAACGCGGCAGAGCGGTTACTGAAATTGGATTTCAGCGGGAAACAGACGCAGGAATTGCTGGGCGAACGCGACCTGAACATGACGGAGGTTGCGGCCATTATCAGCCGTGCGATCGGGAAGCCGGACCTGAGGTATTTGCAGTTCACGTATGAACAGGTGGAGCAGGCGCTGGTGCAGATGGGGCTTGCGGCGAAGACGGCGGCGTATTTCATCGAGATGTTTCAGGGACTGAACAACGGAATCGTGGCGGGATTGGACTCGCGCAACGGGACGAACACCACGGCGACATCGCTGGAGACGTTTGTGAAGGATGTGTTCGCGCCGGCGTATCAGGGGATTGCGGTTGGGGCGTAGGGCGCAAACGCGGCGCGTGTTCGGCATAATGGTGCGAGACTGGTTTTGAAGAATTCGTTGATAAGGCATCGGCGCTGGGCCACCTGAAGGTGGCCGCTACAATTTGAGCGGAAGCGTTCTCATTACAGGCGCGTCACAGGTGGTTACGCTGCGGGGAGGCGGTCCGCGGCGGGGTAATTCCCTTTTCAAAATTGGGTTGGTGAAAAACGGCGCGGTGCTTGTGCGCGACGGGAAGATTGTGTCGGCTGGGCCGCGCGCAGAGGTGGAGAAAAGCGCAGAGGCGAAAGCGGCGGAGAAATTGGATGTGGGCGGGCGAGTGGTGCTGCCGGGATTTGTGGATTCGCACACGCACCTGATTCATGCGGCGAGCCGCGCGGAAGAGTACGAGATGAAGATTCAAGGGGCGAGTTACGAGGAGATTGCGAGGAAGGGCGGCGGGATCCTGAACTCGGTAAAGAAGCTGCGCGCGGCGACGCATGATGCTTTGAAGGCCCGGGCGATGGCGGCGCTCTCGGAATTTGCGGCGTACGGAACGACGACGGTGGAGGCTAAGAGCGGATACGGGCTGGATGTTGCAAGCGAGTTGAAGATATTGCGGCTGCATAAGGAATTGGCTAAGGAGCAGCCGCTGGAGGTCGTTTCGACGTTTTTGGGCGCGCATGTGGTGCCCCAGGAGTTTCGGGGGAAGAAGGATGGGGCCGAGAAGTATCTTGCGTTGTTGATGGAGAAATTGCTGCCGGAAGTGGTGGTGGGCGACCTGGCGGAATATTGTGACGTGTTTTGCGACCGCGGGGCGTTTACGTTGGGGCAGTCAAAAAGATTGCTGACGAAGGCGAAGGAGCATGGGTTGCGGCCGCGGCTGCATGCGGAGCAGTTGTCGCGGAGCGGGGCGACACAGTTGGCGGTGGAGTTGGAAGCGGCGAGTTGCGACCACCTGGAGCAAGTGAATGACGCGGATATCCGGGCGCTGGCGAAATCGTGGACAGTGGCTACGCTATTGCCGGGTTGCGATTTTCATCTGGGGTTGGAGAAATATGCGCCGGCAAGAAAACTGATTGAGGCCGGGGCGATTGTCGGGTTGGCTACGGATTACAACCCGGGGACGAGTCCGACGGTGAGCATGCCGATGATTTTGTCGCTGGCGTGTTCGGAGTTGAGGATGACGCCAGCGGAGGCGATTGCGGCGGCGACGATTAATGGGGCGTATGCGCTGGGGCGAGAGAAGATTGTTGGGTCGCTGGAAGAGGGGAAACAGGCGGATTTGGCGGTGTACGAAGTGGAGGATTACCGGGAAATTCCTTATTATTTTGGTATGAATGTTTGCTGGATGACGATGAAGCGCGGGGAAATTGTTTGGATGCGGGATTGAGGGGGAAGATCGACGTTCAAGAGTTAAAGATAAGAATTAACGCAGAGTTCGCTGAGAAGCAGAGAGCGCTGAGAAGCAAAGAGAAAACCAAGAACACAGGCCCTTCGGCTGGCTTAGGGCACGCAGAGGGCCCAGAGAAGAGAGGCGGCGTAAAGCCGCCCCTACATGAGGAGAAATGAAGAGACTGATTGAGTGCGTGCCGAATTTTTCGGAGGGGCGGGACCCGGCGAAGGTCGAGGCGCTGGTGCAGGTGATGAACGGCGTGCCGGGGGTGTATGTGCTGGACCGGGAGATGGATGCAGACCATAACCGGTGCGTGATTACTCTGGCGGGAGAGCCAGAAGCGGTGGGCGAAGCGGCGATACTGGGCGCGGGCAAGGCGCTGGAACTGATTGATATGAACGAGCACAAGGGTGCGCACCCGCGGGTGGGAGCGACGGACGTGGTGCCGTTCATTCCAGTGGAGGGAGTGACGCTGGAAGATTGCGTGGCGCTGGCGAAGCGCGTGGGGCAGGAGATCTGGAAGCGGCACCGGATTCCGATTTTCTTTTATGAAGCGGCGGCGACACGGCCGGATCGCGTGAATCTGGAAAATGTGCGGCGCGGGCAGTTTGAAGGGTTGCGCGAGGAGTTGAAGAAAAACCACGACCGGCAGCCGGATATCGGCGAGCCGAAGCTGCACCCGACGGCGGGCGTGACCGTAGTGGGCGCGCGGAAGTTTCTGGTGGCGTACAACGTCAATCTGAATACGCCGGATATCGGGATTGCGAACAAGATTGCGCGGGCGATCCGGTTTTCGAACGGCGGATTCCGCTACGTAAAGTCGATGGGCGTGGAATTGAAGGCGCGGAACCTGGCGCAGGTATCGATCAATTTGACGGATTACGAGCAGACGCCGATGCATCGCGTGTACGAGGCGGTGAAGCGCGAGGGGGAGCGGTATGGCGTGATGCCGGTGGGCAGCGAGATTGTTGGGCTGGTGCCGAAAAAAGCCATCGAGATGGCGGCGGACTACTTTCTGCAGCTGGAGAACTTCTCGCCTTCCCAGGTGTTTGAGAACAAGCTGGCGGATGCGCTGAGCGGCGCGCCGCTGGAGGCGAAGGACGGCAAGCTGGCGCACCTGGCGCGGCCGTTTCTGGATGCGGTGGCAGAGCCGGCGCCGACGCCGGGAGGCGGGAGCGTATCGGCGTTCGCAGCGGCGCTGGCGGCGGCGCTGGGGCAAATGGTTGCGGGTCTTTCGCGGAAGAAGAAATTGCAGGCACCATTTGTGGACAAGCTTTCGGAGAACGTAGATGCCTTGAGAAAAACCGCGGACGAGCTGACAGCGGCGATTGACCGCGACGCCAGTTCGTATGACGCGGTGATGGCGGCGTTCAAAATGCCGCAGGGTAACGACGAGGAAAAAGCCGCGCGCGAAAAGGCGATTCAGGCGGCGACGAAGGGCGCTTCGGAAGTGCCGCTGGAAGTGGCGGAAAAAGCGGCTGGCCTGGTGGAACGGCTGGTGCAACTGGAAGCAATCTCCGCGGCATCCATGAAGTCAGACCTGCTGGTGGCGCGTCTAATGGGAGTGGCGGGAGCGAAAGGGGCGCTTGCCAACGTGGAGATCAACCTGGAGGGGTTGAAGGATACGGCGTACGTCGCGCAAATGCGCAGCAAAGTTGATGAACTGCGCAAGCGGCTCGGCTAAAAACGGACGAATAGCGTAAAATGGAGTTTCCCCAGCGGAGCGGAGGTCCGGGCAAGCCCGGCCCCTACAAACACACGAATACGAGATGACATTCACCCCCGGCCCTTGAAAGGAGTAATACATGCAGAAGTGGACAGAGGCGAGAATGAGATTTGTGGCTGCGTGCGCGCTGCTGGCGTTGATGGTGGCGATGGCAAAGCCCGTGAAGGCAAGCGGCCTGGGCGCGGACACGATTGGACTGTTCCCGAAGGAAGTAGGCGAATTTGCGTACGCGGATTTGAAGAAGGCACGGACCATGAAGTGGTACCCGGCGCTGGAACAGCAGATGCTGCCGGAGAAATTTAAACAGTTCGAGAAATTCCTGGCTGCGGCGGGGATTGATACGAACACGCAAGTGGACGAGCTAACGTGGGCATTGGTGCCGGAGGCGGCATTGAGCAAGGATGCTGCGGCCACGGGCACGCCGGGAACAGGCGCGGCGGCAACGGATGCTCCTCCGGACAGCGAAGAGATCGTGGGGATCGCGCTCGGGGGCTACAACCCGGATTCGACGGAAGCGTATTTCAAGGCGCAGAAGCTGCCGACGGCGAAGTCGCACGGCTACACGCTGTTCGCGTTTGGCTCTGGCGTGGGACCGAACGATCTGTTTTTCTTTTTTGTGGATTCGAACAAGGCGGCGTTTGGCCACCGGAACCTGCTGGAGAAGCTGATTGCGGTGCGGTATGGAGAAGAGGACAGCCTGCTGCGCAACGACAAAATGTACAGCATGATCAACGAAACGAACGGCAGCGGCGTGGTGTGGGCGGTGCTGAATCCGGCGTATACAAAGCTGGCGATGGGGCAACTTGCGCCGGAAGTGCAGCAGTTTCCCGAAGCGGCAAAGCTGGTGGCACGGATGCAGGCGATGCTGATTACGGCTACGGCCAGCAGCGGGATGGAGGCGAAGTTTCAGGCGGTGTGCGGTTCGACGGAAGATGCGAATACGCTGAGCCAGTTGATGGCGGCGGGGCTGCTGTATAAGAAGTATCAGACGGCGAAGGATAATCCGGATTTAGGGCAGTTGCTGGACCAGACGAGCGTGACGCCGTCGGGGGACCGCGTGGTGATTCGGATGTCGGTTAGCGACGATCAGATGACGACGTTGATTAAGAAGAATACGTTTGCAATTAAGATGTAGGGGGTTTGAGAGAAGAACCCCAGGTGCAATACCGGCACCTGGGGCACCCCGCCGGAAAGATCCCTGAACGATAATTTGGTAGAAGAGTTGTGGTTGAGGTTCTTCGGGCATCCTTGTCGGATGCCCTCAGAATGACAGGGCGCGGGTGTGTGTGAGTTGGGTGGTGTGGTTGCGTTCGTAAAAGCGGTGGCAGAGCCACCGCACTCCAAAGTAAGAGAAAACCCGCACCCTAGAAGGCGCAGGGTGCGGCACCCACTTTGTTTGAGAAATTGGGGAATAGCTTAGGAGACGGGGGAGAGGAATTTGGTGAGGCGGAGGACGCCGGAGTTGTTGCGGCTCTCGCATTGGATGTCGTCTACGCCGGCCCAGTGGGGGTGGGGTTTTTCGGCAGGGGGAGGGACGCCGGGGACGGTGATTTCGACTTCGATGCGGTCATCGAGGCGGCGGAAACTTACCTGGCAGGGCGTTTCGCAATTGTTGTGAAAGTTGAAGCACAGTTTGCAGGCGGAGACGACGGCGGCTTTGAGTTGCTCGATGTTGTCGTTGGGGAGGCCGGCGGCGTCGGCGAAGACGCGCATGGCGCCACCCGCAGCGGCGGCGAGGCGTTCGTCGTGGTCGAGGGAGAGGCGGAGGTGGAGCGGATTTTTCGGCACGGCTATTGGCTGCTGGCCCAGGCGACGTCGCAGGCTTCGCGGCAGTCAGGACAATAGTACAACCCATCGACGGCGAGGCGCACTCTTTCCAGGCTTTTGCAGATGGTGCAGTATTTTTCGCAGGTGCAGTATTCCTCGGATTTGTCGCACTGCGCGCAGAGCACTTGTTCGCGGGCGGCCATCGGTGCCTCCGGAAAAAACTGTACCTGAGGGAAGGGCGGTCAGCAAGGGGCGGGTCGTGTTGGCGCTGCATAATCGCCATGACCCATTTTGAAGAACCACGTACCCGGTTACCTGCGAGGACTGACCCTATCGCCAAGTTCGTTTAGCTCTAAACTTGGCTCACACCTAAGGTTTTCGCTGTGTTTGATGGGCAGAAGCGATCCACAATCCCGTCAAACAGTACGTCCTCGATGCCAAAGACCAGTGTTAGCGACGGAATCCACACGACGATTTTGAGAAAGATACTCGGAAGAGCTCTGTCCAAGCCGAGAATCGCGATTATGAAGAAAGCGTGTATTGGGATGGTGGCAAAGATTGCCTTCCATAGCCAAGGCTCTTTAAGTTTGTCCTTGCGAATGACGTAGAAACTGTCCCCATAAACGAGCGCGGTTAGGAAATATCCCTGAAAGATGGCCATAGGAAAAGGGTGAATGAAAAAGGCAACTATGAGTAATAAGCAAAGTCCCGTCCCCATGACCCATATGAGGCGGTTTCGCCGTTCTTCCTTAGCGAGGTCGAAGTTCTTTTCGATGCGATAGCCAAACATGCTGTATAGCTTCCGCCAAAGTGCTTCTCCTGGCAACAAAACGTTTAGTGCCAGACCGTTTCGATCAACACTGGGCTTCGAGATAAGTCTTGATCTCCAAATAGGACATTAGCAGTGAGTCAAACGAGTTGGAGGTGCCCCAGTTTTGACGGGTTGTTGGGTGCGTGCTAACATCGGTTTTTACCTGAGCAAACGGAATGGACTCCGGAAACTCTCCTGCCAATTCAAGTCTTCGCAAAACGCCGCTGAACGCGCTGCATAAGCGCCTGGGCGCCAAAATGGTCAATTTTGGCGGCTGGGACATGCCCGTGGAGTATCCGTGCAGCGGCAATCTGATGTGCGAACACCGGGCGGTGCGCGGCGGGGTGGGCGTGTTTGACGTGAGCCACATGGGCGATATTCGCATTCATGGGGCGAAGAAGGCGGGCGGGGCGCTGGCGGCGGTGCAGCACCTGACGATGAACGACGCGTCGAAGTTGGCGATCGGGCAGGCGCAGTATTCGGCGATGCTCTATCCGAGCGGAACGTTTGTGGACGACGTGATCGTGCACCGGCTGGGCGAGGACGACTACCTGCTGGTGATCAATGCGGGGACGAGGGAGAAGGATATTTCGTGGGTGCGCGAGAACACCAAGGGGATGGATTGCGTGGTGGAGGATCTGAGCGACGCATACACGCAACTGGCGATTCAGGGGCCGCGGGCGGCGGAAGTGCTGCAGAAGCTAACGGACGCTAGGCTGGAGACGATCAAGAATTACTGGTTCACGCATGGGACGGTTTGCGGGCTGCCGAACACGCTGATTGCACGGACGGGGTATACGGGCGAGGACGGATTTGAGATTTATGTGCCGTCGGACGTGGCGACGAGCGAACGCGTGTGGAACGAAGTGTTTGCGGCGGGAAAAGAGTTTGGGATTTTGGCTTGCGGGCTGGGGGCGCGGAATACCTTGCGGCTGGAATCGAAGATGGCGTTGTACGGGCACGAGATCAGCGATGAGATCAATGTTTGGGAAGCGGGGCTGGAGCGGTATTGCCATTTGGAGAAGGGCGCGTTTATCGGGCGGGAGGCTTTGGTTAAGTTGAAGGCGGAGGGATTGAAGCGGGCGCTGGTGGGGTTGGAGATGGTGGAGCGCGGGATTGCGCGGGACGGGTACCGGTGTTTGGACGAAAGTGGGAATGAGATTGGGGTGGTGACTAGCGGGTCGCCTTCGCCGACAATGGGGAAGAATATTGCGTTGGCTTATGTGCCGCCTTCGATGACGGGGTTGGGGACGGAGATTTTTGTGGAGATTCGAACGCAGAAGTGCAAGGCAGTAGTGGTGGCAACGCCGTTTTATAAGCGGGTCAGGAAGGCGAGTGCGGTTAAGACGTGAGAAGAAATGAAAAGATAGAGGGGATTGTTGCCCTTCGATCGTAAGAGCCCACCCTTCGCAAAAGACGCGAAGGATGGGGCACCCTCAAGTTCATTTGTTTGGTGGCTTTGCAGAGGGAAAGAATAAAGGAGTGGGACGATGGCATATCCGAAGCAATTTAAATATTCGAAGGACCATGAATGGATTGATGTGAAGGGCGACGTGGCGACCGTCGGGATTACGGATTACGCGCAGCATGAGTTGGGCGACGTGGTGTTTGTGGAGTTGCCGGCGGTGGGCTCGAAGGTGGTTACTGGGAAAACGTTTGGGTCGGTGGAATCGGTGAAGGCGGTTAGCGAGATTTATGCGCCTGCTAGCGGCGACGTGACGGAAGCGAACGGCGCGCTGGTGAAACAGCCCGAGGCGATCAACACGGATCCGCACGGAACGGGCTGGCTAATCAAGGTGAAGCTGGCGAATCCGGCGGAACTGGGCGCACTGATGGACGCGGCGGCATACGAGGCGTACATCGCGGAGAAGCAGAAAGAAGCGTCCGCCTGATGCGCTACCTCCCGAAGAGCCCGGCGGAACGCCAGGAGATGCTGGCGGCCATCGGGGTAAAAAACGCAGAAGAGTTGTTTTCCTCCATTCCCGAAAAATACAGGTTGAAGAAGGCGCTGAACCTGCCCGGACCTTTTTCCGAGCAGGAAGTGATTCGCTATTTCCAGGAGCGCGCGAAGGAGAATTCCGGCGGCTACACGAGCTTTCTGGGCGCGGGTGTGTACAACCACCTGCGGTCGGTGGTGACGGACACGATTATCCAGCGCGGAGAGTTTTTGACTTCGTACACGCCGTACCAGGCGGAAATTACGCAGGGGACGCTGCAGGCAATTTTTGAGTTTCAGACGCTGATGTGCCAGTTGACGGGGCAGGAAGTGGCGAACGCGTCGATGTACGACGGATCGACAGCGACGACGGAAGCGGTGTTGATGGCGGAGCGGCTGACGGGCCGGACGCGCGTGCTGATGGCGCGGTCGGTGCATCCGGAGTACCGGGAAGTGCTGCGGACGTACGCGAAGAACTCCGGGCTACACGTGGAAGAGATTTCGTACACGATGGCGGGGACGCTGGACGCGAAGGCGCTGAAGGCGGCGATTCGCGAGGATGTTTGCGCGGTGGTGGTGCAGTCGCCAAACTTTTTCGGGACGATTGAGACGCTGGGCCCGCTGGCGGAGATTACGCAGGCAGCGGGAGCGATGCTGGTGGTGGCGGTGGCGGAAGCGGTGTCGCTGGGCGCGGTGCGGCCGCCGGCGGAAGCGGACATCGTGGCGATGGAGGCGCAGAGTTTTGGATTGGCGCCGAGCTATGGCGGGCCGTATGCGGGCGTGATTGCTTCGCGGGAAAAGTATGTGCGGCAGATGCCTGGGCGGCTTTCTGGGCAGACGGTGGACAGCGAGGGGCAGCGGGGATTTGTGCTGACGCTGGCTACGCGGGAGCAGCATATACGACGAGAGAAGGCCACTTCGAATATCTGCACGAACCAGGCGCTTTGCGCGCTGGCGGCTACGGTGCATTTGACCTTGCTGGGCAAAGAGGGATTGCGGGAGCAGGCGGAGCAGAATCTGTCGAAGGCGCATTTTGCGTTGACAGAGCTCGAGAAGATTCCAGGAGTCACGCGGACATTTTCGGGACCGTTTTTTAATGAGTTTACGGTGGCGCTGCCGAAGTCGGTGAAGTTGGTGAATGCGGAATTGTTGAAGGAGAAGATCGTGGGGCCGTTTGTGCTGGGGACGGCTTATCCGGAGTTGTCGAAGAATGCGGTGGTTTGCGTTACGGAGACGACCTCGCGGGGGGAGATTGAGAGGTTGGTGGCTGGGGTGAGGAAAGCTTTGACGGCGTAAGAGAAGAGACGGACTAACGCAGAGTTCGCTGAGAGAAGCAGAGGGCGCTGAGAAGAGAAAGAAGCTTAACGAAGAGACACAGAGTTCGCAGAGAAGAGAAATGCAAGAAGGCGGCCTAAAGCCGCCCCTACAGGCGGCGAGAGAAGAGTGGGGATGAGCGAGAAAATCAAGAAGGCTACGCGGCAGACGAATCAGAATGAGGGGTTGATATTTGAGAAGTCGTCGCCAGGGAAGCGTGCATTTGAATTGCCGCCGCTGGATGTGCCGGCGGTGGATCCGGCGAAGGCGCTGGGAGACTCGTACCGGCGCGGCGGCGTGGACGGATTTCCGGAAGTGAGCGAGATCGAGGTGATCCGGCACTTTACGCGGCTTTCGACGTGGAATTACGCGATTGATTTGGGAATGTATCCGCTGGGTTCGTGCACGATGAAATATAACCCGCGGGTGAACGAGTTTGTGGCGCGATTGGATGGAATTGCGACGGAGCATCCTTACCAACCACAGGAGCTTTCGCAGGGTTGCCTGAAAGTGCTGCAACTCCTGGAAAAGTGCTTGCTGGAAATTACCGGTATGGATGCAATCACGCTGCAGCCGGCGGCGGGGGCGCAGGGCGAGCTGACGGGATTACTGCTGATCCGCGCGCACCATGAGAAGAACGGAAATCCTCGGAAGAAGGTGCTGATACCGGATTCCGCGCACGGAACGAATCCGGCGACGGCGGTGATTGCCGGATATGAAGTGGAGAATATCAAGTCGAACGCCGAGGGTCAGGTGGACCTGGAGCATTTGCGCGTGCAGGTGACCGAAGATGTGGCGGCGCTGATGCTGACGAATCCCAGCACCCTGGGAATTTTTGAGCAGCAAGTACCGCAGATTGCGGAAATCCTGCACGCGAAGGGCGCGCTGCTTTATATGGACGGCGCGAACATGAACGCGCTGACGGGCGTGACGCGGCCGGGCGACCTGGGCGTGGATGTGATGCACCTGAATTTGCACAAGACGTTTTCGACGCCGCATGGAGGCGGCGGGCCGGGTGCCGGTCCCGTGGCGATGAAGAAAATTCTGGAGCCGTATTTGCCGACGCCGGTGCTGGTGGAAAAAGAGGGCGGACGGCTGGCGCTGGATTTCAACCGGAAGCAGAGCGTTGGGCGGGTGAAGGCGTTCGTGGGGAATTTTGGCGTGCTGGTGCGGGCGCTGGCGTACATATTGGCGTACGGGCCGGGAGTGCGGCAGGCTACGGAAGACGCGGTGGTGAACGCGAATTATATCCGCAAGGGACTGGAAGGCGTGTTCGATTTGCCGTACACGAAGCCGTCGATGCACGAGGTGGTGTTCAGCGACGCGATTCAGAAAAAGAACGGCGTGAACACGATGGATATCGCGAAGCGGCTGATTGATTACGGATTTCACCCGTACACGACGGCGTTTCCGCTGATTGTGCCGGGGGCGTTGATGATCGAGCCGACGGAATCGGAGTCGAAGGAAGAGCTGGACTTGTTTGTGGAAGCGATGAAGTCGATCGCGAAAGAGGCGGCGGCTACGCCAGAGTTGGTGAAGACGGCGCCGCATACGACGCGGGTGCGAAGATTGGATGAGGTGGGAGCGGCGCGGAAGCCGGTGCTGCGGTGGAAAGCGGGAGAGAAGCGGAGCGAGGCGGCGGATTAGAAAGCAGATGCGTTTCCGAGCCGAGTGTTTCCAGGAAAATTTGCGAGCATGTTTGAAGTTGAGGTTCTTCGGGCATCCTTGTCGGATGCCCTCAGAATGACAATGTTTTAGTTTTAGGGCTGGTCGGGTTTAGGGCGTAACAGCGGGCGGACTGGGTCGGCCCGCTGTTCAAAATTGTAGCGTCCACCTTAAGGTGGACGCTACGGCAGCAAGAATGGCCCGCCTCAGAAGGTGGGCCCTACAAAAACACACCAATACAAACAGTCTAGGGCGGCTATGACTCGGAGTGCACCGGTGTGCATGGATCACAATGTTCCCTGCCCTGGGGCTGGTAGAATTTGGGTAGTGGGGACGGGAACGGGTTGGCGAAGCTATGAGCGCTGCGATTGACGCGTGGTTACCTAAATCGGTTTTACTGCTGCGCGAATACAATTTTGAAAAATTTGCGGCGGATTTGATCGCCGGTGTGACGGTGGGGCTGGTGGCGCTGCCGTTGGCGATGGCGTTTGCGATTGCGTCGGGAGTTTCGCCGCAAGCGGGGATTTACTGCGCGATTGTCACCGGCTTCCTGATTTCCGCCCTGGGCGGATCCAAAACACAAATTGGCGGACCGACCGGCGCGTTCGTGGTGGTGGTGCTGGGGATTATTTCGAGGTACGGGCTGGACGGCCTGTTTACGTGCACGATGCTGGCCGGCCTGATCCTGGTGATCATGGGCGTGACTGGCCTGGGCGGCATGGTGAAGTATTTTCCGCGTCCGGTGGTGGTGGGATTCACGAACGGAATCGCCATCCTGATTGCCAGCACGCAGATCCGCGATTTGTTCGGATTGCGGATGGAGCATGTACCGGGCGATTTCTTTCACCGCATGGGCGCGATCGCGGAGAATTTTCACACGCTGAATTGGGTGGCGTCGGCGGTGGGATTTGCTTCGCTGGCGGTGATGATCATCTGCGCGAAGTTTTTTAAGAGGATTCCGGGCGCGATACTTGTGTGTTTTGGGGCGACGGCGGCGGTGGCGATTTTTCACTTGCCAATCGAAACGATTGGGACGCGGTTCGGCGGGATACCGAGCGGGCTGCCACACCTGGCCGTGCCTCGGCTGCAGCCTCAATTGTTGCTGCACTTGCTGTCTCCGGCGATTACGGTGGCGATGCTGGGGGCAATTGAGTCCTTGTTTTCGGCGGTGGTTTCGGACCGCATGAGCGGCGACAAGCACAATCCGAATGTGGAACTGATCGCGCAGGGAGCGGCGAACATTTTTTCTCCGCTATTTGGGGGTTTGCCCGCGACGGGGGCGATTGCGCGGACGGCGACAAATGTGCGGGCCGGCGCGCGGACACCGGTTGCGGGGATGATTCACGCGCTCACGTTATTGGCGGTGATTCTATTTGCGGCGCCGCTGGTGAAAAATGTGCCGCTGGCGGCCTTGGCGGGAATTCTGTTCATGGTCGCCTACAACATGGGCGACTGGGGAGAAATCCCCGAAATTCTGAAATTGAGCACGGCGGATATCAGCGTTTGGCTGCTGACGTTGACCCTTACGGTGGTGGCGGACCTGACGCTGGCGGTGGAAGTGGGAATGATCCTGGCGGCGTTCAGCTTTATCCGGAAGATTTCGATGACGACGACAGTTTCGAAAGTTACAGACGATTACATTGAAGATGGGCGGGTGCACATCCTGCAAGACAAGGACATTCCGTCATATGCGGCGGTCTATCGGATTCACGGGCCGTTCCTGTTTGGCGTGACCGACAAGATCGCGGCGGTTACGGAGAATCTCGCGGCGCTGCCGCCGATTGTGATTTTGCGGCTGCGCAACATGACGGCGATCGACGCGACGGGGATCGCGGCGCTGGAAGAGTTGGCGGAGATTTTGCGCGAGAATGGGCGAGCGATGCTGGTGTGCGGAGCGCGGCCTCAACCCGAGGCGCTGATGCGCGAGGCGGGGTTTGAGCGGCACATCGGGGCGGAAAATATTTGCGCGAATATTGAGGAAGCGCTGAAGCGGGCGGAGGAGATTCACAGTCAGTCAGCCGCAGTAACCTCAGGCTCGCACCAAAACTAACAGTACGCGACCGCGCAATCTGAAAAAGCTTTCAGAAAGCGGCGAGGAAAATGAAGTTTGGGCCCGCAATGACGATGCGCTTAGGCGCCACTTCAAGAAATTCCCTTCTTTCACGATCCGAACATCGAAACGTCTCTTTCCTGTAACAATCGCCGCCTAGTCTCATCACGTAGCGAATTGCCGGATACGGATTCGCGAGCCCGCCCAACTATTCAAAAGGAGAGCTACATGAGGAAGCAGTTATTGGCAGCAAGCCTGTCTCTCGGCTTGATTGCCTCCACAACACCGGCGCCCGTGCACGCCAACGACGACGAGGGTCACTCCCATATCAAGCACGTGCTGCTGATCAGCATTGACGGCATGCACGCGGTGGATTTCGAAAACTGCGCAAACGGCATCAGCGGGGCAAGCGGTGGAGCACCCTACTGCCCGACCCTCGCTGCACTCGGCAAGACCGGACTGAGCTACACACGAACGACGACCTCCAGGCCGTCGGATTCCTTTCCTGGCTTGATGGCACTGGTAACCGGTGGCAGCCCCCGAACGGTAGGTGCGTTTTACGACGTGGCTTACGATCGGGTCCTGGCGCCACCTCTAGTAACCACCGGAAACGGCCTACCCGGCACAAGCGATCCGAACAACAGCCCTGCATTGGCGCCCTGCGTTCCAAACCAGATTTACGGAACCCAGACCGAATATGAGGAAGGCGACGAAATTAACCAACTGCTGCTCAACGGAGGGAATCCGCAAGCTGCCAACGTTGCCGACGGCGGGGTTCCGGCAATTGATCCCAACAAACTGGTGCGCGATCCATTCAACAACTGCCAACCCGTTTATCCTTGGAACTTCGTTCGCACCAACACCATTTATGGGGTGATCCACCGGGCGGGCGGCTATACCGCGTGGTCGGACAAGCACGCCGTTTACGCTGTTGTTTCCGGCCCCACGGGAACGAGCCAGCCGAGCAACGTGGATGATTACTATTCTCCGGAAGTCAATTCCAACCAGATTCCGTTGCCGGGTATAACCACGGCAGGCACGAACTTTGACTGCGGAACCATCAAAGCGAGCGGAGACGC
>Ga0210400_10001272_pt1 | contig 25220 bp, 17 predicted proteins | sample IncBWH26MmetaG_FD_155456 | JGI IMG/M metagenome (GOLD analysis project Ga0210400, IMG submission 155456) | Forest soil microbial communities from Barre Woods Harvard Forest LTER site, Petersham, Massachusetts, United States - Inc-BW-H-26-M | ecosystem: Environmental > Terrestrial > Soil >...
CGGAGCGCTTCGTTCGCAGCATCAAGGAGTCCTGCCTGGACCGAATGATCTTCTTCGGTGAAGGCTCATTGCGCAAAGGAATTGACGAGTTCCTACTGCATTATCACGGTGAACGAAACCACCAAGGTCTCGGCAACCGATTGATTGTGCCCGATGCATGCCGAGCTGGTCATGGTGGCGCAGTGCTGCGCCGTGAGCGTTTGGGCGGCATGCTGAACTACTACTATCGTGCCGCGGCGTGAACATCGTGGAGTCGGCACGACGCGATTGCGGGCGGACGTACGTACACGCGCTCAGCCCGAGTTTCGACGACCAGTCTCTTCGCCTCGAATTGACCCCAACGCGGTGTTACCGTGTCGTCTTTCATCGACGCAATCGACCGCGAAGGACCAAAATCCAGTATTCGGACGCCCCTACGCAGCCGTGAAAGCGGTGAAAAGCGGTTGACAATGAATCGGGACAGCTTTAGAATCCTACCGACCGACCGACCGGTTCGGCGGACCCGCCGTCTCCAATCTCTACTTAGGAAGGGGTGAACCGATGAGAACGCCTGGGATTAGCCTCATTCCTGCGACAAACGGGACTTCGTTCGTTGCGACAGCTCTGTGGGGAACCTTGCTGCTTTGTGCGACCTGGACTGCCTCGGCACAGAGTACGATTTCAGGCGTTGTCAAAGACGCTTCCGGTGCCGTGGTGGTAAATACGGCGGTAGAAGCCTCAAGCGACGTTCTGATAGAGCGGGCCCGTACTGCTGTCACCAACAGCGATGGACGCTACGCGATTATCGACCTGCGGCCCGGCACGTATGTTGTGACCTTCACCCGGCCGGGATTCGCCACCGTGAAGGAAACCGTTGTGGTGCCCGCCAACGTGGCGGTCCCGGTCGACGCTGAATTGAAACTCGGCTCCCTCGGCCAAACCGTGAACGTCGAAGCCCGCGTGGCCACGGTGGATATCGAAAATGTCGCGCACCCCGAGACGTTGACGCGCGCCGAAATGGACTCCCTCCCCACCGGCCGATACATGCAGTCCATTGCTTCATACGCACCCGGCGCGCACCTGAACCTCCCCGACATCGGGGGCTCGCAGCAGATCGAACAAAACTACGTCTCGGTTCACGGGAACCTCTCGGTGCACGACAGCTACTTGCTCGATGGCATGTTGATCAATACGACGTATCTCGATGGCCAGATACAGCAGTACGTCGACAACGAAGCCGTCCAGGAAACCACTCTGCAGACGAGCAACGTCACGGCGGAGTCATCCGGTGGCGGCCTGTTCACCAATATGGTGCCCAAAGAGGGCGGCAACCGGTATCATGCCGAGATCTTCGCCGGCGGGAGCGGCGGCAGCAACTTCTGGCAGGCGAACAACCTCGATAGAGTACTCAGCCTTCGTGGCTTGGGCGCCCAGGACAAGACCGTCAAGATTGAGGACTTCGACGGGTCCTTCGGGGGCCCGATCAAGACAGACAAGCTGTGGTTTCTCCTGACCGGGCGCGACCAGGTCACCTGGACCCAGGCTGGAGCTTCCACCTACCCGGACGGCAGGCCGGGCATCCAGGACGGATATATCTACGCGGGCTCGCTGCGGCTCACATACCAGGCAAACGCGAAGAACAAGTTCAGTGCCTCGTTGCTGCGCAACTGGAAATACAAAGCGCACGAGATAGTGGACGGCGGCCAGGAAGGTTATATTCCCGCCGATCCGTTGGTAGCGTCCACTCAGCGGAATAAGTGGCCTATGTACTATATTCTGCAGGCCAAGTGGACCGGCACGTTTTCCTCGCGCCTGATCACGGAGGCCGGGATGTCCATCAGTCACCTGGATTACAACGACCTGTATCAGGCGGGAGTTGCGAAGACGCCGTTCACGCCGGAGTGGTTCGCCGACACCACGGCTCGCGATACCGGCACGCTTAGGCGCTACTTTGCGGGGAGGAGCAATCAATATTTTCAGACCAGCCGGTCGTTCTTCACCGGATCGGCCTCCTATGTCACGGGTTCGCACCAGATCCGGGCGGGCATTCAGTATAGTTTCGGGCCCTTCCACTATAGTGTCACTGAAAACGGCGACGGCTACTCTGTCTTCAGCAATGGCGTGCCGGTGAATTTCGTCGCGATCAATACGCCTTATTATCAATGGCCGCGCCTCGATGCGGATGTTGGACTCTTCCTGATGGATACGTGGCACTTTAGACGGTTTTCCGTTACGGCCGGGGTGCGCTGGGAATACCTGGCGGGAGAGATTGAAGCCGAGAACGCGCCGGCCGGCAGATTCGTGCCCGCGAGGAGTTTTCCGAAGACCACCTGTTCCACGATCAAGGGTATGGGGTGTTGGAAAGACTGGGCGCCCCGGCTCGGAATCGTGTATGACGTTTTCGGCAACCACAAGACCGCTGTCAAGGCGGGCTTCGGAAAGTACAATTCGGCCTATAGCACCGGGTTCACCAACAACTTTAATCCCATGACGGGAGTATCTCAGAATGTGACCTGGAATTTCCCGGATCCCAAGGTGGCCGGCTCGCCCTGTGCGCCAACTCCATTCGCAGGAGTCGTAGCCCCGAACCCCAACTGCTACCCGACCGGTGGGTTCGGGGGCGCGGGCGCGCTCTCCGGCATTGGGGCCGGCCTACTGGGAGCCAGCATCAACCCGGCATTCGGCAGCGTTGCCCCCGGCACAGGTGTTAACCTCGATCCCAATTGGCACCGTGACTACAATTACCAGTACAATGCGGGAATTCAGCACCAATTGGCAAAGGGCGTCACCTTGAATCTGAACTGGTACCGGCGTTCCCAATATCAGCAAACCATGATTCTGAATTATGCGGTTGGTCCCGATGCATGGACGCCGGTTACCATCACAAACCCGCTCGATGGATCGCCGATTACGTTCTACAACCTGACTAAGACGGGTACAACGCCGGCCTTGCTCCAAACCAACGCTCCGCAAAGCTTGGCGCGAAACACGTACACCGGCTATGAAACGTTCATCACGGCGCGTCTGCCCCATGGAATATTCGGTATCTTCGGCTGGACCATCGATCGCGACCTAGACCGTTCCTGCCACAAGAGCGCGGGTACTTCCACCAGCCTCACGGGCAGCAAATTGAATGACCCGAATACCCTTCGCTACTGTGACATGTTCGGCAATCTCTATCAGGAACTCGGCAAGGTGCCTGCCCAGCCATGGCAGAACGAGTTCAAAGTGCAGGGTGCCATTCCAATCCGATGGGGGCTGGTAGCGAGTGCGTCTTTCTACAGTAACCGCTACCAATATGCCTACACTCCCGCCCCCACGCCCGGCGGCATTGCGACAGCCGGCGTGATCAACAACGGTTACCTTGCCCGTCTTTGGAATCTCACCTCGAACACGGTCTATCCGGCCAATTGCGTCGGATGCACTCCTGGGGCCCGCGTTTTCCCGGCGGGTTTCGTTCTGGGGCAGGCTTCGGAAACAATCAATCTTGCCGCACCCGGCCAGGTGCTGACACCGCGGCTGAACCAGTTCGATGTCGGCTTGAAGAAGACGTTCAAGTTCCGCGAACGATATATATTTGAGCCCGAAGTTCAGGTCTTCAATCTCCTGAACAGCAACGCGGCGGTGACGGAGTCGGTGACCCTGGCCGGCGACGCCGCGCCGTTCCTGCCGAGATCGGCGTGTACTGCTTCATCGCCCGCAAACTGCGGCCTCGGCGGTACGGTGACCACAATCACCAACCCCCGTCTCCTGCGTCTAGCGATGCTGTTCCGGTTTTAGCGTAGCGGCGAGGCCTCCCCTCACCCGCTAAGGCTTGCCGGTTCCATTGCGAACTTCGAGCGCCGCCGTCTGATACGGTGGATCGATGCCAATCACGCCGGGCAATCCATTCAAAGGATGTCACTATTCTGGCGAGGTGATTGTGCCTATCGGAAATCTCGATCTGAATGAGAACATGGAGTTTGCCCGTCCTCCGTCAAGTCTTCCGTTTGGCGCTCAGCGCATTTCACGTATTGGCTGTCGCCGGGTCTGCGGCCTTCAAATCTCGAGCCACGCTCCATCTGGAGAATCTCGCACTTCGGCACCAGCTCGGCGTCATGCGTCGCTCGGTGAAGCGGCCTAAATTGACGTCAGCCGATCGACTCCTGTGGGCGTGGTTCTGCGAAGCGTGGAGCGATTTGCGATCTGCCTTGGTCATCGTCAAGCCGGAAACAGTGGTCGGCTGGCACCGCAAGGGCTTCCGACTGTTCTGGACCTGGAAAGTTCTTCGTCGCCAACCCGGGCGTCCACCGGTAGTATCGAAAGAAATCCGCCAATTGATTCGGAAGATGAGCCGCGACAATCCTCTCTGGGGCGCGCCCCGCATCCACGGCGAATTGCTCAAACTCGGCATCGATATCGGCGAGACCAGCGTAGGCAAATAGATCGTACGCATGCGGAAGCCGCCGTCGCAAAACTGGCGCACTTTCCCTGAGAATCACGTCAAGACCATGGTGTCGGTCGTGTTCCGTTTTTTATGTATCCCGGAACCGCCATGTCACGCATGATTGCCCCGGCGATTGCGCCGCCATCCTCCGCGACGTCGAAGGCAAGACCCTTCGCGCAAGGTCGTGCTGGTCTGGCGGGGAGAGATAGGGGAATTCGGCCAGCAGGTTGACGGTCGCCATCGCCGCCGCCCGTTGGTCCATGACGGACTCCGGCTTGGGCAGTGCCGCTTCGAGATCGCGCGCGTCCGCGTCGAGCTTGCGGGCGCGCTGTTCGAACTCCTCAGCCGTTATCAGGCCCCTCACGCACAAGTCGATGAGCCGCTGCCGCTCGGCGGCGCGCTTTGCCAGTTCGTGCTCGATTTTGCCCACGTTCCGAGCAAGACCGTCCGAATAACGGCGCCCTTCGGGAACTGGGACGCCGCAGCGCCCGACTCCGGCCAAGCGTCGCCCGAAAGCCCGGCACCCATCAACTTGAGCAGGTCTCGTCGCATGATCATCCAACGCTACCTCAGGCGACGTTTTCGTCCGACCCCAGTGGTCATGATACCCTCAGAGAGCATCATTCCCGGGAACACTCGGATGATCAGTATACGTCTTTTCGTGGCCATTGGCGTGACGTTATTTGGATGGCCAATCGCTTCGTGGCCGGCGGTCTATGGCAGCGTCGGCGGCATCGTCACAGACCAGAGCGGGTCGGTAGTCCCGGGATCCAAGCTGACTCTCAACAACAAAGCTCAAGGAATTCCATACAAGACGAGCACAGACGCAAAGGGCGCATATTCCTTTCCCAGCATCCCGGTTGGACATTACGACCTTGCCGTCGAATCCGCGGGCTTCGAGACGCAGCATCGCAATGGCCTGGTAGTCGACCTGAACAGCGTGCTGCATGTCGATTTCGTGCTGCAGGTCGCGGGAAAGCAGGAAACGGTGACGGTCACCGAGGCTAATCCAGTTGCGGTGGAAACTGCCAGCACCCAACTCGGTGGAGTAGTCACGGGTAGATCGATGACCGGCGTCGCTCTCAATGGCCGCAGCTTCACCGATCTGCTCGCGCTGCAGCCGGGAATCGTGCCGGTCAGCACGCAGCAGCCCGACTCCTCAGCACGCAGCAGCCCGACTCCATTGTGATGGCGGGTGTCACGGTTGCGATTGCGCCCTCGGGAAGTCTGAATCCCGGCAACCAATCGATCAGCGGGCAGCACGAAGACGCCAACGGTTTCATAGTGAATGGCGGCGACGTGAAGGAACTGATGAACGGCGGCACTTCCATCGTCCCGAATCTCGATTCCATTGCCGAATTCCGCGTTCTCACGACCAACTTCGACGCGGAGTACGGCAACTCCAGCGGTGGAATCGTCAATGTCGTGACCAGCTCGGGCAGTAATGAGTTGCACGGCGGCGCATTCGAGTTCCTGCGGAATACCGCGCTCGATGCCCGGAACTTCTATTCCCCGGAGCGCAGCTTCTACCGGCAAAGCCAGTTCGGCGGCATGATCGGCGGGCCAGTCCGCAAGAACCGGATATTCTTCTTCGGCGACTACCAGGGCACGCGACAGCAGCAGGGCGTCGACACCGGGCTGTTTCCGGTCCCTTCGATTGCCAACAGAGCCGGCAATCTTTCCGATCAAGCCGATTCCCTCACCGGCACGGTGGGCGGACCGTATCTTGCGGGGCTGCTTTCGCAGAAACTCGGGTATGCGGTCGCTGCCAACGAGCCCTACTACGTTCCCGGTTGCACATCCACCAGCGCATGCGTCTTTCCCAATGCCAGTATTGCGCAGCGTGCCTGGTCCGAACCGGCACGGCATCTGCTGACGTACATTCCGGCTCCGAATATCGGAGACGGCACGTTCGCAACGTCGTCCGCAGGCAAGATCCTCCGCGATGACAAGTCGAGCGGGCGCGTGGACGGAAACCGCGAGCGCTGGGGATTGTTCTCCGCCTATTACTATTTCGACGACTACCGCCTGAACAATCCATATCCCACCGGCCAGGGAGGCGCCACAGTTCCTGGATTTGCGGCGCTCGACTTGGGACGGTCCCAGTTGATCAGTCTCGGCCACACCAGGAGCTTCAATGCCCATACGGTGAACGAGCTTCGGTTGAGCTTCATGCGAAATTCGAATGACGTGGGACAACCGTCCGGCGGCGTCGGGCCGAGCCTGGCATCGCAGGGATTCGTCACTGGGCCGGGAACCACTGGCATCGCCGTGCTCGCGCCCAGAATCGAAGGCATCGAGAATGTGCGCTTCAATTCGTTTGTCATTGGCACACCGATTACGAACCTGATTCAAGCCAACAATACCTTTTCGTTGAGCGATTATCTTTCGCGCGCCGTGGCGAACCATATTATCAAGACCGGATTTCAGGTCAGCCTGGAGCAGGTCAACGTCAATCCCAACGCTACGTTCAACGGCTCGTTTCTTTTCTCCGGATCGGAAACCGGCTCCGACTTCGCGGACTTCCTGCTCGGCGTCGCCAGCAATTTCAATCAGGCCGACTCCGGACCCTACTATGGCCGGCACAAGTACGCCGCCGGCTTCGTGCAGGATAGCTGGCGCGCGCGGCCGAATCTCACGCTCAACTTCGGAGTGCGTTGGGATCTCATGCAATATTGGTCGGAGAAGTACAACCAGATCCCGACGTTTAGTCCGGGACAGCAGTCCAAGGTGTATCCCACTGCGCCGCTCAATGTGGTCTACCCGACCGATCCCGGGATCCCTAACACGCTGGTGCCCCAGAGTAATCGCATTTCGCCGCGACTGGGCGTTGCGTGGTCTCCATCCGCCAAGACCAGCGTGCGTGCGGGCTACGGCATCTTCTACTCCGTCATTCAGGGCAACACTATCGGCGTCGACGAGCCGCAGCCGCCTTATGGTCTGAGCTATACCAGCTCCGGCCGGCCGCTGTTCGCGACCCCGTTTATCAATTCGGCTGACGGCGCCGTCCACGTCAATCCGTTTCCGCTCACCTTTCCTCCCCTCAACGCGTCGGCACAGCACCCGAACTCGTCGATCGACTATTCACCATTCCTGCCACAGGCGGGGATGACGGCGCCGCCGCCATGGAACACGTATCCCTACAACGAAAACTACTTCCTTTCCATCCAGCGCCAGTTGGGGACGAACACCGTTCTGAGCTTGAGCTACGCCGGCTCGCAGGCTCATCATTTGCTGGTGGTGTATTCCGCGAATCCCGGGAATCCCGCGCTCTGTCTGGCCTTAAGCCATCCTGCCGCGGTGGCGCCGGGCACGCCTACCTGCGGACCATTCGGTGAGGACACAACCTACATCACCGCGACCGGACACGTCATGCAAGGCACACGCGGGCCTTTGGGAGCTAACTTCGCCAACGACGACTATGACGCGAGCATCGGCAACTCGAATTACAATTCCTTCCAGGCGGTTCTTCGACACGTGAGTAAGCGGCTCGATTTCACGCTTGCCTACACGTTCAGCAAGTCCATCGACGAGGCATCGAGTCTTGCCGACCCTGTCGATCCATTCAACTACCGCCTGACGCGCGCTCTCTCCGCATGGGACCTGCAGCATAGCCTGGTGGCAACGTACAATTTGCGCCTGCCGCTCGGCTGGTCGATTTCCGGAATCACGCGCGCCACCACCGGTTTCCCGGTCACCATCTCCAGCGACGGCGACCGCTCTCTGGAGGGAAGTTTGCCGAACGGAGTGAACAACCGGAGTCTGGACCGGCCGGACTTCACACCCGGACCTCTGCAACGGAACGGCGATCCGCGCAACGGGTTGCCTTACTTCAACACGGAACTGTTCAGTCCGAACGCGCTGGGCACTCCGGGGACTGGTTCGCGCCGGTCCTTCCACGGCCCTGGCGCAGTCAACTTCGAACTCGCGCTTCATCGCTCTTTCAAATTCGCCGATACCCGGGTGATGGAGTTCCGATTGGAGACGTTCAACACCTTCAACCACACCCAGTTCTTCGGACCTGTGGGCGGTGAATGGAGATATCGATAGCGCGCTGTTCGGGCAGGCGGTGAGAACCGCTCCTCCACGATTGGTGCAGGCCGCGTTGAAGTTTACGTTCTGATGTCGACAGGTCTGTTCCGTCCCCGGTGCACCGCCTCCGTTGAGGGTATATACTACCGGGCGGCACTGGAGGTCCATCAGATGGGAAGTCCAACTCTCGCCTGCGCCGGTGCGGCCGTGGCAATGCTGGTTGCTCCATTACACGTCGCGGCCCAAACTCCGTCGCGACCGGCCAAAAAGACCGTCGCGGCTAACCAGGCGAAGACGACGAAAGCCTGGACCGTTCCCCGTACCGGCGACGGCCATCCCGACCTGCGCGGGGAATGGAGCAACGCCGTCCTCACGCCCTTCGAACGCCCCAAGGAGTTTGACGGGAAGGAGCTCTTCACCGCGGAGGAGGCAGCCGCATACACCAGGAGGATCCTCGATCAGTCGAATCGGGACCGTCGCGGCGCAACCCCTCAGGAGGACGTGGGCGGCGCGTACAATGAGGCCTGGTTCGAGCGAGGAACGAAAGTGGGCTCTAATCTGCGCACGTCGATTGTCGTGGACCCAGCCGATGGAAGGGTACCTCCGCTGACACCTGAGGCGCGCGCGGCGGCAGCGGCCCGAGCGGCGGCCCAGCGGCGAATTCCAGAGGGGCCGGAAGACTTCCCTTTGCCAGTCCGTTGCCTGGTATGGCCGACTTCCGGGCCTCCCATGGTTCCGGGACCCTATAACAACAACTATCAGATCGTCCAGACCCGCGATTACGTCGCAATCGACGTCGAGATGATTCACGACGTGCGCATCATCCCACTCGACGGACGTCCGCACATCTCACCGGCGATCCGCCGATGGATGGGCGATTCGGTCGGACACTGGGACGGCGACACTCTTGTCGTCGACACTACCAATTTCACCGACAAGACTCACTTTCGGGGAGCGGACCAGAACCTGCATGTGATCGAGCGTTTCACGCGCACCGGCGAGAATGCTCTGCAATACCGGTTCACCGTCGACGATCCGACAGCATTTACCAAGCCCTGGACCGGCGAAATTGTCATGAGCCACGCGCCCGGTCCGATCTATGAGTACGCTTGCCATGAGGCCAATTATTCGCTCTCGAACATGCTCTCAGCCGCCAGAGTCCAGGAGAAAGCCGAAGCCGAGGAATCATCCGGGAAGAAATCGAAATAGCTGGCCGTTCCATCGACGCCGACTTCCGCAAGAGTACGCTCGAATGGCCATCGAGGCGACTTCGCAGAGTTTAAGCTAGCCGGAAAAACTTCTGTCATAATATCGCCTATGGCACAAACCAGACCGGACGGTAGGTCGGGAAGCGCTGCCCTGGCACCCGTATTTCTGGGCATCGCCGCAACGCTTTCGGCAGGGCCTGGCGATCCCGCCGCACTAACTCTGGCCGTCCTTTCCAGCCGCCCCGACATGGTCAGCGGCCGCGAAGCCCTTATCGAGATCAAACTCCCGCCCGCCGCTTCCACCCAAGCACTGCAGGTGACGCTGAATGGGCGCGATGTCTCCAAAGTCTTCCGCGAAAACCCAGCGCGCCACTCCCTGACCGGGCTGGTCGATGGACTCCGCGACGGCCGCAATTCGCTGGTCGCCAAAGCCGGCTCCTCCTCCGCCACCCTCGAACTCACTAACTACCCCATCACCGGCCCAATCGTTTCCGGAGAGCATCTCAAACCCTTCACCTGCCTGACCGTCGAATCGGGTCTCGGAGAGCCGCTCGACGCCGATTGCTCCGCACGCACGAAGGTCGAATATTTCTACCGCTCGAACGCCACGCCCGAAGGCAGCTTCAAGCCGCTCGCAGATCCCAACGGCGGCCCCACCGACCTCGCGCAGACCACCACATCGCAGGGCAAGACAGTTCCGTACATCGTTCGAGTCGAATCGGGAACCATCAACCGTGCCATTTATCGCATCGCGATAGTGGAGGGCGAAGCGTGGAACCGCCGGATTGTCTATAGCTTCGGCGGCGGCTGCGGCACCAACTACAACCAGGGCCGCAGCGCAGCCACCAGCGCGCTGCTCGACCCGGTCCTCTCGCGCGGTTTCGCCCACATTACCTCCACGCAGAACGTGATGCAGCAGCACTGCAACGACAATCTCTCAGGCGAAGCGCTCATGATGATCAAGGAGCATTTCATCAAGCGCTACGGCGTGCCCGAGTGGATCATGGGAATCGGCGGATCGGGCGGCTCAATCCAGCAGCTTCTCATCGCCCAGAACTTCCCCGGCCTCCTGGATGGACTGCTGCCAAGTCTCACCTTCCCGGACAGCATGACGGTTCGTTCCGGCGTCACCGATTGCCGCCTGCTGCTGAAGCTGTACGACAGCCATCCCGCCGCCTGGCCGCAGGAGAAGCGCACGGCGGTGGAAGGCTACACTCCCGGAACCTGCAACGCCTGGAATCGCAGTTTTGTGGATGTAATTGTCGCGGCCAACGCCAAGGGCTGCGGCATCGCCCCCGAACTCGTATACGATCCCGTGAAGAATCCCAGGGGCGCGCGGTGCACCATCTGGGACACCAATGCCGCCACCTTCGGCCGCGATCCGGAGACCGGGTTTGCGCGACAGGCTTTCGACAACGTGGGCGTGCAGTACGGTCTGGCTGCGCTCAAGAGCGGCGCTCTCACCAAGCGTGAGTTTCTCGACCTGAACCGCGAGATCGGCGGCTACGACCGCGATGGCAACGTGCGCACCGCGCGCACTGTCGCCGACTCCGAAGCTGTGCGCATGGCCTACCTGGCGGGTCGCGTCGATTCCGGCGGCGGCTCGCTCGGGTCGATCCCGATTCTGCACTATCGCAGCTATAACGATTCACTCGGCGACATTCACGATCGCTTCCGCGATTTCGCTGTTCGCGAACGCCTGCGCAAAGTCTACGGGCGCACCGACAATCAGGTGATCTGGATCTACCCCAACGGCAACCGCGCGCTGGCCGCGAAGGTGACCGGTCTGGCCATCGACACTATGAGTCAGTGGTTGGACGCGGTGAAGAAGGACCCCGCGGCCGTCCCGAACGCCGCTGCGGTCGCCCGCGCAAAACCCGCCGGTGCAACCGACGGCTGCTGGACCGCCGATGGCGCCCGCATCAACGAGACGGCGACGTTCGATGGCGACGGCAAATGCAACTCGCTCTACCCGGTGCATCAGGACCCGCGGCTGGTAGCAGGCGCACCACTCGCCGACGACATCGTGAAGTGCCGCGTCAAACCGGTGAATGCTGCCGACTATGGAGTCGCGTTCACCGCATCGGAGTTGGATGAACTGCGGTCGATTTTCCCCAGCGGCGTCTGTGACTATTCCCAGCCCGGGCTGTATCAGTCGCAACCCGCCGGGACTTATCTGAAGCTACCGCTGAACCACTATAATCGTCCGGCTGGAGGGAATCAGTGAAACTCAGAGTGATCGCGGAGATTGTGTTGCTTGCCGCCGCCGGAAACATCCATGCCCAGCCCAATTCTCAACCTAACCCGTATCGAACCGTGGAGCAATGGTTCAGTCTGCCGGAAGGACGAAAGATGGGATCGACCAGCGCGGTGTGGGTCGCGCCGGGCGGTCATATCTGGGTCGCCGAACGATGCGGCGCGAATTCCTGCACTAACTCGGCTCTCGCGCCGGTGCTGGAATTCGACACCTCCGGTAAGTTGCTCAGCAGTTTCGGCGCGAAGATGTTTGCCTTCCCCCACGGCATCTGGATCGAGAAGGACGGCACCATCTGGCTCACCGACGGGCAGGATTCCAGCGGAAAGAGCCGCCAGCAGGTGTTCAAGCTGACTCCGGGCGGCAAGGTTCTGATGACGCTGGGCAAGGAGGGCGTGGCAGGCGATGGCCCCGATACCTTCAACCAGCCGAATGCCGTCGCCATCGCGCCGAATGGCGATATCTTCGTCTCCGATGGCCACAGCCCCGGACGCGGCAATGCGCGCGTCTTGAAGTTCTCCAAAGATGGCAAGCCGATCAAGCAGTGGGGCGGGCACGGATCGGGCCCCGGCCAGTTCGAAGTGCCGCATTGTCTGGCCTTCGATTCCAAGGGCCGGCTCTTTGTGGGCGACCGCGCCAACAACCGTATCCAGATCTTCGATCAGGATGGAAAATTCCTGGAAGAATGGAAGCAATTCGGACGTCCCAGCGGCATCTTCATCGATAGTAACGACATCATTTACGTGACCGATTCCGAGTCGACCGACCGCGATGGTTACGGCCACAATCCCGGATGGCGGCGCGGCATCCGGGTGGGCAGCGCAAAGGATGGCTCAGTGACGGCCTTTATCCCGGACCCGTCGCCGGGAACGGGCGCGACCAGCATGTCCGAAGGAGTCGCAGCGGATGAGCAGGGGAACATCTACGGCGCCGAGGTCGGACCCAGAGATGTGAAAAAGTACGTGAAGAGGTAGAGGGGAAAATGACAGAACCGTTCCGTAGAAGTGGCTGGTTGAGGCTGGCCCTAGCAGGCGCCGCCTTTGCGGTTATATGGTTGGCGGGCAACGCCGTCGCGTCTCCGCAAGCCGCGCCGACGAGCGCGCTACGTACGTCGGACCAGGCGTTCAAGAACATCAGGGTCATGAAGGGCATACCGGTGGACGACTTCATGGGCACGATGGGCATCATGTGCGCCGCCCTCGGTTTCGACTGCTCGGATTGTCATACCGGAGCCGGCACCGAGAAAGTAGATTGGGCGGCCGACACGCCGAAAAAGGCCAGGGCGCGCCAGATGGTCCAGATGATGACGGCCATCAATCGCGACAATTTCCAGGGACGCCAGATGGTCACCTGCTGGAGTTGTCATCACGGCCGCGACCGTCCAGCCACCACTCCCAGTTTGGAGTTTATGTATGGCCCTGCGACGCAGGAAATGGATGACGTCCTCACCCAGATGCCCGGTCAGCCCGAAGCCGATACGATCATCTACAAGTATATTCAGGCGATTGGCGGGGCCGAGCGACTGGCCGGCCTGAAGAGCTACATCGCCAAGGGCAAAAGCGTGGGCTTCGGCGGCTTCGGAGGCGGAGGAAGGGTCGAGATCTTCGCCAAATTCCCCGATCAGCGCGCCACCATGATCGATTTCCCGGACACTCCCGCACGCGGCATCAGCGCCAGGACCTTCAATGGCACCGAAGGCTGGTTGGTAACTCCCCTCACCGTCCTTGGCGAATACCCGCTGACCGGCGGTGAATTGGATGGCGCAAAGGTGGATGCGGAGCTTGGTTTTCCGGGGCAGATCAAACAGGCCCTCACTAATTTGCGCGTCAGCATGCCGGCCACTATCAGCGATTTGCCGGGGCCGTCCAGCCAAACCGCGCAGGAAATCAGTATGGTGGCCGTCGGCAAGGATCGGCTCGTCAACGTAGTGCAGGGGACCGGCCCGCGCGGCGCTCTGGCCACCTTGTACTTCGACCAGGAATCGGGCCTGCTTCTCCGCGTGGTGCGCTACGGCAAGTCACCCATCGGACGCGTTCCCACGCAGGTCGATTATGCCGATTATCGCGATGTCGGCGGAATCAAGATGCCGTTTCGCATGATCTTCGCTTGGATGGACGGCCGGGATGCCATTCAACTGAGTGAGATTCAGACCAATGTCCCGATTGACGCCGCGAAGTTTGGGAGGCCGGTTGCCGCACATGCACACTAGATTGCAGCGACAGATTCTCTACCGTCCGTCCGGTCAGAATGACGCGTGTCTGCGGCTGTGGAATCCTGTATGATGTTCGGAAAGGATGGGGACCTCATGGGAATCATCATTAGGAAGGCGATGAGGCTTGCGGTCGCGGGCTCCCTGTTGTCGGCCGCCATCATACCCCTGGCGGGGCAGGCTTATCGCGCTCCACGGGCGGAAAATGGCAAGCCGGATCTCAACGGAATCTGGCAGGCAATGAACGAGGCCAACTACGATCTGGAAGGCCACAACGCGCGGCCTGCAATGGCACTCAGACCGGGTCCCTACGGCCCTGTGCCCGCGGCATCGGTTCTGGCCTTGGGCGCTGTCGGCGCCGTTCCTCCCAGCCTCGGCGTTGTGGAAGGCGGCGAGATTCCATATAAGCCGGAGGCGCTGGCGCAGAAGAAGAAGAACCAGGAGAACTGGGTGACCAGCGATCCGGAGATCAAGTGCTACCTGCCGGGCGTTCCGCGTGCGACTTACATTCCGCAGCCGTTTCGAATCTTCCAGAGCAACCGCCAGCTCTTCTTCGCCTACCAGTACGCCGGCGCCGTGCGCAATATCTACCTCAAGGATCCGGGGCCGGCTCCGGTCGACGCCTGGATGGGCCAATCCTTCGGCCATTGGGATGGAGAGACGCTGGTCATCGACGTGACCGGCTTCAACGACCAGTCCTGGTTCGACCGGGCGGGGAATTTCCATAGCGACGCGCTGCACGTGGTGGAGCGCTACACCCGCACCAGCCCGGACGTGATCTCGTATGAAGCCACTATCGAAGACCCCAAGGTCTTCACACGCCCTTGGAAAATCAGCATGCCGCTCTACCGGCGCCAGGAAAAGAACGCTCAGATCCTGGATTTCAAGTGCGTGGAGTTTGTGGAAGAGTTGATGTACGGCAAGTGGCGCAAGACGCCGCTGACCGGCCAATAGCAAGGAGGCACTGCGATGCGGCATCTATTAAGGATGGGCATGCCGGTTATGGCTGCCCTGCTCCTGTGGGAACCGGGCCCGGCGGCGGCGCAAAACCAGAAAGCGCCAGCCAAAGCTTATAGCCCTCGTCGCATGGCCGACGGCCACCCCGACCTGCAGGGCACTTACGACATTGCCACCCTGACGCCGGTCGATCGGCCAATCGGCGGGCCTGCGGTGTACACCAAGGAGGAGGCCCAGAAGCGCGAGGCCGCAGCCGCCAAACAGCGGGAGAAGGGCGACGAAGCCATCGCGGGCAATCGGACGGCGCCACCAAAGGGCGGTGACGGATCGGTAGGCGCTGCCGGTAACGTGGGCGGCTACAACACCGGTTGGCTGGATATGGGCTCTGCCTTCACCGTCGTGGACGGCCAGATCCGGTCGTCGATCATTGTGGATCCGCCGGATGGGCGTGCTCCTCCCATGCTTCCCGCGGCGCTTCAGAGACTGGCGGGCGCCCGGGCGCGGCCGACGTCGGACGCACAGGAAAACACCAATGATCCCGGGCTCGAAAAAGCTCCCGGCGCTTATGACGATCCGGAACGCCGTCCGCTGGGCGAGCGCTGCCTGCTGGGCTTTGGTTCGACGTCCGGTCCGCCGGCATTACCAGACTACTTTTACAACAATCTTCACCAGATCGTGCAGACGAAGGATGCCATGATGATCCTGACCGAGATGGTGCACGATGCCCGCATCGTCCGCATGAACGCCCAGCACCTGCCTCCAACCATCCGCCAATGGATGGGAGACTCGGTCGGTCACTGGGAGGGCGACACTCTGGTGGTCGATACCACAAACTTCACCAACAAGACCCGCTTCCGCGGATCGACCGAAAACCTGCACGTGGTGGAGCGCTTCTCGCGTCTCGACGATCACACGCTGCTCTATCGTTTCACGGTCGAAGACCCGGCAACCTGGGCGAAGCCGTGGACTGGCGAGATGGCGTGGCCGGTTACCGACGGAAAGATCTACGAATACGCGTGTCACGAAGGCAACTACGCGCTCACTGATATTTTGAAGGGCGCCCGGCTGCGCGAAAAGGAAATGGCGGCGTCGAAAGCTTCGAGTGAGAAGAGGTAATTTATGCGAACCAGATTTTTGATCCCAGCCCTCTGCGGCGCCCTGGCGCTATTTACCGTCCTGCAGCCGGCGGTGGCCCATCACGCCTTCGGGTCGGAATTCGACGCCAATGCCCCGATCCTGCTGAAGGGCAAGATAGTGAAAATCGAGTGGGTCAATCCTCACACGTGGATTCATGTGGAGATCGTCAAGCCCGACGGCACCAAGGAAGTCTGGATGATCGAAGGCGGGAGCCCAAACACGCTGCTCCGGCGCGGAGCGAACAAGAACACCTTCCCGGAAGGAACCGAAGTAGTGGTCGATGGCTACCAGGCGCGCGACCACTCCGAAAAGCGAGCCAACGCCCGCAATGTCACGTTCCCCGACGGGCGCAAGCTGTTTCTCGGCTCCACCGGCACCGGCGCGCCGGATCCCGATACCTTTCCTGACAAGGCCAAGACGCCGGACAAGAAGTAGGGGCTAGGAGTCGAAGGACTCGTCGAAGGCGATAAACCGGCCAGTCACGATCAGGCCCGCCCAGAGGAGCAGGGAGAGTACGGCGGCGACCTTCGCCTGTGTGTTGATCCCGGCATCGAGCTTCGACGGATCGCGGTAAACACTGTTTCGGAAGACCAGAGCGTGCACGCCCACTAGCGCGAACAACGCCATCTTGATCCAGAAAGATGGGCTCCTGTAGAGCCGGATCGGTTCGCACCAGGCGAGCAGTACGCCGGTCACGACGGCCACCACAAAGCCTACCCTCTTCCAGGGCGCGAACTGGCCCACAACGTCGGAGACCGGACGGCTGCGCATGGCCCAGCCCAGCAGTCGCAGGTCGGTGGCCAGCAGCATTCCACCGAACCAGGCGATCGACAGCAGATGGATGCCGCCGATGATGGGGTACGGAAGTCCGCCCTCCCGGATGGCGACGCTCAGGTCCGTGTTATAAATCCATTCGACAATCGCGGGGTCGGGCATCGATCTCCTATATGAAAGCGATGAAGCGGCCGCTGAACACGACCGTGGTCCACAGCAGCAGAGACATGGCCCCCGCAAGCTTGGCTGCGACCGGCGACGCATCGGGCCGGACCGCTCGACGGTGCAGCGTGAAGTGGAAGAGGAGGGCAATCATCAGAACCACCATCTTGAACTGAAACGAAGGATTGACATGGTAAGCGTAGGCATCGGTAGAGAACATCAGCGGACCGGTGATCAGCATGATCGCGATCCCCGCGCAGGTCCAGCGATTGAGATCGGCGGCAAGCTCGGATGCCTGCTGCCGCCGCATGCCGAGTCCGAGAAGGCGGAAGTCAACGATCGCAATCGTGCCAATTGAAAGTGCGAAGCCTATGAAGTGAAGGCTCTGGATAATGGGAAAGGCCCATTCGTAATTGTTTAAGGCGTTGGCCAGCGCGCTGTTGGTCAGCCAATGAAAGAAGTCGCCCATGTGGGTCGGCGCTAGTTTACCATGGGTGACTTGCGCTGCTTCTCGAAATAGGCGTCCAGGAAATCGAGGGCGGGCTTGTGCGGAATCGGCGTCACTTCGACCTTGTCGCCGAAGCCCATCAGCCGGTCGGACTTGGTGTCGAAGGCAGCCCAAGCCGGCAGTCCCTTGCCGTTCGGATCGCCGGTGGTGGCGAAGTTGACCCAATAGGATGCCATAAGGTCGGAGAGCTTGTGGTCGGTCTCTTCCCAGGGGCGGGTCCCCGACCGGTGGGTGTTGTGAAACACGTAGGCGATCTCGGCGCTGTGATACGCGCCCATGCGTGCGGCGGCAGGTCCGGGAGGCACGCGGCTGAAGAAGTAGAGATAGACCTTCGATTTGCCGGTCATGGTCTGCATGCGCGCCCAGGTGCGCATCTCCCAGCCGAATGTCTGGTCGCGCATGCTGTCGGCCGACGCTCTCCATGCCTCGGTGTCGGACTGCGCCGGATAGAGCTTGAGGAAGGCCTCGGCGTCGGCGCCGAAGCGCCGCTGTGCCTGATCCTTCATGGACTGGAGAGTAACGGTGGCCGGCGTGAACATCGTGCCTTCGTCGGCATTCGATCCGATCAACACCGGGACGTCGTTTTGTTTGCCCTTGGAGTAGATGGTGAAGACATCGTCGGGCAGGCTCCAGCCGTCCACAACCGGCCCCGAGTACGCTCCGGTGGCTCCCACAAAGGCGGCTCCCAGTTCAGTCTGGAGAGCCTCCGCCGGTTTCGCGCGCAACTCGGTTAAGGTACCGAATTTTGCTCCCGCCGCCTCGGCCTGAGCCAGGGTTTTCATGGGCTCAAACTGCGCGCCGCTTTCGCCGATCACCCGGTGGAACAGGCCCTTCGCCAGCGGACTTGCCGCCAGCAGGTTGGTGCTCCAGGATCCGGCGGACTCGCCGAAGATGGTGACGCACTTGGGATCGCCGCCGAATGCCGCAATGTTCTTCTGGACCCATTGCAGCGCGGCGATCTGATCGAGCAGGCCGAAGTTGCCGGCGGCGCGGCGATCCGATTCCTTGCTCAGCTCCGGATGTGCGAAGAAGCCGAAGACGCCAAGACGGTAGTTGATGGTCACCACCACCACGCCCTTCCCGGCCAGTTGCTCACCATCGTAGCCCGCGATCGACCCGGCGCCGGCGGTCAGGGCGCCGCCGTGAATCCAGACCATCACGGGCAGCTTGTCGCCGGCGGTTTTGGCGGCGGTGAAGATATTGAGGTACAGGCAGTCTTCGCTCATCGGCCGCGGTTCGGCGCCGATGCCAGCGGCATTGGGGCGACGCTGCATGCAGATTGCGCCGAACTCGGAGGCGTTGCGCGTGCCAGTCCACTTCGCGGCGGACTTCGGCGCTCGCCAGCGCAGATCCCCGACGGGGGCTTCGGCGAAGGGCACGCCCCGGAAAACCCGGACCTCGGGCGAAGTGCCCGCTACCCCTGAAAGAAGGCCCTGCTCGACGTGCACAGGTTCGGTAATCGCGGCTGCCAGCGGCAGCGCCACACTGAGAATAAGGAAGCGAGTCATTAGAAATTCAACCTTGCCTGCAGCACCAGAATCCGATAGGTGCTGGCGGTGCTTGTGATGCGGCCGAAGTTGGCGTTGTCGATTGCAGTATTCGGCGAGCCGAACTGCGGCGAGTTCGTGATGTTCTGCGCCGTGGCGCCAATCTGAAACGTGAAGCGCTCATTGAACTTGATGCGCTTGAGGAGGTTCATGTCCAGACGCCATGTGGGGGGGCGGTGGCCGTACCGAAACCCAGCGCGCCGAGTTGTCCCGGCAGGGCGTTGACCAGGATCGGCGACCCATCGGAGCCGGCGATGGCCTTCAACGTGGAAAGCGCACGCAGATTGCCCAAGGTGGTGATGGCGGCGACGGAGGGATCAGTGATCTGAGTGATCCCGGGATAATAGACCACGCCGTTGCCGACCTTTTGGACGGAACCGTCAGGCATGGGGCCGAGCTGGGTGGCCGGCGACGTCGCGGTCGACATGTTCAGGCCGTTGGCGCCGGTGAAGGTAATGGGTGCACCGGTGAAGTAGGAGAAGATCCCGCCGGTCTGCCAACCGCCCACGATGCGCGCGAGCACGCTGTGCGAGCCGGGGTCGACCAGCTTGCCTGGGCCGAAGGGCAGCTCATAAATCGCATTCGCCCTGATTACGTGCGCATGGTTGAAGGCCACGGGCGCCTTGTCGAGGTGGCCGTTACGCAGAGTACGGTAGTCCGCGTAGAAGGTAGCGCTATCGCCGGCGCTGTCGCTGCCGAGCGCCTTGCTGAACACATAGCTGCCTTGGAGCGTCAACCCGTGGGCGAAACGGCGGTTCAACTCGACCTGTACGGAGTGGTAGGTGGAGTGGCCGGCGTTATCGACCAAATAGGCGTTGGCGAACTGGGGATTCGCAGAGAAGTAGTTCACAGGAAGCCCGGCCTGGGCGATCAGCTTGCCGCCCACGGGCGCGGTCAGGAGCGAGCTTTGCAACAGCGCGGCGAGCGTGCCCGGATTGTTGTTGGCGAAATAGGTCTGGAACGTTGAGACGCTGCGCACGGTGGTGGAGTTGAGACCGAGACCGGCCAGCAACGAGTCCATCAGCGGCGACGTGCCGCCCTGCTGGACGGTCTGAAACGCCTGGAGGAAGCCGTTGTTGAGGATGTTGATCTCGTCCACATTGTAGGCGCGCACAAGCTTGACGCCCGAACTGCCGACGTAGCTGAGGCGCAGTGACGTGTTCTGGCTGAGCGCGCGCTGCAAGGAGAAACTTAAGTTCTGGACGTAGGGATTGCGCAGGCCGCTGTTGAAGGCGTAGACCGACTGGTTGCGAGGGCCGTCGATGGGCACGACGGAGAACGGGGTGGCGCTAGTGGGAATGGGCAGCGTGATGTTGCCGACGTTGAGCAGGCCGGTGGACTGGAGAATGGGTGCGGTGGTGAGCGCATTCGGCTCGAACCCCGAGGTCATGTGGGCGACGTAGATGCTGTCGCGCTGGTAGGAGATGCCGTATCCCGCGCGGATGACGGTCTTGTCCTTGTCGCCGGTCAGCCAGTGTAGCGGCCCGCTGCCGGCGGGCAGCGACCAGGCGAATCCGACGAAGGGGGCGAAATTGTTGTTGTCGTTGTTGTAGAGCTTTACGTCCGGGTGGTCGGTGCCGGGGCCGATGCGCTGCAATGTGGTCAGCGATCCATTGAGCACACCGGGCTGGAACAGCGCGCTCAGACTGTTACCGGAGACGCCGAAGACCGCGCCGCCGCCACCCACGGGAGCGACCGCGAGGCCGATGCCATCGTAGGGGACGCCGTACCACTCATACCGGACGCCGAGGTTCAGGGTCAGGGAGGGGGTGACTTTGAAATCGTCCTTGAAATAGCCGCTGTACTCGTGGGTGATGAGGTCGCTGTAGCGGCTTTCACCGGGCAAGAAGGTGGGGTTCTTGCCGCCGGGCGCGTTGTATGTCTGGGTGACGCTGCTAATGGAGCCGGTGAGATCAACCAGCAGATTGGTGGCTCCTCCGGAGTTGGTGCCGATGGAGGGAATGGTGGATATGCCCTGAATGGCAACGGCGCCCGCTCCCTGGCTGCTGATGGGAATCACGCCGCCGAGGTCGTAGCCGTCGTTGGCGATGAAACGTGCCACTGCGCCGCCTTTGAAGGCGTGGCGGCCGCGGGTCCATGAGACATCGTCGCCGAGTTGCCAGTTCTGGGTCATGCGATTGCTGCTTCCGGTCGTGCCGGGAGCGGCCAGCGGATTGGTGACGCCGGCCAGATTGGGATAGAAGGGCACGCCTTTGGCTTTGGGCAGGAGGTCCTGGCCGGCAACACCGGAGGGACCGGCGTCGGGGTCAAACTCGGTCCAGATGATGACGCGCGGCCGGAAGATGCCGATGCGGACTTCGTTGAGCAGCGTGGGACGCAGAGTGCTGGTCAGCACGAGACTGAATTGCGAGGTCTCGGTAGGCGCGAGACCGCCGGGCGAGGCTGGGAACGGCTGCGGGAACGACACGTTCAGGCTGTAGTATGCCTGGTGATTCAAGGTGAGACTGCCCCGGTGCTTCTCATTGAAGAGGTGATCGATGCGGCCTTCATAAAGCTGGAAAGTGTTGATCACCGGCCGTGCCCAAAGGAACCCGGCGGTATTGAGGCCGTCACCTACGAGATAGTTGTTGGGCGGCGGCGCGATTCCGAAGTACTTCGCCATGGTGCCGGTGGGATCGGCGACCAGGCGGTTGGGGTCCCGGCCGAAGACGCTGACGGTTTGCAGCGCGCCGGTGGCTGCCGCGGGCTGGACTGGATTCCCCGAAGTATCGACGGTGGGGACGATCGCTGTGGCATTGGCGTTGGTGACGCCCGGAAAGAAGCGGAACAGCCCCCGCAGCGCGGTGGGTGTGTAGACCGTCTGATTGACAGCCACGCGCTGATTCTGATGATCGCCTTCCCAAATGCCGTTGAAGAAAGTTTTGTTGCGTTTCAACGGTCCGCCGAAACGCAGGCCGAACTGATTGCGGATCAGGACATTCCGCGGCGCCTGCTGCTGGTGCGTGATCGGATTGAGCCCGGCAGCGTTGTTGAACCAGTCGTTAGCGTTGAAATCCGTATTGCGCAACTCCTCCCAGGCGCTTCCGCGGAATTGGTTGGTGCCACCGCGCGTGATCATTTGCACCTGTGCGGAGCCGCGCCCATACTCGGCATCGGCGGGGGAAGTCACAATCCGGAACTCTTCCACGCGATCGACGCTCACGGTGTTCGATACGAGCGTGTTGTACGCGCCGTTGAGGAGGTTGTCCTGGGTGTTGATGCCGTCGGTCGTGTAATTGACAGCACCGGTCTGGCTTCCATTGATATTTACGCCGTTGGTCCCGTTGATAACGACTCCGGGCTGAGTGCCGAGCAGATCGTAGGCGCTGCGCCCCACCAGCGGAAGATCGAGGATGCGCCGGGATTCCATGGCGGCGCCGATGGTTGCACTGGTGACGTTGACCTCCGAGGTACTGCCTGTCACTTCGATGGTCTCGGTGGCCTGGCCGAGTTGGAGGGCGATATTCACACTGATCTGCGAGCCAATGCCGAGATCGACGTTCTGGAACACCGCGCGCCGGAAACCTGGATGTTCGGCGGTTATTCGATAGCGTCCAGGAGGTAGCGATGCAAGCACGTACACGCCGGCGGAATTGGTGAGGGTAGAGGTCCCTACACCGGTTCCCAAATTCAGGGCGTTTACGGCGGCACCTGCGACATGCGCTTCGGTTGGATCGGTAACTGTGCCGGACACAGTACCTTCGGTGGACTGTGCCAGCGCCGCGGAAATGACAACCGATATCGCCAGCAATCCGCTAACGAGGCGTTTGCTACCCATGTGGCCTCCCCCAAAGATGAATCTGGAAGGGAACCTGTGGGGCCAAGTTTACTTTTGTCGCCGGGGCATGTCAATCCTTTTGTATGTAAAAAACGACCGACCGTTCGGACGATCCGCGCGGGTTCGCCGGGCTATTTTCCAAAAGCGAGCAGCACATTGCCGGGCAGGCCCTGCCACATACCATAGCCGGAGTTGGTGAAGACCATTCCATTGACAATCACGGGGCCGGCGGAATCCAGTGAACCGCCTTTTCCGGAGACGCCGTTCACGGTTTCGTAATCGCCCGCGGTGTTGAAGTCCCAGACAATCTCGCCAGTCTTGGCGAGAAATGCCCGGAAGTGGCCATCCACTGAACCGGAAAAGACCACACCGGGAATGGATGAGATGGCGGCCGACTGCGCGCTGTTGCAGCCCTTGGCGCCGGCCGTGCAATTCAGTGGCGGCGGAGGCGTGGTCCAGAGCTTCTCGCCTGTGGAGAGTCTCACGGCGTGCAATCCTCCCGGGTGACCTTGCGGGGTGACGACATCGGAGATAGCCACATAGGCGTTTTCCAGGTCGGCGGTTGGGCCCCATTCAATCCCGCCTAGAGCGCTGCCTTGGCCCAACCGTGTCTGCCAGAGAATTTTGCCGCGACTATCCGGATCCAAGCCCCAGACGACGCCCGACTTCTGGCCGCACACCAGCACACGCTTGCCGCCGGCCAATTCGCGCAAGATTGGCGACGAGCCGAAATCGAAATCGGGGCCGCGTTCTTCGGGGCAGTTGGCTCCACGCATGCAGCCCATGGTGAAGTTGTCCTTGGGTGTTACCTGACTCGACCAGAGCAGGCCGCCGCTTTCGAGATCGATCGCGAGGATCGCATCGGTAGTATGGGTTTCGACGTCGGTGTAGGAATTGCCTGTGGCTGCGTAGATGACTTTCTTCTTCGCATCGATGGTGGGCGCGGCCCATACGGCGGCGCCAGCGGGACCCCAGAGTTGTACTCCGGTTGGGGTCTTCTTGTAGGGCTTGGCAGGATCGGGCACCGAGTAGGTTTTCCAGATTTCCTTGCCGGTAGCGCCATCCAGTGCCACGATGCTGCCGCGGAACTTGCAGCACTCATACGCGGGAGACATGGCGGACGCTTCTTCCACCGACGAAACCGGCACGTACAACCGTCCGTTGTAAAAGACGGGCGCGCCGGTAATTCGCGACGCCGGATGATCTTCCACCTTGACTTGCCACAGCAATTGGCCGGTGGCTGCGTCGAGGCCAAAGACATTGGACCGCACATCGCCAAAGTAGGCGATGGTTTTTCCGCCGGCTTTCCCAATGCTGATGGATGTACGCACGGTGGCGCCGGCATCGAATCGCCAGTAAATGCAACCGGTGGCCGCATCGAGCGAGTAGATAGCGCCGCTCGCGCTTCCGGTAAAGAGCCGGCCGCCAACCACTGCAGGCTGCGCGGAGCGCGAAGTATCGCCCTGGAACGCGAACGCCCACTTCAGCTTGAGGTTGGGCACGTCGGCAGCGTCCAATCCTGGTTTTGGCTGATAGCGGGTATTTGCCGGGTCGGTGCTCCAACCGTTCCAATCGGCATCGGTCATGCTGAGCGCGCCTGGGGTCCCGGAGCATTTTCCCGCGAGCGCAGTAGCGCCGGCTCCAAACTCTTTGCCAGCGATGAAGCGAGCAATTGCGCGACGTTCTTCGCTGCTCAACCCGGCGGCCTGCGTCGCCATGGCACCGCTGAACATTGCCTGGTAGATCGACTCAGGCGTACGCGCGGTCAATTCCTGACGGGCGGGCATGCGCGGTTGCGGCTTGCCGTCGTGACAGCCGGCGCAATGTTTGTTGTAGAGGACTTCTCCAGCGGGTGTTGCGTCCTGCGCGGCAAGTATGGGAATGAGTGCGAGCAGAAGTGTGAGTCGAAGCATGGCGACGGTTACTGTTTTGTGCCGGACCAGGTGCCTGATCCCATGCCACCGAGATCGGCGGTGCCCTTCATCTTGCTGGCCGATTCGATCTTGCCTTTGTAGACAATCTTGGCCTTTTGGTCGGCAGTCCCGGCCTCAAAGGAAAACTCGATATCGTCTCCCTTGACGGTGCCGGTCAATTCGGCCGATCCGAAGAGACCAGTGTAGGTTCCGGTGAGTTTCTCGCCGGTCTGCTTGAAAACGAAAGTTGGCGAGCCGCTCCCGGCATCAGTCGTGACTTCGAAAGTCCACTTGCCGGTGACATCGTGAGCGAGGGCTATGATCGGGAGAAGCGCG
>Ga0210400_10001273_pt1 | contig 25204 bp, 22 predicted proteins | sample IncBWH26MmetaG_FD_155456 | JGI IMG/M metagenome (GOLD analysis project Ga0210400, IMG submission 155456) | Forest soil microbial communities from Barre Woods Harvard Forest LTER site, Petersham, Massachusetts, United States - Inc-BW-H-26-M | ecosystem: Environmental > Terrestrial > Soil >...
ACGTAGCGCGGCAAACCCAGAGCAAGCCCAAGCAGCAGTGGGCAGCCGAGATGCGCCAGCGATACAACCTCGTCAGTGGCATTTACGACCGTGACAACATACCCGGCCTGATTCAGAGAATCATGGCTGCGAAACTTAAAGCGGCCAGCACAAACTCCGCACGGGAAATGCGGGTAGTGGTTTGAAACATGATGGCCAAGATTGCCATGACCGCCAAAATTGCATAATTGAAAAACTAGAACTCATCGCGGAGTATGCGGCTACATGTTGAGCAAGCGAGAGCTGTGCCGGTCGGCTATAATTCATTACCTTGTTGCGCCATTGATGTCCACTTAAGCATGGCTATTGTTGACCGCTTGCACAAATATTTCCGGCTTCCTGCTGCTCACTGGGCGATCTACGTTGTCACTTATTTTCTTATTGGCTCTGTCATGAACCAGGCCGGGCAATGGATGGAGATTGCCCGATTCGTCTTCTGGTGGCAGGTGATCACCGTCTACGTCCTCTACATGGTCCCGATTTCTGTTGTTCTGCGGAAGCTGCCCTGGTGGCAGCAGTATCTCTACGGACTGTTCCCCATGGGCCTGCTGGAGTTTGGCGGCTACGCGCTGCACAGCAGTTACGCCTATCCGCACAACATCCTTGACCGGCTGTTCAGCGAACGAAACTTCAGCCTTGCGATGGTGCTGTTCTTTGCCGCTTATTTTCCGTTGTTAAATGCTCTCGTGGCGCGGATCTATCGGTTGTTCACGCGGCCAGTTGAATCGGCGGCACAGGCAATGGAAAGACTGGGTTCCTGACGCTACAAGGGTAAACAATGTGGACTTTTCTGAGTTACGGAAATGCGGCAGGGGCTGTTACACGTCTCGCCCGCGCACGGTTTACACAAAAAATAAAAATGCCATAGCCGACATGCACTAGCCAACCCTGCTTGGACTGATGTCGACGGCGATGTGCCTCCACTTGCCCTGACGGAAGCGAAGCACCGTCAACACGGCGCGCATGAGGTGGCCGATGACAATTGCAAGCCAGATATCGCCAGGCCGTAGCCCGCGCTGGGCCTGCAAAACAGCGCACCAGCCAAGCGGGAGGGCGATCTGCGACAGGACTGAGATATACAAAGGGCTGCGCGTGTCGCCCGTGCCCTGCAGTCCGCCCGTGAAGCTTAGGGCCACGGTAATGAAAAACCCTGAGACACTCAGGTACCGCAGCAACTGCTCGCCGAGCGAAAGCACCTGGGGGTCTTTCATTCCAAAAATAGCCAGCAGATACTGCGGGACCGCCACGAAGGCTGCCCCAACGACCGCGGCGACCATCAGGCCGAAGCGCGAGGCAACCGCCACGCCGTGCATGGCCCGGTCCGGATGCCCAGCACCGAGGTTTTGACCGGCGATGGTTGCGGATGCCCCCATCAACCCGATAGACGTCCAGGTGATCAGCGAGAAGAGCTGCGAGTATCCGATGGCGTATGCCGCCTGGGCGGCAGCGCTGTGTTCGAGCGACCCAGTGAAGCGGAGAATGAGCACACCGGCAACGTTCATGGCAATGCCCTGGACACCTGTAGGCAATCCAAAACGGAACAGGGAGCGGATGATGGTCCAATCAGGGTGCAAGTCCATTCCGCGATGGAACTGGATCACCGAGCCGGGGGCGAACAGCCTCGACACTCCGTAAATCGCGACTGTCGTACTGCTCGCGATCGTGCCCAAAGCCGCGCCGATGGGTCCCATCCTGGGAATCAGGATGACGTTGAAGACGATAGTGAGCACGGTCATGGTCACGCCCAGGCGCAACGGCGTCCTCGGATCGCCGGCGGCGCGAAAGGCCCCGCTCAGCATGAAGAACATCATCATGCCGAAGATGCCGATGAACATCGCGCGCATAAAGGGAAGCGCGAGTGCTTTGACTTCGGGCGCGGCGTTCACCAGGTTAAGCAGAGTTGGCGCTGCAAAGTATCCCACGGTGGCCATCACGGCCGAGAGGGCCAGTGCCGTCAGGAACGCCTGATAGACAACGCGGTTCACCTTCTCCGGTTCGTTCGCGCCCGCGAACCGGGCCACCAGCACGCCCATCCCGGTAAACAGCGAGCTGATGAAAACGATGACGACAATAATGATCTGCCAGCTCACTCCAATGGCAGCGTTCGCCCGGTAGCCGACATAGTGCCCAACCATCGCATGGTCAATGATGCCTTGTAGTCCGGCGATCATGTTCTGCAGCATCGTCGGCCACGCAAGACGCCACACAGCCGGGCCAAGCGGCCCCTCGACGATGGAGCGATCAAATCTCTGTATTTTTACTTTCTGTGCAGCCCCAGGCTGCGCTGTATTCACAGCAATGCTCATGAATGATCTTCCAGACCCCTCAGTGCAGTCTAGATGCTCAGCCTATGGGCCAGCAACTTTCCTGAGATGGGCGAGGCACCCCACCCGTCCTTTAGAACCCCTGCAATTGTTCCCGCGCCTTGCCATAAATCAATGCTGATCATCATTAACAATTTGGGAATCAACAATTTGGGAGACGAGGGTGCGAATTCCTTCCGAGTAGCCGACCATCCAGGAGCCACCGCGTGGTGTCTGCCCAAAATCATGAGTCCGCAGCCGGCCCAGGGCGATCCCGATCCTTCGGAATCATGAGCCACGCGACCGCGGCGCTTGCCAGAGCCAGGCATGCGCAGATGAAGATTACAATGCGGAATCCAGATACAAATGCTTCCGCAATGCATTTCTCGATGGTGGCTGCCGTATTGGGATTGAGACCGGCAGGCACCTGCAATCCGGCGAGTTTGATCTCGTTCGCTTGAAGCTCCTGCAGAACGCCGGACGGCAGCGAGAGCTGAGCCAGGCCTCGATTCAGGCGAGAGCCGAAGGCGCTCACCATTACAATCCCAAGCACTGCAATAGCAAGCACGCCCGCCACCCGCGCCACTGCATTATTGATTCCAGAAGCGGTGCCGACTCGGTCTTGACGTACTGAATTCATAACCACCGTGGTGAGAGGAGCTACGGTGACCGCCATCCCGAACCCTAGAACAACCACCGCCGGCAAGAGCGTCTTCCAATAGCTATCTCCAACGGATGGCACCGCGAACAGAACGAAACCCAAAGCGGCAATGAGCGGGCCAATAATCAGCGGACCTCTTGGGCCATAGCGGGCGACAAGTCCGCCAGACCAGCGGGAAAGAAAGAACACAAGGAGAATCAACGGAAGGACCGCAGCGCCGGCTGCCGTAGTGGAATACCCCTGGACTTGGATCAGGTTCAACGGGAACAAGAAAAAGAAAATTCCAATCGCGGCATATAGAAACATCGTAAGCAGGTTCGCGCCGCTGAAGCTGCGGGATTTGAACAGCCTAAGCGGGAGCATCGGTGCAGTGCCGTTGGCCTCAAGCAGTACGAACGCAATAAGACAGCCGCAGCCAACGATCAAACTTCCGAACACCAGAGGACTTCTCCAGCCCAGGTTGACCGAGTCAATGAACCCATAAATCAAACCACCTAATCCGACCGTGGCCAGAATCGCTCCTAACCAATCCACCCGCCCGGCCGCGGCGTTGCGGCGCTCTGGTATCGACCAAAGCGAAATGGCGACAACGGCCGCCGCAAGCGGGAGATTGATGAAGAATACCCACCGCCAGGAAGCATGCTCAACCAGCCAGCCGCCAAGAACCGGCCCCAAAGCGGTCGTGATCGCCGTAAAGCCCGACCACGTGCCGATCGCCTGGCCACGACTCTTCTCGTCGAAAGACGTAGTGATAATCGCAAGGCTGCCGGGTACCAGGAGTGCAGCTCCCACACCTTGGATGCTTCTCGCGATGATCAATTGATGAATGTTCGAGGCAAGGCCACAACCCGCGGAAGAAACGGCGAAAATTGCCACACCCACCACGAACACCAAACGGCGGCCAAACAGGTCGCCGAGCGAGCCGCCGACTAGAATCAGCGCACTTAGAAACAGCCCGTAAGACTCGACCACCCATTGCACATCCACCACCGTTGCGTGAAAGCCGGCTTGGAGCGCAGGCAGAGCGACATTGACGACCGTGCCATCGATGAAAGCCATGCTTGAACCGAGGATGGTTGCAGCGAGTATCCATGGTTTCGCCCTTGCTTCACACGGAACCTCAACGTCGCCCGCTTGGATTGCGACTTCATCGCAAGGCGTTCTCATGCAGGCTATGGGATGCCATTCAGGCTGGATTAGGTTCTGAAGATCGGCGGGCAGAGTGTGGACGCCCGGCAAGTTCACATTCCTTTCTGTCGTTCAGTAACTCGGTTTGCCCAACAAGCAGCTAGTCTCAATCCAAAAAACAATACCTGGCGCATTGCCCCACTACAGAAATCGGTAGACAGCGCGCCCGAACGTTGCTTAATCCAGAACTAAGGTGTTTGTCTAAGTTACTGATTAATCAATATTTAAATCCGCTCTGTATTTACTAAGTTATAAATATATCGTGGCCCGATGAGTGCAAGAGCTGACATCGGGACCAGCCTTGGTTCCGCTCCTCCAAATGCGGCGTGGTTTGGTCCTATGGAGGTAACAACATGCAGTTCAAAGTTCGCGATGCGCTCCTATTTTCCCTCTGCAGCCTCGTTCTGCTCTGCGCAGCGTGGGCTCAGACGTCGAAAGGATCGATTATAGGCACAGTCACCGATCCCCAGGGAGCAGTAGTTTCCGGGGCCCAGGTCAAGGCAACCAACGCCGATACCGGGACCCCCTTCACCACCACCACGGACAGCACGGGTGTGTTTCGCTTTAACCTCGTACCAACCGGCGCCTACAGGCTTGAAGTGTCTGCGCAAGGCTTTAGCGCGGTCCAAGACAGCGTGACAGTAGTTGCCGGGTCCGACAGTAGTGTTGGCACAATGAAGCTGTCCGTTGGCCCGGCGACGACCACCGTCGAGGTCAGCGCGGAGGCCCCGCTGATAGAACCTACGTCGTCACAGGTGACCAACACCATCACCGGCACCGCGCTGCACACCTTCGCGGGCGTTCAGGAGAATGAAGGCCTGGACCAGCTGGCGCTCTTCGTTCCCGGCGTGGTCGCCTCGCGGGACAACAACTTTTCCAACTTTAACGGCGGATCAGGATTCAGTGTGAATGGGATCCGCGGCCGCAACAACGATCAGCAGATTGACGGCGTCAACAACAATGACAACAGCGTCGGAGGTCCGTCGCTTTTTGTTGCCGACACTGAATTCGTACAGCAGTATGTGCTCATCACCAACCAGTTCGGCCCGGAGTACGGGCGCAACTCAGGTTCAGTGGTGAACGTCGTCACGAAATCGGGTACGAACAACTGGCACGGCAGCATCTACGGCAGCGAAAACAATACCGTCATGAACTCGCTGACCAATAACCAGAAGCAGTTCCTTCGCTTGACTGAGATACCGCGCGCCAACGATGAGTTTGCCGGCTTCACGATTGGCGGGCCGTGGGTCAAGAACAAGCTGTTTTTCTTTAGCGGCTTTGACGAAAATATTGTGTCGCAGAGAGCTGCTTATAGCAATGGGCTCTTTACTCCTACGCCGGCAGGGCTGACGCAACTTGCGGCCTGTTTCCCCGCCAGCACCAGCATTGCCGCGCTCCTCAAGTTCGGGCCGTACGCGTTCTCCACCGGAAACCCGCAACCTATCGGGCAGATCACGCCCAAAGCGGTGACCGGCTGCGGCCTGGTCCCGTTTGCGGGCGTGACGCGCACGCTCACCACGCCACAACACATTTTCAACTGGATAGTCCGCAACGATCTCCAGTTGGGCAATAACACGATTAGCGCGCGCTACATTTTCCAGCGCAACAATATTTTCAATCTGGATGACGGATTGAATGATGCCGCTGTGGGCTATCCCATCAACGAACCGGACTTGAACCAAAGCGTGCTGGTGAGTTGGACCCGCAGCATCACGTCGCACATGGTCAATGAAGCCCGCGTTGGATTCACCCGCCTGAACGTGGAATTCGGCGGTAACAGCCTGGGAACGGTTCCGCCCTCCGCAAGCATTGGCACGGCGCTGAGCAGGATCACCTTCAATCGTGACCCAACTCTGATGTCGATAGGTCCGGCGACCAACATTCCGCAGGGGCGCATTGTGAACACGTGGCAAGGACAGGACAACTGGAACTACACGCTCGGCAGACATCAACTGAAAGCCGGCGTGAACTACACATTCCAGCGCTCCCCGAATATTTTCCTGCCGCTGATCAATGGCGACTTCCGCTTCAATGATTTCAGTGCATTTGCCGCCAACACTCCGAACCGCGTGCGGGTTTCCAACGGCAACCCGTCGCTCGATTTCCGTGAACACGATACTTTTGCCTATATTGGCGATGACTGGAAAATGACCCCGGCCCTTACGCTCAATCTGGGTGTAACCTGGTCGTATTACGGCCAGCCCGCAAACCTCTTCAACGACCTCGACGTTCGGAATGAAACGGGGCCCAATCCCTTGTTCAACCCGGCCCTGCCGCTCGGCGTGCGTGTATTCCCACGCCTGCGGAGGATCAACAGCCTCTTTGGACCGAATGCCGGCTTCGCGTACGCCCCCCAATGGGGTGGCTTCTTGACCGGCAACGGAAAGACGGTCATCCGTGGCGGCTATCGTCTTCTCTACGATCCGCCGTTTTATAACATTTATCTGAACATCGCCAGTTCGGCGCCGCAGGTCTTTCTGCAGTCCATCATCGGTGCAGGTGCGGCTCGGATCCCGTTGCCCACAACTCCAACCGGTACAGTGGTGCGCGCGCAACTTTCTCCGTTCCTTACACCGGGTACGCTGGATCCGCGCTCGCAAAACGAGACTACTGTGACGCCTACCTTTGCTCCAGACCGCGTCCATACATGGACGTTAGGTATCGAAAGACAGATCGGCAAGAACTCGGCGGTGGAAGTGCGTTACGTGGGCAACCATGGAACGGCGTTGTTCCAATCGGTCGACGGCAATCCATTCATCACGGATTTGAAAACCGTGTTCCCCAACCTTACGGCGGGTCTGACGCCATGTCCGGCGAGCCAGGCGGTCGTTCCGCAGGCGGTTGGCCGCATCAATTGCAACCAAGGCATCGTCCGCCAGCGGAACAATGGCGGTTATTCCAACTACAACGGAGTGCAGGGTGAGTTCCGCGCCAACAACCTGTTCAAACAGTTGACGATGCGCCTGGGCTACACCTACAGCCGGACGCTGGATAACGTAAGCGAAATTTTCAGCACCGGCATAGCCGGCAACACGCTCGCGTGGGCTGCGAACCCGCTCGATCCTAAAAACAATGAGTATTCCTTCTCCGCGCTCGATACGCCGCATCAGGGGTACGTGACATTCACGGAAGAACTGCCATTCTTCCGCGACCAACGTGGACTCGCGGGGCATCTGCTCGGCGGATGGGCCATCTCCGGCACTTATCTGCTGGGCACGGGGGAGCGCTACACCCCGTTGCAGGCCTCTTTGGAAGCAGTCACAACCCAGCCGCTGGATCTATATGACTCTGCTTTTATCGGAGCGTTTGTTGGATTCGACACGGCGCGGTCGTTTGTGGGAAATATAGGCGCGAACAGGGCCAACGTTGGTATCTTTGCCGGTGATTTCTGCGGCGCCCTCGCGGCGAACCCGGCAACCGATCCCGCCTGCCAGGCCAGCGTGGCCTCCAGAACTCTACTGAGCCTGAACGCGCTCAACAACCCTAACGGCGAGCAAGTCGTTCCCGTTTCCGCCAACAGCGTGCGCTTCATCGTGAACGGCGCAACGGCGGCCGGTATTTTCGGAAACCCATTCGGTGCGCGCCGCAACCTGGTGCAGGACGCCATTACCAACACGGCGAACGCATCATTGTTCAAGCGGTTCAAATTAACCGAGCGTGTGTCCGCGGAATTCCGCGCCACCGCAATCAATGTTTTCAATCATCCGAACTTTCAGAGCATTGATCCTGTGATTGAAGACGCCGGGCTGCATTCCGCATTTACCGGGTTCGGAGATCCCAGCGTTACCAATGACGTGATTGGCAACGCGCTGGGCGCCCGGATCATTAGAGTTGGAGGCACGATCAGGTTCTAGCTTCCAGATGTTCCACTTTCGGCCTCGTCAGGTTTCCCGACGAGGCCGTTTTGTTTTGCCGCTGGTAACAATGCCAGGATACATAGCAACTCAACCCAGCATCTGACTGAAACCAACAACCACAGCTAAATGATGTAAAAAACATCGAACCTCACTCGTTACCGCTCACCGGCCGATATCGATGCACCGGAGGCGGCATGGGAGAGTCAGCGCCCTTTACGCTCTTCCAGATGATCTCGTTCAACAGGTGCATGGGCGCAAGATCCAGGTCGCTGAAATCCATCTTCTTGCTTAGCTGGGCGCCGTAGGATTTTTCTGTGTTCCTCTCATCCAGACTGACTTGTGCCGGGACAAGAGTAAAAGGAGTTAGGTCGGGCTCCGTGCCAAAGGACGTATACATAGGCGTGGCGGCGGCATCGTACTGGCTCATGGGCGGCAGCCCCAGCAGCAACTCTATGGTGCGAAGCATGGAGCTGGTGGAATAGAGCGTGCTATCTACGATTCCGCGCTTCACATAGGGGCTGATGACCAGGGCAGCAGTGCGGCGCGCATCCACGTGGTCGGGGCCGTCCTGGGCATCGTCTTCAATCATGAAGATAGCGGTGGTCGGCCAGTACCGGCTATGGGAGACGCGCTCTACCAGCATGCCCACGGCCAGATCATTGCTCGCCACCATGGACACCGGAGTGAATGAGCCCGGACGCGTTCCGTTGGTATGGTTCTCCGGCAGACTCATCACAACGTAGTTGGGCAGGCGCTTCTCGGGATTGGGGTCATCAAAATTCTTCTCGTATTGCTCGAATTCCCGCAGGAACACCTTCATGTTCTCGGTATCGCGGGCGCCTGAAGCTTGGTAGTCTTTGGCTAGGTGGCCCCAGAGCGCGTCTGCGCCGTAGGCCGCCTCCATGGTGGTGCCGTCGCTGGCCCGCGCCGCATATTCTCCGTAGCTGCGATAGGTTAGACCCTTGCGCCGGGCCACATCCCACAAGCGTCCGGCTGCGGGAGTGTTGGCGGGTGAAGTGACGGCCTGGCTGAAGCCGCCATACTCGGGCGGCCAGCGGCGTTCGGTGAAGTCGGTCGCATAGGCGGAGGTGGACCAGGAATGCCCATCGACGCTGACCTCGCCATCGCAATAAAGATTGTCGAGCGTAACAAATTGCTCGGCCAGGGCATGTTGATTGGGTGTGACCCTCCTGCCGAAGATGGTCAGGCGGGCGTCTCCGTTGCCCTTGGGAAGATCGCCGTAGACCTGGTCGTAGGTGCGGTTCTCTTTGATGATGTAAATAATGTGCTGAATCGGCGATCCCGCGCCGACCTCGCGCGGAATGATTGAGGGGGCGGCAGGGGGCCTGGCCTGGGTCAAGAGGGAATCGTTGTAAGGTGTGTTGGCCAGCACCTGCCTGGTGTAGCCGGCGAGCTGCAATCGCAGATTGTCCAGTGGCAGAAGCTCCACGCTGCCCTTTTGCAGACTCTTCACCGATTCATTGCCATCGTTGCTGGATGCCAACGGACTGCCTGGACCGCGAATGTCCGAATGTCCTTCTTCGCCCTTGCTGTTTGCGATATAGAGGTTGCGGCCCAGGCCGGTGAGCACCAGCGCCGAGGGATACCAGCCCGTTGGAATAAAACCCAGCACCTCGCTATGCGCAGGATTCGAGATACGAATTACGCCAATCGAATTGTTGTCCGCATTGGCAACATACAAGAGCTTGCCCGCCTGGTCGATCTCCAGCGCATCGGGCGTCGATCCTTCCGGCGCCTGGGGAGAGAGCGTGGTGGAGAGCCGCTCGATCACCCGGCGTTTTTTGGTGTCAATCACATAGATAGTGTTGTCGTTCGAGCAAGCCACAAAGAGCCGCCCATCGTCCGACAGCTTCATGTCATTAGGATTGGAGCCCACGCGGATGACACTGGTTACCCGGTTTGAAGCTGTATCAATCACGCTGACCGAACTGCTCGCCCAGTTGGAGACAAACAGCGTAGCTCCATCTTTTGAGAACACCAGTTCGTATGGGTTGATCTCCACCGGAATGTGGGTAACAATCTGCCGGGTCTTGGTATCAAAGACCACTACGTTGCTGGGCTGGGCATTCACGCCACGATTGGCTGCATAGAGAAGGTCTTTTTTCGGATGGTGGGCAAGGCCGGACCAATAAATCTTGTCGAGGGCAATCGTTTCATCCAGTTGGGCGGTGGGCTGGTCGCTCAGCCGGCCCTCCTTATAAGAGAACTCATAGACCGGCGCCAGCGTAGGCTTGACTTTGTTTCCGTTGGCATTGCCGCCGGAGACATACAAAGTCTTGCCGTCGGGCGACCAGGCCAGGCCCAGCCACGTGGACTTCAGGCCGATTCTCTGGACCGCCTGCCGGCTCTTGGTATCGATCACCACCAGGCCGTGAGGATTGAATCCGCCATGAGTGGCGATCACCGCGCGCCCATCGGGCGCGACAACCATTTTCAGCACCATGTCTTCGGTGTCAGCAATGGGCTTGCCTGCCGGCGTGATGCGCCAGCCATTGGGCAAGTCAAATCCGCCGGAGATGGGCTGCGGAAGCTGCGTGGTTGGCTCGCCGATCGTGCGCGGCGCGGTCTGTGGAGTTGCGGTCTTAGGGGCGGGCGCGCCGTTCTTGGGAGACTGTGCCAAGACCGCCGCGGAGAGAAGCAGCACAAAACCGAAAAGCCGAACGAAACTGTAGATGGATGTCATAAGTGTCTTGAGAAAAATACAGGGCCAATATTAAGACCATGTAAAAATTGGACGGATTCTGTTGCGGTCGCAATGGTAATGACCCGGTGCGTGCCGGTCAATTTCAGGAAGATGTCCCTTGGCTAGATCCTTGACTGCCGTTCTTAGGTTGATGGCCTCACGCTGAAATCGAGCGGAGAAAAATCTTGATCGGCCCATTGAATGGAATTTCAACCGGTTTTCAGGGCCGTGCCTGCAACTACCCGCATTTTACGCACGTACTCTTCAAACGCATACCGGCCCTTCTTCAGTAAGCTACATATCGTCAACGGATACTTGCCTTTGAAAGTCTTGGTGATTAGCACATAACCGGCCTCTTCCAGTTTGGCCAGATGGCTCGAAAGATTGCCCTGCGTCAGCCCGCACTCGCGCTGGAGATAGATAAAATCTGCCTCGGGGACGGCATAGAGCACCGTCACAATCATCAGCCGCGCCGGCTCATGGATGAGACGGTCGAGCGTCGCGAGTTCTCCCACGGCCCGTGTCATGCCGGTAGTAGCGGATTGCGGCGAAGATAACCTAGCAAAGCAATTGTGCCTTGCAGTAACAGCAGCGTTCCTTTGCCAAGCAGAAGAACGATTAATAGCTCCCACCAGTGGTTCCGCGCGAGCGGCCACGTTGCCACGGCAACTCCCGAGACCGCTAAAACCAATGCCTGCGCGCGAGCGATCATGCTGCTCTCCTTCAAACAGCCTATTGCCGCTAGGACTAAGACAACTGCAAACGCCCAGGGTGCAGCAGCCGTGATGAACGCAGTGTGCAAAAAAGGAAACTGAATCACAATTGAAGACAGCCAAGCGGTCCATATCGCAACTTTGCGGGCAACAACCGCCGACCGATCCCGAATATTACGAGAAACGTAAACCTCTGTTTCCTTCGGCGCCGGCGCATGCTCAGGCGGCTTGTTTATCGAGAGGGTAGTGAAATCACGGCCAGACAAAGGGTCGCGTCTTATGGTCCAGTCCCATCCTTCGTCATTGTCCGAAGGCTCAGGCCACTCGTCTAAGTCAACATAGCCGGTACGCGGATAGGTGATCCGCCTTTTAAGCCATTTGACGATCTCGCGGTGGCAGCCCAAAACGATAATGTTAGATAGGAACCCGACTGCCCACAAGCCGAAGAACCAGTCCACACTGAGATGGATGACTCCGAGGATAACCAGAACCCACAGGGCGCCAAATAGCGCCATGGGGAATCCCATCACAATGTTCTGTAATCCATCAGCTTCCCAAGACGCCTCAGCGCGACTCCTGGCTTGGTGAATTGACTGGCTGGCAGTGGGCATTGATGTCTTCTAGGCAATACAGTTTGCTCTGCAAACTTGATCTGGTCAAAACCTAAGGCTCAAGCGCCACCAAGTGGGATTTCTTCATACTGCCCGTATTGGCCCGGGGTACTGCGTCACCAAAGGATCGATGGTGAGCAACGTGATACCCTCGACGGTCGCCTGTGCCACCAAAACACGGTCGAAAGGGTCCTTGTGAATCGGCGGCAAGCTCTCAATGGCCACGACGTGATCACTGACAATTGGCAGCTCGCTATAGCCATTGTCAAGTAGGCCACGGCGGAGTAGTCGCGCATCTACCCGAAAATCGTCCCGGCCCAACCCGCGCTTGATCGCTACCTCCCATAAACTGGCCGCACTGAATAGAAGCTCATTGTCTGGATTGTCGATCAAGCTGCGGGCCTTCGCGGACAGTCGATCGGGTTCACCAGCAGCCCAAAGGAGAAGATGCGTATCGAGTAGCAGCTTCATGCGCCGCCACCGAACATCCTCTCGATCTCCTCTCCGCCCATTCGGTCGAAGTCATCCGGTACTGAAATCTGCCCCGCCATGAAGCCGAGTCGGCGTACTTGAGCACCTGTTGGAGCGCTAAGCGCCGTGACTTTCACGATGGGTTTACCCGCTTTCGCGATAACGAACGGCTCCCCTCTGGATGCTTCGTCAACCAGTTTTGAAAGCTGGGTTTTGGCTTCGTGAATGTTCACCGTCTTCATGTGTCTCCCTAAACTAAGTCCGGATGATCTAGTTTACTTAATAAGGTATACACGAGCAAGTTTTGGAGCCTTCCACGATGTAGCAGTCGATTCACGTTTTGAGCGACTCGATAGCACCCATGTTTTCAGTAATCGACGAAACGTATCCGATGCTGGAACAAGTGCGCTTATATGTAATTGCTGCTCTCGCGCAAGATTTTTCCCGATGCGCGTTCTATCAAAAATGCAAGCCTCATACCGCAAGGACTCCCAAACCTTGATTTAGCTGGAAGGAGAAACTCATGAGCAAGAAAGTCTCTCTTTTGTCGCTGTTTGTGCTATTGGCATTTTCCACTCTCACCTTTGCCCAGAAGAATGAAGTCTCATTCGTGGTGGGCGGCGCCGTTTCCCCAGCCATGACTGACACCGGTTCCATAGCGATCGGTGCTCTGTGTCCAACCACTCAAGCGAATTGCGGAGGCATCGTAAATTTTACGATAACAACCAAAGTCGAGTCGGCAGTTTTCTTTGAAGGAACATTTTCGCGCCGTGTTATCGATGCCCATCTGGCTTCCGCTTATATCGAGGTGCCGGTGGCTGGTATCCCCAGCCGGGACATAAAGAACTCATTCGGGAACAACTTCTCGTCTCTCTTCTTCACGCCCGGTTTCAAGGTAAAACTTCGGCCATTGGCAGGTATCTCGCCTTTTTTGAGCGCCGGCGCGGGCTTCGCACATTTCAATACGGAGCTACCTTCTATAATTCCCAGTTCGTCTCCATCCAACACGTGGGCCACCCAATTTGGCGGGGGAGCGGACATCAGCACCCGGATTCATCCGCTGGCATTTCGCGCAGAAGTCCGCGACTATCTTACCGGCGCGCCCAAATTCATGACCGTCTCCATCTTTCGGCACTCGCTGCACAATATCTTGATTGGCGGCGGAATCGTGCTGCGTTTTTGAAAGACCTTGCAGAGCATTTATTGCTCTGCAAGTGCAGCTAAGATTCCTTTCGCGGCCCACTTGCTGCGTTCTTCCCACACTTGGAATCGTGCGACAATGAGTGGTCAGCCCCATGGAGTCCGGACGCGTCAGATTTGGATTATTTGAATTCGACGCTGCAACCCAGGAATTGCGGCGAGAGGGCGTACTCGTCCGCTTGCAGTCGCAGCCCGCACAGGCCCTGAATTGTCTGATCGAGCGTGCCGGTCAGGTAGTTACGCGAGACGAGTTGTGCAAAGCCGTGTGGGGCGATGAAACCTTCGTGGATTTTGATCGCGGCCTGAACTATTGCATCTCGCAGATTCGATCCGCACTCAGGGACGAGTCCGCCGCCCCAACCTACATTCGAACAATCCCAAAGAGCGGATATCAGTTCATCGCGCCGATCGAGCGGCTTTCCGAGCCCACCCCGACGGAGCCAGGCATTCCTGCGGCAACACCTGGCCGGGTCAACGCGCGAATGGCGGCGCTGGCGGTCACGGTATGCGTTATTGCCATACTCACCTTCATAGCAGGATTCTGGTTCCGATCCAGGCAAAACTCAAAATACTCGCCCATTGTTGCCGTTCTGCGGTTCGACAACGAGACGGGTGATTCCGATGTAACCCGCTTCAGCGATGGGTTGACCGACAATGTGGTCGAACAACTCACGTCCCTCAGCAATGGCCGTTACAGCGTGATCGGTAATGCCCAGATCTTACGCGCCCATCAGGCAAGTTGCCTTAAGCACAACGCTGCGCTTCGTTCAGGATGACACATCTATAATGCACCGACCAAAGAACTCCGTGAGTTCTCACACATGCTGTGAAGCCCCACTTATTCTCTAACGTTTTCGGCCCGAGTTAAACTTCCTTCGGCTCATGGCTCGCCTCAAGGACAGGTTATGCCCTGACACGTCTTAACGAAATGGCCCACTACGGGGAAACTCCGCTCATTGCCTCAAACAGGCCTTTGCGATATAGTGTTTACCTGATGTTATTGTCTGTCTCCAACATGGCCATGTGCATTATTCCCATGCATATTTGTGCCTTTGCGCCGAGGCAGACAGGTTCATAACGTAAGCAGATTCGCAATTATGACCCGCTGCCAAGGCAGCGGGTTTGATTTTTGGGCATTTGAATTGACCCAAGGAGCAGAGAAGAGGAGATTATGAGCACAGCCGTGCCTTACCAGTTGAAATGCCGTGAATGCCAGATCACCTGGGGAAACCAGCCAGTCTCGTTCTGCCAGAAGTGTTTCGCGCCCCTGGAGGTGTCATACGATATGGCCCGTATTCGCCAGTCGGTCAGCAGAGACGAGATTGCCCGTCGCCCAACCAACCTCTGGCGATATAAAGAGCTTCTGCCGCTGCCGGAGCGCTTCGATACTTCTCTCCCGGTAGGCTTCACTCCCCTGGTCAAGGCCTCCGGCCTTGGCGACCAGTTCCACAGCAAATCGCTCTACCTTAAGAATGATGCGGTTTGTTTCCCTTCGCTCAGCTTCAAAGACCGGGTCGTGGCGGTAGCCCTGGCGCAGGCCAGGAACTTTGGTTTTGAGATAGTCAGCTGCTCTTCCACCGGCAACCTGGCCAACGCTGTGGCGGCCCAGGCGGCCCGGGCCGGGTTCAAGGCTTGCGTCTTTATCCCTTCCGATCTGGAGCCGGCCAAAGTCCTGGGCACGCAAATCTACGGAGCAAAGATCGTCCGCATTGCCGGGAATTACGACCACGTGAACCGCCTCTGCTCGCAGATTGCCGACAAGCATCCCTGGGGATTTGTGAACGTGAACCTCCGGCCTTATTATGCGGAGGGATCGAAGACCGTGGGCTACGAGATTGCCGAGCAACTCGGCTGGCGGCTGCCGGACAACGTAGTGGTACCCATGGCGGGAGGGTCGCTGATCACCAAGATCTCCAAGGCATTCAAGGAACTCACGGAACTTGGCCTGGTGGAAGGCAAGAACGTGAAGTTCTTTGGAGCACAAGCCACCGGATGCAGCCCCATCAGCGTGGCCGTCAAGGCCGGGCGAAACGAGATCGAGCCGCAGAAGCCCAATACGATTGCGCGCTCCCTGGCCATCGGCAATCCCGCTGACGGCTTCTATGCAGCCAAGACCATCCTGGCCAGCGGCGGCTGGGCGGAAGATTCCAGCGATCCGGAGATCGTGGACGGCATCGCCTTGCTGGCGGAAACCGAAGGCATCTTCACCGAAACCGCCGGAGGCGTTACCGTGAGCGCAGCCCGCAAGCTCTATGTCCAAGGACGCATCAAGCCCGAAGAAACCACCGTCTTCTGCATTACCGGCAACGGATTGAAGACCACCGATGCCCTGGCCGGCAGGTTCGAACTGGCGGAACCCATCCCGCCCAAGCTGGCGGCGTTTGAAGAATACCTGAATCGGGAACTGGTCAGCGCACAAGCAGGAGGGGCAGCCTAGATGAGCATTACAGTATCCATTCCAACCGCATTCCGCCGCCATACTGAAGGTCTGGGCAGCTTTGATTGCCCCGCTGCAAACTTGAACGAGTTGTTTGATGCGCTGGAATCCCGCTTTCCCGAACTGAAACCGCACCTGCGGGATGAACAAGGCAAGATCCGCCGCTTCCTGAATGTTTACGTGAACGACGAGGACATTCGTTTTCTAGGCCCTGATTACAAATTCAATCAGGGCGATGAGGTCACGCTGGTGCCTTCGATTGCCGGAGGATGAAAGAATCGGGTGATCACTTCGGCGCACCTCAGTGCAGGCTACACATCGGGTGATCGGGTGATCTGAAAATCAAAACCGAGTTTAGCCACGAATTAACGCGAATGAACACGAATCAAGAAAATAGGGGGCAAACCCAGATGTTTGCTCTCCCGATGATCCGATTCGTGTCTATTCGCGTTAATTCGCGGCTAAACGCTCTTGACTTTGCTTATTTCGCTGCGGTGTTGCTATCTAATTTTTCATCGTAGCTGGGAAAGAACCAGCCTGCAAGAATCGCAACCACGAACAAGAGAGCAATCTCTGGATGCTGCTGCAGGTATCGCGTGATCGTCATCAGTGCGCTCATCGTTTTTACCTCCCTCGGCTAAAAACAAACGCCAAAAGCAACGCCCATCACCAGGACCTCTGGCGATGGGCGTTCTTGCTGAGACAAGCCACTTAGATTCGTTCACCAGAGACACACTTGTGCTAGCAACAACAGCACAGTTTGGTGCTCTGGCAGTTCATTCGTTCGCGCTCTATTTCTTTCTCGGGTACTGTCATTTTGCAGCCGTCGTAGCCAGATCGCGCTGCGCATAGTACCAATCGGTGACTTTGAGATCCCCGTTGTTGAGCACGCGCGCGTCGGCGTCTTTCTTTGAGAGTGGCGGAGGGGCCATGACCGGCTTGCCCGGCACCCAGTTGGCGGGTGTGGAGCAGGCATTGGCGTCGGAGGTCTGAAGCGCATCGAACACCCGGATGATCTCTGCGATGTTCCTACCCAGCGACAACGGGTAATACAAGATCGCCCGTATTGCGCCCTTGGGATCGATGACGAAGACGGCCCGCACGGCTGCCGTATCGCTTACCGCTTCGTGCACCATGCCGTAGCTGGCGGCAACTTTCTGGTCCAGGTCTGCGACGACCGGAAACTCTATCTTTACGTCGAAGTTCTGCTCAATATTTCGGGCCCAGGCGATATGGGAATAAACCGAATCAATCGATACGCCAATGAGCTGAACATTGCGTTTTTCAAACTCGGAATAATTGCGGCCAAATTCCACAAACTCCGTGGTGCAGACCGGAGTGAAATCGGCGGGATGGGAAAACAGTAATACCCATTTCCCCTTATTGGTGTAATCGCTGAGCCGGATCACGCCGTGGGTGGACTTGGCTTGAAAGTCCGGCGCCGGTTCATTGATACGCGGGAATCTGGGCGGTGCTGCCAATTGATTCATTAATCTTCTCCAAAAGTAAGTTAGATTGCTCAAGAATGCCGGGCCTCGCCACCTCGCCTACAATGAGCACCGCCGGAGCGGGAACTCTGGAGGCGAATTGAAGTTCGAAGAGCGTGAGAAAACGGACCTGCTGCTCCTTGCGGCCGGCATTGGAGACCAGCGCGCATGGCGTGGCGCTGCTCAATCCGAGTTGCAGAAGCTCGTCTACGGTCTTGCCGTAATCGGGGCCGGGCATGTAGATCGCATAGGTGGTCTGCTGGGGATCCAGCAGGGTGCGCGAGAGCGGCTTGCCATGGCTGTTGTGCCCCGTCATCAGCACCAGGGTTGAAGCCGCGCGGCGGTCCGTAAGCGTAAGGCTGGCCGCGGCTGCGGCGGCTGCAGATGCGGTGATGCCGGGAACGATTTCATAAGGGATTCCGGCGTCGCGCAGTGCCTCCAGCTCTTCTCCCAGGCGGCCGAATACCGCTGGATCGCCCGCCTTCAGACGCACTACCGCCTTCCCCTGCTGTGCATACGAGACCAAAAGGCTGTTGATCTGTGCCTGAGTGATGGAATGGCTTCCGCAGCGCTTGCCCACTCCCACGACCTGCGCTTCGGGTGACGCCAATTCGAGAATTTCTCGCGGCACCAGATCGTCGTGCAGGATGACCTCTCCGGCACGCAGTACGGTTGCGGCCCTCACGGTAAGCAGGTCTGCCGCTCCCGGTCCGGCCCCGACAATCGAGACTTTGCCTGTCATAACTTTATGCGCTTCTCCGCTGAGGATTTCCTTTTTCGTCTTCCCAGCTCTCTACGGCTTGCACCAGGCGGGCCACCAGTTTGTCCACGTTGCCGATCATGTTCAGGCCGTCGCGCTGGTGCTCTCTCAGCACTTCCCTCAATATTGCCGCTAGGGTTGATTCGTTGTTCATGTCTGCCTCCTGAAATCCTGATTGCCAATAGCTGCCGGTTTGGTGTGCGCCAGCAGGTGCAAAAGCTCTTTTCTCTTTTCGCTGCGTGGCAACACCTTCAGCAAGCCGGTGCGTACCCGGCCCAGCCAGCCAATCCACGATTCATATTCCGGCCCATACTCTTGCTCCAGCTCTTTGCGGACCTTCTGGGCCAGCGCCGGGCTGTTGCCGCCCGTAGAGATGGCGATCTGAAACTCACCCCGGCTCACCACCGCCGGAGCATAGAAATCGCAGTACTGCGGATCGTCTACGGCGTTGCAAAGAATGCCGGCCTCTTTTGCTTCCTCATAAACAGCATGGTTCACGGCTTCGGAATCGGTACCGGCAATCACCAGAAAGTAATCGCGGACCAGGCCGGGGCGGTATTCATCGGCCACGTGCTTCAGCAACCCCTGTTCCGCCCACCCGCGAATCTTTTCGCTGATCTGGGGCGCAACTACCGTCACATCGGTGGCGGAGCGGAGCACGCCAAAGAGTTTTTCTTCGGCGACCTGTCCGCCGCCTACGATCAGGACTTTCTTTCCCTCAAGCTTTAGGAATAGCGGATAGAGAATCATGGTTGCTCCTTCAAGTGCAGTCCGCACTCGGTTTTTTGCAATCCGGCCCAGCGTCCTGAGCGGAGATCTTCGCCCTCTGAGACTTGCCGCGTGCAGTGCGTGCAGCCAATGCTGGGATAGCCGGAGTCATGCAGCGGGTTATAGGGCACATGGTTTTCGCGGATGTACTGCCAAACCTGCGCTGATGTCCAGTCCGCCAAAGGATTCAGCTTTACCAGCCCAAAACTGGAATCGAATTCAATCTTGCCAGCGTTGCGGCGATTTGCCGTCTGGTCCCTGCGGATGCCGGTGACCCACGCCTGAAGCCCCGCCAATTTCGCTTTCAATGGTTCTACCTTGCGCAGATTGCAGCACTGATCGGGGTTGCTCTTCCAAAGCTGCGGGCCGAACTGCTCTTCTTGCTGTTGAGGAGTCAGCCGGGACTGACTGCGCTCTACCTGAATTCCGTACTTGCTCTCAATCCTGCCGATCAACTGGTAGGTTTCCGGGAAGAGAAAATCCGTATCCAGAGTGAATACCCGGAAGCGCGGCTGCACCCTTGCCGCAATGTCGATCAAGACGACATCTTCAGCTCCAAAGCTTGAGGCCAGCGCTATGGAATCTCCAAAGCGCTCCAGGCCCCAGGCCAGCACCTCTGCGGGCTTCCAGCTCTCGGCCACAATTTGGATTTCGTCGTAATTCATAGGAACCAGATTCACAGCAACCGTGCTCATCAGCAACCATCCCCAAAAAATTAAAAGGCCCAGATACTTTGGTCTGGGCCGGTAAAGACAAATACTCTTGCCCTACACCGGTCCTGCCCGCATACAACACATCTTGACTTGACACATAATCGGCATCGCTAGATTCCAATCGCTCAGATCTTTGAATAAAACCACTCCAACAAATTGGTATTACGTATTGCCCTTCTGATCACCGGCCATCAGCGCAAATCAGCGGTTAAAAATCTCGCTCTTCGATCAGTGGCTTCAGTGTGAATCAGTGGTAAAGACGCTTGCTCTTCTACTAATCTCTCAATAAGCTTCCATTTCATGCGGCGGCCTGCCCGGAGACAGGTCGCGGGCCACAGCCGCCAGCGCTTCGCCGGCAAGAAAGGACCGCAGCTCCGTCTCTGAATGCCGCGCAAAGAACTGGCGCAGGTTCTCCGCCGGACTTCGCTGATCAAGGTAATTGCGCAAGATACGCTCAATGGCGTCCGGCACGTCATGGCCCGCGCACCGGTATCCAACAGGGCGCGCGAACCCGGCGTGCTGACCCACCGAACCTCCCAGGCAGAAGTAATAGGCATCCACCATCTGGCCATTGACTTTAATCTTCTTGCCTTCCAGTCCAATGTCCGCCAGCCGATGCTGCCCGCAACTGTTAGGGCAGCCGGTCACGTTGAGCCTTAATTCCTGATCGAAGGTGGGCAAGCGGTCTTCCAGCTCTTCCACCAGCCACCGTGTAAACGCCTTGGTCTCAGTAATCGCCAGCTTGCAGAACTCTGAACCCGTGCAGGCCACCGCTCCGCGCCAGAAAGACGAAGCCGCCACGTGCAGCCCCGCGAGTTCCAGTTCGAGCGCCAACGCCTGGGCCTTTCCCTTGGGCACATTAATGATCACCAGGTTCTGAGTGTTGGTGGTGCGCAGCTCGCCGGTGCCGTAGCGATCGGCCAGATTTGCGGCAACCCGCATCTGCTCGGGGCTGAGTCTTCCTCGCAGCACGGAAGCCCCAACATAGAAGAGTCCTGGCTGCAGTTGCGGATGGATGCCGGCGTGATCGCGGAATATATCCGCTGGCACCTGTTCTGGCTCTGCAGGATCCAGCGCATAGCCCAGCCGTTTTTCCACTTCGGCCAAAAATGATTCAGCGGTCCAACCATGTTGCAGGAACAGAAATTTCAGCCGCGCCTTCTCGCGGTTTTCGCGCAGGACATTGGCCTCGCGGAACAACTCGGTCACCGCCTTCAGCACCGGCAGCACCTGCTCCCAGCGGATAAAGGCATTCAACCGCACAGCCAGATGAGGGTCGGTAGAAAGTCCGCCGCCCACGCGGAGTGAAAATCCAACTTCGCTTCCGCGCACCACCGGGGTAAACGCCACATCGTTGATTTCCGGATACGCGCACCAGTCACGGCAGCCGCTGATGCTGATCTTGTACTTGCGCGGCAGGTTATAAAACTCAGGGTTGCCGACCAGAAATTCCGTGGCCTGCAAAACCAGCGGAGAGGCATCGCAAATCTCATGGGCATCCACCCCGGCCAGCGGGCACCCTGTGATGTTGCGGGTAACGTCTCCGCAGGTTGACATGGAGGTGAGCCCGTTGCTCACCAGCGTATCAATAATTTCCGGCAGCGCCTCAATGGTCACCCAGTGCAACTGAATGTTCTGCCGCACCGTAATATCGGCAATGCCGCGCGCGTGTTTTTCGGTGAGATCGGCAAGCGCGCGCAACTGGCTGGAACGAACAATTCCGTTGGAGAGGCGGATCCTCACCATGAAGTACTGAGTAGCCTTGCCTTCGCCGCCGGTCCCGCCCACGGCTCCGGCGCCATCGCCCTGCGTATAGACGCCCCACCAGCGGAAATAAGTCTTGATCCATTCATCCGGAATCGAGTCGTAACCGTGGCGCGCAAAATTGCGTATCTCATCAAGGCACTCCCAGGGGTTCTTGACCGCCTTGAGCCTCTCGGCCCGCTGTGCCTTGGTTTCTTTAGGTTGTGCTTGTACGCTCATTCAATCTTTCCTGTTAAGTCCGGTGCAAAAAGTAAAAGGCCCATCGCTTTCTCTGGCGATGGGCCCGTTTCCTAAACTTATGATTGCGTTTTAGGTTACAGCACGGTCAGCCAGAGACACGCCGGTCGCTTGACAACAGCAACACATACACATCTTCTGGCAAATGGCTGACATAACTCGTTAACCTTAATTCTGTTTGATGCGCTTTGTCAAGTTGAGTTCAAATCCCTTAACCGCGATTTGCGCGGATACTCGCGGATTAACTTCTGAGAAATCAGGGGTGTCTGATTTTGTCTCTCCTGCCAATTTTCGTGAGAACTTGGGGTAAATTCTCAACTTCCTCATAGCTGTGATGATGTTGATCCGCGCGTATCCGCGCAAATCCGCGGTAAGGTTTTGGGTGGCAGAGTACGAAAGTTACATTCGTTACGTCTAAGAGCATTCCGCCCTTGACCTCCAAAGACCAACCGGCTATAGTGAGCTTCTCAATGAACGGCTGCCAGAATATCGCGCTGATTAAAGCCACGGCCATGGCCATGTGCACAACAACACGCACATCCACACCTATGCGACATTCTGGCGAGTCGGCGGTTTAAAGCACTAATAAGCTAAATCCCAAACCCACTCGCCAAAGGCGGGTGGGTTTTTTATTTGGCGCAAAGGCAAAGGGGCAAAAGACAAAAGCGAATGACTTACGCAGAGCGTAGTTACGTAAACCAAGACGATGAAAGCTGTCAAAGCTGGCAGGTGACCGTGCCGGCCACCTCCGCCAATCTGGGCTGTGCTTTTGATTGTGGTGGATTGGCCCTGAAGCTTTATTTGAAAACCTCTTACACGCCCTCCCGCTCTTCAGACAGCCTGACCCTCGAGTATCATGGCAGGGCTCCCGATCGCATACCGCTCGATGATTCTAACCTCGTGCTTTCCTCCTTTCGCTACGCCTGCGCTCATCTGGGCCGAGCTGTCCCTGAAGGGCATATTCAGGTTGAGAGCGACATCCCAGTCGGCGTAGGTCTGGGCAGCAGCGCCGCTGCGGTGATAGCCGGCCTGGTCTTGGGCGTGCGATGTTGCGGTGCGGATGTTCCGGCAGGGGAACTCCTGCGCTGGGCTGAAGAAATTGAAGGTCACGTTGATAATGCCGCCGCAGCCTATCACGGCGGCCTGGTTCTTGCGCTCTGCAACAACATCGATCAGGTAGTCACTTTAAAAACCACCTTCCCTGACCATATCAAGCTGGTTGTCGTCACCCCGTCAGTGACGGTGCCGACGCATGAAGCCCGGCGCGTGCTACCAAAAGCGTATGAACGCGCAGATGTTCTCCATACCCTCCAGCGCACGGCTTTGCTGGCCGCCACTTGTTTTTCCGGAAAATTTGAGCTCTTTCCGGAATTGTTTGACGACCGTTTGCATCAGCCTTATCGCCAGCAGTTGGCTCCCGGCATCGCCGAAAGCCTGCGGTTCCGGCATGAAGGCCTTTTGGGAATCGCCATCAGTGGGTCAGGGTCATCGGTGATTGCCATGACCGTGGCCAATGAGAGTCAAATCGCTGAGTGCTTGCAGAAAATTTTTGCCCTGAAGGAAGTCCAGACCGAAGCGCTGATCACTTCAGCGGACAACCGCGGCTCTGTTGTCACCTGTATCGGGAAAGCGGCGAATGCAATAGGAGAAACAAACGCAGTAGGAGAAAAACGATGAGTGGAAAGCGGTTGATCGTAATGAAATTCGGCGGTACCTCCGTAGGCAGTGCGGAGCGGTTCCGGCTGTGTGCCGAAATCCTCCGCACTGCCGCCGAAAAAGACAGGATCATCGTGGTGGTCTCGGCCGTGGCCGGCGTTACCGATGTGATTCTCAAGACCATTGAGGCGTCCCGCCAGGGCGATGCGGCGATGACCGATGCGAGCCTGCGAAAGCTTGAGCTGCTGCATCAGGCGCTCATCGCAGAGCTATTCGGCGACGGCCACTCTCACACCGTCTTGTCCTTCGTGAACCAGGTCCTTGATCAGCTTCGCAGCTCCTGCCGTGCGTTGCTCACGCTGCGCTCCCAGATCTCCGCTGAGACCAAAGATTCTCTTGCCGCCCTGGGAGAGCGCATCTCAGCCTGGGTGCTGGCCAACTATCTTTGCCAGACGGGGACCAGCAGCGAGTTTGTCAGCGCCGAGAATGTGGTTGTGACCGACAGCAACTTTGGCAATGCCGCTCCGGACATGCAGGCAACCGTCGAGCGTTGCCAGGCTGTGATTCTGCCGATCGTAGACCGCGGAGCGATACCGGTGGTGACCGGATATTGCGGCGCCAACAAGGCTGGGCAGACCACTACCTTGGGACGCGGCGGCTCGGACTACTCCGCCACCATCATCGGCGCGGCCGCCGCTGCCCATGAGGTGTGGATCTGGACCGATGTGGATGGCGTACTGACCGCCGATCCTCGCATCTGTCCCGATGCCGCCACCCTGCCGGAAATCAGCTTTGCCGAAGCCATTGAGCTGGCCTATTACGGGGCCAAGGTCATTCATCCCAAAGCCGCCTATCCGGCCCTGGATGCCGGCGTAGCGGTATGGATCAAGAACTCCTTTCAACCTCATGTCGGCGGGACAAAGATCACTCACTCCGCGGCCCCGTTCAACTCTCCGGTGAAAGCGGTCACCTGCGTCAATCATGCAACCCTGATCACCCTGGTGACCCGGCGCGATGTGCATTCCGCCGAGTTGTTCGGACGGCTCTTCCTGCGTCTGGGTCAGGAGCAGGTTGATCTGCTGTTTGCTACCCAGTCGTCACCCGAACACGCCTTAGGACTGGTGGTGCGCAAAGAAGACACCGCGCGCGTGCTGCACCTGATCCACAACGTCTTTCGCATTGAGTTGGCGCAAGGCGTGGTCCTTCCATTGGCGATACAAAACGACATCGCTGTGATAGCCGTGCTGGGCGAATCCATGCGCGGCACCTGCGGAATTCTGGGCCGGGTGTTCTCGGCGGTGGCCGCGCAGCAGGTCAGCGTAATTGCCGTTGCGCAAGGGGCAAGCGAGTTGAGCATCTGTTTCGCGGTTGCGTCCGCGAATGCGGCCGAGGTAGTACGCGCTGTTCACAGTGAATTTTGTGAGGGAGCGGAGTTCGCAATGGGCCCCGCTTCCCGGCCTGACCTGTCTCTTATAGCTGGTGTGTGATGAACTGGTGTGTGTGAAGACGATGAAGACTATGCCCAACACGCTGATTGGTGCTCACGTACTGCGCTGCGTCCATTGCGGCGCGGTGCAGAGCAAAGTTGACCGCTTGTTCCGATGCTCGGACTGCAGCGAGCTGCTGGAAGTGATT
>Ga0210400_10001274_pt1 | contig 25195 bp, 19 predicted proteins | sample IncBWH26MmetaG_FD_155456 | JGI IMG/M metagenome (GOLD analysis project Ga0210400, IMG submission 155456) | Forest soil microbial communities from Barre Woods Harvard Forest LTER site, Petersham, Massachusetts, United States - Inc-BW-H-26-M | ecosystem: Environmental > Terrestrial > Soil >...
TCTGAGGGCGATATCTCATGAAGGGCCAGCAAAGCCCCAATGCAGCCAGCACAGCCGCCTATCACATCCAGGCTCTCGTCCTTATCAATGAGTTCTGGCAAATCTTCGACCATGCTGTTTGCAAACGAGATGAGCTCCTCATCCTGCCATAGTGCGGCGAGGTGGCACACCATATAGATGATTCCTCCCCAACCGTCGAAAGCGCCGATTGAGCGAAGATTCTTTCCACTGTTCTCCAAACGTGCTCTCAGGGTGTCCAGTGCCCGGCGAGCCAGTTTCGTGTATCTGTCAAAGCCGAATGATCCCAGATAGGCCAAGGAAAGAATAATTCCCGACGATCCGGCGTAGAGGTCTTCGAAGAGAGCATCCAGCGACCAGGATTTTTTCACGTAAGAGAATCCGATCCAGGTAGCATGGTTTTCGTCCTGGAGCGAAAGCTCTTCCAGTCGGGCTCCGATTCGACACGCTTCCTCAATCAGTAACGGGGCCAGCTCTTTCCGGCTCAAAATTGAGGATGGCGATACAGGTTCGTATCCGGCCCGCGTCAGGTTGTCCTCCTGAAGATCAAGGGTTGCCAGCGACGCCTTGATGAACCAGACTTGCCTACGGCAATCCTCCGCGCCCAGGCCCTCGATGCATTCCCTGGAGAGAGCCATTCCCGTTTTCGCAAAAACCTTTTCAAGCTTCTCGCCGTTGCTGGTAAAAAGATCGTTCGATGCGGGACATGTGGTGAAGATAGGAACATCGCCTTCGCTCAGGTCCCGGCGCTCTGCTGTGATCAGTCGCAGCAAATAAGAGTTGCTTTCCACTCCTACCCACAGCCGGTCAAGCAATCGATCAAGGTCAAGGGCGTCGCGCAGGTAATCCGGGTGAAGGGTCTGTGAGAGGAGTACTCCATAGCCGCGTGTGGCTCGGGCCACTACGCGTACTTCGTTCTCGGCGAAGCAGCTGAGTGGCCCGTCATCGCAGAGCAATTCGTTGCGGTGAGCGCGAAGCAAGTCGTACATTTTGGTGAAGCCTGCGACGATCTGCGCGACATATGCCCGGACATCAATCTCTACACCGTCAATGCTGGGGCGGTTGCGTGCGCCAGGCATACGGAAAGGCTGTTTGACCGCCGCCATTTCGTCTGTGCCTTCGCCCGCCCACTGCAAGATGTTTTCGGTCACCTGGCCAGGAGCGCCACCCAGACCACTCAGTTCCATACCTATGTAGTCGCCGTGGGCGCCGGTTCGCCTTGGCAGCAAACCGGCCCTGAGAACCGACCGGCTCTTGGCCAGGGCCACAAATCTGATATCCGGCTGTTTCACATCAATTTCGCGAAGCCAGGGATGAAACAGCGCTTCCAGGTCCACCAGAACGGGATGCTCGCCGCATGCCAGAAGGTTCTCAAAGTGAAAATCAGTAGCTTGCAACACGTAAAGAATGGCCAGGTACTCTCCCTGCCTTTCATAAAAACGGACGACTTCTTCATGGGACCGGCAGCTGGCGGTGTTAACGAATTCCACCCACCCATACTCTTCACGTTTCAGGACTCTTACGGTTCGCAGTTGAGGATATGCGCCTTTCCGATTCACCCACCGGATGAAGTCTTGAAAATGCTCGTCGACGGCGATGGATCTGGGTTTGTAAACAAGCTGAAGGCCGCTTTCAAATCGCGCGATAAGAACGGACCTGCCCCGGCGGTGCGTGTCGCCTGCGCCTGCCGAGGCCTCCACCAGCAGGCCACACTCGGGACCAATGTTGAAGAGGTTTACGATTTCATTCCAGTCGGCAGCCAGCCTTTCGAGAACCTCGGCGCTATAGCTGACCCAATTCTCAATAGAGGTAGCTAGACGGCGCGCCAGCACGGGATATTCCGACAGAAGCTTTTGCGCTATATCACTGCGAGACAAACGTTCTGTGAAATTGGCGAAACGCTCTGCCGGCGTCGCTCCCTCCAGCTCTCCCTCAAGCCTGGCGACGTGTAATTCCAGCACCATGGTCTTGGCGATAATCATGAGCAAGCGGGCGGGCAAGTTGACGAACAGGGCGTTCACGGCGCTCTCCGGCGCAAAAGGCGCAACAGGGTGGCCATGTTTGATGCGCTCTACTCTTGCTTGTAACTGAAGGCGCGCGTCCATCATGAGCGGTTCAACCAGTTTTAAAAACGCGGCCTCCGGATGATGGGCAACCTCTCCCCAATTTCCCCGGTCTCCGTTCACCAGCGCTGCAGGACTGGAGTAGGCGCGGGCCAGCATCTGTGCCCATTGCGGCGCTGTGCCGTTGCCGCCGAATGCTTCAACCGGAGTGCCCAAGAGGCGTGTGAACTCGTCTTCACTGATTCCCTCCATTGCGAGTCGATCAGTGAAATATGAGTCCTTATCAAAGGGCGAGCTGGCTCGCCACAAAGCAAGAGTTTCCGCGGCGAGCTCGCGGTCAATTGCGACTTGTGTCTTGTTCTCAGCGTGGCGGAATCTGTAGAGGCGCTCAGTCAGGGACCATGCCCGCCGCCACGAGCCATCATCGAGAATTGACGCACCCATGCTGATATCTCTTGAGAACACAGGAAGGGATGACAAAACTTACGTTTTACCTTCTGGGGGTCCGCTAATGGATCGCGGCCCCCCCAAAAGGGTAAAAACTGCAGTCACATTATTTCAGGGGAAGTCGAAACCTATAGGCAACAGGCAGCCGATCAGTCGCTGCTCTTAGCACCCACAGGATTTCCAGCTATGGAATGTAAACTCCGTGCATCCCAATGCCGTGGTGAGAGGTATGGAAAAATCTCCCTCTTCCATCATGAGCCCACCCGCGATTTTCAATTCCTGATCAGTCAGCATAGCGGGTCCGGCGGGGTGGTCCGGCAATGTTTGAAGTTGTTTTGCAGAGAGACTGCGCCGATATCTGGCGTCCTTCCAAGAGCGAACGACATCCGGGCTGGCCTGTGTTGGAGCGGTGACAAGAGTTTCCATTAAGCTCTCCTTTCGGTGTGTTGTGCAGCTAAATGTTGCGCCTGCGCCGGAGGGACCGTCAAGGAGAATCGATCTCACTTGTGCGCTGCGTGTGGATTTGCGTTCCATTTTGGAACTGTTAGTGAATTTGACAGTTACAAATCGTGAGGACAGGTGGGATGAGGAATTCGCGGCAGTCCCTCGTGTCCTACTCGCAAGCTGGTAAAAGCGCTTGCTCGTGGACGGACCTCTCGGGATGACGTTCACGTTGAAGGTAGACTTTCGGTAGAAACATAAGTTTTGAAAGGCAGAGAAAAGGAGATTTTAGATTACGCGTTTGGAACAAAGAATCGAATGGCCCAGAAGGTGAGTGCGGCGACGACGGCTGATGCGGGAATCGTAAGCACCCAGGCCCAGACGATTCGTTTGGCGACACCCCAACGCACGGCAGAGAGACGCGTGGTGGATCCAACGCCGACGATCGCGCCTGTAATCGTGTGGGTTGTACTCACCGGAATGCCGTGATAGGCAAGAACGAACAGCGTAACGGCGCCCGCGCCCTCAGCGCAAAATCCGCCGACAGGACGAAGCTTGGTGATTTTTGATCCCATGGTGTGGACGATGCGCCAGCCGCCCATGTACGTTCCCAGCGCGATGGCGGCGTTAGCGCCAAGGATGATGTACCACTTGTAATTTCCCCATCCGGAAGCGAATTGTGCGGGCGTGAGATAACCACCGGCGAGCAGAGCCCCGGCAATGATGCCCATGGTCTTTTGTGCGTCGTTACCGCCATGGCCCAGGCTGTAAGCGGCGGCGGAGAGAAGCTGCAATTTTCGAAAAAGCTTGTCAACCGTGCGAGGCGCGGTGCTCTTGAAGATCCAGGAGACAGCAACCATCAATCCGAGACCGATGACCAGACCGATGAGCGGCGCCAGCACGATGAAGATGAGCGTGGCCATCCATTTTTCACCCAGGCCGGGAATTGTGCCGATGATCGGCCAGTGAAGTTTGGGTTCGCGCACCAGAACCTGCCAGCCCGCGCGGGCAATAGCTGCACCCGCAAGTCCGCCGATGAGCGCGTGGGAAGATGATGTCGGGAGACCCCACCACCAGGTAAGCAGGTCCCAGATGATGGCGCCGACGAGAGCAGAAAGAATTACATATTGCGTGGCCTGGCGTGGGTCAACAAGCCCGCCAGCAATGGTCTTGGCGACGGCCGTCCCGAAAATGAATGCGGCAACGAAATTGAAGAAAGCCGCCCAGATGACTGCAAGGCGCGGCGAAAGCACGCGGGTGGAGACCACGGTGGCGATGCTATTGGCGGCGTCATGGAAGCCGTTGATGAAGTCGAACGCAAGCGCGATCAGAATGGTGACTGCAACCAACAATCCGCTCAGGTGCACTTGGCTTGCCTCACTATTCCTTTATGTCGCTTCGCTCCAACCCGCTTTAAGAGTCTTCCAGGGGTGCCCATCATTCAGCCTTGACGTGAGCGGCTCGGCGCGTGGTCGGCCTAGCCGCTTCTCCTTGTTAGAAAATGTCGCTGTGCTCCACTCTTATGCGCTCTTGAGGACTACGCCTTCCAGAACATTGGCTGCGTCTTCAGCCTTGTCTGTGGCAGTCTCCAGGACTTCATACAGCTCTTTGAGCTTGATCAGGGAAATAGGATCTTTCTCTTTTTCGAACAGCACGGCAATAGCGGCGCGGGCGATGGTGTCGGCTTCATTTTCCAGCCGGTTGATTTCGACGCAGTTCTCCAACACGTTGTCATGCTTCTTGCCCAGCCGCGCCAGTGCGTCAGTCAGTTGATCGGCCTGCTTGACGATGAGCCCGGCCAGCAAAGATGCAGCCGGAGGAGCGCTGGTGATCTTGTACATGATCAGCCGAACACCGGCGGCGTAGATGAAATCCAAAACGTCGTCGAGCGAGGAGGCCAGCCGATAGATGTCTTCGCGATCGAAAGGCGTGATGAAAGTCTGATTGAGCTTGGTAAGAATATTGTGCGTCATGTCATCGCCGCGGTGCTCAATGTCCTTGAGCTGCTGCACGCGAGCGTCAACGTCTTTGAAGTCTTCTAGAGTCTGTTTGAGCAGGCGGGCGCCATCACCCAGATTACTGGCCATTTCGGCGAACATATCGAAGAACTTTGTGTCTCTAGGAACGAGGCGGACCATGTAAGCGGGAGTTCTCCTGGACAATTGTTACGGGACTGTTAAAGTCAACCGAGAAATATCGCATGTGGCCGGTGATCAGGTCAAACTGCCTGACGATGGATACAGAAATGCCCGGGTCTGCTGGAACAAACGGCGGAAGGCGCGGACCAGATAACGGATGGCCAGAATCGCCAGTAGCAGGCAGATCGCGGCGATTACACCGGCGAGCAGCGGATGCCTGGTAGCAAACCAGGTAAGAGAAATGGCTGCAAAGTCTTCAATGAGACTCAAAGCCATGTTTGAAAAAGGCTCAGGAGATGGTGTGACCGCTGTACGCATTGCGATCTTGCTTCCATGCGCAGCCAGAGCAATGGCGCCACCTAACGCGGCGACCGCCACTTGCAATCCGGGAGAAAGATGCTGAGCGGCGCCATAAGAGAGCAGCGTAGCGACCGGCACCTTCACAAAAGTGTTCAGGGAGTTCCAGATCAGGTCGAAGACAGGGATCTTGTCGGCAAAAAACTCGAGTCCGAAAAGAAGAGCACACACGACGATCACCGGCCATGATCCCAGCAGGTGCAGTGCAGCCGGCAATTGAAAAGCGTGAGCGTGAGAAAGCAGGCCAAGGGTAGCCACGGTCGCATAAACGTTCAACCCTGCGGCGAAGCTGGCAGCAATCACTACCGCCAGAATCTCGTTGCTGGTGAAAGAAAGCATTGCAACTGTGCCCCAAAAAAAAAAGGCCGCCAAGGCGGCCTTTCCCTCATACCTCGCTGACGCTACAGCGTACTTTCAATTTCAAAGCCCCAAGCTTCCAATAAAGGTTCTGGGATGTACTTGCTGTTTTTATTTCTGCGCGCCCACTCGCGAAGACGAGTAGAACGGATGTATTGATCAGGAGTCAGCTTGAATTCCTTGACTGCCTGCTCAAAGGATGTCACAACGGGGATCACTGGCCCGATGGGCTCAGGCTTGCCCCAGTTAGGATTACCGCGTCGCCTTGCCATAGTCGGTTTCGCCCTGCCTTTTAGATAGAAGAGTGCTTACACTTTATGACTTACCACTTTGGATTCCTGAAAGCTGCCTTTGGTTTCAATACTTAAGGGAAAAACTGGCTTGAATCGACCACCCTGGAATCAAAGCTTGTTGCGAAAAACCACTAATCTTAAAGGGTTTTCTGTCAACTTGCAAGCGTTTTTATTCCACTGATCCCCGTATTTTCTTCGCGCATTCACTCTTACCTTCGCGCATCTGTTTTTCCCGGGGTCTGAGCGCTGCGGAAAGCACATTTTCACCGCCCAGCTCTGCGACGACCATCATGCCCTAAATCCCCGTCGTCGGGTGTTCAAAACAGCACTCAGTTGTCTCCCGAACCGCCACCGGGCAGCTTCTCTAGTATGATGGTGTGCCGTTGAGTTAACCCTAACTCGCATAGGAGGCAAGAATGAGGTTCGTGGCGCGTGTTGTTGCGACAGTAATTCTGGGGTCCTTTCTTCTAACGCAGGCTTTTGCGGAAGATCCTGCAAATTCTTCCAACTCGACTACCAATGAGGCCACCGCTCCAAACGCAATCGCCAACTCCACTGCCTATCTGGCGCCATTCATTCCCATGCAAACCGAAACGGCCAAGCCCAAGACGAAGACCAAGGCAGCCGGCACCGATGAAGGCTATCCAGCGGTTGATCTCTTCGTCGGATACTCCTTCGTACGCTTCAGCACCAATGCCGGCGCCAAAGAGACGTTCAACTGGCATGGAGTTACCGGCGCTCTGGCCGGCAATGTCAATCGCTGGTTCAGCCTGGTTGCCGACTTCGGCGCTTATCGCATCAAGGATTTGCCGCGCCCCGTCAGTGGCAGCGCATATACGTTTCTCTTCGGCCCGCAATTTTCGCACCGCGGTGAGCACTGGACACCCTTCATTCACACCCTGTTCGGCGCTGCCCGTCTATCGGACATCCAGGTTTCCACCGTTCCCAGCGGCTCCGCTTTCTTTAATCGATCGTTTTCCCAGAACTCATTTGCCACGGCCCTCGGCGGCGGTGTCGACGGAAACTTTAACAAGCACATCGGCGTCCGTATATTTCAAGTTGAATATTTGATGACCAAATTCACTGATGGCCGCGACAACAAACAGAACAATCTGCGCGCCTCTGCCGGACTGGTGCTGCACTTTGGCGGCAATCCGCCGCCTCCTCCGCCCAATCATCCGCCAACAGTCACCGTCACAGCTAATCCGACAAAAGTTTTTGCCGGCTCCAATGACGCCATTGTCCTTCAAGCCCAGGCTGCCGACCCGGACAACGACACGCTGACTTACAAATGGACAGCCACCGGCGGCGCCGTTGAGGGCTCCGGCGCAGAAACTCGTTGGAATTCCTCCGGCGTTCAGCCGGGCAAGTACACCATCACCGTTGCGGTCGATGATGGCAAAGGCGGAACTGCTAATTCCTCTACGGACGTAACGGTCGAAGAGAAGCCCAATACGCCGCCTACGATTACTTGCGCGGCCAATCCGTCAACCATCACGGCGGGCCAGCGCGCCAGCATCACAGCCAACGCCACTGACGCGGACAACGACAAGCTGACCTATAGCTACAAAGCCAGCGGCGGCACCGTAACGGGCACCGGCGCTAACGCACAGTTCGATTCCACCGGCCTGGCTCCGGGAAATTACACCATTACCTGCCACGTGAGCGACGGTCGCGGCGGTGAAACCGATGCCACTGCGCCGGTCACCGTGCAGGCCGCGACGCCGCCCCAAGAACAAACTCAGCTCGAACAGCGCCTCTCGCTGCATAGCATTTACTTCCCCACTGCTCAGCCTACGGAGAACAGTCCCGTAACCAGCGGACTGCTGGCCAGCCAGAAGCGGACGCTGCTTGCCCTTGCCGGCGACTTCAAGAAGTATCTGGCTTTCAAGCCGGATGCTCACCTGATCCTGCAGGGCCACGCGGATCCGCGCGGCGGACCGGAATACAACAAGAAACTTTCTGAACGCCGCGTGGAGCGGACCAAGGCTTATCTCGTTAGCCAGGGCGTCTCTGCCGATGCCATTGAAACCCAGGGTCTGGGTGAAGAACAACCCATGAGCGCCGATCAGGTCAAGCAGGCCATCGACCAGGAACCGAACATCACCGCCGCACAAAAAGCGCAGCTCAATCGCAACGCTAAAGTACTGGCACTGGCCCAGAACCGCCGCGTTGACGTAACCCTCAGCACTACCGGACAAACGTCGGTGCGCGGGTTCCCCTTCAACGCTGAAGACGCTCTCAACCTGATTAATCCGCGCGGCGCGCCTGGAACCCACAAAGCTCCAGCCAAAACCGCACCCAAAACAGGTGCACCCAAAACCGGCACAGCCAAGAAGAAAGCGCCGGCCAAGAAGCAGTAAATTAACGCCGGGAAAAACACAACGTAGAGACGTCGCAGGCTACGTCTCTACCTCAAGAAATATTTGCGGCAGGCTTAAAATGCCTGCCGCTCTTTTTTGCGCAACGCCGGTTTGCGACCTGACAGATCAAACCCTTGGCTGCACAAAAGAAAAGCGGGACGTTTCGACCCGCCTTTCTGGTTTCGCCCGTTCCCAAGTTCTAGAAGCGCGCGTGGAATGAGAGTTGCAGCCTTCTCGGGCCAACGCCATTCAGATCATCGGCTGCGGGGTCACCAAGCCCCCCGAACGTCTGATGCCCGGCCAGGAGGTTTCGACTTACCTTCCCGTCCCTCAAATTTGCGATGTTGAGAATCTGGCCTTGTGCGCCGGCGAACGTACCGTTGAGCCGCTGGCAATTCGTGCATGCGGGATCCGGCGACAGAGGCAAAACCGTCAGGACGTCATTGCTGTTGAACGACGACCAGTTGCTGTGATTTAAGACGTTGAAGGCATCGAACCGCAGTTCAAGCTTCACGTTTTCCGCCTTGGGCATGCTGAAGGTCTTGTGAAGAGATGCGTCGAACTTAACAAAGGGTGACCCAATTGCCGCGTTTCTCTCCAGGTTTCCATTCGCCAACTGGAAGTCAACAACGTCTCCCGAGAATGCGTCGATCGGGCCATTGGGATCTCTCCCTGCAGGCGCAAGGAATGTGTTCTGCACGATCAGATTGCACTGGGCCGCCGGGTGTCCCGCCGTTATGCAGGCCGGTATCGCATTGGGACCGAAGTTCGCATTGCTTCCGTCAAATGATCCGATTCCCGCGACGGAGACGGTGCCATCAGGCAATACATTCGGGCGTTGCTGGGTTTCGCTGCCTGCCCCAAAGAATCTGCTGCCGTTTCCAAACTCAGAAGAACCGGTAGAGAGAGGATAAGGACGGCCGGAGAGGATCTGACCCACCCAGCTCAGACCCAGATTGTTGGCTACAAAGCCGACGAAGCGATTGCCGGTCATTTTCCCGGAATCCAGCACAACGCCCATGTTGGCGGCATGACGGATATCGTTGTAGGCGGGGCCCAGCTCGGCACGGATATTCCGGTAATCGCCAGGTTCGGAAATACCGAAAAAGTCTTCGCTGGAGGTTATCGCGTGAGACCAGGTGTAGCTGGCGTTAAATTGTACGTGGTTGGAAAACCTCTTCTGCGCACTTACCACCATGCCGTTGTAATGTGAAGTACGAGAGTTCTCGTTGGTGCGGATCGCGGTGAAGACTTGATTTGGCCGAGGACCATAGAAGAAGAATCCAGGATGCGCCGGATCAGCAAGCACGGGAGGAGCGTTGACATCACGCTCACCAAACAGTCCAAAACCCCATTGTCCAATGTATTGGATCCCTCCTACGAGGGTCTTGGTGAATTCGTGCTCGATACCGAAGTTCACCATGCGCATTTCAGGATTTTTCAGATTTGGAGCAATGGGCCGAATACGACCGCAGTTAGGAGGACACGCAACGTTTCCCGTCAGCAATGCGGGATTGGGGGCATTCGGGAAAGACGCCAGGACCGCCGGGTTCGTGGTTGTAATCGTATTGAGCGTAGTGCCGTCAAAGTTAAGCGAGTCCAGCACTACGTTGTTGAACGCCAGCATGGTGGTTTCAGCAAAACCGGCACGAACCAGGGTCCTCTCCCATGGAGCATAGGTGAACCCCACGCGAGGCTGGAAATTGTTGTTGTCAGAGCTGCAGGCCGAAATCAGCCCGTTTCCCTGGAGGCAGGTTCCGTTCGGGCCGGGGATTTTTCCCCCTTTGAATGCGCCGGCCTCGTAATCCCAGCGCAGGCCGTAATTCAAAGTCAGCTTTTTGGTGATTTTCCACGTGTCCTGGGCGTAAAAGCCATAAATATTGTCTTTGGAGGTCACTTCACCCGGCCCAACGGCAAAGGTAAAGCTGGACGGGAGGCCACTTGATGGATCAAGAACGTACTGGCCAAAGTGGAACTGCGGAAACAATGAATTCCACGGGTAATAGCTGATGTTGAACCCGTATTTCATGGTGTGCTTGCCGCGGGTCCATGTCAGATTATCGATGTACTGGTACCTCTTTTGCAGACCTCCCTGGGGGCAGCAAAAATCTGCGCCAGTCTGGGTCCCATCAGGATGGATCACTCCGGGCGCAGTCGTATTATCGGTTGTAGCGGTGACAAACCGGTAGAACACGAACCGTGCTTCATTGACAATTGTGGGGGTTAGTGAGGAAATGAAGCCGGCGTTGAAACTGGCATTGTTAATTGTGCTGGCGGTGAGATCATCAGGCGTAACGTTGCTCCCTGTCTGAACGATTACATTGCTGATTCTAAGACGGTCGACCGCATAGCGCATCGAAAGCGTATTGTTTTGCGAAACCTTGTAGTCAACCTTGCCGGAATAGAGCAGATTATTCACCCCCTGCGGAACCGTTACGCTTGTTCCAAAAGGCGTCAGTGTGAACGGAAAAGACTGCCGGCTTAGCTCGTAGCTGGTAAACCAGAAGAGCTTGTTCTTGATGAATGGCCCGCCTACGGTAAAACCGCCTTCCTGGCGCTGGAAAGGCGCCCGGGCGCATCCTGAAATGTCGCTGGTGCCGCGCACGCTGGCGGGACATCTTGTCTCCGTGAGCGGTATGAGACCGGTCGCAGGATCCACGAGTCCCAGGTTATAGAAGGGATCTGAAGCGGCAAGGTTGCGGCCGCGGAAATAAGCGTGACCTTCACCGTGTACCCCGTTAGTGCCAGACTTGGTCACCACATTCATGACGAGGCCCGTTGCCTGTCCGTACTCGGCGTTGTAATTATTCGTGATTACCTGGAATTCCTGCACCTCGTCCACTGATGCGCCAGTGCTGTCGCGCCCCGATACCAGTTGGTCAGTGATGTTGGCGCCGTCCACGTTATAAAGATTGCCGCGATTGTTAAAAGATCCGGGAGCAATCAGGTCCGTGGTAAGACCGCTGGTGTCCTGCTTTACTCCAGGCGCGGTGAGCGCGAGCGCGGCATAATCATTAACGCTCCCATTAACGCCCCCGCTCGCCCCTGCAAAGGCGGGTAAACGTTCCAAGTCGAGGCTGGTAACAGAAGTGGAAACGTCTGTTCTGGTGGTCTCAATGAGCGGCGCTTCGGTGGTTACTTCAACTGATTCAGTAGAACCTGCAACACGCAGCTTCATGCTGAGATCTCGTTGATCGCCTAGATTGAGAGCGATGTTATTTGCCTCGCCGGTGGCGAAGCCTTTGGCTTCTACTTTTACGTTATATGTGCCGGGTTGTAAGTCGGGAATGGTGTAATTTCCGCTGGACGTAGTGTTGACGGTGCGGCCGAGGCCGGTGGCCTGATTGGTGGCTGTGACCGTCGCACCGGGGACCACCGCGCCTTGTGGATCAACCACTTGTCCGACGATTGTTGCAGTTGTTGCGCTCTGCCCGAATACGATCGTCGCGGGCACGAAAAGCAATAAGCAGAGAGAACAAAGCATTCGACGAAGCTTCATAATATAATTCCCCTTTTCTGGTCAGCTTCCAGGTTCTTCCGCTGGCTTGCTGCGGGCTCATCGTTCTCGGTGCCTAAAAGCTCGGCCTTTGCCTGGATCTTGGAGGCAGTTTCAGAGACTCTTTTCGAATGGTAGGGGCGCTACTCAGATGTCACAATTCATCGTCGGAATTAGCGTGATTTCCGCATGGAGAACTAAGGGAAGGCTCGATTTCCGTTCAGGCGGTTTCTACTACTTTCGATGTAGGGCAGAGGGTTCGAATGCATGATCTGCTGAAAAGCGTTCGGTTGACGACCAAACGACGCGTGAAGCAATTTTGTCGTCACCTGCCGTAAATCCTACGCAACCTGGTGGCAGCAATGAATTCACACAGGTAGTACCGGACGTCCTTCTGGCAAGCGCAGAAAAGAATCAAAAACGAGAGATTCTTACCCTCTGAATCGCCCATAGGCCCCCCGTCATCTAATGATTTGGACGAGTCTCCGCCATCTGCTAAGGTAGAGACGGGTCTTTTGAGACCTTTGATCCTCGAAGCAAAGGATCTTCGAAACAAACGATCTTTGACAACAAGGACTGGCCACAGTCCTTTCCGTAACAAATGGGGGCGTCACGGCTTCGACGGAAATGCTTGCGGCCAAGAGGCATACCGGGGCGCATTCCCCCGTAAGTGGTGCAAAAACAATAATTGCCAACTCTAACCAGTTTGCATACGCAGCTTAATTAAATAAGTTGCCGCTCTACACGGCTTTGTCCACGGGCTGTGCAAGGGCGTCACACAGTGGGCTGGTTCTCTCTGCTAAGCCAGGGCGGGAGGACGAGACATTCGGGCTAGCGTTTTGCGTTTCTTGTCCGTTCTAAGCGCAACACGCGAATCTGGCGGGGTAATTCCCGTCGGGTGAACTGGACTAAGTATGTAGGCTCTTGACCAGTGACGTTTTCGGACGTGGGTTCAACTCCCACCGCCTCCACCATAAAACCAGCCATTAGCAATTAGCTTTGTATCGAGAGATCGAGATCCTCCCTCGGTGTTACGATTTCGGCAATGCTCCGCAGATCCAAGTAATCCGTGTTGATCCGAAGTAAGGTTTTTCCTCTTCTCCCGAGGTTCCTCTGTGTTTCAACGGTGTTTTTTTCAATCGCCAATTTTTCCTATTCCGGCGATTTTGGCAATCCCCGCTGATCAGTGTCATCAGTGTTGATCAGTGGTAAGGTTAGTCCTCGTCCTTGTATTCTTCCGGAACGTCATCCTCAGGAAACTGCCTGGTCCGTATTTCTCCCTGGTCGGCGTCGGGAGCGTTCTCCACCCCGGCCACCGCTTCGGCTTCCATGTACTGACCTTCTTCCATCAACTCTTCGACGCTCTCGGAATCGTCATAGCTTCTGCGTGAAAGCCCTTGCGTATCGCCTGACTGCCCACCCGACGCGGCGCCCAGACCGCGACGTCCGCTAGGAGTGACAGGATTAACGACGGCCTCGCGTCGACGCGCGGTTCTCTTCGCAGTCGGCTTCTTCGTCGTCGCCGACTTCTTCTTCACGGGTGCTTTCTTCTTCGCCATAGCTTTTTTCGCGACGAGCTTCGCCGCGGCTTTTTCCTTGGCTACTCGCTTCTTTTTACTTTTGCCAATTTTGGCAATTCCGGTGGTTTTGGCAATCCTCTGCTGGGTTGGTTTTTTCTTGCTGACACTCTTCTTTTTGCGCGCTGGTTTTTTACTTGCCATGGAGAAAGTCTAACTCAAATGGCGTGGCATATACCAAGCAGCGGGGACGCAAACTTAAGCGCCAGTCTCCACGATCACCGCCAGCCGCATGGGCCCATGCGCACCTTGCACCAGGATCTTTTCGATGTCGGCTGTACGGCTGGAACCGCTGATCACGCAGGCATAAGAATTTCTTTCCAGCCGTCCGTCCGCAGTTGCGTTACGCAGCGCCGTTACCAGATCGGGAACCAGCTGTTTTTCGGTCGCATAAACAATGTGGGTTGGCGCCACCACCGACGCTCCGCGTCCGCCGCACGACGCGCTTACAAAGACCGATCCTGTCTGCGCGATCAGCGCATCGGCCAGCGTTACCGTGGCCCGTGATTTCTCCAGCGGCCCGCCCTGGCTCGACCAGCGAATCTGCCGCTGCGACCCTGCGGCCCCTATCAGCCGCCGCAGCACTGGATCATCCTGCACAAACACCTCTCCGTCCGGCAATGACAGCAAAACCTGTGCCAGAGCCTGGGCACTGCCTGCGGAGTTGGCGGTCAGTAGGCATTCCATCAGGTTGGCTTTGCACTCCTGTTGAAAGCGTTCCAGCGGATTTTCAACGGCCTCAAAGATCGGTCCGTAAAAAGTCTTGGCTTCGATCGGCGGCGCAGGCGTGCGTAGCCCTTCGCGGATACGCGCCAGGATCGCCTCGCGGCTGGGATTACTGATTGCCACCGGCGTTCCTCCCCAGTTCGTTTTTCCTAAGATCTTTTTTCCAAAGTTCTTTCTTCCAACGCGCACGGAATGATTGTGCCGGCAGCGGCACCGGCCTACGCTTCCGGCTCCACGCTCTCATCGGATCCAAAGCTGTTCCGGCCAGCCCCATGCCATAAAGCAAGCGCAGGCTGCGGCGCATCATCCATCCGCCCAGCGCAAATAACCGCGGATGCAGCATGACCGTTCGCCACAACTTAAATTGCCTTCGCTCACCAGCTGATTTTGCTCCGCCGGCCTTGGTGAAATCGCGACGGTTGTGCAGCAGATGATGATGCAGGTTGATGTTCACCGGACAAACACTCGTACACGCCCCGCACAATGACGACGCATAAGAAAGATGCTGGAACTCGCTGCCGCGCAGGTGCGGCGTCAGCACGCTGCCAATTGGCCCGGGATAAGTGGTGTTGTATGTATGGCCACCGATGTTGCGATACACGGGACAAATATTCAGGCACGCGCCACAGCGTATGCAGTGCAGCACTTCCCTTTCCTCGGCGTTGGCCAGCAAACCGCTTCGTCCGTTATCCAGCAGGACGACGTGGAATTCTTCCGGCCCGTCGGCCTCGTCAGCGCGCTTGGGCCCGCCGACGAGCGTGCTGTATGTGGTGATCGGCTGCCCTGTGCCGGAAGTCGCCAGCACCGGCCACAGGGTTCCCAGGTCTTCCAGTCGCGGAATCACTTTCTCGATTCCTGTCACTGCAACATGGATGCGCGGCAGACTCGTGCTCAGGCGGCCGTTGCCTTCATTGGTCGAAATCGCGACCGCGCCACTATCGGCCACCAGAAAGTTCGCGCCGGAAATTCCCATCTCTGCGGCAAAGAATGCTTCGCGAAGTTTGCGTCGCGCCAGCGCCACCAGCTTTTGCGGATCAGCGTCAGGAATGTCTTCCCCCAGCTTTTCGCGGAAGAGGTCGCGGATCTGGTTGCGGTCCAGATGCATGGCCGGCGTCACAATATGATACGGCGCTTCATTGCACAGCTGAACAATGAACTCGCCTAGATCAGTTTCCCAGACGTGCATGCCGGCTGCCTCAAGCACGGGCGCCAGGTGTATTTCCTCCGTCACCATCGACTTCGACTTCACCACGGTCTTCACGCCGCGGCTCACCGCCAGGTCTTTTATATAGGCGCACGCCTCGTCACCATTGGCCGCCCAGAAAACGTGTCCACCGCGTTCCAGCACCTTCTGCTCAAACTGCAGCAGATATTTATCCAGGTTGTTGATGGCCTCGCGCTTGATCTCCTGGCACTTGCGCCGCGCCGCTTCCCAGTCCTTGATGCGCGCGCGCCCACGCATGTGCGCGGCATCGTAGCTATCCATGTTCTTGCGGATAATCTCGCGATGAACCAGGTCAGCCGACTTCGTCGCTGCATCGCGCAGGAATTTCTGTGCCGCGGTCAGGGCGGAAGGCGTCTCGCCAGCCGGCGTCGGAGTTGGAATGTTCGTGCTCATGCCTTCGCTTCGCTCGCCAGAATGCTGGCCAGGTGGATCGTCCGCGCGCGATCTTTGCGCCGGCCAAGAATTCCCTGTACATGCATCAGGCAACTGGGATCAATCGCTGTGACGTACTCGGCGCCGGTCACCGCCACGCTGTCGCACTTCGATTCACCCATGGCGACTGAGATGCTTTCGAACTTGGTGGCAAACGTCCCGCCAAAGCCGCAGCACTCATCCGAACGCAGCATGTCCACCAGCTTAAGTCCCTTCACGCCACGCAACAGGCGCAAAGGCTCGTCGCGCAATTTCAACTCGCGCAGTCCGTGGCACGACGCGTGATAAGTAACGCTATGCGGAAACGCCGCGCCCACGTCGGTCAGGCCCATCACCTTCACCAGAAATTCCGAAAGCTCAAACGTTCGCTTGCCCAGTGCGACAGCCTCGTCATGCAGCGCGCCAGAAGCCAGCAACTCAGGATAAAAAACCCGCACCATCGTGGTGCAGGAGCCGGAAGGACAGACAACCACCTCGGCGTCTTTGAAGACGCGCAGAAACCTTTCCGCACAAGGCCGCGCTTCGTCCCAGAAACCGGAGTTGAACGCCGGCTGGCCGCAGCAGGTCTGGTCGGTGGGGAAATCTACTTCGCAGCCAATGCGCCGCAGGACCTTCACAGTATCGACGGCCACTTCTGGCTGTAGCTGGTCAACAAAGCACGGCACGAAGAGTGAGATTTTGCGGGCCATCGTGAACTTGCGCGATTCTAGCAGAATAGCGCTTCGCAGTTCATGACAACTGAAAAGTCAGAAGGTCTTTGTTTGAATTGAAGCATTTCGCATCTCATATTACGAGGAATTACACATGCCAGAAACCAAGCCGCTTGAAGAAAAATTACAGAAGGCGATCGACAAGGCCCTGTACGCCAACGGCAATCCTGGCGCTCAAAAAGCCAGGAATTTCCTGAACGGCACATGGCTGGGCGAACCACTTCATGTCGTCCTGACGGATGTACCCATAGGCGCCTGGACCGTAGCCATGGTTTTCGATGCTTTAGAGATGATCAACAGTCGCTATGAGTTTGCTCTGGCCGCGGACACATCGATAGCGATAGGACTTGCCGGTGCAGCGGGCGCGGCGATAGCCGGGGTGACGGACTGGTCCGACGTCGATCCTCCAGCCCGTCGCCTTGGATTGATTCATGGGCTGCTGAACATAGGTGCTACTACGCTATTCGCAACGTCGCTCATCTTGCGCAAGAGGAAGGCGCGCAGTGAGGGCCGGGGATTTGCCGCTCTGGGTTATGCCTTGATGTCATTCTCGGCCCACCTTGGCGGCAAGATGGTGTACGAACATCGAGTAGGAGTGGATCGCACAGCAGGAGAGACCTTCCCGGTAAACTTCACGGCAGTTTTATCCGAATCCAAATTGCCGGACAATACGCCGACCCGTGCGATGCACCAGGGCGTGCCCATTCTGCTTGTTCGTCGCGGGGAGCGTCTCTTTGCCATGGCAGAGACGTGCTCCCATTTCAGCGGGCCGCTTTCCGAAGGCAAATTGGATGGGGATAGCATTGTTTGTCCATACCACTCATCTCGTTTTGCGCTGGCGGATGGCCGGGTGCTTGACGGACCAGCGGTGCATCCGCAACCATGCCTTGAGGTAAGAGCACGTAATGGGGAAATAGAAGTACGCAGACCGCAATCCCGGCGCTAGAATTGAGGACGCTCTGAGGGAGGAACACTCATGCCGCCCACACTCGCCAACGGAAAGATCTGCTACATCGAAATTCCTGCCAAGAACATTGCTCGCTCAGCCGAATTCTATGGAAACGTCTTCGGGTGGAGCATCAGAAAACGTGGCAATGGCAGCACTGCTTTTGACGATACCACCGGCCAGGTGAGTGGGGCCTGGGTGCTCGGGCGTCCGCCGGCCGCGCAGCCAGGTGTTCTGTTTTACGTGATGATGGACAGCGTGGCCGCGACCGTAGACGCCATCATTGCCAATGGCGGCGAAATCGTGCAGCCCATCGGCGTGGACGCGCCAGAGATCACGGCGCGATTCCGTGACCCGGCCGGGAATGTGATCGGCCTTTACCAGCAACCAGCCTGAAAGTCGCGGCAACCGATTGCCGGATAAATACGAGACATTCACAGGATCGCGAACGAACTAACAAGAGATTCGAGCAAAGGGCAACTGCGAAAAGAACGGCTGTGCTGGAACCTTAGCGGCGGATCATCACAGAACTTGGTCTGGCGACAGCAATCTAGTTTATAAATGTGCCAACTTGGCAGTTTCTACCCACAGTCGCCGGGCCTTGGCATCGTCTTGCGCTTCGTGGCTAGGCGTTGCCGGCCTGCACTTATGAAAGTATTCGCCAGTCACAGTAGTTACGTCGGGCGAAGATGCCAGGTAAACCAGAGTCTCTGCTCCCTGCTCCGGCGTAAGGGCAAAACGCTTGGCTATGCCAATGCCAAAAGAGATAAGCCCACCTGTCTGATCGCCGAATCGCGTTGCGACAAAGCCCGGATGGAGTGAGTTGGCGGTTACGCCGCTACCGGCCAACTGGCGCGCCAGTTCACGCGTATAAAGAATGTTCATCAGCTTGGATCGGGCGTAGACCTTGAAAGCTGGGCCGCCATAGCGCATCCAGTCCACAAAATTGAAGCGGTATGCCTTTTCCGACTGCAAGTCATCGAAATCGACCGTTCCGGAGGTGTGCGCGTCTGAAGCTGTATTTACCACGCGGGCGGGCCCGGAGGCTGCCAGCCGCTTTTCCAGGCCCTGCGTCATCACGAAGTACGACATGTGATTCAGCGCGAACGTGCGTTCCAATCCATCTTCCGTGAGCTCGCGCGTTCCAAACATGGCCCCGGCGTTGTTGATAAGCACATCAATGTGCGGCTCGGCCTGCGCGATCTCTGAGGCAACGCGCTTCATTTCTCTCAGCCGGGAAAGGTCCGCATAATAAATGCTATGGGAGATGCCGGGTTTGATCTGGCTCAGCCGCGCCATAGCCGCTTCTCCCCGCTGCCGATCACGCGCCACCTGTACGATCCGCGCTCCCATAGCCGCAAGTTTCTCCGCCGCCACCTGCCCAATGCCAGACGTCGCCCCGGTGATAACAATAACTTTGCCCTTCGTTGTTTCGGCCATAGTAATCTCCCGTCGAACCGTGGCTTGGCACGGCAGGAAGAAAGCTTAACATCCAAATCGAAATAGCCCGAGCCCGATTCAGCTTCTGGCCAGCATGCTGTCTCTATGTGAGAATGATTTATCCATGCCCTGGCCTGACCCAATCACACTGCGCGGAAAACATGCGATCCTGGAGCCGCTATCGCATGATCATCATGACGACCTCGCGGAAGCGGTGCAGGATGGCGAATTGTGGAAGCTCTGGTACACCGTGATTCCCGAACCGTCGCAGATGAAGGCCGAGATCAACCGCCGGCTTGACCGCCAGTCAAAAGGCGCAATGCTTCCCTTTGCGATCAAAGATACCGGCACGGCCAAAGTCGTGGGCATGACTAGTTACTGGAATGTCGACCAGGCTCACCGTCGCGTCGAGATCGGCGGCACCTGGTACCGCAAGAGCATGCAGCGCACGCCGTTAAATACCGAGTGCAAGCTGCTTTTACTTACGCATGCCTTTGAATCCCTGAATTGCGTCTGCGTCGAGCTGCGCACGCACTTCTTCAATCATCCGAGCCGGCGGGCGATTGAGCGGCTGGGCGCAAAGCTGGATGGCATCTTGCGCAACAACCAGATCCTTCCCAATGGGACCCTCCGCGATACCTGCGCCTACAGCATCATCGTTAGTGAGTGGCCAGTGGTAAAAACGCACCTTGAGTGGCAGATGCAAAGGCCGCGACCTGAAGCCTGAGATCACCGGTGCCTCGTAACCAAACTCCGCTCGCCTACGTCAGCCGCACATCAAACAGAGCCAGCCAGTACTGAAGGGATTGCAGGGCAAAGCCGCACAGGATTAGCCCAATACCGACAACTCCGAGACGCCGCTCGGGCATGTTATCTGCATAGTATTCAATGAATGGATTCACCGCCGACATGATGCCCGTAACCAGACCGGTCACCAGCCCCACGCGGAGCGCAAAAAGCAGCGGATGTTCTACATGGCGCACGAAAGCGCTGCACAGGAGCGCCGTGAGAATGAAGCCGAATGTGCGGTTTACCGTTCCCCAGAATTGGCGGCGCGTAAGCCTGGGACGCAGCGATGCCACATACTCCATGGCCGGACGCATACCCCGAGAGTAGGCAAATATCTGGCCGAGCGTGATCAGGATGGCAAAGGCAATCGCAAACTGGAAGCCCAGGATCCGGTAGAGCCCCGCTCCGAAGGCGAGCCCACGAATCGCAGAAAATAAACCTTCCCATGGCAATGAGTAATGGTCCAGGCCCCGCGCCGCGCGGTTCATTTCGATTGAGATTGTGAGGCCGGTCGCAATGCCGGAAGCCAGGCCAAAAAAGAGCCCCAGCCCTACGCCATAACCGATTCCGAATATGATGGAATAAGTTACGGCTCGAGTAAGCAGACGCAACGGGCCGTGTTGTCCGCCCAGCAAGTCATAAGCAAGATAGAGACTCCCCAGAACATCAAGGCATGTGCCGGTTATGCTGATGGCCGCAACGGTGTGGTGGTCCATTTTGGTGATTGATAGGATATAGGAAAAGCGAAGGGACGCAAGTCGAGCTGTGCCCCGCTCTACGTTGTCACGTTCGATGAGATTCGAGATACCGGCAAACTTCGTGTGCCAAGTCTTTTCGAATTTCTAATACTTTTCTAAGCGCACTCTAACAAATTCCGTTCACAGTGGCTGTCGGTCGACGAATGCCTCTCCGGGTCATCTCAAGGGTGAACCTCTTGCGCACCGCGTTTCGGGTCTGATGAACGTCCTGCCTCAAGCTGTCTCCAACAAAACAGTACATAAAGATTTTAGAGAGAAAAAAGAGGACGAAATGCACACCCATTCACGTGGTCGTACCCGACTGCTGCTCCGCACACTCCTGCTCATCCTTATCAGCGGAATGCTATCGTCAACCGCTTTGGCCCAACGCTCTATCAACGAAGCCGACCGTGTAACCAGGCATGGCAACGTGCATCCGCTGGCACGGGCTGAATTCGACCGTGGGTCAGCCGACCTGACGCTCCCGATGGAAAACATGATTCTTCTCCTCTTTCCGCGGGCGTCGGCAAAGGTGGAACTGGATACGTTTCTGGGCGACTTGCAGAACCCGAAGTCGCCCAACTTTCACCAGTACCTCACGCCACAGGAATTCGGTTTGCGGTTCGGCCCCAGCGATCAGGATGTAGCGGACGCCGCCAACTGGCTGAAGAGCTTTGGTTTCCGCATTGAAGAAATCGGCAATGGCAAGCTCTGGATCAATTTCAGCGGCAACGTGCAGCAGGTGGAACGCGCGTTCCAGACCAATATCCGCCAGTATGAAGTCAATGGCGAAATCCATCACGCCAACGCCACTGACCCCAGCATTCCGCGCGCCCTTTCCGGACTGGTGCAGGGCGTGGTTTCGCTGCATGACTTTCCCATTCATCATGACAGCAATGTTGCGCAATTGCCGGTCAACGTCACCAATGCTGACGGTTCGCACAATCTGGCTCCCGGCGACTTTGCCATCATCTACAACCTTACGCCGCTCTACAATGCCGGCATCGATGGCACAGGCCAGACGATTGCCATTGTGGGACGTACGGACATCGTCCTGGGCGACGTGCAGTTCTTCCGCAGCACCTTCGGCCTCCCCGCAAAAGACCCTGTTTTCATTCACAACGGAAACGCGCCCGGCGATTTGAAAGGCAACGAAGAACTGGAAGCTGATCTCGACGTGGAATGGTCAGGCGCGGTGGCCAAGAACGCCACCATCGACTTTGTGATTTCAAAGTCCACGCGCACCACGGATGGCGTGAGTCTTTCTGCGCAATACATTGTGAACAACAACGTCGCGCCGGTCATGAGCACCAGCTTTGGCCTTTGCGAGCAGAGCCTGGGCGCGACTGGAAACGCATTCTGGAACAACTTGTGGACCCAGGCTGCGGCACAGGGCATCACCGCTTTCGTCAGCACCGGTGACACGGGCGCCGCGGGATGTGACGCCAATAACGCGGCTGTCGGGACGATTCAGGCGGTCAACGGCCTGGCTTCAACGCCGAACAACGTTGCCGTAGGCGGGACCGAGTTCAACGAAGGCGCCGGGATTTTCTGGGCAGCAGGCAACAACGCTGATTTGTCATCGGCGCTCGGGCCGATTCCAGAAATCGTGTGGAATGAAAGCGCGAATGTAGCCGGAGGAGTGGGAATTCGCGCCACCGGTGGCGGCGTCAGCACCATTTACGCAAAGCCCGGTTATCAGTCCGGCCCCGGCGTGCCCGCCGACGGTTTTCGCGACATTCCCGACGTATCACTGACCGCAGCCGGCCATGACGCTTACCTTATCGTGCAGGGTCACACCAATAACACTCCCGGGTTAGAAGGTGTATTCGGAACTTCGGCATCGTCGCCCTCCTTTGCCGGCATTATGGCATTGGTGGTTCAGAAGACCGGAGCGCCGCAGGGCAATGCCAATAACGTCCTTTACTCCATGGCCCGCGCGCAGTTTAGCGGTGGCTCGGCCGTGTTCAATGACATCACCAGCGGCAACAACAGCGTGCCAGGCGTGGCAGGATTCAACGCCGGCGCCGGCTATGATGCGGCCACAGGTTGGGGCTCAGTCAATGCCGCGAATCTGGTGAATGGATGGAACAACAACAGTCCGGACTTCACGGTTTCCGCTTCACCGGCATCGCAGTCGGTTATTCAAGGCAACTCGACCAGCTATTCCGCAATAGTGACGGCACAGAACGGCTATAGCGGCACCGTCAGCTTCACTGTGGCCGGTCTGCCCGCGGGCGCTACTTTTTCCTCGGCTCCCACAAGCATTGTCGGTTCTGGAACTTCAACAATTACTATTGTCACTGACGCCACCGCTACGCCCGTCGGCACTTATCCGCTGACGATCACCGCTTCTGATGGAGTGCTCAGCCATGCGGCGTCCGTGACGCTAATCGTAAACAGCAATGCTCCGGCTGATTTCACGATTTCGGCAACGCCTTCTTCGCAAACTGTTGCAGCCGGCGTGAATGCTGGCTACCAGGTCAACGTCGGCTCGGTGGCAGGCTTTAACGGCTTGGTGAATTTGAGCGTGAGTGTCTCGCCTCTGGTCACCGACGGTCCGGTTGCATCGATTAGCCCAAGTACTCTTACCGGCTCAGGATTGGCGGCGGTTTCAATCACAACCGCAACCACCACGCCTGGCCAGACTTACACTTTCACAATCACGGGATCAAGCGGTGGCCTGGTGCACAGCACCACCGTCACGCTGCTGGTGAACGCACAGGGCACAGGGGACTTCACGATCTCATCCCCGAATAACATCACCGTAAAGCGCGGCCAAAGCGGCTCTCTGCCGGTGACGATCCTGGCCCAGGCCGGATTTGCCGGGACCGTAAATCTCAGCGTCTCCGGCTTGCCGTCTCTGGTAACTGGAGTCTTTTCTCCCACTTCAGTAAACACGTCCGGGACCTCCAACCTGGTCCTTACTGTTAACAATCAGCAGAGGCAAGGAACGTTCCCGATCGTGATTACCGGAACCAGTGGAGCAATAACCCATTCCGTCGCGGTAAATTTCACCGTGAATTAGCGGCGGCGGACCAACACTAAAAAGCCACCCAGCAATGGGTGGCCTTTTTAATGGTGACAGGACTGTCAGCACAGGTTTATTTAGCGCTGAAGTCTTTCTTGCGGATCAAGGCATGAACGCCCTTGGTTCTGTCCACCACCTGGGAGACTTCAAAGTCGGCGGCCGCGCTTAGATAGGCAAAGGCGGTCGCTCGATCAAGGCCAAGCTTCTCCGACACAAAGCGGACGGCCTCCCGCGTGGCCTTCTTCATGGCCTCATTCAGGTCAGGATCAAGCCCAATGGCAATCCAGTAATCGGGCGTTTCCGCAAACGGGCCGGTGAGTTTCCCTGTCGCGGGAATGGCAGGATCTCCGGCTTTCAGCACGGTGAAACGCAACGTTGTGCGCAACGAGCCTTCGATGGCTGTGAGCGATACTTCGCCATTACCCTGGGCGAAGTGTGGATCGGCGATAAAGAACATGGCGCCCGAAACCTGTACCGGCAGATACAGCGTGGCACCGGCAGTCAGATAATGGATATCCAGGTTGCCGCCGTAATCGCCCGGCGGTATGGAGTTGGGCTTGCCGCTCACGTTGGGCGCAACGCCCATGGTTCCCATGAATGGCGCGATGGGGATATGCGCTTCCTTGCCTCCGCCTCCGGGAAGAATGCCGTACCATTTTCCATCGATAAGCTTGATAGGAACGAATTTTGAAACATTGTTATAGAGCTGAGGATTGGCTGCGCCCGCGCCCGGCTGCGGTCCAGAGTTCTCAGGAAATTCTCCCGGCAGCGCCCCCTTGCCGTGGCGATTGCTGATAACCCCATACGGCACGCGCGGCGCCAGCGAAATCATTTCAACCTTCAGGACGTCGCCGGGCTGCGCATTCTCGAACGCTACCGGCCCCATCACCACATGCGGACCATCCTTGGCGAAATCATGCACCAGGCTGGAAGCTGCAATGGCTTTGGCGTCGCTGAGCACCTGACCTGGCCCAACGCCGAATCCGCCAAAGTACTTTATGGGATCGCGGCCCTGGTCTTCCAGAATGCCTTCGTGGGAAAGCGTGTCAAAAGTCACCGTCGCGCCAGAAGGAACGGTGACCACAGCTTTGGCCGCGTTGTCCGGCAGGTAGCCCCAGCGGATCGAATCCGGTGTGGCCGGGACGTAAAAATCCGACTTGAGTTTTACTGACGCGCCCGCGACCGGTTTATCCGCGAGCGGCTGTAGAACAGCGGTTTGCGCCGCCAGCGCTGGAGTAAAGACAAAGGCGAAGAGCCAACGGGAATGCCGCGAAAAGTAGGTGAGCATATCGGCGGGAATTCTATCCTATGGATGGAAATGGAACACCATCGATTTTTTTTATGGGGAGGATTAGCCGCCGGCTTCTCGTCGTATCCCGGCAGTCATTGGACTTGTCCGAAGCCTCTGAATCCCGTACAGTTCCCGGTGTCCGGGGAAAGCCCAAAACTCTGCATACGCGGTGGGACATGGCAGGCATCTAACTTTTCGGGGGCCACCGTGATTCGAATCATTACTATTGAGCGCGAATACGGCTGTGGCGCAGCGCAGATTGCGGCCAAACTCGCCGCCCGCCTGGGCTGGAAGCTTTGGGACCGGCAGCTGACGCAG
>Ga0210400_10001275_pt1 | contig 25186 bp, 59 predicted proteins | sample IncBWH26MmetaG_FD_155456 | JGI IMG/M metagenome (GOLD analysis project Ga0210400, IMG submission 155456) | Forest soil microbial communities from Barre Woods Harvard Forest LTER site, Petersham, Massachusetts, United States - Inc-BW-H-26-M | ecosystem: Environmental > Terrestrial > Soil >...
TCCCGGTAGAGGACGTGACTGTCGTGCGGCCGGATGGCTCGTTCAAGGGACCAAAGCCGCTCACGATGGGGCTAGACCTTGGCGGCAAATACTAGAACTGAGCTTTCGTCACAGGGCAGGAAACCATGAACCTCTGGCGCCACAACGAATCCTGCGACACTTGCGGGCGGTTTATCAGCATCGGGGCGCTTGGCGTCTCATGGGCACAGCAATGGAGCTACTCCATGGATGGGACGCCCGATCTGCACGATCCCCGCTATCGCTGCTCGGCATGCACCGACAAGCGCGGCATCCCTTCGACGAACTGTGGAAACCCCGAGAACTATCACGGTCGGAATCCGGTGCCGTGACTTCCAATTAACGGCAGTCTCAGTAAATGAGACTTTCCCATTGCAGTCTCACATAGGTTGATTACATTGTGAGACGTAATCGACCAATGGAGGGGGCTGTGAGAGAGATTATTGTCGATAGTTTCGCAGGGGGAGGCGGTGCCTCGCTCGGCATCCAATGGGCGACCGGCCACGGTCCCGACATCGCGATCAACCACGACGTGGAAGCGATTGCGATGCACCGGGCGAACCACCCGGAGACGTTCCACCTCATCACCAACGTGTGGAAGGTGGACCCGTACGCGGTCGCACAAGGCCGGCCAGTCGGTCTCATGTGGGCATCGCCGGACTGCAAGCACTTCTCCAAGGCGAAGGGCGGCAAGCCGGTCAGCAAGAACATCCGCGACCTCGGCTGGGTGGTGTACGGCTGGGCCAAGACGGTGCGGCCGCGCGTCATCATCCTCGAGAACGTCGAGGAGTGGCAGGACTGGGGACCGCTGGTCAACGACATGCCGTGTCCCGACCGCAAGGGGCAGACGTTCCGCCGCTTCGTCACCTGCCTGCGCAACCTCGGCTACAAGGTCGAGTGGCGCGAACTCGTTGCGGCGGACTACGGTAGCCCGACCACGCGCAAGCGCCTGTTCCTGGTCGCGCGCTGCGATGGCCTGCCGATCGTGTGGCCGAAGGCGTCGCACGGCAAGCCTGACGCGCTGCCGGTGAAGGCGGGTAAGCTCAAGCCGTGGCGCACCGCGGCCGAGTGCATCGACTGGACGCTGCCCTGCTACAGCATCTTCATCACCGCTGCCGAAGCCCGCACGATGCGCAAGCGGGACGGCATCAAGATCATCCGCCCGCTCGCCACCAACACGATGGCGCGCATCGCCCGCGGCGTGAAGCGGTACGTGCTCGACGCCGAGAAGCCGTTCATCGTGCCGGTGACCCACACGGGCGACCAGCGCGTGCACAGCGTTGACGATCCGCTGCGCACCATGACGTGCGCGCAGCGGGGCGAGCACGCGGTCATCGCGCCGTTCATCGCCAAACACCGGTTCAACGAGACTGGCACGAGCATCGAGGCGCCGCTGCCGACGGTCACGGCGAACAGCTTCGAGAAGCGCCCCGGCGGCGCCACGCCGTTGAGCGTCGTAGCAGCTGGGCTCATCAACACCCGCAACGGCGAGCGCGAGGGCCAGGAGCCGCGTGTGCGCGACCTCGGCGAACCGGCGCCCACTACGACCGCGCACGGCAGTCAGGGCGGCGTTGCCGTGGCCTTTATGGCGCAGCACACGGCCGGTTCGCATCCTGCCCGCCCGGCGCGCGGCATGGACGAACCGGTATCCACTGTGACGCAGAAGGGCTGCCAGCAGTCAGTCGTCGCGGCGAACATCATCAGCCTCAAGGGCAGCGATCGCCGGGACGGCAGCGTCGACGCGCCCGCTCCGGCCCAGTGCGCGGGCGGCACACACACCGGCGTCGTCGCCGCTTTCATGCAACGCTACTTCGGCACCGAGCAGGATCCGCGCCTGGACGAGCCGGTCGGCTGTCAGACCACCAAGGACCGCTCCTCGCTGATCGAGGTGCCGCTCGGCATGCCCGTGCTCACCGCAGCGCAGTACGAGCGCGCGAAGCTGGTGGCGAAGTTCCTGCGCAAGTTCGGCTGCTGGGACGGCGGCGAGATCGTCACCACCAGGGACGGCTCGGTCATCGTGGACATCGGCATGCGGATGCTGGTGCCGCGCGAGTTGTTCCGCGCCCAGGGATTCGAGGACTACGAGATTGCCTTCGGCATCACCGAGAAGGGCGAGCGCATCCCGCTCACCAAGACGGCGCAGATCCGCCTCGTCGGCAACAGCGTGTGCCCGCAGGTCGCGGAGGCGCTCGTGCTGGCTAACTACCAGGAGCAGGACATCACCGAGCGCGGCGTGCCCGAGTTCGCGCTCACCGCAGCAGAATGAGGAGGCGCATATGGATATTCGTGCTCAGATCAGGTCCCTGAATATCGGTGATCGGGTCAGGTTTCTGGGTGGTGACGGCCCGCATAACTTCGGCGTGCTCATCAGCCTCCTCCCTAACGAAACGTGGGACCATAGCGCCCTCGTGCGCTGGGATAGCGGGGAGGTTGCCGGGATCGCTCGCGCATTTGATCTAAACCGCGAGTGGCGCTGCGCCCTCACATGAGACCCGTTTTCACGAATTGTAACATCGATGGCGCAGGCACTTCTGACACGGTGCCTGCGTCTCGACGCGCGAGTTGTGCCCATTCCATCGTGTCAAGTTTTCCCATTCCGTCTCGCGCTCCCCTTGTTTTGCAGGGTTTAAGAGACGCGAGTCCCACCGATCCGCAAAATCGCGAAAGTCGATTTGGTAAAATGCCTCCGTCAACGCTGATGGAGGTGCACATGACCGACCCGTTCGAGATCCCCGCGTTCCTCCGCCGCACCGGCGAGGAGCGCGTGCGCAGCGCCTACGTGCCGCGTGCGCAGAGACGCGACACCTGGGCGCGACCCCGCCCGCCGCGCGGCTGGCCCAAGGGCATGCCCGTCCCCAAGACCGTGACACCCGAGGCGATCGCGCTCGCCCAGGAGATCGACCGCCGCGAGAAGGAAAAGGCCAAGGCGCGGTTCGCCGCGCTCAAAGCGAGGAGAGCATGATGGGAAGCGACACAACATCGGACCGCGTCCGCGGCTACATCGAGCGTATGGGGTTTGCCTATGAGGAGATCGCAGCCCGCGTCGCCGAGGACACCGGCATAGCGCGCGAGGATGCGAATTTCCTGGTCGATCGTCTCCGGGAAGGTCGCGGCTGCGCTGTCGCTGTGGCGATCGCCGTGATCGGGCTGGCTCACGATCAGGCCATGATCGACCGCGGGCACATGCCGGCCCGCTCATGAGACGTCTCCCCTGGATCGTGCTCGGCGTGTTGGTGCTCGGCCTCCTGTGGGGCAAGCGCCACCACCCCGACACGATCGGCACCGCACCCATCCCCAACGCACAGGAGCGCGCACGATGACGCATTCCGGCGACCGCGATGCCGTCAAGACCACCGGCGGCGCACCATGCCCGAAATGCAAGCGCCCGATGCAGCGATACAAGCATTCGCCGCAGTGGAGCCCCATGCCTGGGCGTGGTTTCTATAAGTGGTGGGACCGCTGTGAACCGTGCGCGCATTTCCAGCACTATGCCACGGCGTACGTGGCAGCGCGCGACAAGAGCTCCACGCCGGACGCATTCCCGCCGACCGAGAGTGCGCTCGTAGACGGGTGCATCGGCTCACTTCAGACGTTCCTTTCCCACCCTGGGCCGGCCGAGCGGCGTCAAATTGAGGAGGATCTCGAGGCCTTCCAGCGCGCGTGGATGGAGGCCCGCAAATGAGCGCCAGCGCAGAAGCCCCGATGGAGCCGATCGAGACCGCGGCGAACGAGATTGTCGCCATCGTTGAGCGCCTCGCCGCGACCACCGGCGACGACGTCGACGTGGCAATCTGCACGGCCGTGCAGGCCGCCTTGGAGATTTTCGAGGAACAAAACCCCGGTTGCGCGCTGCGCCGGCTTCTCGCACGCGGGCTGTTGGAGGAAGAGGCATGAGCGCCGATCCGCAACGCTCGCATGGCGCCAACACCGCCGTGCTGCTCGGCCAGCGCCTGATCGAGGACGCCAACGAGATCATCGAGGGGGCAGGCCTGCTGCACGACCCCATGGAGTGCTCGGCCGTGCTGCGCGCTGCCGTCGTCGCCCTGGTCGACGCCGCCATGACCTGGGACACCCGGATCCGCGTCAAGGTCATCGGCCAACTGGCCGAGGTCGAGGCGGAGCACCCGGGCCGCAAGATCCCACCTCCGGAGGCCCCATGAAGGAGATCCACGGCGTGGCTGATGCACATCAGAAATTCGTCGGCGGCCCGAAGCGCATCGCTGTCAGAGTGGAGGATGGCGACGGCGAGGTGATCCTCCGCATCGGTACGGAGTATGCCTGCCTTACCCCTACAGCTGCCCGTTTCATTGCCGCCAAGCTCATCAAAAGCGCAGAGCGCGTCTCGCCGCGCGTCGTTGTCGTTCCAAAGGGCCAATGCCCATGAACCTCGACGGCAAGCTCCGCCCCACCATCCGCGCCCCCCTGCGCACCTACATCCAAGACCTCCTCGCCACAGGCCTCTACGGAGCCTCAGAAAGCGAGGTCGTCGACACCCTGATCTCCGAAGGCGTCCGCGCCGCCATCGCATCCAGGCTCATCCCCACCCGACGCTACCCCGTCTCAGCGAAAGGCAACCTCGATGTTTCACGTGAAACTCAACAAGGATGAGAACACGGGACGCAAGTCTCACATAGGTTGATACACTCGACACGCCGCACCCAAATCAGGCAGAGATTTAACAGACCGTAGACCGAGAGAGGGCACCATGAGCATTCCGCGCGGTCACGACTATCATCGTTCGGAGGGGGAAATGCGCGAGGACGAGAGGCCGGAGCCACTGGTTCCACCCGATCTTGATTTGCGGGACTTTCCCTCGATGCTGCTCGACGTGGTTCGGCTGCGGGACAGCGATCTTGCTATCCACGCGGATCGTGGGGCTTTTCGAGCGGCTGTTTTGCTTTGGTGCGCGGCTTGGCACCAGCTGCCGGCGGGCAGTCTCCCCAACGACGATGATGCGCTGATGGCGTACGCAGCGATCCGGTCCCGAGCGGAGTGGCGACGCATCCGGGATGAGAGTCTGCGAGGTTTCGTTCAATGTTCGGACGGTCGACTCTACCACAAAGTTGTCTGCGAAAAGGCGCTGGAGGCTCTCAGCACGAGAGCAAAACACTCTCAGCGCACCGAGAAGGCGCGCGCTGCTCTGGAAAAAAAGCGAGGTAAAACAACAAAACAGACTTCTGTGACAGAGCGGCCGACAGAGACTGTGACAGTGGATTGTACAGAGGACTTGTCGACATCCAAGGGAAGGGAAGGGAAGAGAAGAGAAGGGAAAGAGAATCAGAATCCTAGCAGCAACTCTTCCTCTGTGGCCGCGCGCGAGCCTTCGAAGATGAGCGAAGAGGACATCGCCTGGCAGCGTCTCGTGAACGACCTCCAGGACCTCTGGGAGTCGATCGGGAACCCGCACCCAATGCAGCCGACGCTGATGGTCACCCACACATGGCGCGAGAAGGGCTACGACCGGCAGATGATCCTCGAGGTCGCCCGGGAGAAGCTCAAGGTCGACACGCGCAGCCTGAAGTGGATCGAGGGCGCGCTCGCCGACCGGCATGCCAAGCGCGTCGCCGCGGTCCGTAGCGCGGGAAAGCTCGGAGGCCCGGAGGCAAGCCGGGAGGTTTGGGAACTGGCTGTGAAGGGGCACAGCGAGACGCAGGGCCAGATGTGGGTTGGGCATCTCGGGCCGCCGCCGGGCGACGCGGGCTGCAAGGCGCCGCGCGAGATCCTGACCAAGTATTACCCCGATCGATACCCGCCGTTGAACGGCTGAAGGAGGAACCATGATCGAGTTCACGACCCGAGGGGGTCATCGCGCCCGCGTCGTAGGCTGCCTGCCAGAGGGGGAAGGGGTCGGCCTCTACAACGAATGCCGCCTCGTCGGTGTGTGGACGCTCGCCAACGGAAGCTATATTTGGGTGCTCGCCGCTTGGCACCTTGGCGGACAGGCATCGATACACGGGACGAGCTCGATCGACCTCGTGGGTGTGCCGGCCGACATCGAGGAGCGCCTGGCGAGCAAGGGACCGCCCGCGTTCGACGACACGGACCCCATCTCCACCCGGGCGCCGGATCAGGTCGCGGGCCCGGCACTCGACCTCGGCGACGCGGGGGAGATTGGGTGACGCATGGACCGCGACCCCATCGAGCACCAGGAGTTCGTCGACCGGAAGCGGGCGGCGCGCATGCGGCGGGTCGACGCCATGCCGGCCGAGTTGCGCGAGCTCGTGCACGAATACGGGCTGCCGGTGGTCAGGGCCTGCCTCGACCTTGGGGTGCGCAAGCCGAACCAGATCCGGCACCTTGTCGAGACCATCCTGGACGAGTTCCTGCCGACCCGGGGGAGCTACTCGAAGCAGGGTCTCCGGACCGAGAAGGGGTGAGCGGGACTTTTCCCCACCCGTTTTGCGCCCCGGGCGTCCCAGGTGGATTGCCGACGCGCCCCAGCGGTGAGACAAGCGGGACAGTCTCGGAGCGCGCTTTGGGCACAGATCACGAACGGCTCATTAGGGAAATCCAGCGTCTCGAACGCGAGCTTGAGACGCCGATCAGTCCCGACCGACGTCGCGCGGTTCAGGACGCGCTGCACCACAACAGGCAGAAATTGGTCGACCTGCGCCGGCCAAAGGGGCTCGTATGAAATCCTCTTCTGGCATCGTGGGCGTGCGGTCGCGGTTCGCGCGGATGGTCGGGCGCGCGACGCGGGCGATCGGGCGGCTGCTCGGGCTCGGCCTGACCAAGCGGTACGATCAACTCGATGCGGCCCAGTGGCACCGCTGGTACGCGGCGAACGCGCGCAACCGGCGCCAGCTGCGGGCGTGGAAGCGCATGGGTGCGGGCCAGCGCATCCGCCTCGACCCGCGCAAGGTCGACCTGCCGCGCTGGAGCGTCCCGATCGTGCTGCTCGCCATCGCGCTCGGCGCCCTTGCCGTGCCGGTCCCGGCGCAGGCGGCGACCGCCACATGCGTGACGGACTACCGGACCTTGCCGAGCAATTCGGGCTGGCGCCGCTATCAGGTCGTGCAGGGGCGGCGCTGCTGGTACGTCGACGCCCATCGGTCGCACAAGCGGGCAAAGGCCAAGCCACACGTGGCGCCGCCCGTCGAGACGTGGCCGCCAGCTGCGCCGATGGTCTCGCCGGGTATCGCCCTGGTCTACGTTCGCGCGTTGTCGGCGGCGGATCGCGTCGCTGATGCCTTCTGGGCACTCGCTTGGCGGCGGAGCGGACCATGAGAACGTTGACCTCCACCTGCTGGCCCGATCCGCGCCCGACGGTGGGGCAGCGCATCCTGCTGCACGGCGCGCCGAACAGCCTGCGGTCATTCGTGAAGCGGTTCATCAGCGCGACGCAGGCGGAGTTGTTCGAGGTGCGCCGGCCCTCGCGCGGCTTCGCGCGGCATGTGCGCCGGCAGAAGGCGAGGCGGCCATGACCGATCCGGGCAAGAAGCAACGCGGGCCGTTCGCCGAGGGCACGTTGGTCTGCCTCAAGACCGGCGGACCGCTGATGACGGTCGAGGACATCCGCTTTGATGGGTTCGTGGGCACGGTGTGGTTCCAGGACGGCATTTGCCACCGGGATAGCTTTCATCCGGTGCACCTCAACGCCTTTGAGCCGCTGCCGCTGCGGCTTGGCGCGTCGATGTTCGAGGCGGCCTACGGCCCCGACCGGAGCAAGTGGCCCGCGCCCGCCCCTGCGCCGCTCGGCAAGCAGCCGGTGGCTTTCCGGGTCAGGGGCCCGCGAGATGAGTGGGTGCTGGTCAAGAGCGAAGATGCCGCGGCTCGCGCAGCCTTTGAGGGGGGCACCGAGTACCAGGGCCTCTACGTGAGGGACGGGACGTGAAGCAGCCAGTGAAGCCGATGACGCAGTTCGAGCGCGCGATGCTCGACCTGGAGCGCCGCAAGGTCGTGGCGCAGGAGCGCCAGGCGGCCGCGGTGTCGTGCGCGGCCGACGTTTCCATCAAGGGGCACCGCCCGCTCTCGGAGCGCATCGGCGCGTGCTTCGAGAGTTGGTGCGCTTCCGTTCGCCAGTTCTGAGGGCCACATGGACCTCGTCGTCTCGATCATCATCGTGATCTGCATTGTCGGCTTCCTGATGTCCGCGTTCGGACGTAGCCGCTTGCCTTGACGGGGATCGACGATGTTCACCGAGGCCACGCGCAATTGAGGACGCTTCCATGCTCCTGACCGAGGACGAGGCCAAGACCAAGCAGTGTCGGGCGTGGCCGCCAGCGGTGATTGGCGACAAGTTTCACTATCAGATCGCACCGTCGACCTGCGCCGCCTCCGGCTGCATGCACTGGCGCTGGGGCACGCCGAAGCTCGAGATTGTCACGACGCAACCTGACGGCGGGTCCTGGCGCGCGCTGCCGGCGATGGGCGACGGCGTGCAGCGCTGGAGCCGCTTGGTGGCGAAGCGCGGCTTCTGCGGGCTCGCTGGCGAGGTGCGTTATCTCGGAGATGGCTCGTGATGATCGACCGTCGCCAACTGCTCGCCGGCGTCGCTGCTGCTGCGGCCGCGACAGCCATGCCCGGGATTGGTCCAGCCAAGCCGGTGACCGCCGGAGCCGTGTTCGTGGATTTTCCCTTGGGATTTACGATCTACGATGGAGCACGGGACATCGATCTGCCGCCCGACATCGCCGTCGGTCAGAGCGTCACGGTTGTCAACGCATCTGAGGCCACCATTCATGTTCGCCTTGGCCCGGGGGCGATCGAACTCGGCGAGCGTTCAACGCTCACGCTCGTTCGCATCGACGACCGAAATCGGCGGTGGTGGATCAAGCGGTGGGACACGGAGCCGAGCGATGCCTAGCTCCGTGATCGACAAGCCCAAGGTCTCCGAGGAAGTCCGCAGCGCGGTGAAGAACCTGTACGCCACGCTGGCGACGGCCGCGGCGCAGAGGGCGCTTGCCAAGGTCACACACAACGACGACGCGGTCGCCGCCGAGAAGTGGGCTGGCGTCGCCGCCGGCTGGCTGGTGAAGGCCGGGGCGCGTGCCACCGAGTGGAAGTTTCGCCTGCCCGAGGTGCCGCGATGAGCGCGCCGACCCCCAAGGAAGTCATCGAGCAGATCCTCGCCGCAGTCGGTGAGGACGCGAACGCGGCCACGCCGATCCTCGTCGGGCTGCGTCTCGCCGGCTACGCGATCGTGCCGAAGGATGAGCGACAGCGCCTCGTCGACATCGTCTTTTCGGCCGCCCTCGCAGCTGCGGCGAGCGGGATGGAAAGCCGGGGCCAATCCGACGTTGCCGAGTGGGCTGCGCGCCAACTGCGGGAGTGCGGCTTCGACACAGAGCCTCGCGGCATGTCCTGGGGAGTGCTCAAGGCATGAGCGACGTCACCGACGCCGAGGTCGAGGCGGTCGCGCGCATCTTCGCCGGTGGCGAAAGCGCCGACCGCAATCCCGACGATTGGTCGCCCTGGGCCAACTACGCGCGCACCCTCATTACGGCCGTGCGCGCAATCGAGGCGCCCAAGCCGCCGGTGGGCGGCCCGGTAACGCTGTGGCTCAACTACGGCTGCTACGAGGGTTGGAAGCCCACCGAATATCCTAGCGTGGGAGCGGCGCTGCTCGCCGAGAAGTACAGCAACGAGTTTCGCATCACCCGCGACGTCGCCTTCGAGACGGTGGAGAAACCATGACGCGAGATCAGGCGATCGAGGCAGCCGCAGTCGCGCTGGCGAAGTTGTGGCGACCCCATTACGACGGCCGCCCCATCATGGCCGGCGATCCCGAGGGAACGACGGCGCGCGCTCATGTGGCGGTGCTCGAGGTGCTCGGCCTGCTCAAGCTCGACGAGCCGCCGACGGTCGAGCGGCACGCTGCGAAGGTGTTAAGCGCCGTCATTCTCGGCCCGCGGCCTGCGTCGGGATGGCAGGTCGGGCCCGGCGAGGAGGGTGCGGAGCGCATCATCGGCGCCCTCAAGTCGGCCGGCTTCCAGATCGTGCGGAAGGAGTGAGCCGTGCCTGGCTACAACCCGAACCATCCGGTGAACCGCGGCCGCGAGCCGGCGCGCCGCCCGACTGCGCTCGAGCGCGTCCTCACGGTCGTGGCCCTCATGTGGGGCGGCTGGTTCCTCGTGGCGGTGCTGATCGGGGCCGGGCACTCGGTGAGGGAGTTCTTCCAGTGATCACGCGCCGTTTCGCCACCCGCGCCCTCGCGTTCGCCCCGCTTGCCGCGCGTAAGGCGGCCGACGTGCTCCGCCAGGGCGTGACCGGTTCGGCCACCTCGGCATCGATCTCTGGGTATGGACCGCCGAGCACCTCGGGCGAGAGCCTGGGGCAGGGTGGGCAGGGTGCCAGCGCCAACATGCCGGCGGTGCCGAGGCACACGGCTTTCGAGTTGGCGATGAAGATCCCGGCGCTACGGTCTGCCGCCTACGAGCAGGCGTGGCGGCAGAACCGCTGCGTCTACAACGTGGACCCGGACATCGAGGTCTACCGCTCGTTCTCGCCGATGGCGAAGGTCACCTTTCAGCGCCAGCGCAATGTCGAGCGTTCCGTATGGGAGGAGAGCGAGCCAAACCAGGACGCAGCGATGCGACCGATCTTTCGCTTCATCAACAATCTCATGTGGGGGCGCGAGTGAAGATCCCCGACGGCTGGGTGCTGGTCCCGCGGCAGGCGACCAAGGAGATGATCGAGGCTGGCAACAGCACGATCGAGAACGAGATCGACGTGGAGGCGGACAGCCCGGAGGGCAGCTACCACGTTGTGAGGACAAGCGCCGCCCACAAGACGTGGAATAGTTTGCTCGCCGCCGCGCCGGCGCCGCCCGAGGACGCCGAGATCGCCGCCGGCCAGGACGCGCCAGGTGTCCCCGGTGCGACCTATCGGCTGCTCAAGCGGTTCGACTGGCGTGAGACCACCGGATGGGCGCGCGCCGAGATGCTGCGTGGGACCGAGCCGCATGTCCTGTTCGAGGTGGCGGCCGGCTGTGTCGCCTCGGTGGTGCTCCAGGTGGCCGGACTGATGACCCGGTCGCAGATGCGCGAGGCTGCGCGGGCAATCCTGACCAAGGCGTCCCTCGTACTGGAGGACGACCTCCAGAAGGTCGCGCAGAGCAAGAAGCAGACCACGATCCTGCACAACAACATCCGGGTGGTGAAGGATTGAGCAGGTTTCCTCAAAGGATAGCAGGGGGAACCAAGACCAGACGGCCCCGGGTAACCACATCTGGGCGGAACCCGCCTTAAGGTTGAGACAAAACAGGACGTTGAGAAAGGGAACCCCAATGGCTAAGTTGAGGCGGACGCCGAAGAAACGCAGTTCGAAGCGGCGTCTTTCACCAAGCAGAACCAGGAGTAGGCGTATGAATGCAGGAAAGGCACGGGGACCCGACGACAAGCCGTGGGTCGCACTCGGCCTGTCCAAGTCGACTTACTATCGTCGGCTGGCCAAGCAAGGGCAGCCGGAAGGCGCGACGCCACGGCGGGACTCACCGACCCAGGACGCAGTCGACCGCGCCCTGGCCCGGCAAGCCCGGATCCAACTCGAACAGACGCTTCAAGGCAAGCGCGAGGACGAGGCAGTCGCGTTGACTGGGACCGTTGACCTTCTCCGTGCCGTCGCAGCCACGCTGCGCAAGTCCGGCTGCTGACCAAACGGTTCCCTCTCGCCACCCGGGGACGATGCGGAAGGGCGAGAGGACGTGACCCCCAGTCCCGGCTGGGGGCGTATTTTTCCAAGAGGAGGGGAAGCATGGCGAAACCCGTGAGACGCAGCCGGCGCAAGCCGCCGGCGCCGAACCTGACGCGGCGGCGACCTCGCCCCGCGACCGATCCGGTCGTGCTTGAGCGCACAAACAAGGAGGCCGAGGCGGACTATCGCGCCAGGCACGCCTCCGGCGCGACGCGCGTCACGACCGTAGACGTCGTCCCGCGCGAGGACGTCGAGGCGCTCGCGCAGAAGCGGGCGGCCGAACTCGTCGGGCGGCATCACACCTGCGCAACGCGGAGGTGGCTTGATGAAGTGCTACAGGGCAAGACGGACGTGTTCGCCATCGTCAATCTGACCTGCTCCGTCTCGCAGGTGATTGCGGTGCGCAATGCGCTGCAAGCGGCGGGGTACTGACATGGCCGACCGTCTCAAGCCCGCCAAGTTCGACGCCGGGTCGATCTTCTTCAAGAAGGAGAAGGTGCCCGACGGGCCCGGCTTCCGCATCATCGCCACCGGCAACGTCATCAAGGGCGGTCCCGAGGAGGGCAAGTCGGTGGCGCTGCCGTCCCAGAAGTTCGAGGTCCGCATGGAGGACGGCTTCGTCGTCCTGGCGCTGACCGAGAGCGGAGCGAAGCACGGCGTGCCGACGCGCCAGGGGATCGAGGACTTCTGCTTCGCGCTCGACTACACCGCGCTCGAGCCGGCGCAGCTGCGCGACAAGATCGTCAAGCTGCTGGGACTGACGGCGTGAGCGAACCGCAGGTCACCTGGGGTTTTACCAACCTCGGCCGCTGCCCGCTGTGCGTGGCGGCCGGCGCGCGGCACGCGCTGCACATCGACGAGCAGACGCGACCCTCGAACAATTATCTTGTGACGGAGTGGTGGGACGAGGACGGCCGGCAACACCTGCACGACCGCGAGAAGCGCCTGATCCACATGCGCTGCTCGAACGGCCACGCCTTCGTCATCACGCACCTGTCGCGGTGTCCGTGCCGCGGGTGCGAGTGGAACAACGCGCCGGAGGTGAACGGCGGGACCGGGTGGCCGGAGCCGCCGAAGGAGGGAAGCGATGCGGTGGCGTCCGGATCCTGAACTCGAGCGGCTCTATCGCAAGCACGCCCAGAAGGGGACACCGCGCTATCAGCGCGCGCACCGGTTCGCGAGCCAGATGCTCGCGGCGCTGCGGGCTTTCGTGCCGAGCGACTATGACGTCATCGAGATCGTGCACATGCGCCTCGTCTACATGGCGTTCGAGCACAACGCCGAGGTCATCAACGTGCCGCCCGAGTGGGACCATCTCGACCGGCTCGCCATCGAGGCCGTGATGCTCAAGACCAAGGTCGCGCAGGTCGAGACGCTGGTGAAGGAGGGGGCATGAGCGACGAGCCTAAAGCAGCAGAGCCGCGCAAGCGCATCGATCGGGTCGGCGAGTTCGGCGGCATTGCCGTCTTTGTCGACGAGAACTGCGCGCCCGGCGCCGTGATGGTTCTGGATGCCGAGGGGGCAGTGATGGGTGCGATTCTCGATGGCTATCAGGTTCACATTGGGCCGCGGCCATGACAGAGGTCACCGTCGAGCAGCGCCAGCTGCCGGGCATCGAGGGCTGCTCCTGGCGCCTCGTGGCGCACTGGGATCCGGGGAAAGTCTCCGACTGGCTCATTTGGGAGCGGATCGCCCGGACCAAGGCGACGGATTGCGCCAAGGCGCTGACCGACGTGATGGCGGCGGCCGCCGTCGGGTTCGTGCGCAACATGACCGACCGTCGCGACGCGGTGGAGGGACCGGACGGGATGCTGAACCTGTTCGGGCAATGCGTGCGCGACCGCCTCAACATGCGAGTCGACAAGACCGCGGGCGGCGTCTACCTGCCGCGGCCGGGGAACTGGTGATGGTTCCTGAGACCGAGAAATACGGCTGCGTCCTCTCGGTCGCCTGTGTGCTGATCGCGATCGGCATCATCTGGCTGCTCGGCGCCTGGGGCTTCATCGCCGCCGGCGTCGCGATCGTCGTCCTGGTGCTGGTGAATTACTACATCGCGGAGCGGCGCCGATGGGGGCGGGGATGATCGAGCACCCGGAGCGGCCGAAGGTGGAAATCCACAACGACGAGCTCAACGCGATGATCGCCTGTCAGATGGACACGATCAAGGCGCTGCTCGCGTCCTACGTCACGATGGGCGTGTCGGTGGATGTCGGCGAGGCAATCCGCCAGCGCGCCAACGCGGTCAAGGCGCGCGCGGAGCGGCTCAACGAATTGATCGCGCTGGTGCGCGAGCGGATGCACCAGTACGCGGACAGGTTCGACGCGCATCTGGCGCAGTTGGCACAGGTGCAGCAGGAAACGCATGCGGCGCAGCAGGAAGCGCAGGGGGCGACCAAGCAATGAGCGCGATGCGAAACCCGCCGCAGGAGAAGGGGCGCGACCAGATCGCCGGCCTCCTGGAGCACTACGCCCAGAAACCCTATGCCGACGCGAGCAATGAGACCGTCCGGGTGCGGGCTCTCCTGCTCTCCACCGCCGCCGCCCACATCAAGCAGCTGGAGGCGTTCGTCGAACTTTATTGGACGACGTACGCCGGGACCCAGACGCATCCCACGGTCATCCAGGAGGCCGCGGTCATCAACGCGGCGCGAGCACTGCGTGAGGGGAAGCCATGAGCAGCCTTCCACCCGCTGACCTGCCTCGGGCTCGCCCACCCGTCAACATGACGGTTGAGGAGTGGCACGCGCTCCTCCGGAGCCGGATCGAGGAACTCCAAGAGCGCGTCAACCTGTTGGCGACGAGCGACAAGGCGATGGTTGAAAGGCGCATCAAGTGGATGTGGGACGGTTACGCCAGCCTCCACAACGTGATCCACAATTTCGTCGCGACCAAACAGGAACAGTGCTGACACCAACCGGGGAGCGTCACGAAAGTGCATGGGGCAGGGGCTTTGAAGAACATCAGCGCGGGCAATCGTTATCCGAGCGGACGCAGGCGCCAGGAGCACCGGCCGAAGCATGCCGGAGCGAACAATCTGGCGGCGCGCGTGCACGAGGGGTTCCGCACCTTCATGAAGCTCGGCCTGCGGCCGGAGTGGGCCTCGCAGGTCGGTCTCCTGCACCTCGACGGGCGGCTGACCGAGCTTGAGATGCAGGCCGCCATCCTCTACGCGCAGATCGCGGCGCGCTACGACCACTATCACCCGAACGCCGATCGTATCCGGCGGGTTGCCCGCGGGCAGGTGTACGACGCGGCCCGCGGGGAGATCGACGAGGTCGAGCGCCACCGCACCGCCGGGACGATCGCGGACTACGAGCACCGCGCCCGTCGCGCCCAGAAGAAGTGGAAGCGGGTCGAGGACTACATCACCGACCGCCAGGCGCGCGAGATCCTCGATCAGGTGTGCCTCAACGACCTCAAGATCACCGACGCCGCGGTCCCCTCGCTCAAGCTCTCCCTCGCCACCTTGGCCTCCAGGTTCGCGCTCAAGCCCTACACGGCCGACGCTATCGTGGAGAACCGCCGGCGCGAGCGGGAATTGCCGGTCAGCAAGCGGGTGCACCTCGCGGTCGAGGCGGTCTCACGCTGGTTCGCCGAGGCCAACGACACGCCCGAGACCTTCCGCCTGGGCGAGGCCCGCGAGAAGGGCGAGGGGAAGGCGGCGGAGCGCGGTATCAGAGTCTCGGGACACGACAAAGCGGGTGGAAAAGTCTCGCGCGTGGTCTTGATCCGGTGCCAGTCCCGGGATTTGTTCGGGCATATCGATTCGCTGTTCCTCACGGCCTGCACCCAGAAGGGGTGGAAAGAGGGATGACATGCTTTCGCCCAGTGCCCGCGTCCTGTTGCGACTGATCGAGGAGGCGGCGTGCAAGGGCGAGCGGTGTCCCACGCACAAGCAGGAGCCGCTGTTTCGTAGCGGCCCGCTCATGCGGGAACTCACGAGCAAAGGCTACATCCGGGTCGAGCTCTACGGGAAGCAATTCCGCCAAGTGACTGTCCTGGTCGGCCCCAACGCGGGCAAGCAGACGGCGCCACCACCGAGACCGGGCAAGCCGTACAAGGTGATCGAGCGCAAGCCCCTCAAGCCGTTCCATGCCGCATGAGCATTTCCCAGGCCACCCTCGACCACGTCCTCGCCGCCGTCCCGCCGGCGCCCGGCAAGCCGGTGCGCGACATCCACACGACCCGCGGCATCGGCTCGGTCATCACCACGCGCCACGCGCTGCGGGCGCTGGTCGGGAGCGGCCTCGTCTCGTTCACCGGCCCCGACAGTCAGCGGCGCTACTTCAAAAAGGAGGACTGAGCCATGCTGCACAATCCGAAGTGGGACAAGGTCAAGCTCGACCCGCTCGACATCAACACGCTGATCCTATGGCTGGAGAAGCAACCGCCGGGTAAGCGGTATTGCTACAGAGCCACCCTCCACTGCATGTTCGCGCAGTATTTCACCGCCATGGGGTTTGAGGACGTGTATGTGGAGGGCTTCAGCTTCCATTACCGCGTTCCCCCCGACTTCGTGCATCGTCAGGTCGACCTGCCGCACGGCTGGTACCACGTCGCCGCGACCGGGCCCTACACCTTCGGCGCCGCCTTGCAGCGCGCGCGGGCGCTCGCGGGATGAGCCAGGGCGACCTCTTCGGGGGCGGCCGCAGGCAGCTGCCCAAGAAGGATTACCCGAGATGGCGGGCGATGATGAGCGAGCTCGTCCGCGCCGTCGCGCGCAAGCTGCGGTTCTTCACCTCCGACGACGTGTTCGAGGTGGCGGCGGAGCGCGGTGTCTCGACGACGCGCGACTTGCGGGCGTTCGGCTCGATCATGACGGAAGCCAAGAAGGCGGGTATCTGCCGGCTGGCAGATCGCGCGCCAGTCAAATCGCGACGCCCCTCGCTGCACAGTTCGCCGCGCGAGGTCTGGGAAAGCCTGATCTGGAAGGGGGGCAAGCTGTGAGCGACCACGAGAAGCAGGACACCGGCTACGATCCAGGCGACCGCACCGTCCACGCGGCGGTCCAGCACGAAGGCGGCCATGTCACCCTCGTCGATTTCGCCGACTCGATCCCCTTCCTGGTGGTGGATTGCGAGACCTCCGGCCTGCCGCTGTTCACCGAGGTCATCCACCGCGATGGGCAAACGCAAAAGGTCACGGTCGCGGCCGACGACCCGCGCCAGCCCTACCTCGCGCAACTGGCGATGATCGAGCTCGACGCTGACTTCACGGTGCTCGACGTCTACGCGGGCTACGTGAAGCCGGACGGCTGGACGATGAAGCCGGACGCTACCGACAAGAACGGGCTAACCGACGACTTCCTGCTCGAGCACGGCCGCCCTGTCGCCGAGGTGCTCGACGCCTACGAGGCGCGTCTCAAGCGCGGCCCGACGCTGGTCGCGCATAACAGTCAATTTGATGGAAAAGTGCTCAGAGGGGCTCTCCGTAGGAATGGTCGGCCCGACTACTTCGAGACCACGCCGCAGTTCTGCACCATGCGGGCCTGGGCGGCGCACCAGCACACGAAATGGCCGAAGCTCATCGACCTCTGCACCATGCTCGGCATCCACCACGAGGGGCCGCACAAGGCGATCGCGGACGCCAAGGCGACCGCGGAGTTGCTGCCGCACTTCCGGCGCCTCGGCATCGAGATCGACGGCCGGGTGCACCGGTCGAAGTATCATCCCAACCAGGAGGAGAAAGCATGAGTTGGTCGTATTGGAAGATGGGCCGCGCCGGCGCGCTCGGCTCGGTCGTCAAGGAGCAGGTCGAGAAGGTTCAAGGCTGCCCAACGGGCTCGGCCGAGGAGGCGGCGAAGAACGCCGTCGGCGGCGTGCTCGAGACGTTGTGCAAGAGCTTCGCCGATCCCAACAAGGTGGTGCGCATCACCGCGCAGGGTTCGGCTTGGAACACACCTGACGGCGCGCAGAGCCAATCGCTCGACGTCAAGCTCGAGACGCTCGGGGATTTCGTCGAATGAGCGCCGACGCCGAGATGCCGCGCTACCGCTGCCACAAGGAGGTGTGGGCGCTCAAGATCAAGGCCATCGAGAAGCGCGACTACGGCCGCGAAGCCACCATCACGCCGGAGGAGCCCGGCTATGCTCCGTTCGACGTCGACGCCGCCTATCTCGCGAAGCACGACCCGCAGGTCGGCGGATATTTCGTGGTGTATCCGCCCGACGGCTATCGCAGCTTCAGCCCGGCCAAGGTGTTCGAGGACGGCTACACGCGGATCTGAGACGCGTTCTTTACGAGACATTAGGGAGACCAAACGAGACTGAGATTCGCCTGCCAGGGCACTCTGCGACCTACCTTTCCCAGTTTCACGCGCGTGAACGCGGCCCCGGTTTCGCCCTGGCAGGTGACCGGGGCCGCATCATTTTTGATTCGGGAGTGCGAGTTAATGTCCGCCGTGTATCGCCTTTACGAGAACGGTGCCCGGAAGAAGGCTTCTCGGTGTAAAGACATCCGCACGCAATGCGTCTATGTCATAGAAGGCGCAAGTAATGCGTGTAAGGTGGGACGGTCCCGCAATGTAGGGCGCCGGTCCCGGGACCTCGATGTGGCATCACCGACTGGCGCGCGGGTCTATTACGCAATTTGCCTGAGATTTCAGGATGCTTGCCGTCTCGAAAAGCTGGTTCACAAAAAGTTAAAGTCTACGGGGCGGCACGCGCACGGCGAATGGTTCTACATCTCGGCCGAAGCCGCGTCCGGTCTCATCGAGCAGGTCGCCGATCGCGCCGGTCTCGCCTGGGTTCCCGATCTCACCTATGGGTTCGGGCGAGACCCAGTTGACACTTACGGTAAATTTGCTAAACGTCGCTCCGTTTCCTAGCATAGCGGAACGCGCGTCCCAAGGTCTCTGCGGGGTGGAGGAGCCTGGTTCCTCGGCTGGTTCATACCCAGCAGACGCCGGTTCGAATCCGGCCTCCGCAACCAAGATCCAGGCCGGGCACTCCCCGGCACGGTGTCACCCGGGAAACCGGCTGCCGCCAAGCGGGTGGACGATGAGCCACCCCGCCGCCCCGGCCGGCAAGAGTCCGGGTTAATTCGCGGGCGAGCCTGTGCGCTGTCAGGCAGACGTCCCGGGCACCTCGGTGTGAGAGCTTCGAGCCCCACCGAGACCTGGGACGAAACAGCCGCCCTGGCCCGGGGCAAATTACCCGCCGCCGGGACTGCCGGCCTTGGAAACGAGATCGGACGCAACCTTTCTCGGCGGCGGGTAGCTCCACGAGTTCTCGGGGTGGCCCAGGAGAGACTGGGGGCCCGATGATAAAGCGCCCGACCACAGCGACCGGCTGCGGGCGCAAGCGGGTGCCGGATCGGCAGGAGCGACGCCCTGCCCCCGAGAAACTGACTTTCCCACACCAATCAGAGGGTTGCGACCATGCTGACCATTCTCCACAACCTCGCCGACCACGTCCACGCCACGGTCGACAAGGGCCGTGACGACCTCGCCTACATCGAGCGCACGCTGCACGCCGACGGGGCTGCTGGTCTCGACAAGGTCCGCGCCGCGCTTCACCGCATCGAGAGCTACTTCAACTCGATGCACGCAGCGGCTTCGACCGCGAAGGCGGACGCCGAGGCTGCGGTGCAGGGCGCCGGGCAGCTGGCGCAGCAGGTCCAGGGCGGTCTCCAGACCGCCGAGAGCAACGTCGCAGTCGCCGCGACGACCGTCGCGGCCGATGTCGCGAAGGTCGAGGCGAAGGTCGAGCCGGTGGTGCAGCAGGTCGAGGCCGCCGCCGCGCCGATCGAGGCCAGCATTGCCGACAAGATCGCGGAGATCGCGCACGAGGCCGAGGCGAAGATCGAGGCGCTGGCTCACCCGCAGGGGATGCCCGCGCAGCCCGCGCAGTCTCAGGCCGACCCGCAGAATCCGAACGTGCCGCCCGCGCAGTCCGCGGCGCCCGAGACCCCGGCGGCCGCGCCGGGCAACTTCACCCCGCCGCCTGCGGCTCACTGATAACGTTTTCAGTGGCGGGGTACCCTGCGTTGGGTAGCGGGTGACACGGCGACCTGGCGCAGGCTCATGGTGGGCCGAACCTGGGGCGTGCGTCGGGCCGGCTCGACGTCTCACAGAAAGCCGACCTGCGGCCCCGTCAGCGGGGCGCCCCGGAGGGGGGTCTTGGCGGCGCGCACTGCGCGTCGGGGGCTCCAGAGGGCGCGCTGTTCATTGAACCGTACAAGGTCGGCAACCCCCGCACTCTCAAGGAGGACTGCTATGGCGAAGCCGTTCCGGCCGGGAGGCCACAAGGGCAAACTGCACCGCGAGCTCGGCATTCCCGAGGGTGAGACGATCCCGCACGCGCGCCTCGAGAGCGCGATGAAGTCGTCCGACACCGAGGTGCGCAACGACGCGATCCGGGCGAACACCATGGAGCACTGGAACCACGGCGGTCGCCATCCAGGCCACGCGCCGCACGGAGGCAAGCGATGAGGGCTTTCGGCCTCAAGATTTGTCAGCGGATCGGGCTGAATGCGTGGGAGCGCGCGGAGGTCGCGAAAGGGTCTCCGATGCCGTTCTCCTTCTGGTTCAACGAGGGACGGCGGGCGCACCGTGGGCGCAGACCCCATCATCAAGTCTGCCGCTGGCAGTCGCGCATCGCATACGCTGCCGGCTACTATCTGCCGACTTACTGCCTTGTCGGCGCCGCCTACCTGATCGCGAGGCTCACATGATGCTGCGACCGCTCGCCTACGCAATCTTCATCGCCGCGCTGTTCCTCGGTGCCATGTCGCTCGCCGGCTGCGAGCGCGACGTGTGCGGCCACCTCTGGCCGTGTCAGGACCAGCGGTGACGCCCTTCTGGGAGAAGCTGCGCGGTGATCCGGACTACGACGTAAAAGTCAGTCCGGACGGCACCGTGGTGCAGGTCGCGCTCAAGCGCGTGATCTCGCTCGACGCGCTGCGTAAGAGCCTATACGAGGGCCCGCCCTTCAGTGGCGATCCGATCCCGGCTCCGCGCATGCGCGCGGCGGTGAAGCCATGAGCCTGTCCCGTCGCGGCTTTCTGTTCGGCAGCGCGGCCGCCATTGTCGCGGCGGCGCCGGTGGTGCGCGCGGTCGCTGCCGTCGACCCGCCCGTCATCTATGGCGGCACGATCGGGAGATACGAGGGCATCCGCTTCACTGGGAAACTCACCGGGAAGAAAATTTTCCGCCCACGGACGCGCCCCTCTGTTCTCGCGGCGCAAAAGCGCGCCGACGATTTCTTCGGGCTCTCGGCGCCGCCATCGCTCTGGCGATACCTCGCCGCGGCCTGATGTTCGACCCGTACAATCCGGACTGGTCGGACGTCATCGGCGCTCCGAAGCTGCCGGACCTGCCATTGAGCAAGGGCCAGCAGCAGGCGCCGGCGACCAAGCCGTCGAAGGTCGAGAAGGCTCCGCTCACCAACGACGATTTCCCCGCGATCGAGCACACTCATCCGCTCAAGCTGCGGGAGTTTTCTGCCCCCGAGAACGTCGACCCTCAGATTTGGCAGGACGAGCGGGAAATCCCGCCGTCGCCGTCGCGCCAGGACCCAGACTACGAGCTTGGATGGCAGGGGCAGGCTTCCCTCTCCCCCCCAGGGGGAGGGTCGCTCAATAGCCGCGCCACCGCTGCGCAGCCGCCCGCCGAGATCCGCGCGGCGATCGAGGCCGAGGCGAAGAAGGCAGGCATCAGCCCGGCCTACGCGCTGGCGGTGGCCGAGCGCGAGTCCTCGTTCAATCCGAACAGCGGCGGCACCGGTTCGATCCGCGGCCTCTATCAGATGACCGGCGGTCTCCGGCGGCAGTACGGTGCCGAGGGCGACGCGGCCGCACAGTCGGCGGGCTTCGCACGCTTCACCAACGATCTGCGCAGCGAGATGGCAGCGCGCATGGGGCGCCAGCCGACCGACGCCGAGACCTACATGGGGCACCACTTCGGCGGGCCCCGGGCTGCACGCATGCTCACCAGCATGGACCCCAACACCCCGGTGTCGGACGTGTTCACGCCGAACGAGCTCGCCGGCAACCCGCACATCGTGAAGGCCGGCACCGTGGGGACGCTGCGCGACCAGACGCTCGCCGACATGACGCGCCGCATGGGCGGCTACCAGACCGCGAGCGCGCCGAGCCCCGAGGACCAGGAGCGCCAGCCGCGAGACTGGTACGACAAGATGAAGCCGACGCCGTCGATCGTGCCCGGCGGCGGCCTCGACAACCAGATGCCGACCACGCCACCGAGCGGTCCCAGCCGCCCGCGCCGCACTGCTGGCGTCGGGGATTTCGCAGCTTTCGGCTCCCAAGCCGACGACACCTCCGGAACGGGCGATTTCGCCGCGTTCGGACAAGAGGGAACGTGATGAGCGAACAGAGCGCCGCCGACCTGTCGGCTGTGGCAGAGGCCAAAACCGCGCCCGACAAGCCGCCGCTGCCCGACCCGAAGCCCAAACCGCAGGCGGTGGCCGAGGTGGTGGCCCACCTCGCCGACCTCCTGCACCGCGCGACCCAAGGCGAGATCGTCGCCATCGCGATCGCCGGCGTACGACGCGACCGCGTCCCGGTGATCGGCTGGGCCGCGCAGTCGAACGACACCACCAACGACCTCACGGCCGCCGTCTCGGACCTCGCCTTTGCGATCTCCGACCTGCGCGCCGAGCGTTCTTACACCGCCCTGCGTCCCGCGCAGGGTCAACCCGCGAAGGAGGCCCAGAATGGCCAAGCAGATGCCGCCGGCACCCCCGGCTGAAGGTTCGCCCGATGACATGGCGCAGGATGCCGCTGGTGCGGCGTCCGCAGACATGACCCCGGCGCAGTTCGAGGGCAGCCCGCAGGACGAGGCCGAGGACGCCATGCCGCCGTCGCTCGGCGGCGGCGCTGCGCCTGGCAGGGCGCCCCCGGGCCGCCATCACGTCGTCGGCGGCCACGAGGGCGGCTCGCGCGGCGGCCACCGCGCCCCGCACCACGGCGGCACGCATCCCGGCCACGACTCGAGCGGCCAGCATCGCCACCACGGCCTGCACCCGTTCGCACACGGCGAGATGGATTGATGGGCGAGGTCCTTCCGCTGCGGCCGGGACTGCTCCCGGCTGATGAGCCGACGGAAGGACCATTCGAGCCCGATCCCGCGCTCCTGGAAATGCTCGAGCGCGCGATGCGACACGCGCGCTCGGGCGAACTCCTCTCGTTCATCATGGTGTACGAGACGCCGGGCGACGGCCCCCGCTGTCTCTATCACACCGACGCCGCCGCGGATCTGAGCACGTTGCTGGTCGGACTTTCGGTCGAGCAGCACCGCCTCACGGCGTTCCTCGCCGACAGCCGGACCGTCGCCGTCACCGAGCCGGACGAGGGCGCCTGACATGCCGTGGGAATCTGCCGCGCAGCGCCGCTGGGGCCATACGAAAGCTGGCGAAGAGGCGCTCGGCGGCCCTTCCGCTGTCGCCGAATGGGATGCTGCAACGAAGGGCAAAGACCTTCCCGAGCGGAAGGAACAGCCGCACCTGCACGGCGGCCACCACCCGGGGCACATGCCCCACCGGCGATGACGTCCCCGCAATACGACGTCACGCCCGAGGAGGCGAAGCGCGTCTATGACGCGGCGGTCAAGGCGCGCGGCGGCAAGGAGCCGCCCATGCACGAGATCGCGGATGCGTTCGCGAGCATCGGGCGCCTGATCTCCGAGCGCACGCTGCGCCGCTGGCGCAGGAAGGGTTGGGACCCGGGACGGCAGTATCGCTCACCGTTCGAGCGGGCACTGGTCGTATTCAATGGCGCGGCGGCGCGGTTCAATGTCGATCTCACCGCCCTGACGCCGGACCTGATCGACATCAAGATGCCGAGCGCCGACCAGGCGATGGGCTCCTTCCACGCGATGATGGTGCAGCTTGAAGCCATGAGGATGGCCGACCTGATCGAGCGCAACGCGCGCATGATGATCTCCACCAGCATCATCATGCAGACGCTCATCCACCAGCACGGCAAGGACATGATGCTCGACAAGCCGACTGGCTTGGCGCAGCTGCTCCGCGAGCTCGGCCGGTGGAATGACTTCGCCTACCGGTCCATCGAGACCGTGGTGATGCTGCGCGAGCGGTCGATGAAGATGGACGACCCGCCGAAGCCGCGGGCGCTCCCGTCGGAGAATGTCGTCCTGCTCGAGAAATACATTCCTCCCAAGCTCGGCGAAAAGCCGCTGCTCGCCGCAGACGATGCGCTTGCGCACACGTTCTGATGCCCAAGAAGGTGCTGCGCGGCACGCGCTACCTGACCGCGCGCAACGAGGCGCTGGTCAACGAGATCACGGAGGTCCTGCCGTATCTCGAGTTTGACGAGGCGAAGGAGTGGTACAGGGCCAACGTGCCGCTGCTCGACCACATGGGGCGGGCGCTGCTCGGCTGCAACGACCGCTACTTCCTCCTGCGCTACCTGTGCAATCGCAAGGACGTCGAGCACCCGTGGCTCTACGACCGCTGCCGCGAGGTGGAGGCGGACCCGGACGGCTACATCGATCTGTGGGCGCGATTCCATTATAAAGCGGTGGACATGCGCGCCCTGGTCCCGACACCGAGCGGATGGAAGTCCCACGGCTCACTGAAGCCGGGAGACGAGGTGTTTGGCCCGGATGGGAGGCCCACCAAGGTCATCGCTCGGACGCCGGTTTTCACCGACGCCGATTGCTGGGTGGTCAGGTTCGATAAAGGCTACGAGGTTGTCGTCTCCGGCGACCATCTTTGGACTGTCGACGTTTCGTCCAGGCGACGGCTCACAAAAGGGCTGGAGGGCCGGCGCGGTGTGACGCTGAACACCCGCGATCTTGCGCGTGAGGTCGATGCGGCGAAAGGTGCGATCGGGAGGGTTCTCCCTTCCGTTCGACGGGATGCCCCGCTTGAGTATCCAGGCCGCGATCTTCCGATTGACGCCTACGTCCTCGGCGCGTGGCTCGGAGATGGTTCAAGCGCAGACGGCCGGATCACTATTGATCCTCGCGACGAGGAGATTCTCGATCGCATCCGCGCGGCCGGGTATCGCGTCGAGCGCAAGGAGCGGATGCTCGCGCAGGTCTATGGCCTCATGCCGCAACTGCGAGAACTCGGCGTGCTGCGTCACAAGCACGTTCCGCAACTCTATCTTCAGGCGCGGATCGGCGACCGCTGGTCGCTGCTGCGTGGCCTCATGGACACGGACGGTCATTGCGATACCCGCGGGACAGCCACATTCGTCGCAAAAAGCGAGATCCTCGCCGCGAATGTTTTCGAGATCGCCGCGTCGCTGGGACTCAAGCCGTCGATGCGCAGTGTTGCCGGCACCTACGATGGCCGGCCATATCCCTATTTTCACGTCTCGTTCCAGGCGCGCGCTGACGGCGAACCCGTGTTTGGGCTTGCCCGGAAAGGTGGCCGCGCGACGAACGGAGTGCCGACGCGCTCACGTCGGCACTCCATCGTGTCGGTCGAGCGTGCACCGACCATCCCGGTCTCCTGCATCCAGGTGGCCCGGCCAGATGGCCTCTACCTGATCGGCGAGCAGTGCATCCCGACGCACAACTCGACGATCATCACCTTCGCGGGCGTGAT
>Ga0210400_10001276_pt1 | contig 25185 bp, 21 predicted proteins | sample IncBWH26MmetaG_FD_155456 | JGI IMG/M metagenome (GOLD analysis project Ga0210400, IMG submission 155456) | Forest soil microbial communities from Barre Woods Harvard Forest LTER site, Petersham, Massachusetts, United States - Inc-BW-H-26-M | ecosystem: Environmental > Terrestrial > Soil >...
CAACCTGATCTTGCGGCACAAATTGGCCAGATTCTCCGCGACACGGGAATGGATCCTCGCTACGTGGATTTAGAGATTACGGAAACCATTGCGATGGCTGACGCTCAAAAATCTGCCGATATGCTTATGGAATTGAAGGGTCTAGGGGTTGGCATCGACATCGACGATTTCGGAACTGGGTATTCTTCTCTCAGCCGCCTGCAAGGTTTCCCTGTCGACACTTTAAAGATTGACCGTGTCTTCGTGTCAAAAATGGATCACGATGCCGAGACGCTTGAAATCGTTCGAGTGATCATCATGCTCGCCCACAGCCTGGGATTAAAAGTGACCGGTGAAGGGGTGGAGACGCAGTCTCAACTGGATCTCTTGAGGGAGCTTGGGTGTGATCGTGCCCAGGGGTATTTGTTCTCCAAACCGGTCGAACACGAAACAATTTCGAAACTGCTAAGTAAGAATCCCGCTTCGAAATCCTGCGGCCCGGCCGCGGAAATACTGGCGCTATAGGTTAACAGGAGGGACAGTTATGCATGCGCCTCCTCGAAATGTGTCAGCATCAGCACTCCCTTGATGGATTTTTCGCTTTTTCCGCGCGATGCGTATCTCGTAGAGGCTTTTCAGGTTCAGCCTAAATTCAGCCGTCCAAAGAAATGAGCAAGTCACAAACTCGACGGCGCGTCTTCCGCCTTACTTGGACGGCTTCGCAGTTCCAGCCGGTCTCTGACTGATGATTGGTGCCTCGAACGACTGGCCCAACATATCGTTATAGGTAACCGTTTTCTTTCCAACCAGCACGAGCAGGTCACGCCCCGCGGAATATTTCACCGAGTTCATGCCTAACGGGGGCGTGTAAAGGACCAGATAGATCGTATCGCCCACTTTAAGCGAAACGTCATAGCTGACAACGTCAGAGCTAGCCTGCCCGACTGCTTGGTGCGTCTTGACGTCGATGATTGTGCCCACCTGATATTTCGAGGCAGACTGGCAAACGGCAGGAAGTGTCCCCAAACAGATGCAGATCACACAAATTAGCCTACGCATGTATCACTCCTTATGGTTCACGACCGATAACTTTAAGATGAAATACTGTTCTCCTTAGGTTTGGGCTCCCGCTAGGCCGCTGGCCTGGGCACCAAAACCTCTTGCTGCAAAGTGAACTCGATCAGGGTCTCGCTCGGAATCTTCACCTGGTCTCCCTTGGTAATTATTTCTGAGCCTGCACCGATCATCTCTGCAAAAGTACGACCTTGCCGACATTTCTTCGCTCAAGTTTGATTCCGAGATGAGTGCAAGTGAAGCGCTGCAAACGTGGTGCCAAACTTGCGACAGAAGAACCAAGAACTTGTTGATCGGCTGGCAAGCCGTTGTAGAGCCGCGGGTCATCCAAGCGATTGCTCATGAGATCGCTGTCTCTAAAAGATTCGAAGATGTGCCCGCAGCGGGTTCCCCGTCCGATACAGAACCTTGTTTCGTTCGCTCTTCAGCAACTGAACGCCAGATGATGCCGAACGACGCCATCATCGGTACTGCGAGGTAGATGCCGACGATTCCTCCGATTTCGGCCCCAACCAGCACTGCGAAAATTGCAGCCAGCGGGTGAATCTTCAAATGACTTCCCATGATCCTCGGCGTGGCAAAATAGTCCTGAATCACTCTCCAAAGGCCCAACAATGCCGCCATCCAGACCCAGTGAGAGTGATTCAAAATGCCGACGCCAACAACCACAGCGAATGTGCTTGTCCAGCCGACAACTGGAATAAACTCCAGCAATCCACCTAAGATCCCCAACCCGACGGCATGGGGGAAACGCAGGACGAGCATAGCTGCTGAATAGAACAGGAAAGAGAGCACGCACAGCAACAGCTGCGCCCGAATGTATCGGGTCAGCATGAGGTGCAGTTGGCCAACTAATGCATGAATCTTCGGACGCCGATCGGTATGAAAGAGCAGCCGAATGAGAACATCCACGATGCGATGACCGTCGCGCAGGAAAAAGATGGCCAGGATGGGAATCAATAGCAGGCAAGCGACAATTTGCGCAGCGTTGGAAAGATAGCGATCGACCGCTGGTACAAGGCTCTGAATATCTTCCTTGTGGCGTGCAAGGAAAGCCCTGAAACGAAGTTCCTGCGCCTCGGTCCAACCATATTTTCCTCGCAGATCGCTTGCGATATCGCCGGTGGACAGACTATTGAGCAAAGCAGGTGCTTCGTCCAGCACCCTTGCCGTATTTCTCGCCAGGCTTGGGGCAAACGTGTAACCCGCGAGCGCAATCAGCAACACAAACGCGAGGTACACCTCGACGACCGCAGGCCCTCGGAGATTTTTGAAAAACAAAGAATGGCGCTGTAGAAACTTCACTACGGGATCGATGAGGTATGCGAAGAATATGGCAAGAACAAAGATCAGGATGACTCGCCGAGCGCAATAGAGGGCAACGCCGACCGCCGTCAGCAAAGCAGTCGTCAGCAGAATGTCGACGGTACGCCGCTCGGGGAATGCCATGATGAATGATCCGTAGCCTACCGGCTGAGTTCGCTCGGTCTTCTTGCAGGGGACTTGCTCAGTCGAGCTCGCAGGGTTGGTGCTTGCAATCGCATTGAATTTCTGTCTCCTGCACGCGATCGGCTTGGGAGCAATACACGCTGCAGTACGTCTCCGTAGCTACGACTGTGCATCGGCAGGCCGAATAGGCGCACTTTCGTTGACCTTGAACATTCATCTTTTTACCTCGCGTCGTTTCATAGACTTCCGAAGAGACTTATGCACGACAAAGGCCACATCCGCCTCCGACGGAAAGCCGATAGAAGACAGGCACAGCTTCGCTCAGTTTCAGAAATCTCTCAGCCCCCAACGCCGCCAATCCAAATCAAGAGTGTGCGTAGGCATCGCGCGGATGATTCACTTCATTCCGCCGAATGTCGCGGAAGCGGCCAACTTCGATCAAGCAAAGGCCTGATTCAAGGCCGCTTCAAGATTCTGGCAGCTGATCCGACGCATACCAAACTCTCGGCGTGCCTGGTCCCAAGTTGAGAAGCTCTAGGCCCGGTATGCTGCCCGCCTAGCAGGCCATCGAAAGCGAAGTAGCGGGGAGTTCTCGAGGTAGATCTTCCCATCATTGGATGGTGCACTGTCACTCCGCATTGACGCGTCAACCTTCGACACAAAATACGGCAATGGCGCGCTGACAATTCAAGCGGTTACGCACCTTGAGTTTGGCATCTCCGTTGCCCTTCCGGTCCAACGTAGGAGAGAAACTATGTTCGGACGTGCCGAGTTCGGTCTCACCGCCATTGTGGCGCTGGCACTCTCCATGCCTTTGCTGGGCCAAAACAGTCAGACGACAGCGCCTGAGACAGGGACAATTGTGGGTACCGTCGAAAACGTAAACGGCGAAACGGTCGCAAACGCAACAGTTGCTCTCAAGGCAGCCGATGGTAAGGCCACTCGTACGATCGTCACATCCGAAAACGGATTGTTCCAGTTTCAGGATGTTAAACCAGGGATTGCTTATCAGCTCAGCGTCAGCGCCAAGGATTTCGCAGGTTGGACATCGCTCCCGATCACGCTGGATCCAGGGCAGTTCAAAATTGTGACTGGCATCCAACTTCGAATTCAGGCTCAGCACACGAATGTCGACGTCCACTACGATCCTCTGGAGGTCGCGACCGAGCAGTTCAGAGCCGAGGAACAGCAGCGGGTTTTTGGAATCATTCCGAACTTCTATGTTTCTTACGAGAAGGATCCTGCACCACTCACCGCGAAGATGAAATTCGCCCTCGCTCTCAAGGTTTCCACAGATCCAGTAACTGCTGCAGGAATCTTCGTTGTGGCTGGAGCGAAGCAGGCCGGGGATACTCCGAAGTACGGCCAAGGATGGGGAGCGTATGGAAAGCGGTTTGGCGCCGTTGCTACGGACGGTTTCTCTGACATCATGATTGGCGGCGCTATATTGCCATCGCTATTGCACCAGGACCCGCGCTACTTCTATCAGGGAACCGGCACCACCGGCTCACGAATCCGCCATGCGATGTTCAGCCCGTTTGTTGCGAGAGGTGACAACGGAAGGGGGCAGCCGAATTATTCCAGCATGGGCGGCATTTTGGCGTCCTCTGCCCTCGCCAACCTGTATTACCCCAGATCCGATCGTGGCGCCGGCCTAGTGTTCGGCAATTTTGCGATCGGCACGGCTGAACGGATCGGTGCAAGCCTGGTCCAGGAGTTCCTCTTGGGCAAATTCACCCGAAGGGGCGGCCATATGAAATAAAAATATCGGTTACGAGAATTTCTCCATCCCGAGGACTCTAAACAAAACCTTGTGCTCACTGCCCTCCGTTGGACGCCACTTCGAATCCCGTCCACTCCTGCCACATGCCGGCCCGGGCTTTACAGCCCGGGCTCCCGCCTGTTTCTGGGTCGCACCAGTTGGAGCGGAAAATCAGGTGTCGTACGACCTCAACAATGGAATTTCATCCACACCGCGAACGTGTACACGAATGGCAGCAGAGTCCTTCTGGGCTGGTAGAACGCCTGCTATCGAGCGGGAGACTGCGGGATCGGGTCCCCTCGCTGCCCCAGCGTGTCATACCCTTGTTCCTCTTCTTGGCTTCGACGGAGAACCACTACAGCCTCGTCAATCAGAACCCTTAGCAGCCAACTGCGAAATGCGCCTTCGTATTCAAACCGCGCCGGCGTACCAGACGCTTTGAGCCGGCAACGTTCGATGACATCCTCCGTTCGTTCCGCACGGCCGAGGACACAACATGCAATGAAGTGAAGCAATCCATAGCAGCGTAAAAATCGAAACTGGAATAGTGCCTGCTCCCTTTGCTGATTGCTCATACTCTAGACTCCGGTACCGATTCTGAATAAACGGAGGATAGATACTCTTTTCCAGACGCGCAGGGTCTTATCCACCCATCCCTCCCGACGATTTCATAGTGCGACCATTCGGATCCGGAAAACGCGGGAGACCCACTGGTTCCCCTCCTGCCAGCAATGCAACGAGGAATGGATGTGGGTCTGCCGCGGGCTGCCTTCTACGACCCTACTCATCGGGTAACCAATCGCTCGTCTAATTGCCCGAACGCTCCTTTTCCGCTGCCAGTTGGATTGGAGCGGCCTTCGTCGGACCGTTTCGATCAACAAGCTGATCGAAGTCATCGGCATTGAACGGGTAGGCGCGGGCCGACTCTTGTCCTGTCGAACTCAACGTCAGATCGACGCGACGGTTGTACGCCAGCACGATGTTGCCTAATTTCTTGACGACTTTATCCCGAGCGTCGGTGGCAAGATCACTGCTTTGATCGAGTAGCTGTTTCACTTGCTCGGCCGTCAGGTTGTCCTTCGTGCCCAACGCCTGTATGTCAATGTTTGATTCTGGAATTCCCTGCTCCACTAGGAACCGTTTGACCAGTTCGGCGCGCCGTTCGGAGAGGCGCATGTTGTAGCTCTCCGGGCCGCGGCGATCGGCGTGACCGGCAAGGGTCAACTGGGCGTCGGACTTGAAAGCCAGATACTTTTTGAACTCTTCGGCAATGCTCTTGAGTTCGTCCTGTTCGCTCTGCAGCAGACCCGCTTCGGATTTGGTAGTTCTTGGCCGATCGGTTGCGAAGTAAACGCTCCGCATGATGAGAGCGCCTGGTTCGATCGTTCCCACGATGTGCAGTGCGACGGTTCGAGTCTGGACACCGCCACAATCGTTTGTTGCGTTCAGCGTATAAGTAACGGTCTCGTCGACTGCTCCGGGGTCGCTCTTTTGCGGCGCAATCGTCAATGCGCGGCTGCCGCTCGGGTCGACATTGCCCACTCCATCAATGGAGATATTCGACGCGTTCCTGGCGGTCCAGTTCAGCGCCGCAGCATCGTCTTCCACGACTTTATCCCCGACGCGCTTATAGTGGACTTCCCCTGTCGAGAGGGACAGATCCGCGTCGATCGCACTGTTTACATTGACGGTGACATTGGATGTTGCCGTGCCACCGGGTCCCGTCGCCGTCAGCTTGTACGTCGTTGCCTGCTTCGGCTGAACCGTTTGTTCGCCTGAGGGTTCAACCGTCCCGACAGGACTTATTTCAACCTGCGGAGCATCGGAGGAGCTCCACTTCAGTTGCGTTGTGTCGCCGCAATTGAGCTGGGCATTGCTGGCGGCTAGTTCGGCGGAGGGCTTGGCGACAGCAACGGTCGCGCTGGCGACGCCCGCCGTAAACCGAGGGGCGGTAGCCAATTTTTCTCCACGATGCCATGGCTCAGTCTTACTGACGCCCTTCGGTACTTCCACGATGACGCGCTCATTTGCGCTCACAGTTACCTGATTTGACCAGACATCCGTGTTTCCACTCCGTATTGTGACCTGGTAGGTGCCGGGTGGGACTACGAGTTCCTGCTTCCACCACAAGAAATCGGTGTTGAACTCATCTCCATGGCCAACGAAGAAGTCTGGAGTTTTTCCATTAATGAGGACGGCATCCCGGTCCGCTCCTTTAACGGAGATTGCACCGAAAGGCCCGGCTACTTTCTCGCCGGCCTTTTCCAGGGTGACATTGAGGTCTGTCGTTTTTCCGGCAGCAATTGTGACCGTTTGAGTGATCGGTTTGTACCCGTAATTGACTAATTCAATTTTATGGTCGCCTGCACCCAGATTCAGTGTCGGACGTTTACTTGCCTCGCTGATAGCCTTGTCGTCCACGAATACGTACGCTTGTTTGGGACTGACCTTGAGACGCAGCTTGCCATCCTGTGCCTGGGCTGATAGCCCTTGAGCAAAGAGCGCAACAGACGTAACTAAGATAAAGTGGGGCTGGAACAATTTAGATTTCACGTTATTTCCCTTTCGAAACATTCCCAAAAAATCCAATGCTTAAGACCGATAAATTCGAAGCCGCGCCAGGTTCGGCCCTTCACGGCTCAGAGCGCTGCCGGCGCCGGCCCCGTACAGATAGCGGATAAGACATAAGCAAATACACTGCCAAAATCGCTGGTTGGCAGTTGGGGCGTCACCCCATTGAAACCGCGGCTGTTAGATAGTTTTTGGCCTCAGAAACCTCAAACTCGCTGCCAGAGTTGAGTCGGAAGATGTTGACGTGTCAAGTTGATGTCACGCACGGCTCGCAGAACAGGTGGGTGTTGTGAGGGATGTTCTGGACGCTGATCCGGACTGGAGGCAGTAGTGGAAAGATTGTTTAGGGTTAGCCAACGCAGTCTGCAGCAGGGTCTATTCCGATCGGTCTCTCTCGGATAAGACCCCTTTTATATACGAAGTGAGCACCTTTCGAAATTCTGCTGCAACGAGATCTCGAGATTTCGCCTCTGTCTCCCGCCAAAGCATCGTCATGCTTTTTACGATCTGAACCGCAACGTTCGCGGCGAGCAATGCCCGTTCTGGAGAAAGAAACGGGTTCTTGCTTCGAAATGCGTCGGCAATTGTCGAACGCAGAGCTTTCCTGGCGGACTGTGCACGATGAAAGGAAATTGGTGCAGCAGCCAGGTTCAGCCAAGCCGGTCGATCCCGCACAAAATTCATGATGCAGTCGATGAACGACTCAGCAAAGCGACCAGCCGAGAGGTTGTTCGACTCCACTATGAGCGTCTTGACCCTCGACTGCAAATCTTCAGCGTACTGCTGGCGCAGCGTGGCAGCGACGGATTCTTTATCGGGGAAATAATTGTACAGCGCTCCAATCGACGAATCGCTGCGATCGGCGATCGCCTGCATCGTGGTGGCTTCATATCCGACCGCCGCAAATAGTTCACCGGCGGCCTGAAGAAAGCCGGCCAACCTGCGCGTCGAGCGATCCTGTTGAGGAGCCACGCGGATGGGGCTTGACGAAATCGAGGGCATCCTCATATTCTATCAATAGAAAGTCGAGGATACCCTCGACTTTGTGGAGGAACCATGTCAGGAACCATGTCTCAGCTTGTAATCGATCCTCGTAAAACCGCGCTGGTTGCCATCGATCTGCAGAACGCCGTTGTGCGGATGGACCCAGCCCCGTATGCCGCCGCGGACGTGGTGTCGAATAACCGGCGGATCGCCGATGTCTTGCGGGCTACGGGAGGGCTGGTCGTGTGGGTGCGGGTTGATATCAATCAAGCCATCAGGCTACCGGTTGACGTTCCGATGGCGTTTGAGGGCAAGCAGCTGCCCAGTGAATTGATGGAAATTGCGCCGTCGGCCGGGTTTCAAGATGGGGATCTTCTGATCACGAAATGTCACTGGGGCGCGTTCGCCGGAACGCCGCTTGAGCAGCAACTGAGGGCTCGCGACATCGACACCATCATCCTTACTGGAATCTCGACCAACGCGGGAGTCGAATCGACACTGCGGCAGGGTTCCGGCTTGGGCTTCGCTTTCGTTGTCGCCGAAGACGCCTGCTCCGGCCGGGATGCCGACGAGCATCGGTTTGCGTTTCAACACATCTTCCCGCGCCTTGCAAGAGTGCGGTCGGTCGATGAGGTTTTGAAAGCGCTTGCCTGAAGATGCTGACAATTTCGACCGCCTCAATCCAGGAGTGTGGAAGACAGTCTCAGTCGCGGTGCTGGGCTCGTTCCTTGCGCAACTGGATGCCACCGTTGTTAACGTTTCACTTGGGAGCCTCGCTGTAGAGCTGCACAGCAGCCTGCAAGCGATCCAATGGGTTACCAGCGGATATTTGCTGGCGCTCGCTCTGACGCTTCCGCTCAACGGCTGGCTGGTGGAGCGCATTGGAACCAAGAGGCTCTACCTCATTTGCTTTTCCGGGTTCACGCTGTCCTCCGTGCTGTGCGCCTTGAGCTGGTCGGCTGACTCCCTGATCGGGTTCCGCGTTCTGCAGGGCATCAGTGGAGGGCTCATGGCTCCGTTGACGCAGCTCATGATTGCGCGCGCCGCGGGAAAACACATGGTGCGCGTGATGGGCTATGTGGCAGTGCCTGTGCTGCTAGGACCCATCGTGGGCCCAGTTGTCGCGGGCGCGATTCTGCAGCATGCGTCTTGGCGTTGGCTTTTCCTGATCAACCTGCCAATCGGTGTGCTGGCGATTGTACTCGCCTCCTTGTTTCTTCCTGCGGATGACAACGGAACACGATCTCAAAGAAGTTTCGACCTGGCCGGATTTCTGACTCTCTCGCCCAGCCTCGTGCTCTTTCTGTACGGCTCGGACCATCTGAGCGAGCGCGAAGGCCTAGTCATGCTCGTGTTATCGGTTGTTCTGCTTGCGACTTTCTTCCGCAAGGCACTGAAAGACGGCCCGAGAGCGCTGATTGACCTTCAGATTTTCCGCAGTGACGTCTTCTCTGCATCGGCTTTGACGCAGTTCACGGTTAACGGTTTGTCATTCGCGGGGCAGATGCTGATTCCCATATATTTGATTCTCGACGTAGGCAAGTCGCCGAGTGTTACCGGTTGGCTAATGGCGCCAATGGGATTGGGAATGGTGTGTACCTATCCATGGGTGGCAAGACTAACTCAGTGGTTCGGCATTCGGGGAACATCTCTTAGAGGTGCGCTGATCGCGTTTCTGGGCACACTGCCTTTTCTCTATTTGAGTTCCAAACACTTCAGTCTGGGCATCCTGGCAGTTACGCTTTTTGTCAGGGGCATGGGGATGAGTGCCGTCGGGATTCCATCCATTTCCGCAGCCTATGCGTCAGTACGGAAAGAAGAGTTGCCGATGGCGACGACATCGCTGAACATCGTGCAGCGCCTTGGCGGGCCGACACTGACGACGGTTTGTGCGACGTTCCTGGGCTGGCGCCTGGCCGTTGTTCACTCAGAGGGCATGTCTAGCGCCTTCACGATGAGTTTTGTTCTGCTTTGCATTTTTCATTCGGTGCTGATTCTGGCCGCGCGCAGGTTACCGGTTTCGTTGGAGTCCGTGGAGTATCCGCAGGTGACAACCGATGCCGCTCACATCGAATTGATTGACTGAATTGCCGGTGCAGGCTGTTTCCGTAACGCCTGCCGCGGGCCTGACTCGTCCCCTTGCGATTTGCCTTTCCTACGTCCTCAGTTAGAGAATCGCCTTTAGGCGAGATTCTGGCAGGTGCACTAACGCCGAGACTAAAGACGAAACGGACCGAACAGAGTGAATTCGTTGAAAAACACCCTTGTAGTCATTTACGCACATATTGGCCGATTGCGGGTGCGAAACGAAAGATTTCACACTTCATTTCGCCGCATTTCTGACAGGGGCGCGGAACAATGAGCACGCAAGACGTCGCAACCGTATTCATCGTCGACGATGATACTGATTTCCGTGAGTCTCTTCAGGAGTTGCTGGAATCTGTCGGCCTGTACTCTCAGGCTTTTGGAACGGCACAAGAGTTCCTATCGACCCAGCGAAGTGACGCTCCCAGTTGCATAATTCTGGACGTCAGACTTCCAGGTATCAGCGGCTTGGATCTTCAACACGAACTAAAAAAAGGGAAAATAACCATTCCAATCATCTTTCTCACGGCGCATGCAGACGTTCCGATGTCGGTAAAGGCCATGAAGTCTGGGGCGGTTGAGTTCCTGACCAAGCCATTCAGGCAGCAGGATCTGCTCGATGCGGTTCAGCGATCCCTGACTCGAGCCCGCATGCTGCGCGAGAAAGAACGTGAGTTCGCCGAACTGCGAAATCGTTACGAAAAGCTCAGCGTTCGCGAACGCGAGGTGATGAACCTGGTCGTTTCCGGAATGCTAAACAAGCAGGTCGCAGCGGAACTCGGCGCCAGCGAAGCGACCGTCAAAATGCATCGCAGCCAGGTCATGAAAAAGCTGCAGGCCAAATCCTTGCCTGATCTCGTTAGAATGGCGGACAAGCTCAAGTTCCGGTGACGAGCTAAGTCTCCGCTGGATGGACGGCCAGCCTACCCGTAGTCCAGGCCTTACATCCTAAAGTCTATGTTTTCTAGCCTAAAGTTTGATTGCTCTGTGTAAGCCAGTCACGTTAACCTCGCGACATGCTGGTTGGCCGACAATCCAAATTGATCGCGATCGTCGATGACGACGAGTCGATGCAGGATTCACTGCACGACTTAATGGAAGCTGCTGGGTTTGTCGCACGCTGCTTTGGATCAGCGGAAGAATTCCTCGACTCGGATGCTCATCGTCAAGCCTCTTGTCTGATCGTTGACATCCGTATGCCGAAAATGTCCGGTCTCGAGTTGCAGGCAAAACTGAAGGATGAGGAATGCAACACTCCTATCATATTTATTACTGCGCATGGGGATGCGAGAATGCGCATTCGAGCAATGAGAGATGGCGCGGTCGAATTTCTTGCGAAGCCATTTGATCACCAAGTATTGCTCAAGAGGGTCCGAGCTGCACTCGATCTGTGAAACCGCTAAACGAGCGGGTCCGGTGCTGTATAGAGGCTTTCTGTGGAAGATCCTGCAACCATCACGCGCCCTAGGGGAGATCAGGCCGAGCGTAGTTTTGAGCGGATCATCGGAAATAGTTCCGCCCTCGAGTCTGTACTGGACCAAGTGGAGCAGGTTGCTCCCACAGACTCGACTGTTCTCATCGAAGGAGAGACCGGGACGGGGAAGGAATTAATCGCGCACGCCATTCACAACGCAAGTCAGCGTTGTGGACGAACATTCATAAAGCTGAATTGCGCGGCCATTCCGCTGGACCTTCTGGAAAGCGAATTATTCGGCCATGAGAAGGGTGCGTTCACCGGAGCGATCGCCCAGAAGATCGGACGGTTTGAAATGGCCGACAAGGGGACGCTGTTCCTGGACGAGGTCGGCGACATCCCCCCGGCGTTGCAGCCAAAGTTGCTGCGTGTGCTTCAAGAACAGGAGTTCGAACGATTGGGAAGCGGGCGAACCCACAAAGTAGATGTCCGGCTCGTGGCCGCAACCAATCGGAATCTCGTCAACATGGTAGCTCGGGGTCAGTTTCGCAGCGACCTGTATTATCGTCTGAACGTGTTCCCCATCTTGCTGCCAGCGCTGCGAGAGCGCCGGGAGGACATTCCCGCTCTTGTGACCCATTTCGTGAAACTATTCAGCCGCCGTATGGGGAAGCAGGTGGACAGCATTGCTCCAGAAACCATGTCTGCATTCCAGTGGCATTCATGGCCGGGGAACATACGCGAACTGCAGAACCTGGTGGAGCGCGCGGTTATCCTTTCCCGCGACGGCGTGCTCCTGAACCCCCTGCAGAAAAGGGAGACGAGCGCCACTATCCTTAGTTCCAACGCCCGGTCTTTACCATCGTCTACGACCTGGGAAAACTCCGATCGTGCTCTGATCGTGGAGACGCTGGAGAAGACCGGCTGGATCGTCGGTGGACCACGCGGTGCCGCTATGAAACTGGGGCTAAAGCGGACCACACTGCTGGCCAAAATGAGAAGAATGGGGATCTCGCGGCCTATCTCCCAGGAGGGAACAGATATCCTCGGCGTCTCACGGGAGGACGTTCAGGTTTGAAGGCCGAACCGGCCCGAACCAGAACGATCCATGCATTCGGAAACCGTCGTGCCGACCGCGACTAGGGAATGCTTGGCGCCATGAAGACCGCTTTACGAACAATGTGGCCCACAGTGAGGATCGTACAAAGGCGAGCGCGGCGACTTCTCGCGGTGGGAACTGTTCTGACTGGAATTGTGCTCTCGGGGCTTCCTGCCGCGCACGCGCTTGATCCGGACCTGCGGATTTCTCAATATGCCCATACTGCCTGGCGCGTGCGCGACGGCATCTTCCCTGGAACACCCACTGCAATAACCCAAACGACGGACGGATACGTTTGGATTGGGACATACGCGGGATTGTTGCGCTTCGACGGCGCCCGCTTCGTGCCCTTTGTTCCGCCCGCCGGAGAACATCTTCCCAACCCAGCCGTGATTTCACTTTTGGGCGCGACCGACGGGAGCCTGTGGCTTGGAACCGCCTCTGGCCTGGCCCAGTGGAAGAACGGAGAATTGTTCACTTTCCCGGAGACAGCGGGCCGCGTGAACTCGATCTATGAGGATCGTGACGGAACAATTTGGATAGCACGTTCACGAACTGATGCCGGAGGCGTCTGTAAGGTCGCAGCGTCTGTAGCGACATGCTATGCACCGAAAGATGGAGTGCCTCCCTATGCCGGAGCGTTGATCAGAGACAATCTCGGATATTTCCTGATCGGGGGTTCCACCGCGCTCGTCCGCTGGAAGCCAGGCTCTTCCATTTCCTACGAGTTGCCGGCACTAAAGTCAAAACCAGGACTGACTGGTATATCGGACCTCGCTCTCGCTCCTGATGGATCGGTGTGGGTGGGCATCTGGAACCGCGGCCACGGGTTGGGCCTCGAACAATTGGTAAATGGTTCCTGGAAAACATTCATCACGCCGATATTCGACGGCAGCAAGTTGCATATCAGCAGCTTGCGGCTGGACCGGCATAACGCATTGTGGATTGCAACTGACGGAAACGGCATCTACCGGGTCCACGATGACAACGTGGATCATTTTGCTGCCACGGACGGGCTTTCGAGCGACTCGGCCGAGTACGCTTTCGAAGACAGAGAAGGTAACCTGTGGTTGACCACGGCCCAGGGTGTCGACTGTTTCCGCGGCATCCCGGTAGTGAGTTTCTCAGTACATGAGGGGCTTACTGCAGACAGGGTCGCGTCCGTACTTGCAGCGCGTGACGGCACCGTCTGGATCGGGAACCATGGAGCTCTGGATCTTCTGCGTGGGAAGCAGGTTTCATCGATCGGCCCAAGAAATGGACTCTCGGGCGATCGTATTACCTCACTGTTAGAAGATCACGCCGGGCGGCTTTGGGTGGGATCGGACAATGGACTGTTTCTTTACGAGCACGGGAGGTTTACACAAATCCTCCGTCCCGACGGCAGCCTGGTAGGGATCGTTGTGGCAATGACCGAGGACATGGACAACAATGTCTGGGCTGCGGTAGTTCGCACTCCCCCGGGGCATCCCACCAAACTGATTTGTTTTCGAGATGGCAGATTCGTTAAGGAGATTTCAGACCCGAGACTGAACATCTCTTCTCTGGCAGCCGATATCCAGAGTGGTTTTTGGTTGGGCTTGACCCAAGGCGGCCTGGCTCGATACCGAAACGATAAAGCGCAAGTCTTTCCGTTGAAGGACGCAAGTGCGCGAGTTAATCAGGTATTGGCAAATTCGGATGGTTCGGTGTTGGCGGCAACCAACCACGGCCTTGTAGAGCAGCGAGGCGACAATCAGCATACCCTCGACGGCAACAATGGCTTGCCGTGTAACCGAATCTACGCGCTGGTTACCGACAAACACTCCGACCTTTGGCTGTACGCCGAGTGTGGCCTGATTGAGATCAAGTCGGACGACGTGCAACGGTGGCGTGAACATCCCGACCAAAGAGTAAATTTCGAGCTGTTCGATGCCTTCGACGGCGCCCAGCCCTTCATTCCTCCTTTTTCCCCAATCGCAACACGATCAAACGATGGTCGCTTATGGTTTGCGAATAATACTGTGGCTCAAATGATCGATCCCGATCGGGCGATCGGAAATCCGATCCCGCCGCCGGTGCATATCGAAGATGTAATCGCCGATCGAAAGACATACTCGCCGCAGAGTGGCCTTCGTCTTCCGACCCTTACACGCGATCTCGAGATCGACTATACGGCTCTGAGCTTTATCATTCCTCAGAAGGTGCATTTTCGATACAAGCTGGAAGGTTATGATCGCGATTGGGAGGAGGCCGGAACTCGAAGGCAAGCTTTCTATAGCAATCTTCCGCCACGCAGTTACACCTTCCGGGTGAAGGCTTGCAATAACAGCGGCGTGTGGAACGAAATCGGCGCGTCGTTGGATTTCTCTGTCGCCCCCGCGTACTACCAAACAAATTGGTTTCGATTGTCGTGCGGCGCCGTCTTTATTGCACTGCTTTGGGCACTTCATCGATGGCGCGTTCACCAACTCAAGAGCCAGGAAAAACGGCTGCGGGACGTTGTCGAAACAATTCCGGCGATGACTTTCACCACGTTGTCTGACGGCTCCAGCACGTTTGTGAATAAGCGCTGGACCGAATACACCGGGCTTTCTATCGAGGAGACATCAGGGGAAGGTTGGCAGCGTGCGATCCATCCCGAAGATCTTGTGCGCCATTCCGAGAAGTGGCGCATATCGGTTGCCACCGGACAGGTTTTCGAAGACGAGGCGCGGTTCCATCGTGCTGCTGACGGAGAATATCGGTGGTTTCTGGTGCGTGGTGTCCCACTTCGAGACCGGCATGCAAGGATTGTCAGATGGTACGGAACCCTCACGGATATTGAAGATCGTAAACGTGCAGAGGAGGCCCTGCGGTTGATGTCTGACGACTTACAAGGCAGCAAAGTCAAGCTTGAAGAGGCGCAGCGCATCACCCATGTCGGCTACTGGGAACGAGACCTCGCGACCGGTCGCATCACCTGGTCGGACGAGACCTATCGCATCTTCGGCCTCGAGCCGCAGGAATATGGGATCGACTTACTCGCACTACGGCAAAAGGTCCATCCCGAAGATTGGGAGTTTTTGGCACGAGCACTCGACGAGGCGCTCAGTGGGGGTGCGCGTTACGACATAGAATATCGCCTCTTGCGGCCCACGGGTGAAGTTCGCATCGTGCACAGTACCGGCGATGTGAAGAAGGATGCATCGGACCGGCCCTACCAGATGTTCGGTATAGTCCAGGACATAACCGACCGCAAACGCGCGGAGGAAGCGCTTCAGCGAAGCCAGTTTTATATCACTGAAGGACAGCGCATTGCTCATACGGGCAGCTGGGCATTCAATACCGTCGGTTTCGATTACTGGTCTTCCGAATTGTTCCGGATTCACGGTCTTGATCCGACAGGCAAACCACCAACCGTTGAAGAATATCTGGATCTCGTACACCCCGAAGATCGGGGCGCAATGGGACAAGAAATTCAAAAGATGTTAGCGGAGCATCGCCAGTTCGACTTCACGAAGCGGATTGTGCGGCCGGATGGAAATATACGCTACGTGCGTTGGGTGGGTGTCCCGGCGATCGAAGGCGTGACTTTCAAGGGATTCCTGGGGACTGGGATAGACGTTACGGAGCAGGAGCTACTTGAACAAGAGAGGGAGCGCCTGCGTCAATTAGAGACCGGGCTCGCGCACACCAATCGCGTGAGCATGTTAGGAGAGATGGCCGCTTCTTTGGCGCACGAAATAAAGCAGCCCATCGCTGCCGCCATCACCAGCGCCAACAGCTGCATTGAATGGCTTACGCATGAACCGCCCAATGTTGATCGGGCTCGTGCCGCGGCAAGCAGAATCGACAAATACGGGAATCGTGCGGCCGAAATTATCGATCGGATACGTTCGTTTTACAGGAAGTCCCCTCCGCATCGTGAGTTGGTTAATGCGAACGCCATTATCCGCGAGATGCTGACTTTGCTGGAAGGCGAGGCCATTCGGAACTCGATCACTATGCGTACAGAACTTGCGGCCGCACTGCCCGAAATCATAGCTGATCGTGTCCAGCTGCAGCAGGTATTCATGAACCTCATGCTCAACGCCATCGACGCCATGAAGGAGTCGGGCGGAGAGCTCACTGTGAAGTCGCAAGGGGAGCGGGGAGGTCGACTTCTGTTCTCGGTCGTTGATACAGGCGTGGGACTGCCGGCTGGGAATGTCGACCATATCTTTTCCGCGTTCTTCACAACTAAATCGGAAGGGAGCGGGATGGGATTAGCAATCAGCCGCACGATTGTGGAGTCGTACGGTGGCCGGTTGTGGGCTACCGCCAATGACGGACGCGGCACAACTTTTCATTTCACCTTGCCCACCGACATGACAGAGTCATCGCCTTCCATTCCCGATTACGACGCTCATCAGTAAGGGACGGTTTTTCGTGGCGGATCGGATGTAGTGGAGCGATTCCAAAGCATCGCTATTGAAGCAGTGATCGCTTCATTTGCGAAACATCTTCATACCAGCCCCGTTTCAAGCAAATCAGCTTTGTACAAGCTCTCGGGTCTGCACGCAGCCTCTACATAGTTTTGAATCCACCGCAGAAGGCCGCCGTCAATCCAAACAATAAAGGCAGGTAGACTATTGACGCGGCGAGCAATCGCCGGGCTGCTATCCGCGACCGCTGCAACGCGAATTCCACGCCAAAGTAAGCGAACCCTACACCCAACAGCACTCCCGAGCAGTGAATCGCAGCAGGCCGCATTGGAAATTTCACGATGCTGAAGACCATGAGAGCCATCAGCGGCAACATGGTTTCCAGGATGACGACAGGGACTCTGGTCTTGCCCCGGGGCAGAACCAAGTAGCCGGCGCGCTCATAGTCCTCGCGGTACATCCATGCGATCGCCATGAAATGTGGGAACTGCCACAGGAACAGGAGCGCCCAGAGCGTCCAGGCCTCCGTATTGAATCTGCCAGACGCGGCGGCCCAGCCGATCAGAGGAGGCATAGCGCCCGGAAAAGCCCCGACCAACACGCACAATGGTGTTCTTCGCTTCAGCGGAGTGTACAGGAACAAGTAAGTAAGTAGCGTGATGACAGCGAGCCCACTCGCGAGCAGGTTGACGGCTGCTGCAAGATATATGCTCCCAATCGCAGCCAACGCTATTCCGAACGCCAGGACTGCGCGCGGCTTGAGACGGCCGGCTGCGGCAGGGCGCCGGGAAGTCCGGCGCATCTGTGCGTCGAATTCTCGTTCGATGTATTGGTTCAATGTCCCTGTGCCACTAGCGACCAGCAACGTTCCCAGGAGGACGTTGAACATCAGGGCGATTGAAAACGGCCGGCCTTCGCTTGCGCATCCCAGATAAAACCCGACAAAAGTCGTGATCAAAATCAGAAAATTGACTTCCGGCTTGGTAAGTGCCCAGTAGTCCGAGAAGACCGTGGAGCCCGCAACACGGCTCCCCTGGGCACCGGAAGAAGCCACTTCGGCAACAATATACGGTCCGGACATTCAGACAGCCCCCATACTTTGACCGGCCGTGCGCGGTACCGCTATGCTTCGCGCTTCTGATGGCAGAATCGAGGGCTCTTCTGAAAAACGTGGTGAGAGCAACCGCGCCGTGAAAATTGTCCCGGCAATCAGGAAAACGATGGTTACGCAAGTCCACATCAACGCACCGGCACATTGCTGATCTTCGAGAGCGGAAAATTGAAAGATCCGCGGAGAAGAAAAATAAGCCGGGTAAACTACGCGATCGCAGAAGACCAGAAATCCAGAGAGAACATCACACGGTAAGGTAGCCAAAAAAAGATACAAGAGTATCGATAACTCCGGCCACTTCAAAGAGCTCGGCGACGGCTGAACCACTGGCCACCAGAACAGAAGTCCGGCTGCGAGGAACGATATTTGCTCAACCCCATGCCAGTATTCCGATCGCAACCCGAGCATGAACACCGAGGGGATATGCCAGATCACCAGCGTGCCGGCCGCTCCGACCCAGCAAACAGCAGGGTTCATGAGAGCACTCCACAGTCTCTGGAATCGCTGGGCTCGGAATGGTCGAGCGATGATTTGGGCCACTGGTTGCCCCAGTCCGTAAAGCAGAGGCTTGGCGGGAGCGCCGAGCAAGATCAAAGGAGGCGCAATGGTCATGAGCAGAAGATGTTGAACCATGTGCGCCGTCAACAATTCGTGATCGAGCGCCGCCAGCGGTGACGCGATCGCAAGCCAAACGAGAAATAGTCCGGCTAAGAAAGAACCCGCGTGCCGGACCTTAGCGCCGTCTGCTTCGAGCTTCCGAACGAGCAGCCATCCACGGAGGTATACCAGCGCAGCGAGAATCAAAGCCGCGGAAACCCAAAATGACTCGATCGCAGCGTGATGAGCATGTGTCATACGGGTCTGCGCCTCAGGGTTGAGTGGCCGGCTTCGTCTGGCTTTCGCTAAGCACAAGGTCCCGTGCAGCATCGCGCGCTGGGCCTTGTGATGCAGGATGCAACGTCTCAAGGAATGCAACCAATGCCGTGGTTTCCGACGGACTCAAGTTGTTTCCATAGGCAGGCATATTGCCGCCGCCCTGGATCACTTGACGGATGAGCTGGTCCTGCGTGAGGCGCACTGCGACGCCATCCAGGGCTGGTCCTCTCTCTCCGCCGGTATCGCCGAGTGAGTGGCAGTTACGGCATTGCTTCACCTGAAATACAAGCGCACCCTGCCGTTCGAGTGCGGTGGTTCCATGTATGTAGCGATCAGGCACTGGGTCTCCGCTCCAGGCATTCATGTGGGGACTCCATGGAGTGAACTGAGCCATGCGAGTAAATGTACCCAACGTGATCGCGATCATGAGCACCGTAATTACGGCAATCGGGCGCCGCTTCCAGCTCTTTTCTCCTTCTCCAGAAAGAAAGGGCAGAAGAATCAGTCCGATAATTACTAAGACGGGGCCGATGAGAAGGAAGGGCGTCTCAAGCGATGGAGGAAGAAGTGAAAGCAAAGCATAAAGCCACAGGAAAAAGTAATCTGGTTTCGGCGCAGTCTGGATGATTGTCGGATCAGGCTGTCCAGTCGGCCCAAATGGGCCAAAGTAGTAAGCGCAAGCGGCAACTGCCATGATGATAAATGCCGCGAAAAACATATCTTTCCAAATCGCATAGGGCACGAACGGCGCGCCATCGCTCTTGGTCAAAGCGTGATACTGGGACTCATAGGTCGCGCGTTTTACGATGCGTCCCGGCATCGGCCATTCGTTGATCCCTAATTTCAGCACCATCAAAACGTGAAGACAGACGAAAGCGATCAGCATTCCAGGAATCACGAACACATGCAGCGCAAAGAAGCGGGAGAGAGTGGCCCCGGCGATGATCGGTCCGCCGAGCATCAGCTTTACAACGAGAGGGCCGATGACCGGGACACGGCTGGCGATCGAAGCCCCGATTCCCAAGCCCCAGTAGGCGTCCTGATCGAAGCGCAGCACTTGTCCGCTGAAAGCCATGCCGAGGGTCATCAGCAATAGAAAGACGCCGATGATCCAGGTGAGTTCGCGCGGGAACTTGTGAGCCCCGAACAAAAACACCTGCGCCATGTGAATCAAGACGATGGCGACCATGAAGTTGGATCCCCATCCATGCATGGCGCGGATAAACCAGCCGAGCGTTATCTGATGGTTCAGAGCCTGCAGGCTACTCCATGCCTCGCTGGCCGAGGGCACGTAAATGAGCGCGAGCAAAATTCCAGTGACAAGCTGAAGAAGGAATACGGTCAGCGCCGCGCTGCCGAAGACGTAGAACCAACTCGCGGTATTTCGTGGAACAGGATGTTCGACCGCCTCGCGGATCGGCGCTGCCAATTGCAAACGATGATCGAACCATTCCCCAACTCGTCTAATCACGCGCATGGGGGCTTCTCCAACGACAGATCGGCCACCGGGTCTCCCGGTGTGGGCAACTGCCCCGCATTAATCGTGAGCACACCCTTTTCGATTTTGTATGGATACTCGAAAAGCCCACGCTCCGGTGGCCCCGAGGCGCGTCCGCCGTCACGATAGTAGGCGCCACCGTGGCATGGACACATAAAGAGACCCGATTGCGGGAACCAGCGGACCGGGCAGCCGAGATGGGCGCAGTTAATCGCAAAAACCTGGAACTGATCGCCGGAAACACGGCGTACCCAGCAGGCTGTCTCCACGGTTTTGCCATCTGTAGGCATTTCAAAAGGATTTCGAAAACTCGCCAGACGTGTTTCGCCCTCAGGGAACTCACTCACCTGCCCTAGAGCTACCCACGACAGATAGCCGTTCGCGCGTCCGCGAGTAGCCGAGGACGCGAGGAAACGCACGATGGGCAAAGCCAAAACGATCGCCGCAAGTCCGTTGAACAGGATTCCGAGCTTCATGAAAAATCCCCGGCGCGAGATTGCGGCATCACTCGATAGTGCAACCGCAGGTTTCGTAGACATATGTGAACTCCTAGTGCCTGGTGTAGTTCGAGGCGGAATAAGGCTGCCCGGGATTCTGCACGCGCCGAGACGCCAGCCAGGCAACCACATCAGTGATCTCCTTTTCGGTCATCGGCCTTCCGCGAATATTTCCGCGCCAGTCGGGTGCGCCCAATTCCGGCCTGCCCGTGATCACGATCGTTCGCAGTCCTTGATCGCTGACGAGGGCAAGATATGAATCATTCGCGATAGCGCTGCCCTTGGATGTGCCATTGCCCCCAGGACCGTGGCAGGACGCGCAGAAGGATCCGTACACGAGTTCCCCGCGCGCCGCATCGCCTTCAGCTTTTGCCGTGTACGAAGGCGGATCGGCGCCGTCGAGGTTTCCCTTCTGTCCCCAGCGTGACAGAATTCCGCTCGTAATCACGTCGATCTGCTGCTCGGTCAGCATTCCTCCGGCTGCCTGCGCGAACGCCGGCATCGATGTTCCGCGGACGCCGTTCGCGATGACTTTGCGCATCACCTTTTCATCGACGATAGCGAGATACACTGGGTCGCCGAGCGCGATCGAAGCTCCTGCTCGTCCTTGTGCGCCGTGGCAACCTGCACAATTCTGTGAGTAGAGCGTAGCAAAGTCCGAAACCTGGCTCGGCGCTACAGCTTCCGAGTCCGCTTGGGGCTGACCATGCGGAGAGCTACAGCCCCAGTGCAGCAGGCTCAGCAGCGCGGACGCACACAGATATAGAAATCGCTTCACTGTCCGTCCTCGCCGTTTTCTCGCGGTGGAGTAATCCCCGGAGCCTCAATTCCAGCGCGCATGGCGAAGGGCAGGTTCTCCCGAGTCAGCATGCGCGACTGTTTCGTGACCACAATGCCCGCCACAATCCCGAAGGCCACCTGCGAAGCAATAAACCAGGGCCAGTCAATGTGGCTCGCGAGCAATGGATTGAGAAGGCCCAATATTGTGTAGAGCAGTCCCGACCACAACACCGGGCCGATGAGTCCTCCAAGTACAATCGGCCGTCGCGCGAACATGGGAAGCATCGCGCCATAGAGCACGCCAACAAGGGTTGACACCAGACCGTGCAGGATCAAAGCAATCGCGAAGCTGTCCGCATGAAATGAATACAGCTGTGCGGGGCCGAGCTTGAGCGACTCGGCGTACGCTACCGCGGCGAGAAGATTGATCGGGTACCAGATACTTCCGGCCTTGAGCACGCCGTAAGCACAGGCCAAAATGGCCATGGCTACGGCACCCGCCAATCCACCCTTCACACCCGCCGAAATCGGATAGGTGTGGACGGGAAGCCATGCGCGCTGATAAACCGGAATTGGAAGCCGTTCCACTATGGTCCGTTCGGTGGTCATGCGGATATCTTCAGGAAGCACGGGCACAACCTCTTCGTGCTCGTGAGGAAAGACTTCGCGGAACCAGCCGATGCAGCCTGTCAGACCAAGCACAGCGCCGAGCGTGGTAACCGCCGCGCTCGTAACCAGGCCGGCAAATAATAAAGCGAATCCGAAGGCCAACACAAAGGGCCACGCCGTCGGCGCGGGCACCTCAATCTCGCGAGGCGCCCGAGGCCTTTCACTCCTTGGTTCGGTTGTCAGCAAGTTTGCCATTTCTTCTCTCAGCGCCCCAGAACGTAAACGACAGTGAAAACTACCACCCACACTGCATCCACAAAATGCCAGTACATCGAGAGCACTTCCACGCGACGCGACTGCTCCACCCGCACGCGTCCGGCCACAGCAAAGATCGCGACAAGGCAGAGCATGACCAGGCCTGCAGTAACGTGAAAGGCGTGCAGTCCGACCAGCGAGTAGTAGGTCGTTCCGAATAAATTCGTTGAGATCGTGAGCCCGCGTTCGTAGATCAGCCGGTGCCACTCCTGCCCAGTGCCGTACATAAACGTGCCGCCCAAAACGATGGTGAGCACCAATAAGCCGAGAAACGGTCCGACTCTGTCGCGTGCAAGCGACTTCGCGGCAAAATGAATGGTCAGGCTGCTCGACAACAGGCAGATGGTGTAGAAGATCGGCGTTTCGAGCACCTCGCGTGGAGTTGGTCCGGCGAGACTCTTCCCAACATAGAAAAGATAAGCAACCACAAAAACCGTGAAGATCGCCGACTCGGCAATAATGAGGCCGGCCATTGCGACTTTGCCGCGATCGGGTAGCCTCCAGGTTGCCGGCGCCTCTGGGAACGGATTTGCCATTGCACTCATTGCTTTCTTCCTTTACTCATAGCGGCTGTCTTCATTCGTACCGGCTGTCCGGGTCTTCCGGATGTTTCAGGTCCCACAATGGCCGACGGCTCGCGACCACGGGAATGGAAGCGAAGTTGTACGCAGGCGGGGGCGAACTTGTAGCCCATTCAAGGGTCCAGGCATCCCAGGGGTCGTTGCCCGCCTTCTTTCCCTTGAAATAAGAGACAACGAGATTCGCCACAAGAATCACAACAGCGATGGCCTGAATAAATCCGCCGACACCGATGAGGAGGTTTAGAGTGTCCCAGCCGCGACCAGGCTCATAGGTGTAGATTCGGCGGGGCATACCCAATAGGCCGGGAATGTGCATGAGGTCGAATGTCAGGTGGAAGCCGATCAGAAACAGCCAGAAGTGCCACTTGCCGAGGATTTCGTTCAACATCCTTCCCGTGATTTTTGGGTACCAGTAATAGATGGCGGCGAAGACGCCGAACACAACCCCGCCTACGAGTGTGTAGTGGAAGTGCGCGACAACGAAATACGACAAGGTAAGCTGCGAAGCGAAGGCGGCACTTCCCAGCATGACGCCGGTTAGGCCGGCAATCAGGAACTGGAAGAGAAACCCGATGCAGAACAGCATCGGCACTTTAAACTGGATCCTTCCTCCCCACATCGTGCCGATCCAATTGAAGATCTTAATTCCCGTAGGAACACCGACCGCCAAAGTGGTGATCGTGAAAAAACTGTTCGCGTACGAGTTCATTCCGACCGAGAACATGTGGTGCGCCCACACGCTCATGCTCACGAAGCCAATGCAGACAGTGGCCGCGACCATCACCGGGTATCCGAAAATCGGCTTCCGTGAAAACACCGGGATAATTTCCGACATGAAAGCAAAACAAGGAATGATCAGAACGTAGACTTCCGGATGTCCAAAGATCCAAAAGAAGTGCATCCAGAGGACTGCCGATCCGCCAGCCTGGGTATCGAAGAAATGGCCGCCCAGGTATCGGTCGATGAGCAACATGACCTGTGCCGCGGTCAGCGGCGAAACGGCGAGCAGGACCATTCCCGACATCACCATGTTGAGCCATGCCAGCAAGGGCATGCGGCTCAGCTTCATGCCCGGGCAGCGCATGCACAGAATGGTGGCGATGATATTGATCGCGGTTCCAATGCTTCCAAATCCGGAAACCAGGAGCGCCAGTGTCCAATAATCAGTGCTGTGCCCTGGCGAAAAGGCCCGTGCGGTAAGAGGCGCATATGCCCACCATCCGACGTCTGGTGCGTTGCCTGCGCCGTACAGCCCATTTGCGCCGACCAGGCTGAAGTAGAGGAGAAACCCGCCCAGCGCCGAAAGCCAGAAGCTGAAGGCATTCAGGCGCGGAAACGCCATGTCGCGAGCGCCAATCATCAAAGGCACAAGATAGTTTGCAAAGCCAAACAGGATTGGCATGCCCATGAAGAAAACCATGGTCGTGCCGTGCAGGGTGAACAGACGGTTGAAGACCTCCGGCGAAACAAAATGATTGTGCGGGAACATCAGCTGAATACGAATGATGAGCGCTTCGACTCCGGCGATCAACAGAAACAGCAGGGCGTAGAGGATATAGAGAACGCCCAACCGTTTGTGATCAACCGTTGTCACCCATTCGTGAAGCGTGTCCACCCACGGCTTCTCGTTGGTCTGCACGCCCGGGATCGTGATCGCATTCGATGACATATTGGCCTTCAACTTCCTCTAGCGAAGTGTCTCCATATAACTCACGACTGCATCCAGGTCCGCATCGTTCAACTGCATGGCAGGCATCAGCGAGCCGGGCTTGATCGCGTTCGGGTTCTGAATCCAGAGCCGGAGGTTTTCTGGCGTATTTCTTGCAGCACCGGAGGCAATGGTGACCCGGCTCATCAAGTGTGTGAGGTCCGGTCCGAAACGCCCGTTCGCGGGTGTTGCTCCCACGGCATGACAGTTCATGCAGGCATTGCTTTCGAAAACTCGCCTGCCGGCCACTACGCTTGCGTCCTGAATCGCGGGCTGCTGCTGGCCACGGACCCAGGCAGCAAAGTCGGCAGGACTGTCCACCGAGACACGTAACAGCATCTTTGCATGCTGAACCCCGCAGTATTGCGCGCACTGACCGAGAAAGATTCCGGTCCGCAGTGGATCCAT
>Ga0210400_10001277_pt1 | contig 25180 bp, 19 predicted proteins | sample IncBWH26MmetaG_FD_155456 | JGI IMG/M metagenome (GOLD analysis project Ga0210400, IMG submission 155456) | Forest soil microbial communities from Barre Woods Harvard Forest LTER site, Petersham, Massachusetts, United States - Inc-BW-H-26-M | ecosystem: Environmental > Terrestrial > Soil >...
CCTCCTGGGTTCGAGAAGGTGGACAACCCCCCGATCGATGTCGTCGACTCGCCCTCGATGCCCCCGCTCCACCAGGTCTTCGGCGCCTCCAAGCGGGACGACGGCAGCTGGACGCTGCCCGAGCTGCAGCTGGAGTTCTCCTCACCCGATGCTGCCCTCCATCTCGGCCCCATCCACATCGTGCTCGAGACAGCGGCCAACGACCTGGCCGCCGATCACGCCGGTACCGATCAGCTCCAGATCGAGAGCTGGCAGGTCATGTTCGTGGCCCGGGGCAAGGTGGGGCCGTTCCGGGTCACCGGCGAGGCCTTCGAGGGCGGACAGGGACGGGTCGGTGTGCGGCTGTCGCTGCACGACGAGGGGAACCAGGACCGGGTCACCAGCACCGGTTCGGGCGTCTACCGCCGACTGGGCTGAGGCCGGTCGGGAGACCAGGGGGCAAACGTGCTATCGAATATGATCCGCAAGTGGCGCCCTCCTCACCCAGCCCGAACGGAATGACGCCCAAGCGTCCGTCGGTCGATGGCGGCAGCAAACTGGTGCGGACCACGAGCGCGGAGCACATCGCCCTGCACATCCGAACGCTGATCTTCGATGGCGTGCTTCGGCCCGGCATGCGGGTGCCTCAGGACGCCATCGCCGAGGATCTGGGCGTGAGCCGGATCCCGGTTCGCGAGGCGCTGATCGTGCTCGAGCACGAGGGCTGGGTCACGATCGAGATCCACCGGGGTGCCTACATCAACGCCCTCGACAAGCGGGCCGTGCACGACCACTATGAGCTCTTCGGACTCATCTACGGGTTCGCGGCCCAGCGAGCGCTGGTCCGAGCCGGGCCCGACCTCCCCGACACCCTGGCCGACCTTCAGGGCCAATTCGTGGAGGCCACTGAACCCTCCGAGCAGCAACGGCTGTCCATTGCCTTCCACGCCACCATCGTCAGGGGGGCGGCGTCGCCTCGCATCATCGTAGTGTTGCGGGGTATGTCGGCCCTGGTGCCCGGCGATTTCTTCGGCATGGTGCCAGAAGCGGTGGAGGTCGAAGAGCGGGGCTTGGCCGCCATTGTTCGGGCCATGAAGAAGAACGACGGAGAGCGGGCGTCGGCCGAGTACGCCAAGATGATGCGTCAGGTCGGCAACAAGGTGGCTCATCTCTTCGACGCCCGCTCCCTGTTCGAGCAGACGCTGACCAAGACCTGACCCTCGGGGCCATCGCTTCGGCCCAAGATTAGGGTCCGGCGTCTGGCTCAGCCTCGGGGCCCTTTCCATTGTCCTGGTCGATCAGGGCCCGGCGAAGGAGCTTTCCCACCTCGTTCCGGGGCAGGGCATCGATGCGGTGGTAGGCCACGGGGATGCGGTAGGGCACGAGGTGATCCCGGCACAGCTGGTCCAGCTCGTTGTCGGAGGCAGACCCGACGATGTAGGCCACCGGCACCTGGCCCAGCCGCTCGTCGGGCGCGCCGACCACTGCTGCCTCTCGAACGTTGGGCGACAGGCGCAGCACTTCTTCGACCTGTTCGGGGAAGACCTTGTTGCCGCCGCGATTGATGAGGTCACTCACCCGGCCCTCGATCCAGACGAATCCGTCCTCGTCGACGTGGGCGTAGTCACCGGTGCGGACATAGCCTTCCTGGTCGATTCGGTCGCCGAGGCTCTCGCCCCCGGCATAGCCCGAGGCCATGCTCGGGGGCTTCACCAGTAGCTCCCCGATAGCCCCGCCCACCGCCGTGGTCCCGTCCTCGGCGATGACCTTGATGCTCACGCCGGCGTGGGGTCGCCCGACGGCGCCAACCTTTTCGGGGTGCTCCCGACCATCAGTGGCCGTCCAGCCGATGACCTCGCCCAGCTCGGCCTGCCCGTAGCTATTGAGCACGGTCACGCCGAACTTCTCCGAGAATCGACGGGCTGACAACGGCGACAGGGGCGCAGTAATGCTCCGGACATAGCGCAACGGGGCCAGTTCGGTGATGCCCTCATCGTCGGCCAGCATCACCATGGCCGCCGGAGGCAACACGGTGGAGCGAATGGCGAAGCGGCCCACCAGGGTGGCGAAGTCGGTGGTGGAAAATCGATCCATCAGCACGAGTTGGGCTCCGGCCCGCAACCCGAACAGGACGTTGTAGATCCCGGCATTGAGAGACAGCGAGACCGGTATCAGGTTGGGAGAGGGGGGCCGGGCCGGATCGGCGGGCCGGCCCCGAAGCGGAGCCAGCACCCGGTCGAGCAATTCCAGGTAGCCCGAGTGGGTGTGGAGTATTGGGCGGGGTCGCCCCGTGGTCCCCGAGGTCCAGGTGACAAAGGCAATGTCCGGCTCATGGCTGCTCGGTTCGGCGCTCACCGTTCGTAGTCCGGCACCATCGAGGACGGCGGCTGGGGCGGTGGACGCGATGACGTGCTCCATCTCGGCGCGAGGTTGGCGGGGGCTGGCCGGTATGAACACCCCACCGGCCATCCAGACACCGAACATGGCCGAGATGAACTCGGGGCCGTTGGGCAACTGGATGACGACGGCCTGCCCGGATTGGAGCCCGGCGGCGCGGAGCTGTCTGGCCGTGTCGACCGCTTGGGCCCGGATCTCCCCGGCGGTGCGGGTACGACTCACGGTGCTGATGAGAGGAGCAGAGTCCGGCAAGGGGTGACTGGTCAGAAGGTCGGCCAGCGAATCAGGCACGTGTCATCCTCTCTGGCTCAACGCCCCCGGAAGGCCGGGGGCCGGCGTTCCACGAAGGAGGCGATGCCCTCGGTGGAGTCCTCGGTTCTGGTCACCAGCTCCTGGGCCATGGACTCCTCGAAGAAGGCCGACCCTCGGTCCACGTCGAGGGAGCGGTTCAACAAGCGCTTGGCCAGGCCCAGGGCGATGGTCGGTCCCTGGGCCAACCGGGCGGCCAGCTCGCCGACGGTGGCATCGAGTTCGGCGGCGGGGACGACCCGGTTGACCATCCCCATCGACCAGGCGTCGGTCGCCGAGAGACGCTCACCCAACAAGACCAGCTCCTTGGCTCGCTGCATGCCGATCAGCCGGGGCAGGAGGTAGGCGCCGGCGCCGTCGGGGAGGATGCCCCGCCGAACGAATACCTCGATGAAGCTGGCCTCCTCGACGGCGACGACGAGGTCGCAGGCCAGGACCAGGTGGGCTCCGATGCCGGCCGCCGTTCCGTTGACGGCGGCAATGACCGGCTTCTGGCAGTCGAGGACCGAGGCGATCAGGCGTTGGGGGCCATCGACCATGCGCATGATCGAGCCGGTCGGCGCTTCGCCGCTCTCCGACGGTTCGTCTGTTCCCGTTGGGGGGGAGCGGAGATCGGCGCCGGTACAGAAGTGCTTGCCGACGGCCCCGATCACCACGGCGCGGACCGATGACTGTGCGTCGGCCTGGTGGAGTAGATCGACGATGGCCTCGTGCATGTCGGCGGTGATGGCGTTGCCGGCATCGGGTCGGTTGAGGGTGATCCAGGCGACGCCGTCGTCCACCCGGTGGAGGAGGGTGTTCTCGGCGTCGGTCACCGTCCGCCCCTATCCCTGTCACTAGTGCTGTCTCTAGTGCGGGCCTCGTCCCCCAGCAGCTCGGCGGCGCGCCGGCGGAGCTCCGGTTTTTGCACCTTGCCGGTGGAGGTGACCGGGAGGCCGTCGACCAGATGGACCGAGCGCGGGGCCTTGAAGTTGGCCATGTGCTCACGGCACCAGGCGATGACCTCGTGGGGATCGGGCCGGAGACCGGGGCGGGGCACGATGAAGGCGGCCCCCACTTCCCCCAGCCGGTCGTCGGGCGCTCCGACAACGGCCACTTGGGTGATGTCGTCCCGACGCAGCATGACCGATTCCACTTCGGAAGCCGAGACATTGAACCCGCCGACGATGAGGATGTCCTTGATCCGGTCGACGATCCGAAGGTAGCCATCGTCGCCCAGGTAGCCCACGTCGCCAGTACGGAGCCAGCCCCCAGGGTCCAAGGCGGCCGCCGTCGCCTCGGGGGCGTTGAAGTACTCGGTCATCACGTTGAACCCCCTGATCAGGACCTCGCCCAGTCCGCCATCGGGCTGGTCCTTCCCCTCGGCGTCAACGATGCGGAGCGAGAGTCCATCCAGGGGGTGACCTACCGTGGTGGCGATGGTCTCGATGGTGTCGGACTGCTCGCAGATGGTCGCCGTCCCGTGGGTCTCGGTGAGGCCGTAGGCGGTGATCACCGAATCGAGTTGAAGGTCTGCCTTCATGCGGGCGATGAGCTCGACGGGCACAAAGGCGGCCCCGGTGATCGACAACCGGAGGGTGCCGAGCGGGAACGAGTCGAACTCGGGGTGAGCGAGTATCGACTGGAAGATGGACGGTGGTCCCGGGAGGATGGTGATGTGTTCCTCGGCGATGCGGTCGACGACCGATTGGACCTCGAATACGGCGTGGGGGATCAGGGTCGTGCCCCGGATGAATCCCGCCAGTACCCCCGATTTGAGACCTGACGTGTGAAAGAAGGGGTAGACCACCAGCATGCGGTCTCCCTGTTGCAGCCCCATCCCCTCGGTCCACTGCCGGTAGGTCTCCACGCTGGCCCCGTGGCGGAGGACGGCTCCCTTGGGCAGGCCCGTGGTCCCCGAGGTGAAAATGATGTCGCTGGGGTCCTCCGCGCTGATGGCCGACTCCCGGGCCGACGCTTCGGTCGGGCTGACCCGCTCGGCCCGATCGATGAACGTGGCCCACGACGTCGACTGGTCGGGGACCGGTCCGCTCAGCACCACGGTCTCCCGTACGCCCTCGAGGCCCTCGATCCCGTCCAGGAGGTCGACGTAGTTGATCCCGAGGAAATCGGTCACCGTGAAAAGCATCCGCACATCGGCGGTGCGCAGCAGCCCGGCGGCCTCCTCGCCTTTGTAACGGGTGTTGATGGGGACCAGGATGGCGCCCACCCCGTACACGGCAAACGACGTCAGGATCCAGTCGAGGCCATTGGGGGCCCAGATGCTCACCCGGTCGCCGGGTTGGATGTCGCTGGCCATGAGGGCCCGCTCGATGACCTCGACGGACACGGCGATGTCGGCGAACGTCGGCCGTGCGGAACCTTCCACCACCGCCTCGAGCGTCGGATAGTGCGCCGCCGCGGCCCGGACCACCGACGGGATCGTGGCCATGCCCATTGGGTCGGAGTTCATGGGGTCGGAACTCATGGGGTCCGACCCCAGCCGTCAGTGGCCATGGGCGCCGAGCTCTTCCCACTGGGCCTCGCGTTTTTCGGCGAACGCCAACGGGCCCTCGGCCTGGTCAGGATGACCCCACACGCCGACCAGCTCCTTCGCCCCGGCCTTGCAGGCCTCGGTCAGCCCCATCTCGAACGCACCCCACAGCGCCCGCTTGGACGCGGCCATGGCCGTCGGCGAATTCTTGGCGATGGTCTCGGCCAGTTCCTGTGCCGCCTCCCGGAGCTGCTCGGGCGGATCGACGATCTGGCTGATCATGCCCAGCTGGTATGCCCGTTGGGCATCCATCCGCTCGTACCGGCCGACCAGCGCCATCCTCATGACGGCCTCGGCCGGCATCTTGCGGACCAGACCGATGGCCTCGTACGCGGTCACTTGACCGATCGAAACATGAGGGTCGAGGAACGTCGCCGTGGACGCGGCGATCGCGATGTCGGCATCAGTGACGAAATGGAATCCGCCCCCTGCACACACCCCGTTGACCGCGGCAATGACCGGCTTCCACACCTGGTTGTGCCAGCCGGTGATCCGAAGGGTTGCGTGCTTGGTCCGGCGCGACTGCTCCCGGAGGGCATCGGGGTTCTTGGCCAATTCCACGACGTCGAGTCCCGTTTGGAAGGCGCGACCCGTTCCCGTGTTCACGATGACCCGTACGCGGGGGTCGGCGTCGAGCTCCTGCCAGGCCGATTCGAGGTCGTCGAGCATGTCGGCGTTCATGGAGTTTCCCGAGCCGGGCCGGTTGAAGATCAGCCAGCCGACCGGTCCGTGCCGTTCGACGAGGAGTGGCGCCGAGCCCTCCGTCGGGCCGCGCCCACGAGTAGCGTCGGGGTTCATGGCTCTCCCCGTCTGCGAGAGACCGGAGCCCATGTCGATTGTGTCGGTAGGAGTTGTATATAGTATGTATACACCGCCGTGAGCCTGGCCTGCGGGTCGGAATGTGCGAGAGTCCGGGAGTCGTCGTCGTCGTGAGTGAGGGGGGCAGGATAAGTGACGAGGCCATCGAGCGGCTCCGGGCGCGCATCGGCATTCCCGAGCCCCACCCGGTAGCGCCGCACTACACCAGTCCCGGGGTCGACGCCTTCCGCCACGTGGCCGAGAGCTACGGCGACGACAACCCGTTGTGGTGGGATGAGGGGTATGCCCGCGACTCGGTCTGGGAGGGGGTCATCGCGCCACCGCCGTTGGTCGGGGGCGATTCCCTGATTGGCGTGGACGAGGTCACCGAGGTGGCCCCGGAGCTGCGTGAGCTGATGCGGGGCGATCCGCTGAGGGGCGTGCACGCCTTCTACTCGGCCAGCGCCCGCGAGTGGTGGGCCCCCCTGCGCCCCGGTCGCCGGATATCGCGGCGCAATGCGCTGGTCGGCGTGCTCGACAAGCCCAGCCAGTTCGCCGAACGGGCCGTGCACGAGTGGACGGGCCAGGTATTCCAGGATGACCGGGGGGCCATCCTGGCCGGCCAATATCGATTGATGATCCGCACCGAACGGACCAAGGCGCGCCAAAAGAAGACCAACGACAAGATCGAGCTCCTCCCGTATGGCGACGAGGAGATCGAGGCCATCGAGGCTCAGTACGCGGGGGAGGGGCCGAGGGGTTCCACCCCGCGCTGGTGGGAGGACGTGGCCGAAGGTGATTCGCTCGGGCCCATGGTCAAGGGGCCGCTCACCGTCACCGACATGATCTGCTGGCACGTGGGCATGGGCATGGGGCTCTATGGCGTGAAGCCCCTTCGCCTGGCCGCCCGTAACCGCAAGCGAATTCCCCGCTTCTTCCATCGCGACGACCTCAACGTGCCCGACGTGATGCAGCGAGTCCATTGGGACCCCGAGTTCGCCCGCCGGGCGGGCAATCCGACGACATTCGACTACGGCCGGATGCGGGAGACCTGGCTGATCCACCTGTGTACCGATTGGATGGGCAACGACGCCTGGCTGTGGAAGCTCGACTGCGAGTTCCGCAAGTTCAACTTCGTGGGTGATACCCAGTGGCTGCACGGCACGGTGACGAGAAAGTACCTGGCCGTTGGAGACCGCCCCGCGGTCGACATCGAGGTATGGGCCCAGAACCAACGGGCCGAGGTCACCACGCCCGGCCACGCCACCGTCCTGCTTCCCAGCCGGGAGCACGGTCAGGTTCGCCTCCCCGAGCCGCCGGGGGGATCGACCGATCTGCACGGGGCCCTCGGCGCCATCGCCTCCGACTTCGCCAATGGAACGGCGGCACCGTTGCGATGACGGGCGAGCCCTACCGCTCGGTCGACGGCCTGTCGGTCGAATTGACCGGCACCGTGCTCCGGCTCCGCCTCGACCGACCAGACCGGCGCAACGCGATCGACGACACCATGATGGCGGCGCTCATCGACTCGGTGGACGCCGCTGGACGCGATGAGTCGGTCCGGGTCATCCACCTCACCGGCAGCGGCGACCACTTCTGTGGCGGCGCCGACATCGTGGCCCGCAATGCCGGCGAGCAGCGTCGACCCCGAGTCGGCGCCATCCAGCGCCGCCTGCCCTCCCAGGCCCACCGGCTCATTCCCTTGCTGTGCACCGTGCAGGTTCCCGTGGTGTGTGCTGTTCAGGGCTGGGCCGCCGGCATCGGCCTGCAGATGGCGGCGGCGTCCGACTTCGCCGTGGTCGCCGACGATGCGCGCCTGTGGGAACCGTTCTCCTCCCGGGGCTTCACCCCCGACAGCGGGGCCACCTGGCTGCTTCCCCGGCTGATCGGCATGACCCGGACCCGTGAGCTGTTGTTGCTCGGCCGCCAGCTCCGCGGCACCGAGGCGGCCGAGTGGGGCCTGGTCCACCGGGCCGTCCCGGCCGACGACGTGACGTCGGTGGTCGACGAGTTGGTGACCACCCTGGCCGAGGGACCGACGGTCGCCCTCGGGCTCACCAAATGGCTCCTCCAAGCCGGCGCCTCCCTGCCCCTGGACGATCATCTGCGCAACGAGGGATTCGCCATGGAGCTCTCGTCGCGGAGCGAGGATTTTCGTGAGGGCCTGAGCGCGTTCAAGGACCATCGCCCGCCCGAGTTCAAAGGACGCTGATGGAGCTCACCGGCGAGCGGGTGTTCGTGACCGGGCTCCCGACCGGCGAGTTGACCGATCGGGCCCGCCAGTGGGTCGAGGATCACGTGCCCGAGCACTGGCGCCGAGCGGCGCGCCAGGGTGGGGCATCGGCCATCCGCAGCGTCCGGAGCCGGGCCGAGTACGAGGCGTGGTACCCGACGTTTGCCGCGTCGGGGCTGGTCGCACCGACGTGGCCGGTCGAGTACGCCGGAGCGGGGCTGACTCCGTCCGAAGCGCGGACGGTGGAAGCGGAGCTCGCCCCCTACAACCTGGGTCGGCTCAACCCCTTGGGCCTCAGCCTGGCTGCTCCGGCGCTGTTCGCCTTCGGAACGGAAGAGCAGCGGTTGCGATTCCTCGGTCCCATCGTGAGGAACGAGGAGGTCTGGTGCCAGCTGTTCAGCGAGCCGGGGGCCGGCTCCGACCTGGCATCGCTGGCCACCCGGGCCGAGCGCCAGGGTGACGAGTGGGTGATCACCGGTCAGAAGGTGTGGAACACATGGGCCCATCTGGCCGACTTCGGCGTGGTCCTGGCCCGGACCGACCCCGACGCCCCGAAACGGCAGGGCATCACCTACTTCCTGGTCGGCATGCACGAGCCCGGCGTCGAGGTTCGTCCCCTCCGCCACATCACCGGGGAGATCGACTTCAACGAGGTCTTCCTGGACGGCACCCGCGTCCCCGATGGCCAGCGGGTCGGCGCCGTGAACGAGGGATGGAAGGTGGGAAACGCCACGCTGTCGGGCGAGCGCCAGATGGTCTCGGGCTCCGGCTCGGGCGGGGTCGACCGGATCGGCGGAGGCGGCGCCGAGCGACTGGTCCAGTTGGCCCGGCGGACCAGTGCCGAGGGGCGATGCGGGGGCTGGGACGATCCGGTGGTGCGCCAGGACCTCATGCAGGTGCTGAGCGAGGAGCGGATCCGCAATTGGACGAATCAACGAATCCGGGCCGGCATCAGGGCCGGCCGTTCCCCGGGCCCGGAGAGCTCGGTCGGCAAGGTCCACCAGGGAGACCTCAACCAGAGGATCCAGGCCCTGGCCACCGACCTGCTGGGGGCCGGGGCCCTGGCCTGGCAAGAGGGTGGGGCAGCGGATCCCGCTGCTGACGAGGTCGAGCGCTACGCCGCGTCCCTGCCCTACGAGGTCAAGGGCATGCTCCGCAGTCGGGCCAACACCATCGAGGGGGGCACGACCGAAGTGAACAAGAACATCATCGCCGAGCGCGTCCTCGGCCTTCCCCGGGAGCCCGATCCCTGGCAGCGATCGCCGTGGCGCGATGTCCCCCGTAACTGATGCGATGAGCACAGGGTCGCTGGTCACCTGTTCGGTCGAGGACGGGGTCGGGTCGGTACGGCTGACCGACCCGGCCCACCGCAATGCGCTCTCAGCCGAGCTCAGTGAGGCCCTGGCCCTCGCCGTCGCCTCGGTTCTGTCCGACGATGCCGGCGCCATCGTGCTCACCGCTGACCCGCCTGTCTTCTGTGCCGGCGGTTCGCTCGATGGGCTCCTGGCTCGAGACGTCCCGTTGGCCGATACCTATCGGGGGTTCGAGGCGCTGGCCGGCGCACCGGTCCCGACCATCGCCGCGGTGGGGTCGCCCGCTATCGGTGCCGGGGTGAACCTGCCCCTGGCCTGCGACATCATCGTGGTGTCCGAAGCAGCCCGCTTCGACCCCCGGTTCCTCGATGTCGGTATTCATCCGGGCGGTGGCCACCTCTGGCGCCTCCAGCGCCGAATCGGCAGCCAGGGAGCGGCAGCGCTGGTGCTGTGCGGCGACGTGCTCGATGGTGGCGATGCGGTGACGGCCGGCCTGGCCTGGCGTTGCGTGGCGCAGGCCGACCTGGAGGCCACGGCGCGCCGGTGGGCGCGTCGGGCGGCCGGTCGATCCCGCCCGTTGGTGGCTCGGACCAAGGCCACCCTCCGAGCCAGCCAGTCGATGGTGGACGTGAACGAGGCCACGGTGCTCGAGCTCGAGGCCCAGCAGTGGTCAATGGAACAGCCCGGCTTCGACGAGGGCATCCGAGCAATACAGGAGTCGCTGCGAGACCGGCCCAGGACCGATCAAAGGGACGGATAGCGCAGCGCGGCCTCCCGCCTGGCCCGCTCCTCGGTTGGGTAGGGTCACGGCATGCGGTTCTCGACTGCCCTGTTCGCCACCGACCACGCCGTGAACCCGGTCCCTGCCGCGGTGGCGGCAGAGGCCCGAGGGTTCCACTGCTTCTATGTTCCCGAGCACACCCACATCCCCGTCGAGCGCGAGACGCCGCACCCGCTGACCGGCGACACCCTGAACGACGAGTACCGCCGGACGCTGGACCCGTGGGTGACGTTGGCTGCCATCGCATCGGCCACCGAGCGCATCAGGCTGGGGACGTCGATCGCCCTGGTGGCCGAGCATCACCCCATCACGTTGGCCAAGGAGATCGCCACCCTCGACTACCTGTCGGGGGGACGCGTGGTGCTGGGCATGGGTTACGGCTGGAACATGGAGGAGCTGGCCCACTTCGGGGTCGAGCGGGGGCAACGGAGGGCTGTGGTTCGAGAGAGCGTGCTGGCCATGCAGGCGCTGTGGACCGAGGACGAGGCCTCGTTCTCGGGGGAGTTCGTCAAGTTCGGGCCCAGCTGGTCGTGGCCCAAGCCGGTGCAGCCCCGACTCCCGGTGCTGGTGGGTGGGCAGGCGGGGCCGAAGACGTTCGCCCATGTCGCCGAGTACGCCGACGGGTGGATGCCCCACGGTGGGGCCGGACTGAGCACGTCGCTGCCCGCCCTCCGCCAGGTGTGGGGCGACGCCGGCCGGGAGCCGTCGGCCTTGGACGTGGTGATCATGGGCGTCGTCCCCGAGCCCGGGAAGCTCGAGCACTACCGATCGCTGGGCGTCGACGAGATCGTGGTCGGCTTCCCCACCGGGAGCGCGGGGGAGATGGAGCGGCGCCTCGACGGCTACGCCGGGATCATCGCCGAGTTCTCCTAGGCGCTCCCACGAGCCGGAACCGGAGTCTTTCGACGACGCCGCCGGCTACAGGGCGTCGACGCGCCGGTCCCGCTACGATGCGCTCGTTCGTCGGGTCACACTGCGCCGACGAACCGAGCACATCATGGTTCCCCCTCACAGGTCGGAGATCCATATGGACCACACCCGGACAACTCGGTGAGCGCGGGAGCAGGTGACCACGACGGCCCCCTCCACCGCCGCACCCTGAGCCGACGGCAACTGCTCACCACCGCCGCGGTGGGGGCCACCGGGCTGGTGCTCGGCACCCGGGGGGGATCGGCCGGAGCACTGAGCGCCACGGGAAACGGGCGAGGGTGGCTCGCCTCTTCCGGAACACCGGTGATCCGACAACCCGGTTCGCTGCCCAACCCGTCCCTGGCCGCCGGCACCGAGCAGCTCCCCGAGATCGAGCACATCGTGGTGGTCATGATGGAGAACCACTCGTTCGACAACCTGCTGGGCACGTTGGGGCGCGGTGACGGGCTCTCCTTGGGTGCCGACGGGAAGCCCACCGTGGCCCTGCCCAACGGCCAGGGTCAAATGGTGCACGCCTTCCACATGCCGAGTGAGTGCGCGACCGACGGGGTGAGCAACAGTTGGAACGTGGGCCACGCGTCGTACGACAACGGCACCAACCGGGGTTTCGTGGCGGCTTCCTCGGGCGAGACGATGGGCTACTTCCAGGACGACGATATCCCGTTCACCCGGGGGCTGGCCCAGACCTTCCCCCTGGCCGACCGGTGGTTCTGCTCGGTGATGGCCCAGACCTATCCCAACCGGCGCTATCTCCTCTCGGGTACGTCGCTGGGCCTGATCGACGACACGTTCCCCGCTCCATTGCCACCCAACGGCACCATCTTCGACAGCCTCAACAAACACGGGATCAGCTGGAAGGACTACTACTCGGACCTGCCCACCGCCGGGGTCTATCTGTCGCTACTGGGCCAGCCGGCCATCAGCACCAACCTGGTGAAGATGGAGGAGTTCTACGCCGACGCCGCGGCCGGAACCCTTCCTCAATTCTCGCTCCTCGACCCCAACTTCACCATCCAGTCCGAGGAGAACCCGCAGAACATCCAGTTCGGCGACCAGTACCTGGCCGACGTGGTCTCCTCGGTGATGAGCGGTCCCCAGTGGGCCAAGACCTTGATGATCTGGACCTACGACGAAGGGGGTGGTTGGTACGACCACGTGCCCCCACCGTCGGCCATCCCACCCGACGACGTCCCGCCCAACCTCCCCCCCGGGAGCCTCCCGGGGGGCTTCGACCGCTATGGCTTCCGGGTGCCCAGCGGGGTCATCTCGCCCTACGCCAAGAAGGACTACGTCTCCCACACCATCTACGACCACACCTCGATACTGAAGACGATCGAGACCAAATGGAACCTGCCCGCCCTGACCCGGCGCGACGCCAACGCCCACGACGTGCTGGACATGGTGGACCTGAAGTCGAAGCCCGCCTTCCTGACCCCGCCCCGCTTGCCCGATCCGGCCAACCCGGTGCAGTCCTATGGCTGTCTGGCCACCGGCCCGGGCCAGATCCCGCCCCCCTCCGCGGTGACCAACGCGGGAGCGCCGCATTGACCCGCCGCCTCGCCGTCCTCGCCCTGGCCCTCGGGGCCGTGATCCTGTTCCTCCTCTCGTCGGTCTCGGCCTCGGCCACGGCTCACCGGACCGTGGCCCAGACGAAACCGGTTGCCACGTGCGCGCCGACGCAGATCACGACGGCGCTCGAGTTGTTGACCCTGGGTAAGTTGCCGACCTCGCCGGCCGGAGCCGTGCTGTTCCACAACACCTCGGGGACGGCCTGCTCGTTACGAGGCGTACCCACCGTCGGCGTTCTCAACCAAGCGGGGCAGCGCATCGTCGTGTATCAGCGCTCGAGCACCCCACACCGCCCCCAGGCCGCCGTCCTCCAGCCCTCATCGAGCGGCAAGGCGGCCGGGTCCAGTCTGACCTGGTCCTCCTGGTCGTGCTCCCCAGGCTCCTACACCCTGACCATCCGGTTTCCGGGCTGGTCCACGTCGGTGGCCGCCACCTGGGGCTCGATTCCTCCTCCCAACGGTCCGTGCGCCGTCACCGGCGCCACCATCTATGTGGGCCCGGTGGCGACCATCACCCACTGACCGTTCCGAACCGGTTGTCTCATGTGCTCCTCGATGGGGCGGCCGGCAACCATGTCTCATCTCGATCCTGGTGGCCCATGGGCTCCTCCGGTGACAAGATCGCGTCCATGGGAGGACCCCGATGACAGACGACATCCTGGACGCCATCGTCGGCACGCCGACGGGGAAGGCCGTGGTCACGGTGGAGCGCGGCCATGTGGCCCTCTTCGCTGATGCGGTGAAGGACGACGACGCCGCCTATCGGGACCCCTCGGCCGCCGCCGCCCTCGGCCTGCCCGGCATCCCCGCTCCGCCCACCTACCCGTTCGTGATGGAGAATTTCGGCCGGTATCCGGAGCTGCAACCGGCCGATGGCGGGAGCCAGGTGGGAGCGGCCATCGGCCCCTTGCTGGCCGGCGGCGGCCTCATCCTCCATGGCGAGCAGGCGTTCAGCTATCACCGGCCTGTGTTTGCCGGCGACGTCTTGGAGGGGAACGGCTCGGTGGTGGACGCCTACCGCAAGGAGTCCAAGGGGAGGACCATGACCTTCGTGGTTATCGAGACGGTCTGGACCGACCGGGCCACCGGGGAGCCGGTGTGCACCTCGACCATGAACTTCATCCATCGGGTCTGAACCTCGCCACTAGAACCAGTTCTGGTTGACCGGGCCCCGGATGCTAGAAACGGAGTGAGTATCTGATGGCGTTCCCTGTGTCGCCGGGGCCGGGGGGCGGGGACGAGCTGGCTGCCCCGGACCGGTCGAACGACCTTGCCACCGAGTTGGAGCCTGACCCATGCCGATCGGAATCGCTGACGAGCACGAGGACCTCCGCCAGTCCCTGCGGCGATGGGTCGAATCCCGGTGCCCGTCCGAGGTCACGCGGGCCGCACTTGATGGTGAGCGCGACGAGCTTCCGCCCTTCTGGAACGAGCTGGCCCGACAGGGGTGGTTGGGGGTCCACATCCCCGAGGAGCTGGGCGGCCAAGGTGCCGGCCTGGTCGAGTTGGCCGTGGTCCTCGAGGAGCTGGGGCGGGCCGCCGCTCCCGGACCGTGGGCGTCGACCGCGCTGGCCGCCTCGGTCATCGCCGCCCTCGGCGACGGGGGACAGGCCAAGGCTCTCTTACCCGGGCTGGCTGACGGCTCGCTTCCTGCCGCCGTGGTCCTGCCCGTGGCCGCGGCCGACGGGACGGCGATGGCTGCGCCTGGTCTGAGGGCCACCAGGGGCGGCGACGGCTCCGTCCGCGTGCGTGGGTCGCTGGGCCCCATCCTGAACGCAGCCGTGGTCACCCTGGTCGTGGCCCCAGTGGACGTCGAGGGGTCCGAGCGCTGGTTCGTGTTGGAGCGGGGAACGGGAACGGACGTGGAGCCCACGCCCAGCTTCGATCCGTCGCGCCGGACGGCCACCTGGCACCTCGATGGCGTGACCGTGAACGCCGAGCGGGAACTGGTGGGGGCCCGAGCCGAGGTCATCCGGGACCTCGCTGTGGTCCACGCCGCGGCCGAGGCCGTCGGCGGTGCTCGCTGGTGCTTGGACACCGGAGCGGAGCAGGCTCGGACCCGGGAGCAGTTCGGGCGGCCCATCGGTCAGTTCCAAGGGGTCAAGCACCGCCTGGCCACCATGCTGGCCTCGGTCGAACAGTCGGTGGCGGCCACGTGGGACGCGGCCCAGGTCCTGGACCTCGAGGCCCATGCCGGACCGGGGGCCGAGGACCCATCGTTCACGTTGCCGACCCGGTTGGCGGTGCAGGTGGCCGGGGCGCTCGCCCTCGACAGCTACGTCGAAGCGGCCAAAGGAGCCATCCAGGTCCTGGGGGGCATGGGGTTCACCTGGGAGCATGATGCCCACATCCACCTCCGTCGTTCCACCTCCCTCCGGCAGCTGCTGGGGGGGACGGCGCCCCTCCGGGCCGAGGCGGCCCGATTGGCCTTGCAAGGGACGAGGCGCCACCTGTTGGTCGAGCTTCCTGCTGAGGCAGAGCAGTTCCGGTCCGAGCTCGAGCCGTTGGTGGCCGAGATCGCGGCCATCGCCGACCCCCGGGAGCGGCGCCATCGACTGGCCGACGCCGGGCTCCTGGTGCCCCACTGGCCCAAGCCGTGGGGACGGGACGCCGGTGCCGTCGAGCAGCTGGTCATCGACGAGCTGTGCGACCAGGCCGGGCTCCGACGCCCCAGCCTGGTCGTGGGGGCCTGGGCCCTGCCCACCATCATCGCCCACGGTACCGATCAGCAGGCCGAGGACTGGGTGCGACCCAGCCTGCACGGCGAACTGGTCTGGTGCCAGCTGTTCAGCGAGCCCGGTGCCGGGTCGGATCTGGCCGGCCTGACCACCAGGGCCACCAAGGTGGAGGGAGGGTGGTCGATCTCGGGACAGAAGGTGTGGACCTCGTTGGCCACCGTGGCCGACGTCGGGATCTGCCTGGCCCGCACCAACCCTGACGTGCCCAAGCACCAGGGAATCACCTACTTCCTGGTCGACATGAAGACGCCGGGCATCGAGGTCCGGCCCCTCCGCGAGATCACCGGCGAGTCGCTGTTCAATGAGGTGTTCTTCGACGACGTGTTCGTACCCGACTCGGCCGTGGTCGGCCCGGTGGACGGCGGCTGGCGCCTGGCTCGTACCACGCTGGCCAACGAGCGCGTCTCGTTGTCGTCCGGTTCGGCCTTCGGCGACGGGCTGGAGGCGGCCCTCTCCTGGTTGGGCCAGCATCCCGAGTCGGCCCAACCGGTGGTCCTCGATCGGCTGGGCTCCCTGGTGGCCGAGGCCCAGTCGTTGGCCGTGCTCGGCCTGCGGGCCACGCTTCGCTCGCTCACCGGGGTGGAGCCTGGCCCCGAATCGAGCGTGGGCAAGTTGCTGGCGGCCGAGTTCGAACAGCGGGTGCAGGAGTTCGGGCTCGACCTGCTGGGCCCGGCCGGCGCCACCACGGTGGGCGACGCCGCGCCCTGGGCCCGTGGCGTCCTGCACTCCAAGTGCCTGACCATCGCCGGAGGGACCAGCGAGGTGCAACGGAACGTGATCGGTGAGCGCCTGCTCGGGCTGCCCCGGGACCCCGAGCCCGGCCGATGAGGACCACGGCCAGAAAGGGGGCCCGACCATGAGCGACCAGCAGCTGTTCTTCGAGGACGTGAGCGAAGGCGACGAAGCGCCGGTCCGCTCACACGTCCTGACCCGAACCGATCTGGTCGTCTACGCCGGCGCCTCGGGTGATTTCAACCCCATGCATCATGACGAGATCCAGGCCACCGCGGCCGGACAACCGAGCGTCTTCGGCCATGGGATGTTCTCTATGGGGTTCTTGGGCTCGGCCATCACCGACTATGTGGGTGTCGGCAACATCCGCCAGTACCAGGTCCGGTTCGCCAAGCAGACCTGGCCGGGGGAGGAGCTCCGCACCAGGGTCGTGGTCAGCGCCATCCGCACTGAGGGGGACGACCATCTGGTCGACCTCGACGTGCGCCTCCACAACGCCGACGGCGAGGAAAAGGTGGTGGGTCAGGCCACCGCCGCTATCCCCTCCCGGCCCTGATCGACCGGAGTCCTGCCGTCCGAGGTTGTCAGCTCAGGACTTCGAACGGCGGGATCTGCGATGGACCGTTCTTGAACAGCTCGCCCTTGGCCGCGCCCAGATCGTCGATGGTCCACATGGCGTCCTGGTGCAGCTGGCCAATGGGCTGAAAACCGCCCACGGCCCAGATGTTGCCGCCGAAGACCACGAAGATCTGCCCGTTGATATCGGCGGCCTGGTCGGAGGCGAGGAAGCCGACCAGACGGGCGACGTTGCCGGGATCCCAGTGGTCGAATACTCCCTCCTGCGGAGCCGAGGCGCTGAAGACGTTCTCGGTCATCCGCGTCCGGGCCCGGGGGGCGATGGCGTTGACCGTGACCCCGTAACGCTCGAGCTCGCGAGCCATGATCCACGTCAGCGTGGCGATGGCCCCCTTGGCCGAGCCGTAGTTGCCCTGGCCGGGACTGCCGAACAGGCCGGCCTCCGATGAGGTGTTGATGATCCGACCGGTGACCGGGTTGCCCGCCTTGGCCAGGTTGCGCCAGTACACCGCAGCATGGTGGGCGGTGGCGAAGTGCCCTTTGAGGTGGACCCGGATGACGTCATCCCAATCGGACTCGTCCAGGTTGAAGGTCATCTTGTCCCGGATGATGCCGGCGTTGTTGACCAGGATGTTCAACTGTCCGTAGGTCTCGACCGCCTGGTTCACCAGCGCCGTGGCCCCCTCCCAGGAGCTGACGTCGTCACCGTTGACCGTGGCCGTGCCGCCCTTTTCGACGATCAGGTCGGCGACCTCATGGGCCGGTGAGTTGTCGCGGCCCTCGCCCTGCAACGAGGCCCCCACATCGTTGACGACGACCTTGGCCCCCTCGGACGCCAGGAACAGCGCCTCCTCGCGCCCGATGCCCCGCCCCGCCCCGGTGACGATCGCTACCTTGCCGTCCAGTGCGCCCATGGTGGCCTCCAGTGCCGCTGCTCAGTCTTGTGTCGAGTGTCCGATGCTGGACCGCGTGCTGCCCCACCGCCGGTGGTCAGGTCGCCCGGCCGTCGGGCCGGTCGGCGTATGGTGACGCCACGCCGGAACCCGGGAAGCATTGCCCAATTCCGTTGCCTCAGCAAGGCCGGAGCAGCGATCCACGCCGCCGCCGGCTCCTCACTCACCGAACCGAGGGGGTCCCCATATGACCAGCCACGATACGGACCGGCCGGGTACGACCGCGGGACAACTGGCCACCCGATTGGTCCAGAAAGCCAACCGAGAGTTCTCCCGCCTCCGGGCGCTGCCCTACGAGCGGCTGGAGCCCCGCGAGGCCGTCCGGGTGGCCTACAACGTCCTGTTGCGGCGGGATCCCGACCCGGTGGCGTGGGACCACTACGCCGGGGCGGTGCGCTCGGGCGTGTGGAGCCGCGCCGATGTCGCCGATCGCATCCGCGGCTCCAGCGAGTACCGGACCCAGGTCCCCTACGGGACCTCCTCGTTCTTCACCTCCCTGCACGCCAGCCGGTGTGAATTCGTGCTCGGCCTCCCACCGGCCCGACGGATCGTGGACATCGGCGGAGGACACACCACCGACGGGCGTGGGGCATTGGTCGTCCTCGGCTATCCCTATCCGTTCGACGAGCTGGTCATCGTCGACCTGCCCCAGGAGAGTCGTCACGATCTGTACCGGTCCGAGGCCTACCGCGACCAGCACACGGACCAGGGCACGGTGCGCTACCAGTACCGGTCCATGTCCGATCTGTCCTTCGCCGACGACGCCTCGGTGGATCTGGTCTACAGCGGACAGTCCATCGAGCACGTGGGCGAGGACGAGGGTGACGTGGCCCTGGCCGAGGCGTTCCGGGTGCTCGCGCCCGGTGGCCACCTGGCCCTGGACACGCCGAACGCCGCGGTATGCCGGCTCGAACAGGATTCCTTCATCGACCCCGACCACAAGGTGGAGTACACCCTGGACGCCCTCACCGACAAAGTGACGGCGGCCGGGTTCGAGGTGGTCACGGCGCGCGGCCTCAATTGGGGGGGCACGGGCATCCAGCGCGGCGCCTTCGACCTGGCCGAGGTGGCCGCCCACAACGGCATCTTCTATGACGCCGCATCGTGTTACCTGTTGGCCCTCTTGTGCCGGAAGCCCATACCCGCCTGAGCCCGCCTGAGGCGGGCTCAGGCTTTCGTTCTCAGTCTGGGTGTTTGGTCCAGAACTGTCCCAACCCGTTGGTGTAGGCGGTAATGGCCGGGGTTCCGATCTCGTCGGGCGCAGGAGGGTCCACGCCGGCAGCCACCATGTTTGCGAACCCATAGACGGCCACCCGCCATGCGGCTAGGAACGCCGAGGCGAGGCGAGACCCCAGGCTCTTCCATTCTGTTGTCAACCCCGCGGTGTTTCAGATACAAGGATAGAACAAATAAATCGTTGAAATCGGTGCACGGCCAGGTTACTCTCACACCATGCGCGGACGCGGCTACAAACAGTGGGGGTCAGGGCTGTCGCCATTCCTTCGGAGCGACGCACCACAACCTGACCAACGGTCGCCCCGTCGGATCCGGTCATCAGTGACCCTCGCCATGGCCGTAGTGGTGGTCACCGCCTTGGTCGGCGTCGTGATCCCTGCCGGGGCGACGGCGACTTCAGCGGGAGCGGCGACCCCGACCTGTGGCGGTCAGGGCGACCTTCCCTCCTCAGGCAGCACCCTAGGAAACACCGGCGGCAACGTCGCTGGCTCAAGCGGCACCCTGACCGCTGGTCAGTGCCTGACCTCGCCTGACGGCCAGTACGAGCTGATGATGCAGAGCGACGGCAACCTGGTCGAGTACTTCCTCCCCTCAGGCCAGGCCGTCTGGGCATCCAACACCGCACTCGTGGCCCCGCCCATTCCGGACTTCATCAACTACTCGAACCCTTACGCCGCCATGCAGAGCGACGGAAACCTCGTCGTGTACATGACTCAGACCGTTCCCTCTCCCGACCCATTATTCCCGCCAACGACCAGCACCGTGGCCCCTTGGGCCTCGGGGTCCCAAGGGGTGCCCGACACCTCCCTCTCGCTCCAAGACGACGCCAACTTCGTCATCTACGGGACGAACTCGGCTGGCGCGTACCCGGCGTGGGCTGCCAACACCGTCGGGGTCCGTGGGTCGACCATGGATGCCGGCCAGACCTTGCAGCCAGGCCAGTTTCTCGTCTCGTCGGACAACCAGTACAAGCTGGAGCTGAGCGCCAAAGGAGTACTGGCGCTGTACAGCACCCAGCCCTATGCCTGTCCGTTATGGACGGCGCCCGCTATTGCCAGCAGTTCCGGCTACTCGACCACGCCACAATCGGGCTCGTACCTGGCCATCGACTCCACCGGCAACCTCAACCTCGAATCACCCGGCACCACCAATCCGTGGTGGTCGGCCAGCCAGACCAGTGGCTGGGTCGGTGGGGGCACCTCAGGCGAGTCCCTGACCCTCGAGACCAACGGAAACCTGGTGCTCAGCGCGGCGGGAGCGACGATATGGAGCTCGAACACCGACAATCTCCGGGGCTCGATGTTGTGCACCGGCACCGATCTCCAGGCCGGCCAATCCCTGCTGCCATGGTTATCGGGTAAATCGGTCGGCCCGGATTCCGCCGGCCTGTTTGTCATGCAGACCGACTGCAACTTGGTGCTCTACTTCAACAATACGGTGTGGTGGGCATCGAACACCGACGAAGGGGACATTCCACAAGCTGGCATTACGTGGGGTAACCCTTATGCCGGCTGCTTTGTCACCCAGCAGACCGACGGCAACCTGGTGGTCTATGCCCCCAATTACCCCGGCGGAGAGAAGGCCCTGTGGGCATCCGGTACCAACCAGTCGAGCACGGTGCCCTTCAACCTCGGGGCCATCGGGCCCTATCTGACCATGCCCATCGTCGGCAACACCCCCGCCCCCTATGTCACCACGATCCACGGGAACACCCTCGGGAATCCGAACCCGCCACAAAAGAGCGATGTCCTCAAGATCCTGGGCGACGTGTTCGACGCCTTGAGTCTCGTCTTCACCTTTGTGGCCGGGCCCCTCGGTGCTGTTGGCACCCTGGGTGACGCGGCCGGCAATGCCCTCGGCATCGCCTCAATTGCCAGCGGGGTGGGCGGTACTGCTGTCGCTGGTGCCTCGGGGGCCCAAAGCAATGCCACGGGGCCCCAACCCGGCGCGATCAGCCCCCACAACTCCTCGTCACCGGTCACGGTCACCACCTGCGACGGCTCGTCACCCAGTCAGGTTGTCGGCAACTCGTACATCGAGCCCGGTGGGTGCCTACTCTCTCCGAACGGGCAATATGAGCTGCGCATGCAGACCGACGGCAATCTGGTGCTCTACCAGCAAAGCCAGAACAACCCCATCTGGGCGTCCAACACCGGCGTGGCCGGCGACTATGCCACCCTCCAGACAGACGGCAACCTCATCGTCAACGGGGTAGCCGGTCTGGCCTGGCAGTCGGGGATCACCACGGCAACGAATCCTCTTCTCGCCCTCCAGGACGACGGCAACCTCGTCGTCAACGGTCCCAACGCCGTCTGGGCCAGCAATTCGACGGTTCTCACCGCGTGTGGTGCCGCCTCGCCGACGACGATCAGCGCCGGGGCGATCATCGCCTCGGGTGGGTGCCTGATCTCTCCCAACAAGCAATACGAATTGATCATGCAGACCGACGGCAACCTGGTGCTGTACTACCTGAACCAAGGGGACCCGTTGTGGGCGACCAATACTGCCGGCAACCCGGGCGCCCAGCTCCGCTTGTGGCCCAGCGGGGGCATGTCTCTGCAGGCGCCCGGGAACATCTTCATATGGTCGTCGCCCACCAACATGGTCCCTTCGGCGGTATTGGCGCTCCAAGACAACGGCAACGTTCAGGAATTTGGGAACAACAGCACTCTCGGGCTAGCCGTGATCTCCTATTCGGCCTGGCAGAGCGGAACCACCAACCTCCGGGGGTGGTCCCTACCTTCCGGTAGCAACCTGTCGCCGGGTCAGTTCCTCATGTCGCCCAACGGTACGTACAAGCTCTCGATGGGGACCAACGGCCTGCTCGAGCTGTCGTATATCACCCAACCCCTCGGCCAGTCAGGCTCGTACTTCTGCCCGATGTGGTCGAGGCCGTCCGGGAGTTTGGACCTCACCGGCCTGGCCGTCAATGGTGACAAGGAGATCTACCAGCCGGCACTCAACGCGGGCTCCTACCTGGCCATGCAGACCGACGGCAATGCGGTGTTGATCCCCGGGACGGGCTCGTCCGTCTTCGGCGTCAGCGGTTCCAACGGCAATCCTGGGGCCGCGCTCTACCTTCAAAGTGACGGCAACGTCGTGATCTACTCGGCTAACGGGACGGCACTGTGGGCGTCGGGGACCAATAACGACCGCGGCTCGACTCTGTGCACCAATGGCACCCTCCTGCCCGGTCAGTTCCTGACGGCCATGGGAACACCGGGAGAAACCACGACCAACGTCGCGGTCATGGGACCCAACTGCGAGCTCAGCTTCTACGGCAATAGTGCCCCCGGCAATTCACCGTATTGGAGCACATCCGGTGGTCTGACTCCCGGAAGTGCGCAGGCCGCCGGGTGCTATGCCGTGATGCAAGGTGATGGCAACTTCGTCATCTACGCGCCCAACAACCCGCCGCCCCCCAGTGCGGGCGGGAACACGGCCATCTGGTCGTCCGGCACCCAACAGAGCGACTTACCACCGAATCTCGTCTCGAACGCAGGACCGTTCTCACTGATCAACCCGAACGGTGTCACCACGGCCGTCGACGGGGCTAACTCTCAAGGAGTGGAGATCCTCACCGACTCGGCGATCGAATTGTGGCAAGACCCCAGTGCGAAAGGTAGCAATGCAGCTGCCGACGGGAGCACGGCCGTCGCCGGGGTGCAGTCGCTGGTCGGGTTCTTGGTGTTCCTCCTGCCGTTCCTGTTGTAGTACGAACGGCTACACATCGACGTCGCACACCCAGTGCGGGCGAGAGGACTCGAACCTCCATCCCCAGAGGGGACCGGGACCTAAACCCGGCGCGTCTGCCAATTCCGCCACGCCCGCGGCCCGGTGAGCTTACCGGCGCTGGCTATAGTCGGCGGGATCCCGGGCCGGCATGTCAGGCGTGTGGCCGAAGGGCGCGGCGGCCGTCGGAGGGCCGTCCGGATCGTGTCAGTATTCGAGAACCCCGTGTCCACGGGCACAGAAGCCACAACGCCTGCGGGCGTCGCGGAAAGGAATGGACCAGCGTGGTGTCGATCCCTACCGACGGTGAGACCGGGGACGTGAAGGACCAGGTCGCCAGCTCGAGCTCGTCGGCCGACCAGCCCGCCGAGCCACCGGAGAACCTCGATGCCGCCGGACGGGCTCGCTATCTGGCCGAGGTCATGGCCGAGATCGACGCCGAGGTCAAGAGGCGGCGGGCCTCGGGCGACCTGCCCGCCGGGCTCGAGCGCGAGCTGGACGAGCTGTTTCTCGAGTTCTCCCCGGTGGGAATGCAGGGCAAGGCTCGCCTGCGCGAGACGCTGGCCCTGGTGGACGGGGCCGCCTATGTGGACACGGCCGTGCCCGTGCTGTCGAACAGGGCGGTGGGCGTCTACGTCAAGCGGTTGATCCGCAAGTCGACCAGCTGGTACATGAACTTCGTCGTCCACCAGCTGGTGCGCTTCGCCTGGTCGGTGTCGCGGATGCTGCATCTGGTCGTCGACCACATCGAGGACCTGGAGGCGACGGTCGATACGTTGCGGGCACCGGAGCTGCCGGAGTCGGCCGTGCCCCTCGTCGACGCTGGCACGTTGTGGTGGGCCCCGATCGCCATCGACGCCGTCCGGGGTGTGAGCGGCCGGGTGCTCCACGCCGAGTGCGGCCGCGGGTCGCTGGTGGAGGCATTGGTAGGCGTCGGCATCGACGCCTACGGCGTGGAGCCCAGCCAGCCGACGGTCGAGCCCGGCATCGAGCAGGGCCTGGACGTGCGGGCCGAGTCCCTCCTCGACCACCTCCAGGTGGTGTCCGAGGAGGCCCTCGGGGCCATCATTCTCAGTGGGTCGGTGCAGTGGTTGCACGCCACCGAGCGCGATCGCCTGGTGCAACTGGCTGCCGACCGTCTGGCCGTCGGCGGCGTCCTGGTCCTGGCCTCGGCCACACCCCAGGCCTGGCAGCGATCGGCTCCGACCCTGGTCACCGACCTGGCTCCCGGGCGACCCCTGCACGCCGACACCTGGTCGCACCTACTGGCCGGCCACGGCGTGCAGTCTGTGGCCGTCCACACCGGGGGCGAGGACCGGCGCCTGGCCCAGGTGTCCGGATCGGACGGCGATGCCGCAGCCGTCAATGCCGCCATCGATGCGGTCAACGAGCTGGTGCTCGGTCCGGCCGAGTACGTGTTGGTCGCGGCGCGGGAGCGGTGACAGCCGTTCACCAATTCGTCCCGGCCCTCCTGCCCCGGGACGCCACCGGCGACCACACGTTGGCCCTGCGGGATGCCTTCCGGGCCCACGGGTGGCAGTCGGACATCTACGTCGAGGCGGCCCACGACGAGCTGCAGCACGAGGCCAGCTACTTCGAGGAGTACACCGAACGGTCGAGGCCCGGCGACATCCTGGTGTACCAGGCCTCCACCGGGTCGCCGGTGGCTCGGTACCTGCTCGACCGACCCGAGACCCTCGTCCTCGACTACCACAACATCACCCCGGCGTCGTTCTACGCCCCGTGGGAGGCGCACACGGCGGAAAAGGTGACCGAGGCCCGCAGCCAGGTCGCCGCCCTGGCCCCACGGGCGGCGCTGGGGGTGGCCCACTCCGAGTTCAGCGCAGGCGAGCTGGCCGCCTTCGGCTGCCCGACGACATTGGTCGTCCCCATTCTGGTCAGCGTGGGGGAATGGTCGAGGACGCCGGACCCGGCCGCGGCGGCCGCCCTCGCCGCCCGGGCCGACGGCGGCACGGTCTTGATCTTCGTGGGCCGCCTGTCCCCCAACAAGGCGCAGCACCAGCTGGTCGAGGCATTCTGGCTCTACCGTCGCTGGTACGACCCGGGAGCTCGTCTGTTGCTGGTTGGCCCGGCCATCACCGGTGTCTATGCGGACGCCGTCCTCGACCTGGCGGCCGAGCTGGGGCTGTCCGAGGCCGTCACCCACGGCGAGAACCTCACGTCGGCCGAGCTCGCCTCCTGGTACGGCGCCGCCGACATCTTCGTATGCCTGTCGGACCATGAGGGGTTCTGCATCCCGTTGCTCGAGGCCATGCAGTTCGGGCTGCCCATCGTGGCCTTTGCCGCCGGAGCCGTGCCCGAGACGGTGGGTCGGGCCGGGATCCTCCTCGAGACCAAACGGCCCAGTCTGG